>Scrappy_p2__coassemble_483_pt1 | contig 120087 bp, 110 predicted proteins | sample Scrappy_p2__metabat2_low_PE_009 | metagenome-assembled genome bin Scrappy_p2
TTTGAACGAAAAGTCCTCTTTTTCCGTAGAGGCTGTTATTTCACAGCCCCTTTTTTCATATGCATGTCTTTCTTTTTATTTTGTGTCGAAACATCTTGTGTATTTCTCGTCAGTATCTGACAAAGTTTCAAGAGAAAATCTAATATAATATGTCCTGTCGTAAGGAGAGGCATGTGATGCATTATGAAGTGTACATAGACGTATTGTTTTTGACAAATTTAATGATGGATTTTTTGCTGCTGCTGACAGTGCGGCAGCTTTTAAACTGTCATGTAAGTGTAAGAAGAGTTTTTACGGGGAGCGCTGTGGGTGCTGTTTTTACTTGCTTGCTGCTGGTGCTGCCGGTTCCAAAGTATCTTACCTTGGTACTTGGATTTGCGGGAGTTAGTGGGGTTATGGTAAAAATCGGTCTGGCGGTGAAAGGGTGGAAACAATTTGGAAAAGCAGTTGCTTTTTTGTACGTATCTGCAATTTTGGGCGGAGGAATTCTGCAGATTTTTCGTTCCTATATGAAACTGAATGGAATATTTTTTATTCTTTCAGCAGGTATCTATTTTTTATTACACAGTTGTTGGAATATTTTGCTGAGGGTACATCGAGAGCAGAGAAGAACCTGTGAGGTGCTGATTTGTTTTGGTGGAAAGGAGTGGAACGTTCAGGCATTAATGGATACCGGGAACCAATTAACAGATTTCGTTACGAGAGAGCCGGTACATGTGATTGATGCAGACATTGCCGAAAAAATTGGTTTTCATCAGGAACAGGAGATGACAGATGATAAGAACAGACCTTTCTTACGTTATATTCCATACCGGACAGTAAGCGGAACAGGGATCATGCCGGTTTTTCGAGTTGAAAAGATTTGTATAAAAACACAATCCGAGCGCTGGATTGAAAAACCCGTTCTCGGCATATGTGGGGAGATGTTATCGGAAAACGAAGAATATCAAATGATTTTAAATGCAGACATATTGTAACAGGAGGACATAGAATATGGTAGTAAAAGTAGCAGTTCCGAATCAATTTAAAATGAAAATTGTACCGGATTTTCGGAGATTTTTCTTTACAAATCAGAAGGAAATCCATTATATTGGAGGTTCAGAGGTACTTCCGCCGCCATTAGAGGCGGCTCATGAAACAAAGGTAATCGAACAACTGGGAACTGAATATGGGGAAGAGGCAAAGAAATTACTGATAGAGCACAATTTGCGGCTGGTTGTTTATATAGCAAAGAAATTTGATAATACAGGAGTGGGAGTTGAGGATTTGATCTCAATCGGAACCATTGGCTTGATCAAAGCAATCAATACATTTAATCCGAATAAAAAAATCAAACTGGCAACGTATGCATCCCGATGCATTGAAAATGAAATCTTAATGTATTTACGAAGAAATAATAAAACGAAACTGGAAGTGTCTATTGATGAGCCTTTGAATGTGGATTGGGATGGAAATGAATTACTGCTTTCGGATATTTTAGGAACGGAGGAAGATACCATTTATAAAGATCTGGAAACGGAAGCGGAGCGAAGGCTTCTGATTCGTGCAATTAACAAGCTGTCTAGCAGGGAACGGTTGATTATTCAAATGCGTTTTGGGTTGGATAATCCGGAAGGGGAAGAAAAAACGCAAAAAGAAGTTGCAGATTATCTGGGGATTTCTCAGTCCTATATTTCCCGTTTGGAAAAGAAAATTATGCAGAGGCTGAAGCGAGAGATGGTAAGGTATGAATAGTTTATCTTTACGGCAGTATGGCAAAGTGGTATAATATTTTTTATTATTAGACGGAAGGTTGGTGGATGCAATGAAACTAACATTTGTTGGAGCAGCACATGAAGTAACTGGCAGCTGCCATCTGCTGCAGTCGGCAGGAAGGAATATCCTGATAGACTGTGGAATGGAGCAGGGACCGAATCTTTATGAAAACCCTGGGCTGCCGATTCCGGAGACAGATGTGGATTATGTGCTTTTGACACATGCACACATTGATCATTCAGGTATGATTCCTAAATTGGTCAAGAATGGATTCAAAGGTGAGATAGTCACAACATTTGCTACATCGGACTTGTGTAATATTATGCTGCGAGACAGTGCGCACATTCAGGAGTTCGAGGCAGAATGGCGGAATCGAAAGGGAAAGCGTGCCGGACAGCCGGTATTTGAACCGGAATATGTGATGCAAGATGCGCTGGATGCCATTGAATTGTTCAGACCATGTCAGTATGGGGATAGGATTGCACTTTGTGAGGGTATCGAAGTCCGTTTTACTGATGTTGGGCATTTGCTTGGTTCTGCAAGTATTGAGATTTGGGTAACGGAAGGAGAAGTACAGAAAAAGATTGTATTTTCCGGAGATGTGGGAAATATCAATCAGCCGATTATCAAGGATCCGCAGTATACGAAAGAGGCGGACTATGTGGTCATTGAATCTACATATGGCAATCGTCTGCATAGCACAAGTAAAAAGATTGATTATGTCGGTGATTTTACAAGAGTTTTGCGGGAGACTTTCGCAAGAGGGGGAAATGTTGTCATTCCTTCTTTTGCAGTCGGAAGAACGCAGGAGATGCTATATTTTATCCGAGAAATCAAGGAGAAGAATTTGCTCAGCGAATATCCGGATTTTGAGGTCTATCTGGATAGTCCTCTGGCAATTGAGGCAACGAAGGCATTTACAAAAAATATGCATGGATGTTTCGATGAGGATGCGTTGAAACTAGTGAATCAGGGAATCAATCCGCTCGTATTTCCAGGGCTAAAGATCTCTACGACAAGTGAAGATTCCAGAATGATTAATTTTATTGAAAAACCAAAAGTAATCATTTCGGCCTCAGGTATGTGTGATGCAGGGCGAATCCGTCATCATTTAAAACACAACCTCTGGAGAGAAGAATGTACGATTCTTTTTGTTGGATATCAGGCAGCTGGAACATTGGGACGGCGGTTGATTGAAGGTGAGAAGAATGTAAAATTATTTGGCGAACCGATTGAAGTGCGGGCGAAAATTGAGAGTCTGCATGGTGTCAGTGGTCATGCGGATATGAATGGATTGATGAGATGGCTGGATGGATTCGAGACGACGCTACAGCATGTATTTGTTGTTCATGGAGAAGATTCTGTGACAGATGAGTTTGCTGCAGCAGTGGAAGAAAAATTCGGATGCCCAGCTTTTGCCCCGTATCCGGGAGGAGAAGTGGATCTCGTAACAAATGAAATTCTGACAACAGGTGTGAAGATTCCGGTGAAAGCGAAAAAACCGGCTCAGAAGAGGGCGGATGCAGCATTTGAAAGATTGCTTGCTGCTGGAAGACGTTTGCTGGAAGTTATTCATAAAAATGAAGGACTTGCAAATAAGGATAAGGCCAAGTTTGAATCACAAATTAACAATTTGTCCGATAAGTGGGACAGATGGGAATGAGAACACTGCGGTGAAGAAAAGACTGCAGAAAAGTGTACAAATGTAAGAGAAAGGTGAGGACGAGGAAAACAAATGGATAGTAGAACATGGGGAATTTTTGCGATTATCGTTATTTATTTATTGGGAATGGTGGCAGTCGGCGTATATTTTATGAAGAAAAATAATTCGGCGGGAGATTATTATCTTGGCGGCAGAAAGCTGGGACCAGTTGTAACAGCAATGAGTGCAGAGGCCTCAGATATGAGCAGTTGGCTTTTGATGGGATTGCCGGGAGTTGCATATCTGACTGGTGTGGCAGATGCAGCATGGACAGCCATAGGTCTGGCAATTGGAACGTACTTAAATTGGTTGATTGTGGCGAAGAGATTACGTCGTTATACTGTCGTAGCAAATAATTCGATTACGATTCCGGAGTTTTTCTCTAATCGTTACAGAGATAAAAGTAAAATATTAGTTGCAATTTCAGCAATCTTTATTGTTATTTTCTTTATTCCGTATACAGCATCCGGATTTGCAGCGTGCGGTAAGTTATTTTCTACATTGTTTCATGTACCGTATCTGCATGCAATGGTTGTGAGTGCAGTTGTAATTGTAGCTTATACTGCTTTGGGTGGATTTTCAGCGGCAAGTACGACGGATTTGATTCAGAGTATTGTTATGACAGGGGCGCTGATCTGTGTGGTACTGTTTGGAATCAATGCAGTTGGAGGCGTGGATGTAGTAATGACGGAAGCGGGAGAACTGCCGGGATATCTGTCTTTGACGCAGACTTATACAGACGGTGCGGCGGCGGAATATGGCACAATTAAAATTGCATCAATGTTGGCGTGGGGACTTGGATATTTTGGTATGCCTCATGTACTGCTCCGTTTTATGGCAATTCGTGACGAAAATGAAGTTAAGATATCAAGAAGAATTGCAACAATTTGGGTTGTGATTTCTATGGGAGTTGCTATTTTTATTGGTTTAATCGGTCACAGCATGACAAATAATGGAATTGTTGAGGAATTAGTTGGAGCAGATTCTGAAAAGCTCATTATTGTAGTGGGTACTTTGATGAGTAAATCCGGTGTTCTGGGAGTCATTGTTGCAGGTCTGATCATGTCGGGAATCCTTGCTTGTACAATGTCTACGGCAGATTCTCAGCTTTTGGCAGCATCCTCCAGTATTTCACAGGATTTGTTAAAGGATGTATTCCATTTAAAAATCAGCGATAAGGCGTCACTGATTGCAGCACGTATTACAGTTCTGGTAATTGCTGTTATGGGAGTCTTCCTGGCAATAGATCCGAATAGTTCTGTATTTGGAATTGTGTCCTTTGCATGGGCAGGTTTTGGTGCAGTGTTTGGACCGGTAATGCTTTTAGCATTGTTCTGGAAACGTTCCAATCGTTATGGAGCTATGGTAAGTATGTTGTCTGGAGGAGTTATGATTTTTGTTTGGAAATATCTGGTGCGTCCAATGGGCGGAGCATGGGATATTTATGAATTGCTTCCGGCATTTTTGGTAGCAATTACATTGAATGTAATTGTCAGTCTTGCCACAAAAGCTCCGGAGCAGGAGATCATAGACGAATTTGAAAAAGTAGCACGTGGATAAGATTAGGAAGAAGAGTATCGTAACATCTCAGAGGGGATTGGACGATACTCTCTTTTTGTGCCGGTTTTTATTGTCAAGGAGTAAAACTTTTTTTATTTAAAGTAGAAATGGAATAACGAAGAGTCATTGTGTACAAAATTCTACTAGGTTAAAAAATAATCTGGCAGGAGGTTGTAATACGATGGCTTTAAATAAAGTAGAGATATGTGGGGTGAATACAGCGAAGCTTCCGATTCTGAATGATAAAGAGAAACGGGAGCTTTTTGTGCAGATTAAAAAAGGAAATGAAGAGGCAAGAGAAGAATATATCAAAGGAAATCTCAGGCTAGTGCTGAGTGTAATCAAGCGGTTTGCAAGCAGTAATGAAAATGCGGATGATTTGTTCCAAATTGGATGTGTGGGATTGATGAAGGCAGTAGATAATTTTGATCCGGATCGGGAGGTGAAGTTTTCGACCTATGCGGTTCCGATGATTATTGGAGAGATCAGAAGGTATCTGCGGGACAATAATTCCATTCGTGTGAGCAGATCTTTGCGGGATACAGCTTATAAGGCAATTTATGCGAAAGAAGGGTATTTAAAAAGAAATATGAAGGAACCGACGGTACAGGAAATAGCGGAAGAAATTGGGATTGCAAAAGAGGATATTGTGTTTGCTTTAGATGCCATACAAGCGCCGGTTAGTTTATATGAGCCTGTTTACAGTGATGGTGGAGATACCTTGTATGTTATGGATCAGGTCAGTGACAAGAAAAACAGAGAAGAGAACTGGATAGAAGAACTATCACTAGAAGCTGCCATGGAGCGGCTGAATGAGCGGGAGCGTTATATCATACGGCTCCGTTTTTTTGAGGGGAAAACACAGATGGAAGTGGCAGAGCAGATTGAGATTTCACAGGCTCAGGTCAGCAGACTGGAAAAGAATGCACTAAAGGTTATGCGCCTATATTTACTTGGAAAATAAGATTTGAAAAGTTTTTGTTGAAATTTTTATGCCTTCATACTATGATATAAAATAGCAAAGCTAATTTATAAAAGGATGGGAAGAGAATGTATAAGGCATGTATATTTGATTTGGATGGAACACTGACAGATACATTGGAATCTTTAACTTTTTCTGTAAATGAGACCTTGAAAGAGATGCATCTGCCTGAGATTACATCAGAGCAGTGCCGGGAGTTTGTCGGAAACGGAGCCCGAGTTTTGATGGAAAAGGCGATAACAGTATCAGGAGAGGAACATTTAAGCCGTTTAGAAGAGGCGATGGAAAGATATGGACGTATATTTGACGCAAACTGCACATATCATGTAATACCATATCCGGGAATTGTTCCTATGCTGGAAGAGATGAACCAAAAAGGGATTCAGCTTGCAGTCCTTTCTAATAAGCCGCACAGACAGGCTGTGCACGTAGTAGAAGAAATCTTCGGAGAGAGTAGATTTCGGGTGGTTCAGGGACAGAAAGAGAATGTGCCAAGAAAACCGGATCCAACAGCTGCGCTTCAGATTGCAAAGCAGCTTCATGCAGCACCGGAGGAGACGATTTATATCGGAGACTCAGAAGTAGATGTTGCCACAGGCAAAGCGGCGGAGATGCTGACAATCGGTGTGTCATGGGGATTCCGGAAACGACAGGTTCTGGAAGAGGCTGGTGCCAGATATATTGCAGATTCCCCGGAGGAAATTTTGAAATGGATAAACAGGGAGGTTTAAAAGCATGAATGAGTACAGTGAGGAGTGTTTATTGACTTTTTTGAAAAAACAGTCACAATTATTTGATGAACCGGTGGCGGAGACACTGGAAGAGGCAGAAGCATTTCTGGAAGACTGTATGGCAGTTGTGGTAGATTCCCTTGATGAAGTACGGGAATATTTTGAAGAAAATGGTGCAGATGTAGAGACTATGAGTCAAGATGAATTGGAAGAAGCTTCTGAAGTATTTGCACTTACAAATGGACAGTATCTCATAGTAGAAGGCTGATCTAAGTACTGTAGAAATAGGAAGGGAATCGGAAGTCCGGTTCCTTTTTTTCATAAAGAGGAGGTTTGACATGATTTCTTTTGAAAGTGATTACATTGCAGGTGCTCATCCAAAGATACTGGAGAGATTGATAGAGACGAATACGGAATGTTTATCAGGATATGGAACAGATATCTATTGTGAGCAGGCAAAAGAGAAAATTAAAAAAGCATGTGATTGCGAGCAGGCAGATGTGGAATTTCTGACCGGAGGGACACAGACTAATGCGGTTGTGATTTCGACAATGTTAAAGGATTATGAGGGTGTAATTGCTGCTGAAACAGGGCACATAAATAGTCATGAAGCGGGAGCAGTGGAGTATGCTGGAGCAAAAGTACTGCATGTTCCGCAGGAAAATGGAAAACTGGTTTCGAATGTTTTGGAGCAGTATATGGAACAGTTTTATGGAGATGATAACCAAGAGCATATGGTATTTCCGGGAATGGTGTATATATCACATCCTACGGAATACGGTACTTTGTATACAAAGGAAGAATTAGAGTCAATTTCTGAGATTTGCAGAAAATATAAAATGACGCTGTTTATAGATGGAGCTCGATTGGGATATGGATTGATGAGTAATCGGACAGACGTGACTCTGCAGGATATTGCCCGGATCTGCGATGTATTTTATATTGGAGGTACAAAGGTAGGCGCATTGTGCGGAGAAGCAGTTGTGTTTACAAAACAGAATAAGCCGAAACATTTCCTTACTTCTGTAAAAAAACGGGGAGCCTTGCTTGCAAAAGGAAGACTGCTGGGGATTCAATTTGACACATTGTTTACCGAGAATCTGTATTTTGAAATAAGCAGACATGCGATAGAACTGGCGGAGAGGATGAAATTGATTTTCCGGGAAAAAGGATATCCGTTCTATATAGATTCACCGACGAATCAACAGTTTATTATATTAGAAAAGGAACAGATGGAACGTTTGAGAGAGCAGGTACGGTTTAGTTTCTGGGAAGAATTAGAAGATGGGCGCGTGGTTGTGAGATTTGCAACAAGCTGGTCTACGACAGAAGAAGATTTAGAAGCATTGAAAGCTATTCCAGTTTATGCCGCATATCAATATGGAGAAGAACACGAAAAAGGAACAATTACGGTAGGAAAAACTGGCTGAGATTCAAGTATGTATGACAGTGAAGGACAATGAGATTGTCTACAAAAAGTAGAGAGAGGTGAAGAAAGATGCAATATGTAATTTCATTTTTGGAGGGAATTATTACCTTCATTTCCCCGTGTTTATTACCGATGCTTCCACTTTATATTTCTTATTTTGCAGGCGGAGGAGAACGCAGCACAAGAAAAACATTGCTGGGTGCGACCGGTTTTGTGACAGGATTTACGATTGTATTTGTTATGATGGGAGCGTTGGCGGGAACGGTCGGCAGTTTTCTGAAAGAATATCAGACTGCAGTTAATGTTATTTCTGGGCTGATTGTTATTTTCTTTGGATTAAATTTTCTGGGAGTGTTACGGTTGAATTTATTCAAAGGATTTCATAGAGAAGTGGATACTGTTAACATGGGATTCTTTTCTGCATTGGTATTTGGAGTGATTTTTTCGATTGGGTGGACACCTTGTGTAGGAACTTTTTTGGGATCTGCGCTGATGCTGGCTTCCCAGCAAAGTCATACAATGACAGGAATGTTGATGCTTTTCGCGTATTCGCTGGGACTGGGAATCCCGTTTTTATTCAGTGCAGTGTTGATTGATTATCTGAAAACGGCATTTGACTGGATTAAGAAAAATTATAAAGTGATTAATGCAATCAGCGGAGGGTTACTCGTCGTAATGGGGATTTTGATGGCAACAGGAACATTTGGACGACTGCTCAGTCTGTTGAGTTAAGGAGGCGTTATGGCTAAAAGAAAAAAATTATTATTGATTGTATTGGCATTTGTTCTGGTGATTGGAGGCGCCTATGTGCTCTATGCAAAATTAGGAGAGAAGGTAGCGGCAGAACAGTTGACAGTGGAGGATACGCAAAATTCTGGAAAACAAGAGGTTGAAGAACAGAAAAAAGCGGAGCAACAGGAGGTAATGGCTCCGGATTTTACAGTGTATGATGCAGAAGGAAAGGCAGTGCAGTTATCTTCCTTTATCGGAAAGCCAATTGTTTTGAATTTTTGGGCAAGCTGGTGTGGTCCATGTCAGCATGAGATGCCGGATTTTCATGAGAAGTATTTGGCTCTGGGAGAAGAAGTACAGTTTTTGATGGTGAATATGACGGACGGGTCCAGAGAAACACAGGAAAGTGCTTCGGCGTTTATTACGGAACAAGGATATACTTTTCCGGTATTTTATGATATAGATTCTGATGCGGCAGCCACATATGGGGCATATTCGCTTCCGACGACATATTTTATCAATGCAGAGGGACACGCAATTGCACAGGCAAAAGGTGCAATCGATGCTGAGACACTGCAGAAGGGAATTGACATGATTTTGAACTAAAGAAAAGGCCGCGGCTTATTTGGCTGCGGCTTTTTTGACGGCTTCGGATATGGCGTCTAAGATGACTTGAGAAGTATAAGGCGTTTCCTCGGAAAGCGTTACGTCTTCCAGAGATTGTGTTTTGTAAATCTGATCTGCAATTTCTTCTATGGCAGGCTGGATGAGTGGAAACATGGTAGTGACCGTTTCGTCTAAGTTTGCAAAACGGATGGATTCTATCCGGGATTCATCTACCGTTACTTCTACCTCCAGATTGGTGTTATTCAGAGTTAGTGCAGATGTATAGATTCCAGGTGTGTATTGCTTTTCCGGATGTGGAGTTTTTCTGGCGCCGCCTGGGCGAAACATAAAAATGAGTAGGAAAAGGAGCAAGATTCCAAGAGCCAGAAAAATGGCAGTGTATATAATTTCTTTCATGTGAAGAACAATAATTTTGGTTTTTGATTTCATAAGTACCTCCTGATACATGAATTACGTTTTTTATCATTGTATGAAAGAGAGGAGAAAAATATTCCTGTGTGTTTTGTAGTGCGGCAGGAATCTGCGTGACAAAATCAGGGATTTCATGTACAATAGAGTCCGAAATAAAAAGCAGAATGGAATTTGTGAAGAGGTGGCAGATATGTATATTATAGTCGGTCTTGGTAATCCTTCGAAAGAATACGAAGGAACGCGGCATAATGTGGGATTTGAAGTGATAGATAAGCTTGCAGAGAAATATAATATTTCTGTAGATGCAAAAAAACATCGCGCTTATATTGGAAAAGGCATGATTGCAGGTCAGAAGGTGATTCTGGCAAAACCTCAGACGTATATGAATCTGAGTGGGGAAAGCGTGCGGAGCCTGTTGGATTATTATAAGATAGACGAGGAAGAAGAACTGCTTGTCATCTATGATGATATTAGTCTGGATCATGGACAGATTCGGATACGTGCCAAGGGCAGTGCAGGTGGACATAACGGAATTAAAAATATTATTGCACATCTGGGCGGGCAGGTATTTCCAAGAATTAAGGTCGGAGTAGGTGAAAAACCACCCAAATATGATCTGGCAGATTATGTGCTGGGGCATTTTTCCAAGTCGGAACAGGAATTGATGGAGGAAGGGTATGAGAAGGCCATTCATGCTGTAGAATATATTTTGCAAGGTGAAATGACGGAAGCGATGAATGAATATAACCGGAAAAAGAAGGAAGCATAAAAAGTGAAAGCATTGACAGCTCCGCTTATAGAATTGGCGGATTATGAAGAGATTATCAGAGAGAGAAAAAAAGAATATGGAATGATACAGATTGCAGGCTGTGTGAATTCTCAGAAGACGCATTTGATGTATGCTTTAAGTGATGGGGTTCGATACCGGCTTGGTATATTTTCCAATGCGGAAAAGGCAAAGCAGGCGTATGATGAATACCGTTTTCTGGATGATAATGTATACTTGTATCCGGCAAAAGATCTGTTATTTTATCATGCAGATATTAAGGGAAAGTATTTGCTGGGGAAGCGGATGGAAGTTGTTCGTGCATTGATTGAGGCAAAAAGTGAGGAAGAGCTGACAGTTCTTACAACTGCGGATGCACTGTTGGATGGGCTAGTTCCTTTAGAGGAACTGGCAGGAAGTGAGATTCACCTGCAAGTAGGCGATACGGTAGATTTTACGGAACTGCAGAGAAAACTTTCTGATATGGGATATGCCCATGAAGTAGAGATTGAAAGTCCCGGACAGTTTGCTGTAAGAGGAGGAATTTTGGATATATATCCTCTGACAGAAGAAGTGCCGGTGCGATTAGAACTGTGGGGAGATGAAATCGATTCTCTGCGAACATTTGACGTAGAAAGCCAGCGTTCGATAGAGAATCTGGAAGAAATTGATATTTATCCGGCGGCTGAATTAAATGCAAAGACACAAGATCTGGTCTCTTTTTTGGATTATTTTCCACAAAAGGATACGCTGCTATTTTTGGATGAACCGGTTCGTTTGAAAGAGTGCAGCGAAGAGGTGGAGTTAGAATACCGAAAGAGCGCAGAAAATAGAGATGACATAGTGGAGCAGGTTTTTTCTACGGAGGAAATCGTGGGAAAGATAAATCATTATTGTAGTATTGGGTTTACAACATTGGAATCTAAATGCGGAAGTTTTAAGATGCGGAAGGTGTATTCACTCCAGACAAAAAGCGTTGATCCATATAATAATAGTTTTGAAATGCTGACGCGGGATTTGAAACGGTTTAAACGCAACGGATATAGGGTTGTATTGTTGTCTGGGTCTCGTACGAGGGCAAGACGGCTTGCAGAAGATCTGCGGGATTATGATCTGAGTAGTTTTTACAGTGAAGAGGAAGAACGGGAAGTCAGAGAAGGAGAGATTCTGGTTACTTATGGTCATGTGACAGAAGGCTATGAATATCCAATGCTGAAGTTTATGGTCATAGCAGAATCTGATATTTTCGGGCGTAAAAAAAGGAAAAAGAAACGAAAACAATATGATGGACAGAAGATTCAGAATTTCTCGGAACTGAAGGTTGGAGATTATGTCGTTCATGAAAACCATGGTCTTGGTATTTATCAGGGGATTGAAAAAATCGAGGTTGATAAAATTACGAAAGATTATATGAAGATTACGTATGCCGGAAATGGAAATCTTTATATTCCAGCAACCCAGCTGGATCTGATCCAGAAATATGCGGGAAGTGATGCGAAGAAACCAAAACTGAATAAGTTGGGGACTTCGCAGTGGACAAAAACGAAAAATCAAGTGCGTACGGCAGTCCGAATTGCAGCAAAGGATTTGGTGGAGCTGTATGCGGCAAGGCAGCAGGCGGATGGTTATGTGTATGAGCCGGATACAGTATGGCAGAAAGAATTCGAAGAAATGTTTCCGTTTGAAGAGACTGAGGATCAGATTCAGGCAATTGAAGATACGAAACGGGATATGGAAAGTCACAAGATCATGGATCGATTGATTTGTGGGGATGTGGGATTTGGAAAGACAGAGATTGCGATTCGTGCTGCGTTTAAGGCGGTACAGGAAGGTAAACAGGTAGTTTATCTAGTTCCAACAACCATTCTTGCCCAGCAGCACTACAATACATTCGCGCAGCGGATGAAGGAATTTCCGGTACGTGTAGACTTGCTCTGTCGCTTTCGGACATCTACCGAGCAGAAAAAGACAGTAGAAGATTTGAAAAAAGGATTGGTGGATGTAATCATCGGCACTCATCGGGTATTATCAAAGGATGTGCAGTTTAAAGATTTGGGACTCCTTATTATTGATGAAGAGCAGAGATTTGGAGTCACACATAAGGAGAAGATTAAGAAACTGCGGGAAAATGTGGATGTTTTGACATTGACTGCTACACCGATTCCAAGAACTCTTCATATGAGTCTGATTGGAATTCGGGATATGAGTGTACTGGAAGAGGCTCCGATGGATCGAATGCCGATTCAGACCTATGTTATGGAATACGATGATGAGATGGTTCGTGAGGCAATTGAGCGGGAACTTTCCAGAGATGGACAGGTATATTATGTGTATAACCGGGTCAGTGATATTGCAGATGTGGCGGGAAGAATTCAGAAACTGGTTCCGGATGCAAATGTTACATTTGCCCATGGGCAGATGAATGAACGGCAGTTGGAAAATATTATGTATGATTTTATCAACGGAGAGATTGATGTGCTGGTTTCCACTACAATTATTGAGACCGGGCTGGATATTTCAAATGCTAATACGATGATTATTCACGATGCGGATAAAATGGGGCTTTCGCAGCTTTATCAGTTGCGGGGACGTGTAGGACGCTCAAATCGGATGGCCTACGCATTTCTTCTCTATCGAAGGGATAAACTTCTCAAAGAAGTGGCAGAAAAGCGATTGGCGGCAATTCGTGAGTTTACGGACCTTGGTTCAGGCTTTAAAATTGCAATGCGGGATCTGGAAATTCGTGGTGCGGGAAATCTGCTGGGAGCAGAGCAGCATGGACACATGGAAGCAGTGGGGTATGATCTGTATTGTAAAATGCTCGGAGAAGCGGTGAAACAGGAAAAGGGAGAACTGGATGAGGACGTATTTACGACGACTATGGATTTGAATGTGGATGCTTATATACCTGATGCATACATTCCAAATGAATTCCAGAAACTGGATATATACAGGCGGATTGCAAGTATTTCAGGAGAGGAAGAGATGGATGACATGGTAGAAGAACTGATCGACCGGTTTGGAGATATTCCAAAGAAGGTACAGCAGCTGCTGCAGATTGCGGCATTAAAAGCATTGGCGCATGAGGCGGGGGTGATCGGGGTAGAGCAGAAACAGGATGAGATTAAAATGATCATGTATGAAAATGCAAAGGTTGTCCCGGATCGTATTCCTAAATTGATACAGATGTATGGAAACTCGCTGGTATTCAAACCAGAAAATCCCCCTTATTTTCTCTATCAGAAAAGAGGAAGAAATAAGAAGGAAAAAGATATGGATACACTGGAACTTGTGAAAAAGCTATTAAGTGATATAAAAAGCTTGTTAGAGTAGAAAAAAAGATTTATAATATCGGGTAGTGTAGTAAGAAAGGAGCATATGTCACAGAAGGAGTGTGACATATAAAATAACAATATGAAACATGTGATGAAGAGAACAGCTGCAATTGGGCTGGCAGGGGTAATTACAATGTCTATGTTGACCGGATGTGGATCTATAGACAACGAGGATGTAGTAGCAACAGTTGGAACGGATAAGATAACAGCCGGAATGGCAAATTTCTATGCTAGAATGCAGCAGGCTCAGTACGAGACTTATTATGCAAGTATGATGGGAACGACAGGCGAAGCAATGTGGGGCCAGGAGGTAGACGATAAAGGAACTACTTATGAAGAATCCGTAAAAGAAAGTCTGCTTATTTCACTGGAGAATTTGTATCTGATGAAACAGCATGCGGATGAGTATGAAGTTGTTGTAACAGATGAGGAAACGAAGAAGATTCAGGAGGCAGCAAAGAAATTTGACGAGGCCAATACTCTGGAAGATAAGGAAGCAGTTTCCGGTTATCAGAAGTATGTGGAGGAATTTCTTCGACTGATAACGATTCAACAAAAAATGAATGCACCGATGAAAGCCGGTGTCAATGAAGAAGTGTCTGATGAAGAGGCGGCACAGAAGAGTATGAAATATGTCTATTTTCCATATACAACAACAGATGCAGAGGGAAATCAGACAGATATGACCGATGAGGAAAAGGCAACGCTTAAAACAACAGCTCAGACATTTTTGGATAATCTGAATGCAAATGAAACCAAGGATATTGATACAGTTGCTACAGAAGGTGGATATGAAGTGCAGAGTGCTGCGTTTGATGCGAAATCTGTTTCTCCGAATGCAGATCTTGTGAAGGCAGTGGATGCATTGACAACAGAAGGTGAGGTTACCTCTGTGATCGAATCTGATTCCGGACTCTATGTAGGAAAATTAGTGAGTCTTTTGGATCGGGAAGCAACAGATCAGAAAAAGAAAAGTATTGTAGAAGAACGGAAGCAGGAACAGTATGAAAAACTGCTTGAAACGTGGAGAAAAGATACAAAGATCGAAGAAAATGAAAAGATTTGGAATAAGATTGATTTTGAAAAGCTGGGTGTGAGTATCAAACAAAGTGGAGAACAGTATGATGATACTTCGACAGCAAAATAGAGAATAAAAAACGAATCAATAAAAGCGAGGTGCAGTTCTACGAAAGTAGTTTCTGCACCTCGTGTTGTATACAGGCTGTTTTTTGTTTCTGAATACCTATTGTTACAGAGATTAATCTTCCTCTTCTGTTTGTACAGAATAGGTTTGACGTTTTCTTGCCATCTCGTCACTTTCCAGATATTCATCGTAAGTAGTAATCTTGTCAATCAGCTTACCGCCGGGTACGATTTCCATAATACGGTTGGCAGTTGTCTGTACGATCTGATGGTCTCGGGAAGTAAAGAGCAGAACACCCGGAAACTTAATCATACCATTATTTAGAGCAGTGATAGATTCCATGTCCAGATGGTTTGTTGGCTCATCAAAAATCAGAACATTGGCGCCGGAAATCATCATTTTAGATAATAGGCATCGAACTTTCTCACCACCGGAAAGTACCTTCAAACGTTTTACACCATCTTCACCGCCGAAGAGCATACGTCCGAGGAAACCGCGGACATAAGTAGCATCCTTATTTTCAGAGTATTGGGTCAGCCATTCAGTAATGGTATAGTCGTTGTCAAATTCTCCACCGAAATCCTTCGGGAAATATGCTTGTGAAGTTGTAATTCCCCATTTATAAGTACCTTCATCCGGCTCCATTTCCCCACTTAGGATTTTGAACAGAACTGTTTTTGCAAGCTCGTTGCTTCCAACAAAAGCTACTTTATCATCATGGTTTAATGTAAAGGTTATGTTGTCCAGAATCTTTTCGCCGTCAATGGTCTTGGATAATCCTTCCACTGTCAGGACTTCGTTTCCAATCTCACGATTTGGGCGGAAATCAATGTATGGATATTTACGGCTGGATGGTTTGATCTCATCTAACTGAATCTTTTCAAGAGCACGCTTTCTGGAAGTTGCCTGTTTAGATTTGGATGCATTGGCGCTGAATCGAGAAATAAACTCCTGCAATTCTTTGATTTTTTCTTCTTTCTTCTTATTAGCTTCCTTCATCTGGCGGATGAGCAACTGGCTGGATTCATACCAGAAATCATAGTTACCGGCATATAACTGAATCTTACCATAGTCAATGTCTGCTATTTGTGTACATACCTTATTCAGGAAATAACGGTCATGGGAAACAACAATGACTGTGTTTTCAAAATTAATCAAAAATTCTTCCAGCCATGCGATCGCATCCAGATCCAAATGGTTGGTGGGCTCGTCCAAAAGCAGAATGTCCGGGTTGCCAAACAGTGCCTGTGCCAACAGCACTTTGACTTTTTCAGCGCCGGTTAAGTCTCTAAGATATTTATAATGCAGATCTGTTTCGATACCAAGACCATTCAACAGGTTTGCGGCATCTGATTCTGCCTCCCATCCGTTCATTGTAGCAAATTCTGCTTCCAGTTCACTGGCTTTGATTCCATCTTCGTCAGTAAAGTCTTCTTTTGCGTAGATGACTTCCTTTTCCTTCATAATCTCATAAAGGCGGGCATTTCCCATAATGACGGTATCCAGAACAAGGTGATCATCGTACTTGTAATGATCCTGCTGCAGAAAAGAGAGTCGTTCTCCGGGTGTGATGATGACCTCTCCGCTAGTCGGTTCCAGCTGTCCGGATAAAATTTTTAAAAATGTTGATTTACCGGCGCCATTGGCTCCAATCATACCATAACAGTTTCCTTCAGTAAATTTAATATTTACGTCTTCAAACAGCGCTTTTTTTCCAACGCGCAGTGTGATGTTGTTTGCACTAATCATTGTGATTCTCCTTATATTAATGATAAATGTTCATTCCACCGACTATCTTAACATGAGTCATGTAGAAAAGGCAAGGTGTGAAAGGAGTTGTTTTATAGGAACTAACGCCATTTTTTACGAAAAATTAAAGGATAGAGGTTTGCGAATAGGGGAAAAAAGTATATAATAAACAAGTATCATTTGAAATATGAATTCATAAGGTAAAGGGGACAGAAATGATGCAGAAGGCAACAATGGTTTTAGAAGGTGGAGCAACCAGAGGTGTTTTTACCTCTGGTGTATTAGATTATTTGATGGAAAAAGATTTTTATGTATCCCATGTAATCGGGGTATCCGCTGGTTCTTGCAATGCGGTGGATTATGTGTCTATGCAGAAGGAACGCACCAGAGATTGCATGATTCCGACGGATAAAAGCGGGCAGTATATTTATGGAATACGGAAGTTTGTCAAGGAAAAAAGTTTGATGAATATGGATTTGATTTTTGACAAGTATCCAAATGAATTACTGCCGTTTGATTATGATACGTATTTTCAGTCAGAGACAACTTGTGAAATTGTGACTACTAATTGTGAGACTGGCAAGGCTGCGTATTTACAGGAGAAATCTGACAGGCAGCGTTTGATGAAGATTTGCCGGGCATCCTGCAGTCTTCCATTGATCACTCCAATCGTGAATGTGGATAATGTTCCGTATGTAGATGGAGGTTTGGCAGATTCTGTTCCTATTGAACGGGCTTTGAAGATGGGGAATGACAAGATTATTGTTGTTCTTACAAGAAATCCCGGATACAGAAAAAAACCAATTTCTCAGGGAATGGCGAAGGTATATAAGAGAGCTTACCGGTCTTATCCAAATTTAGTTCAGGCGATACGAACAAGGAGTTATCGTTATAATAGAGTGATGGGGTTGATTGAGCAGTTAGAAGAGGAAGGAAAGATTTTTGTTATTCGACCATTAGTAAAGCCGGTATCCAGAATGGAGCGGGATGCAGATACTTTGCAAGGGTTTTATGAACATGGATACGAATTGATGAAACAGGAGTATGAGAGACTTCAGAAATATATGGAATGTGAGGGGTGAACCATGGGAAGGGAAACTTTGAGATATACGCAGAACCGGGAACTGTCGTGGCTCCGGTTTAATCAGAGAGTGTTGGAAGAAGCACAGGATGAGAGTGTACCATTGCTGGAACGAATGAAATTTGTTTCTATTTTCACGAGTAATCTGGAAGAGTTTTTTATGATTCGTGTGGGCAGTTTGTGTGATATGGCTGAAGTGGACAATAAAAAGATTGACAGCAAGTCCGGAATGACTCCGAAAGAGCAGCTTGACGCAATCTATACGGCAGTTGCACCGCTGTATAAGGAGAGAGATAAGACCTATGCGGAAATCAAAAAACAGCTGTCAGCATACGGGATTTCCGGATTGAATATGAAGGATTTGGAAAATCAGGAGAAGAAGTATCTTAAAAAATATTTTAAAGAGCAGATTCTTCCGGTTCTATCACCACAGATTGTAGATGTGAATCATCCATTTCCTCACCTTTTGAATAACCAGATTTATGTGATTGCGAATCTGAAACAAAATGGAGCAGGAAGTACTACGATGATGGGGATTGTTCCAGTGCCGGAGTTTGTGTCGGATATTGTTGTACTTCCCGGACATGATGTTCGGTATGTCCGTATGGAAAAGATTATTTTGGAATATCTGGAACTTGTATTTGAACAGTATCAGGTATCTGATAAGAATTATATACGTGTGACAAGAAATGCAGATGTATCACCGGATGATGAAGCATTTGCGGACAATGAAGATTTTCGATTTATTATGAAAGAAACACTGCATAAACGCAGAAGGATGGGCGTTGTCCGGCTGGAGGTTGCGTCTTCACTGGAAAAGGAGATGGAGAAGTATCTCTGTGAGAAGTTTAATATTACACAGAAGTGTATCTTTCGTACAAAGATGCCGATGAAATTGGATTTCATTTTTTCGTTGATTGATAAGATTCCGGTTTCTATGAAACGGTCTTTGATGGATGCAACGTTTTCGCCGCAGCCGTCAGCATCTTTGGCGGAAGGTAGTGTGATGGCACAGGTAAAAAAGCGGGATGTGCTGCTATCTTATCCGTATGAAAGTATGGATCCGTTTTTGCAGTTGATCCGAGAGGCCTCTACAGATCCGGATGTGATGACGATTAAGGTTACGATATATCGACTGGCGAAGAAGAGCCGTCTTGTGGAATATCTCTGTGCGGCAGCTGAAAATGGAAAAGAAGTTACAGCTCTGATCGAACTACGTGCCCGGTTTGATGAACAAAATAACATTGATTGGTCAGAACGGATGGAAGAGGCTGGATGCCGGGTGATTTATGGATTTGAAGGGTATAAGGTACATTCGAAAATCTGTCTGATCACATATCGGAATCGGAATGAGATCCGCTATATCACACAGATTGGAACTGGAAATTATAACGAAAAAACAGCGAAGATGTATACGGATTATTCGCTGATTACCGGAAATCAGTCGATCGGAGAAGATGCGTCAGTATTCTTTAAAAATATGGCGATTGGAAATCTGGCTGGAGTATATCAGCATTTGATTGTTTCGCCGACCAGCTTGAAACAGAAGGTGCTGGCATTGATTGATGAGGAAATAGCAAAAGGACCAGCTGGCAGAATTTTAATGAAAATGAATTCGGTTACAGATGTGGATTTTATCCGAAAGATTGCTGAAGCATCCAGAGCAGGTGTGAAAATCGATTTGATCGTACGAGGGATTTGCTGTATTCTTCCGGGAATTCCGGGAGAAACTGAGAATCTGTCTGTTACGAGTATTGTGGGAAGATATCTGGAGCATCCACGAGTCTTTGTATTTGGAAAGGGAGAGGACAGCAAGGTATATATCGGTTCCGCAGATATGATGACCAGAAATACGGAAAAGCGGGTTGAAGTGGCATGCCCGATTTATGACGAACAGATTAAAAAGCGTTTGGTGCGATATCTGAATGTTATGCTGGCAGATAATGTTAAGGCAAGAGAAATGTTGAGTGACGGAACATATCGAAAGAAGCAGGGCGGAGAAAGACAGATTTGTGCGCAGGAGTATTTTATGAAAGAGGCTCTAAATGCAAAACGCCCAGTAAAGAAGGAAGAAAAGAAAAGCATATTTGTAAGATGGCAGAATTTTTTTCGAAAATAAAATGAGAACAAGAGGAAGAAATTAAGAATGAAAACATTAGCGATTCAAGAGTTTGGACGTTTAAAAAATGGTCAGAAAGCACATTTATATACAATGGAAAATGAAGCAGGAATGTGTGTGGCAGTTACAGAATATGGTGCGAATCTGGTTCAGCTAAAGGTGCCTGGAACGGATGGCATGCTCCGGGATGTAGTACTTGGATATGAGAATGCAAGTGGCTATGAAGAGGGAACGGCTGCAATCGGAGCAATAGTGGGTAGAAATGCGAACCGGATTGGTGGAGCATCATTTACTTTGAATGGGGTGACGTATCAGCTGGAAAAAAATGACAATGGAAACAATCTTCATAGTGGATCTGATGGATATCATCATCGAATCTGGACGGTAGAAGATCAAAAAGATGGGCAGATTACATTTTTACTTCATAGTGCGGATGGCGATCAAGGATTTCCAGGAAGTTTGGATATGAGGGTTACTTATGAACTGACAGAAGAAAATGTACTGCAGATCACCTATGATGCTGTTCCGGATCAGGATACGATCATTAATATGACAAATCATAGCTATTTTAATTTAAATGGGCATAACAGCGGAGATGTTTTGCATCATCAGGTGATGCTTGATGCAGATTATTTTACCCCTTCCAATGCAGAGTCGATTCCAACCGGTGAATTGGTGGAAGTGACCGGCACACCGATGGACTTCCGAAGGATGCATGCAGTTGGAGAGGAGATTGATGCAGCATATGAAGCGGTTCGTCTGGGCTGCGGCTATGATCATAACTGGGTCTTGAAAAATAATGGGAAATTTGATAAAGTAGCACAGGCAGAAGGAAATCTTAGTGGAATCGTTATGGAAGTTTATACAGACCTTCCGGGAGTACAGTTGTATACAGCGAATTTTCTGGACGGAGAAAAGGGAAAGGAAGGAGCTGTTTATGGAAAACGGGCAGGTATCTGTTTTGAAACCCAGTATTTTCCGGATGCGGTGAATAAGAAAAATTTTAAAAGTTCTGTGTGCAAGGCGGGAGAGCGCTATCATACAGTAACGGCATTTAAATTTTTATAATTGTGATGGGTAGTATGAATATTTATGGGTAAAGCAGTATACATAGCAGAAAAGCCGAGTGTGGCGCAGGAATTTGCTAAGGCATTAAAATTAAAGACAAGACGTGGGGATGGATATCTTGAATCAGAGGAGGCGATTGTAACCTGGTGTGTGGGACATCTTGTGACAATGAGTTATCCGGAAGTCTATGATCCGGCATTGAAACGCTGGAGTCTGGAAACGTTGCCATTTCTTCCGCGGGAGTTTAAGTACGAAGTAATACCTGCAGTTTCGAAACAGTTTCAAATCGTCAGCGGACTGCTGAATCGACAGGATGTAGATCGAATTTATGTGTGTACCGACTCCGGACGGGAAGGAGAGTATATTTACCGTCTGGTAGAGCAGGAGGCACATGTAGAAGGGAAAGAGAGAAGAAGGGTGTGGATCGACTCACAGACGGAAGAGGAAATTTTACGCGGCATCCGGGAGGCTAAGGATTTATCAGAATATGATAACCTCAGTGCATCTGCGTATTTGCGTGCAAAGGAAGATTATCTGATGGGAATTAATTTTTCCAGGCTTTTGACGCTGAAGTATGGAAACAGTATCTCTAACTTTTTGCACACCAAGTATTCTGTAATCTCCGTTGGACGTGTGATGACCTGTGTATTAGGGATGGTCGTGCGAAGAGAACGGGAAATTCGAGAGTTTGTGAAAACGCCTTTTTATCGTGTGTTAAGTACGGTAGAGGTGGATGGAAAGACTTTTGAAGGGGAATGGCGTGCAGTCCAAGGATCCAGGTATTTTGAATCTTTTGATTTATATAAAGAGAATGGGTTTAAACAGCGGGAGAAGGCAGAAGAATTGATTGCATATCTGAGTCAGCCGGAGTTGGAGCCTTGTCGGATTACGGCGATTGAAAAGAAAAAGGAAAAGAAAAATCCGCCGCTTTTATATAATTTGGCAGAGCTGCAAAATGATTGTTCCAAACGATTTAAGATCAGCCCGGATGAAACACTTCGAATTGTGCAGGAATTGTACGAAAAAAAACTTGTGACTTACCCAAGAACAGATGCAAGGGTGTTGTCTACGGCAGTAGCGAAGGAAATCAGTCGGAATCTGAACGGATTGTCTAAATATGCTATGGCGGCGCCGTATCTGCAGGATATTTTACAATATGGAAGTCATAAAGGACTGGAAAAAACAAGATATGTCAATGATAAGCAGATTACGGATCATTATGCAATTATTCCTACAGGTCAGGGGTTGAATGCGTTGCAGTCTGTTTCTGCAACTTCAAAGCACGTGTATGACTGTATTGTTCGCCGTTTTTTGAGTATTTTTTATCCGCCGGCAGTGTATCAGAAAGTTGCAATTACAACGCAGATGAAAGAGGAAAGTTTTTTTTCCAGTTTTAAAGTGCTGGCAGAGGAAGGATATCTGAAAGTTGTCGGTATTCCGCAAAAGAAAGGAACAGAAGAGGAAAAGAGTCTGGATACTACATTTTTTCAGACGATACAGGGATTAAAAAAAGGGACTGTGCTCCCGGTTCGGTCGCTGGAAATCAAAGAGGGGGAGACTTCTCCTCCGAAACGGTATAATTCCGGGTCTATGATTCTGGCAATGGAAAATGCAGGACAGTTGATCGAGGATGAGGAATTGCGTGCTCAGATTAAAGGAAGTGGAATTGGAACCAGTGCAACGCGAGCAGAAATCTTAAAAAAGCTGATTCATATTAAGTATCTTGCACTGAATAAAAAGACGCAGATTATTACTCCGACATTACAAGGAGAGATGATTTTTGATGTTGTGGATCATTCCATTAAATCGCTGTTGAATCCGGAATTGACGGCAAGCTGGGAGAAAGGATTGACTTATGTTGCGGATGGAGAGATTACTCCAGAGGAATATATGCAAAAATTGGATCATTTTATTATAAGTCGGACAAATGGAGTGAAGAATCTGAATAATCAGTATCAACTAAGAGGATGTTATGAAAAGGCAGCAGGCTTTTATAAGAAGTAGAATTGAGATTGGAGGACAGAGAAAGAAATGAAAGAATTGACAGTACAAGAATTATACAATTTGAATGAAACGATTGCTAAAGAGTTATTTGAAGGGGTGACTTATCCTTGGGAGGTACTTCCACGAATCAGCAGTTTTATTTTGAAACTGGGTGAGAGTTTGAGTGAAGAGGAATATGAGAAACGAGGAGAAAATATTTGGATAGCCAAATCTGCAAAGGTAGCTCCAAGTGCCTTTATAAATGGTCCTGCAATTATCGGAAAAGATGCTGAGGTAAGACATTGTGCCTTTATACGAGGAAATGCAATTATCGGAGAAGGGGCAGTGGTTGGAAATTCTACAGAATTAAAAAATGTTATATTGTTCAATAAAGTGCAGGTGCCACATTATAACTATGTTGGAGATTCTATACTGGGATACAAGTCTCATATGGGAGCTGGTTCGATTACTTCTAATGTGAAATCAGATAAGAAACTGGTTGTAGTGAAAACTCCAAATGGAAATATTGAAACAGGAATGAAAAAATTTGGCGCTATGATTGGGGATGAAGTAGAAGTGGGCTGCGGAAGTATTTTAAATCCGGGAACCGTTGTAGGAAGTTGCACAAACATTTATCCTTTATCTTCTGTGCGCGGTTTTGTTCCGGCAGGAAGTATTTATAAAAAACAGGGAGAAGTTGTAGCAAAAATTGAAGAATAAGTATGAAATAAAATAAGAAAAGCCCAGACGAGCAGAAAGATGAGATGCTCTGTCTGGGCTTTTAAAGAATCAAATATATTCTAATCTTTCAAAATATTGCATTAAAATATTGGCACAGTTTTCGATGCCTAGCTCGGAAGTGTCCAGAATCATATGATAATCATTGACATCGCCCCAAGTTTTGCCGGTGTGCTCATAGTAATAGGTTGCACGTTCATTGTCTGTATCTTCCAACAGTTTCTTTCCCTCATCATAGGAACAGGATTGGAGTTTCATGATACGCTGAATCCGATCTTCTTTGTCCGCACAGACAAAGATATTAAGTACATTCATCCGGTCTCTGAGAATGTCAGAAGCACAGCGGCCGAGAATGATACAAGGAGATTTGGCAAGTTCACGAATTGCCTCAGCCTCTGTTTCATACTCTTTTTCACTGAGTTTTTGCTCTATGTAGACCTTATCATATACCGGAATGCCCAGTCTTTCAGAGAGCTCTTGTGCAATGACACTGGCACCGGTTCCAAAACGACGACTCATTGTAATTACTAATTTCATATACATTCCTCCTCGCGTAAGATGTCAAATGACATGTGTTTATTATAACACCAATCAGGAAAGAAAGAAAAGAAATTTTCTATAAATATTTATTTATAAAACGGAGCAGTTTCTTATCATGGATATTGGATTTGGACATCCCCATCTTCACTTTGGATGGTAATCTGTCTGTTTTTGTTATCGTTGGTTTGCTGTGTCTGATAAATGACTTCTCCATCTTCTTCCTGATACCAGTCTTTTGGAGCGTCCTCAGGCAAAGTTAAATCTCCATATTCCAAATAAAAATTACATTGATACTGTTTCATAGAATCTGGGAGTGTCAAGTTTAAGTTACCGGAATCAAGATTGCAGGTCAAAGTTTCCAGTGTGTTGACATCCAGTTCCAAATCTCCGTATTCCAGTGTGATATCGGCTGATTGGAAAGAAAGGGTTTCTGTTTGGACATCCCCATCTTCAGAATAAATCTTCAGTGTATCTGTACTGAACTGGTTTAGTTCTAAGTTACCGGAATCAAGTTCCAGACTGGCGCTTTTGGAAGTTGTATTTTTCAAGACAGTATCTCCATATTCATTGTTCAATGTGAACGTATCTGCGGTTACTCCATCTACGAGACAATCGCCATCTTCTAACAGCAGTTGTAAAGTTCCGGCAGTCGTGTCTTTCAGAGAAATGTTGCCGCTGGCTGTTTCAATGGACGCGTCTCCTAAATTGGCAGAAGAAAGGGAGATGTCACCATAGGAAGTATAAATCTGAGTCTGTTTTAATTCTGTACCGTCCGGAAGATATAGGGTTATGGAAGGTTCTGACTGCACGGAAGAGCCGAATTGAATGCCAAACATTCCTACCATAAAATTCTGAGAATCCGTTTGTGAGAAATATAAGGTGTCGTCAGTGACTTCGCAATGTGGTTTCTGGTAGTCTCCGTCCAACAAGTATTCGATGTAGTAATTTTTGTCGTTAGACGGAAGAACGCGGATCTGTGCATCAGAATCTATGGAGAGATTCAGTGTATGAAAAGGGTCTAATTGTGTCTTTTTCTGGAAATAAGGTTTTTTCTCCTGGTAGGGAGTCTGGATTCCTTCCTTGCTGAACAAAACACCGGGGCGTCCGCCCAGCCCCATGCCTACACCCATGAGAATCAGTCCGGAAACTGCGGTAACGGCTGAAAAAATGAAAATACGTTTAGTGATTGGTTTCATGTTTGGCTCCTTTCTTCTTCATCAATTTCCCGAGAAATTGTACGATTTTTTGTAAAAACCATTTGCAGAATTGAAATGCTATAAATAGAAATAGAACGCCTCCGCCGGCACAGAGCAGGCTGAATCCTAAAGTGGCAATACCGTTGGCAAAGCTGCTAAACAGTAAGGCGATGCCTCCAATGAATCCAATTACCGCCGCTGCTAATACGCAGAATGCAGAGAGAAGGATACCTCCTAATACACAGAGGATTGCAAAAATCAGAGCTGCGATAACACAAATAAGACAAAATGCAAGCGGTAATGCAATTGGAGCAGCACATAAGGCAATCAATCCAATCCATACTGCCTTGAAACTGTGTTTTACGGTTTTGGGCGGTTCTTCTACATTTTTAGCTGCCAGATTCATGATCAAGGCCTTGGCGGCTTCATCAGGAGAACCTAGATCTTCAATTGCCTGTTGTTCGTTTTCCGGACCGGCTTCTGCAAAATATTCTTCGAAATAGTCCATAGCCTGTTCAAACTCTTCTTTTGGAAGATGACGTAGGCTGTAAGCCAGTGTTTTCATATAATCTGCTTTTGTCATGATACAATCCCTCCTCGGACAATGTCGTCTACAATGGTGCGGTAGCATTCCCAATCGTTTATGAGTTCTGCTAAATAGTGTTTTCCGGTGTCTGTGATTCTATAGTATTTTCGGTTTCTGCCTTGGAACTGCCGGTCATAAGTTTCGACAAACTGGCGTTCCTGAAGACGTTTCAGAATCGGATATAAGGTAGAATCTTTTGTGGAGGAAGAGGCACGCTTGATAATCTGACTGATCTGATAACCATAAGCATCTTCCTCCGCAATGACCGAAAGTACAAGCAGGTCAAACATGGGACCATTTAATGGAAAAGTCATATGCATACTCCTTTCTGAAAATATATATATCAACTCTATATATGTTTTATTTATTTATATTATATAAAGTATAATATAGTAAGTCAATACATATTATCAAAAGAGATTCTTAAGAAAAATGAAAGATTCTAAGTCAGGTTGAAATCTTTGCAATATTCAGTATAATAACAAATAGGTGAAAATCCGAAAGGAGAGTTTAAAATGTATCGCATTTTAATTGTAGAAGATGATGAGACAATCGCAAAAACAATCTGTGCACATTTGAAGACATGGGATTATGAAGTGCAATATATTCAAGATTTTAAACGAGTAGAAGAATGTTTTTTGCATTTTCAGCCACATATGGTTTTAATGGATATTTTACTTCCGTTTTATAATGGATTTCATTGGTGTACACAGATTCGAAAAACGTCTCATGTGCCGATTGTTTTTTTGTCTTCTGCCAATGACAATATGAATATTGTGATGGCAATGAATATGGGTGGGGATGACTTTATTGAGAAACCGTTTGATTTGAATGTACTTACTGCAAAGATACAGGCACTTTTTCGACGGACCTATGCATTTGCTGAACAGCAGAATCAATTGGAGCATGGTGGAGTGATTTTGAATTTAAATGATGCAACGGTTTTATATCAGGAAGAAAAGTTGGATTTGACGAAAAATGATTTTAAGATTTTACAGATTTTGATGGAAAATGCAGGTAAGATTGTCAGGCGTGACCAGATTATGGAACGGCTGTGGGAAAGTGATGAGTTTATTGATGACAATACTTTGACAGTGAATGTGACAAGACTTCGTAAGAAGTTGGAGTCAGTGGGGGTTCGTGATTATATTATTACAAAGAAAGGAATTGGGTATCTGATAGAATGAGAAAACTGGCAGTGGGTTATTTTCGGAGAGAGAGGAAATATATAGGGACTTATCTGGGCTGTGTAGGAATTTTCTGCGCAGTTCTTTTCTTATATAATGAGAGTTTGGAAGGAATTCGGTATGCGGCATTTTTGGCGGGATTGCTCCTTGGCAGCGTTCTTTTGGTGGACTTTATTCATTATGTACGAAGGGTTGAGCAGCTTTCTTATGCAACGGCGGCTCTTCCCTATGAATTGGGAGAGTTTCCAGATGCATTAGAGGGAATGGAAGAACAATATCAAAAGAATTTATTGGATTTATATCTGCACTGTGATGAATTGGAGTCCAATATGCGTATTGGCAGGCAGGATATGCTGGATTATTATAGTCTATGGGCGCATCAGATCAAAACGCCTATTGCAGCAATGCGGCTGCTGATTCAGACTTGGGAAGGAAGGGAACGGAAAAGCGAGAAAGAGGAATTTTTGCGGAATTTAAAAATGGAATTGTTTAAAACAGAGCAATATGTAGAGATGGTATTATCCTATCTTCGAATGGAGGATATGTCCTCAGACTTGGTGTTGCAATGGTATTCCTTGGATGAAATTGTCCGGCAGGCGGTGAAAAAATATTCCACACTGTTTATTATGAAGAAACTCCCTTTGGAATATAGGAAATGTGAGGAAATGGTGCTGACCGATGAAAAATGGCTCGTGTTCGTAATCGAGCAGCTATTGTCTAATGCATTGAAGTATACGACAGAAGGGAAGATTATGATTTATCGGGAAGAAGGGGAATCTGGACGGTTGGTAATTGAAGATACAGGAATCGGAATCCAGGAAGAGGATCTTCCGCGAATTTTTGAAAAAGGGTTTACGGGATATAACGGAAGACAGGACAAAAAATCAACAGGGATTGGGTTATATCTGTGCAAAAGTATTTGTGACAAGTTGAATCATGGAATTACTGTAGAATCTGAAGTAGGACGGGGGAGTCGTGTTTACCTGTCATTGAAAAGACGAAATCTGGATGTGGACTAAGAGAACCTTACAAAAATGTAAGCTGGATGCAAGGCGAAGTTATGGAAACACCTGTTATCTGTTGGCTATAATAAACACGTAAAGAAAACGTAAATGATAATCATTGAAAGAGAAAGGCAGGAAAACAGGATGTCATTGTTAGATGTAAGAAATGTTAAGAAAATTTATACCACTCGGTTTGGTTCTCAGCAGGTACAGGCGCTTTCCGATGTGACCTTTTCGGTAGAACCGAAAGAATTTGTTGCAATTATGGGAGAGAGTGGTTCCGGTAAGACAACCTTACTCAATATTATGGCGGCTCTGGATAAGCCCACAAGTGGAAAGGTTTGTTTGAAAGGAAGAGATTTAAGTACAATTAAGGATAAAGAGATGGCTGCATTTCGCAGGCAAAATCTGGGATTTGTGTTTCAAGATTTCAATTTATTGGATACATTTTCTTTGGAAGATAATATTTATCTTCCGTTGGTTCTGGCTGGGAAGAAATATGAGGAAATGAAGAAACGTTTGCAGCCGATTGCGGAACAATTGGGAATTGTTCATTTATTAAAAAAATATCCTTACGAAGTGTCCGGAGGCCAGAAACAACGTGTGGCAGTGGCAAGAGCGCTGATTACAAAACCCCAGATTATTCTCGCAGATGAGCCCACCGGAGCGTTAGATTCGCGTGCGGCTGATGATTTGATGCAGTTGTTTACACAGATTAATAATGAAGGACAGACGATTTTGATGGTGACCCATAGCGTTCGGGCAGCTAGCAGTGCGAATCGTGTCTTATTTATCAAAGACGGGGAAGTTTTTCATCAGATTTATCGGGGGAATTTGAGTAACGAGGAAATGTATCAGAAAATAGCCGCTGCGTTGACAGTACTGACAACGGGAGGTGAGCGCTGATGTTTTATCCAAAACTTGCTGTGACAAACATCGGAAAGAATCGAAAGAGTTATCTTCCTTATATACTTACTTGTGTTTTAACGGTAATGATGTTTTATACGATGGATGCCATTTGTAAAAATGAAGGAGTCCGGCAGATGCCTGGGGCGGATTCTATGATGGTGATTTTAAACATGGCGTCTTGGATTACCGGAATCTTCTCTGCAATCTTTTTGTTTTATACAAATAGCTTTTTGGTGAAACAGAGAAAAAAGGAATTTGGAGTCTATCAGGTTCTTGGAATGGACAAGAGAAATCTGACAAAAATGCTTTTATGGGAAAGCGTATTTACAGCAGCAGTGAGCCTGGGACTTGGCTTGCTGTTGGGAATCTTACTTGGGAAACTGATGTTTTTGATTCTGCTGAAGATGATTGATTTTTCGGTTCCATTGTCTTTTTCCATTGAGCCGGAGGCAATTGTCAGAACGTTATTTTTGTTTGGAATTATTTTTCTGGTTACATTTTCTTATAATCTGCTCCAATTACGCAAGGCAAATCCAGTGGAGCTGCTCCATGGAGGAAATGTGGGTGAGCGTGAGCCAAAGACGAAATGGCTGTTTACAGTGATCGGAGTTGTGACACTTGCAGTTGGATATGGAATTGCAGTAACAACAGAATCTCCTTTGAGTGCGCTGAGCTCATTTTTTATTGCAGTCATCCTTGTGATTATCGGAACCTATGCACTTTTTACAGCGGGAAGTATTGCATTTTTAAAGATTTTAAAAAAGAAGAAAAACTTTTATTATCGCCCCAATCACTTTGCTACCGTATCGGGGATGCTTTATCGAATGAAACAAAATGCGGTGGGATTGGCGAATATCTGTATTATGAGTACAATTGTGCTTGTACTGATTTCTGTAACGGTATCCTTGTATACAGGTATGAATGATATATTGTCTCAGCGGTTTCCGACGGATTACCACATCAGTTTGGCAAATCCAGATACAGAAAAGGTAGCACAAATTCAGCAGATTGTGGAAGAAGAATTGGAATGCAATGATGTGAAAACAAAAGAACGGCAAGAAATGGTGACCTTGTCTCTCGCAGCAATTAAGAAGGAGAATGCATTGGAACTCACGTCTGATTTACAATATACAGCAGGTGATATGCGTGCGTTGGTTCTGACAACATTGGAATGTTACAATGCGATGGAGAAAACAGAAGAAACATTAGGATCGGGCGAGATTCTCTTTTGCTCACCGAAAGGGGAGTTTTCCGGAGACAGCATTCGATTTGGGGATCAGTCGTATAAAATTAAGGAACAATTAAGTTCACTTAAAATGGAAAAATATGATAACGGACCAGCTGTTGAGACCATCTATGCAGTTGTTTCGGATATCGAAGAGTTATACACGCTTGCAGAAACCTATGATCCGGAAGGACGTGGGGCAGTTACTTATCATCAATATTTTAATCCAAAAGGAGAAGAAGAGGATTGTACAAAAGCATTGAAGTCTATCTATGAGAGAGGGGCGGAGATGGAAGGCACTTATTTTGAATGGAGACAATCTTCTGAAGAAAGCTTTTATCAGTTGTACGGTGGCTTTTTGTTTATGGGAGTTTTTGTAGGCTTCTTGTTTTTAATGGGAACGGTATTGATTATTTATTACAAACAGATTTCTGAAGGCTATGATGACAGGGAACGATTCCAGATTATGAGAAAAGTAGGAATGAGTCAGAAAGAAGTGAAATGTACCATTCGTAGTCAGGTATTGACCGTCTTTTTCTTGCCACTTGGTGCAGCAATGGTACATTTGGCAGTTGCATTTCCAGTGTTGACGAAATTAATGCGGACACTGAATCTGACAAATGTGAAGTTGGAGGCAGTGTGTACAGTTGGAACGGTATGTATCTTCACTGTATTTTATATTCTTGTGTTCATGATTACCTCAAGGGAATATTACCGAATTGTAAAATGAGAAATGTATACTTGTATACAATAGTGAGATAAAATCTTTTATTCCCCCATTGAACCACCTGCAAATTAATGTTATAATTCAAGATAGAATGCGTAATTAGAACTTTTAATCACATAGAAGTAGGTGGCAATTTTGAAGAATAAAATCAAACGTCTTTCAAAAGGAGATTTTCACATTCCCCAGCCGGAAATTATATTTCCGGAGACACGTATTATCATGCGTGTAGGAGAAGGAGAAAAGTATAAGGGAAGTTTCTCACTGCAGAATCAGGGAGAGGGAAGCATCAGAGGTCTGGTGTATCCTTCTTCCTTTCGTGTGGAATGTGAGGAACAAGGGTTCGATGGAAACCCGGTAAACATAAATTATACATACGACGGAACTGGGTTGGTTCCTGGTCATGTAGAACACGGAAAGTTTACGATTGTTTGTAATGGCGGTGAATATGATGTGGCATTTACTGCTATCATTGAAAAGCCATTTGTAATGACACGTTATGGCAAGATTCAAAGTCTGGAAGACTTTAAAAAACTTGCATTTCGTGATCCGGCAGAGGCTGAAAAGCTCTTCCGTTCCAGAGATTTTTATGAGATTTTAAAATATGAGGACAAGCGGATTCAGGCGTTGTATGACAATATGCGGAAATGGGAACTGGATCAGCAGGCTCTGGAAGAGTTTCTCGTAGGCTGTAAACAAAAAGAAAAGATTTTCCTGACCTTGGAGGAAGAGAGCAGGGCGTTCACTTCTTTGATTGAAACCCGGAAGGAGATCTTTACGATTAAGAAAAATACATGGGGATTTTTGTCTCTTGATGTGCGGACTGAGGGAGAATTTTTAAGCGTAGAGCATACAAGGGTTACAACAGAAGAATTTATTGGTAATTCCTATCGGTTGGAGTATTTTATTAATCATGATAAATTACACCGGGGAAGTAATTTCGGCAAGATCATTCTGGAATCTCCTTATGAAACTCTGACTTATGAGATCATAGTGGAAAAAGATATTGTACGTGATGAAGAACGTCGAGAAAATGATCTGGAGTTCGCAAGTATTATTAAGGGATATCTTCAGTATGAAGCAGGAAAAAAGGAATTATCTGTTTGGACCGAAGAGGCATTAAAGCGGATTGAACATTTGCGAAAAGTAGACGACCGAAATGAATTATATTTGCTTGTGCATGCACACATCTGCCTATTAGGAAAATGGATGGAAGAGGCAAAGTGGCTGCTGGAATCTTACAATTATAATCGGTTTGCAATCGGAAAGGATGTGGAACTCAGTTCTTATTACCTGTATCTGACCACATTTTTGAGCAATGATTCCATTGGACAGCGACGGGTAGCAGAAGAATTATCAAAATCTTACTTAAAGCATCCAGACAGTTGGAAAATTCTCTGTATGCTGGTTAACGTGGATTCCGAATATAAAATATTGACCGAACGGCTGAGAATAATGGAAAAGCATTTTTATGAGGAAAAGACACATAGTTTGCTTTTCTATATGGAGGCGTTCCGTTGTTATCGGGAGAAGAGTACAACGTTGAAAAAACTGGGGATGTTTGAAGTACGTGTACTTGCCTTTGCAGTAAAGTATAAGTTGATGACAAAGGAACTGGCGTTGTATACTGCTAATCTTGCGAGCCAGTTAAAGACGTATGATAAACATTTATTTGAAACACTGGCAGAGGCATATAAGATATATCCGGAAACAATGATATTGACGGCAATCTGTACACTGTTGATAAAGGGCAATCGTATTGACGGCGCATGCTTTGAATGGTATGAGAGAGCCGTAGGGGCAGAGTTAAAAATTGCACAGCTGTATGAATATTATATGGCTGCTTTGGAACCTTCAGAGTTTAAGAAAGCATTGCCGAGAAGTGTTTATTTGTATTTCATGCATGGAAATTCACTGGATTATAAGAAATGTTCATTTCTATACTCTAATCTGATTACTTATGTGGATGAAAGCAGTGAGATTTATGCACATTATCGTGACGAGATGGAGGCTTTTGCATGGAATCAGCTAGATCGCAGGCATATTGACGAGGCATTGCGTATTATTTATAAGCGTTTTGTAGTAGAACGTGCCATGAACCCAGATCGGGTAAAGGCGTTGTATGATATCTGCCATGCATATGAAATTACTACGAAGGTAGAGAATATGAAGTTCATTCATGTAATTGAAGAGGATGGAACGATTTCTCAGAAAGTACCATATACAGCAGACCATGGAGCGCAGGTGTTTTTATACTCAAAAACAGCTCGTCTTGTATGGGAAGGAAAAGATGGTCGTCATTATACAGACTCGATACCTTATGAAAGCCGGCGTTTGTTCTATGAACTGCGTTATATGGATATGTGTAGAAAATATATCAATGGTCTGAAACTGAATCGGGAAGAGGAAGAGGCAGAAGAGCTGACCTTGGAAGTTGTGCACAGAAAAGGTCTGGAAAAGTATAATGACACTGAACTTTTGACTCTCTGCAGCAGAATTATCCGGGAAAATAATTATGAAAATGATGATTTTCTTACCTATGTTTGTTTTGAACTTTTTAAGAAAAATCAATATGATAAGGTGATTTTGACCTATCTGGCGGCTTATTATTGCGGTGCTACTCTGGAGATGAAACAGCTCTGGAGAGAGGCAAAGGAGTACGAGGTACATACCCACAAGCTGGCAGAGCGGATTTTGACACAGATGTTATTTTCAGAGGAAATCTTCGGAGAATCAGCAATCTTTGAAGATTACTATGCAGAAGGTGCATATTTCCGATTGCAGCAGGCGTATCTTGCCTATATGTCCAGAGAATATGTGACAGAGGAACGGAAGATCAGCAAGAGTGTAATTGATATTATCTGCCGAGAATATGAAAAGGGAGAAGAGGTTATTGACATCTGCAAGATTGCTGTGCTCAAATATTACTCCACAAGAGAATACAATAGTTCTTCACGTAAGACGATCAAACAGTTTTTACAGGAACTGTGTGGAAAACAGATTTATTTTCCATTTTTCCTTTCTTATGAAAAAGAATGGCTGATTGAATTGCAACTCTGGGACAAGACTTTGATCGAGTACAAAGGACAGAAGGGCAGCCGGGTTATGCTGTATTATCAGCTGCAGAAAGGCGGCAGTGAAAGTGTGGATTATTCTACAGAAGTTTTGACGCCGATGTATGAGAATATTTATGTGAAGAAGTTTGTACTCTTTGCAAATGAAAAGCTGAAATATTATTTTAAAGAAATGATTGATGGAAATTCTTACCGCAGTGATAAGGAAGAATGTTCCCGGGAGATTCCGAAGGGAGAAGGCGGACGGTACGGCCGGCTGAATGATATCCTGCTGTCGGAAGGCGGAGAGCGGGAGGCAAGAATGAAGGCCTATTCGTTGGAGGATATGATTGCAGCACATATGTTTGAGCAATATTAAGAGTATAAAGGAGGCATGCTGAAATGGGACAGGGTAGCATCATAGGATATGAGATAAATGAAAAGACATGCCAGATTAGTTTTTACAACGAGGAACAACTGGAACCGGAGACGATGGAGGCGGACGCAGATAATTACCAGATTCCGTTGATGATTGGAAAGCTGCGGGATACATGGGCATATGGAAAAGAAGCAAAACGTCTTGCAACGGTGAAGGAAGGATTTGCTGTGACGAGACTTCTGGAGCGTAGCCTGGCGGGGGAGAAGATTGAATTTGCTGAAGAAACTTATGATGCAGTATGGCTGCTTTCGAAGTTTGTGCAAATGTCTCTCCATGCATTTCCGCAGATTGACGGAATTGTCTTCAGTGTGCCGGAGCTGACGGAAGAACTGGCGCAATTACTGCGTGGAATTGCCGTTCGAATGGGGATTGATAAGCAGCATATTTTTATACAGGATTATAAAGAGAGTTTTTGTAATTATCTGTTTTATCAGCCAAAAGAACTCTGGCAGTATGATGCAGCGTTGTTTTGCTGTGATAGAAATGAAATCAAGGCATTTATGCTGCGTAGATTAAAAGCAGGATTAGGCGGAGGTAAAACTACCTTTGTGACTGTTGATGAGGTTGCAAGTGCACATATGAAAGAATTGGCGGCTGTCTATCCTGTGCTTAATGAAGATAAGGCAAAAGAAGCAGACGCGATGTTCTGTAAATTTATCGAAGGGGTATTTGATAAGCGAATCGTGTCCTCGGTATTTTTGACTGGAGAAGGATTTGAGAATAACTGGTATCCTAGATCTTTGCGTGTACTGTGCAATGGAAGAAGAGCATTTATCGGGAACAATCTGTACAGCAAAGGTGCTTGCTATACGGCATATCGCAAAGAGTATATGCATATTGAAGATCCGGTGTACTTGTCAGAAAGCAAACTGACAGACCAGATTACGGTGAATATGCGTGTAAATGGTCAGGAGATGAAGTATCCGATTGTTTCATGGGGTGCACAGTGGTATGAGTCTAACAGCCAATTGGAAGTGTTGGTTGATGATCTGAAAGAAATCGAGTTTTATGTCGAATCTCTTGTACAGGGGAATATCAAAACAGAGGTTGTTTCACTGGAACATTTTCCGAAACGTGCAGAGTATTCTATGCGATTGCAGATTGAAACATTGTTTTTGGATGAGAAGACGTGTAAGGTTACTGTTCGAGATGCGGGATTTGGAGAATTTTTCCCAGCAACCGATTTTCAGGAAGAAAAGATTATTCATTTAGGAGGCAACGATGGGAAGTTTAGTTCTTTGTCATGACAAACATGCAGCACATCCGTATGAGATATCCAGGATTCACTGCAAGATTTTTACAATTGAAGAATTATGCTACTATCTGTGCAACAATCTGTATCTGATTGATTATACGATCATGAATGAACAGCTTTGTACATGGCTGGAAGAAGAATTGGAGATGAAAGACTTAGCAGGAATGTTGCGGGATGTCATTCGTTTGAATGGGTCTGTAGAGAAGTTCGTTTTGACGATCCTCAAGTATTCCAGAATCTACAGAGAGCCGGAAATGATTCGAATCCAGAATGTGTTGGAGCGTCTGAAAAATCAGAAAGATATTGAACGGCAGAAGTACAAAGGGGATAATCTTCTTGAAAGCGGAGAGATTGAGGAGGCAATTATTGTATATCAGGCAATTCTCAATCAAGAAAAAGATGAAACAGTAGATGCAAAATTCTATGGAAGGATCTATGCAGGGCTGGGAGCCGCCTATGGCAGATTGTTTTTGTATGAAGAATCAGCAAAAATGTATGACAGAGCTTACCAGATCTGTGAAGATCAGGTGCTTTTGAAACCATATTTGTATGCATCTTACAAATATATGTCGCTGGAGGAATATCACATTCTTCTGACAAAACATGAGGAATATGTAGAGATTAATGCACAGATGCGGCAGGAAATAGAAGATTTGAAACTGGAAATGCCAACAGAGTTGGACGAAGAAATGCTGGATAAGTGGAAACGTCAGTATCGAAGAAGTCATATCTGAGATAAATTGTTTGACAATCCCTGATTTCTATGGTACTATGTAGAAAACAATTTAGCAAGGTAAAGTGGTCAATTGCTAATAGAATGACGTGTATATAGGGAGGAACGGACAATGAGAAAGAAACTGGCACTGCTGCTGGCAGGTACAATGATGGCTACAATGGTATTGGCAGGATGCGGAGGAAATGATTCATCCAAAGATGCGGATGCAAAGACAGAAGATACTGCTAAGGATGCAGAAAACGGCAAAACATTTACAGTAGGATTTGATGCAGAATATCCTCCATATGGCTATATGGATGAGAATGGTGAATATACCGGATTTGATTTGGAACTTGCAGAGGCTGTGTGTGAACTGGAAGGCTGGGAGTTGGTTAAGAAACCAATCAACTGGGATTCAAAAGATATGGAGTTAAATTCCGGTTCCATTGATTGTATCTGGAACGGATTTACCATGAACGGACGTGAGGATGATTATACATTTTCCACACCGTATGTAGACAATAGTCAGGTGATTGTTGTGGCAGAGAATTCCGGTATTGAGAAACTGGAAGATCTTGCAGGCAAGACGGTCGGCGTACAGGCTGCAAGCGCAGCGCTTCAACTGCTTCAGACAAGCGAGGCAGAAGGCGGACAGAAGGAGCTGGCAGATACATTTGGTTCTTTGAATGAATTTGCAGATTATAACACTGCATTTACGGAGTTACAGGCCGGAGCTTTAGATGCACTTGCAATTGATATCGGTGTTGCAAATTACCAGCTTAAGTCCAGAGGAGAAGGATATACGATTTTAAGTGAGGAACTGAATACTGAACAGTATGCGATTGCTTTCAAAAAGGGCAATGAGGAGCTGAGAGATATTGTTGATGCGGACCTTAAGAAACTGACAGAAGACGGTACTGTTGCAGAGCTTGCTGAGAAATATGACATTGCCGATATGGTAACGTTAAAATAAAACTAAGAAAAGAATGAATCCCCTTGGAAGTGTTGTTACTGTACACACCTACGGTGTTCACAGTAACGGAGAATGTTCTGCCAAGGGGCATTCTTACGTTGGAGGAATACACATGGCTTTTGATGTGATGTTGAAACAAATGACAATGGGGTTTGGACAGACTTGTCTGATTTTCTTTATGACCCTGATTTTTTCTTTGCCGCTGGGGTTAGTGGTCTATTTCGGAAGAGGGAGTAAGTTCAAACCGCTTAGCTGGCTGGTTAAAATATATATATCCATCATGCGTGGAACACCGCTGATGCTGCAATTGTTAGTCTGGTATTTTGCGCCTTATTATTTGTGGCAGATGAATATTGGAGGGTATAAGTTTACTGCGATTCTGTTGGGATGTTCTTTGAACTATGCGGCGTATTTCGCGGAAATTTACCGTTCGGGGATTGAATCTATTCCGAAAGGACAGTATGAAGCGGCAGCGTTGTTGGGATATTCCAAACAACAGACTTTTATGAGAATTATACTGCCACAGATGGTAAAGAATGTATTGCCATCGGTAACGAATGAAGTTATTACGCTGGTTAAGGATACATCACTTGTGTATTCTCTGTCGTATATTGAAATGTTTGCGGTGGCAAAACAGATTGCGGCGGCGCAAGCATCGGTTGTACCGTTTGTTATTGCCGGAGTATTTTATTACATCTTCAACTATGTGGTTGCATGGGTGATGGAACTGTTTGAGAAGAAACTGGATTATTATCGATAGGAGGATGCCGAAATGAGCCTTTTAGAAATGAAACATATCAAAAAAGAATTTGGCGGGGTTCCTGTTATTAAGGACATTTCTCTTTCTGTGGAGCAGGGGGAGATTCTGGCTATTATTGGTCCGTCCGGTTCGGGCAAGTCTACGTTGCTTCGATGCGCGACCATGCTGGAGACTATTGATGGCGGAGAAATCCTGTATCAAGGACAAAAAGCGGCATGGGTGGAAAATGGGAAACCGGTATCTCCGCAAAAACAAGAGTTGAAAGAGATTCAGTCTTGTTTTGGATTGGTATTCCAGAACTTTAATCTGTTTCCGCATTTTTCTGTAATCCGGAATATTACGGATGCTCCGATCAAGGTGCAGAAGAGAAACAAAGAAGAAGTATATAAGGAAGCAAAAGAACTGCTTGCAAAGATGGGACTTGCGGATAAGGCAGATGCTTATCCATATCAGTTGTCAGGGGGGCAGCAGCAGCGCGTATCTATTGCGCGTGCTTTGGCGATGAAACCGAAGATGTTGTTTTTTGATGAACCGACTTCGGCATTAGATCCAGAGTTGACGGGAGAAATTTTAAAAGTCATCAAGGATTTGGCAGCGGAGCATATGACGATGGTGATCGTTACTCATGAAATGAATTTTGCACGAAATGTGGCGGATAAGATTATTTTTATGGACAAAGGCGTGATTGCAGTTGAGGGAACACCGGAAGAGGTGTTTGATTCAGAACATGCGAGAATGCAGGAATTTTTGGGGAAATTATCTGCGGAATAAAAAACAGGCTGTATATGCAATGTAAAGAAAAAAGACATTGCATATACAGCCTGTTTGGTTTATTCGGGATAAATTAACCGCTCAGTAGAAATATTGGAAAGCACTTCTGTGAGGAAACGTTTTGCAACGAAACGCGCCATTGGCAGGTTCATATCTAGATAATTTCCACAGTCCTTTGCGGAGGCACCCGGAACTTCGCTGTCAAATTCAGACATCCATGCATACATTTCTGTTATCAGCGGTACGATATCTTTGGATTCATAGTCTCCGGCGAGAAGGAGGTAAAATCCGGTGCGGCATCCCATGGGACCGAAGTACAGGACTTTTTCTTTATATTCCGGATGATTTCTAAGGAAGGTGGCTCCAAGATGTTCCAATGTATGTACTTCGGCAGTGTTCATAACAGGCTCTTCATTGGGGCTTGTCATACGGATGTCAAAAGTGGTAATTGTTGTATCGCCGGCAGTATCTTTGCGGGAAACGTAGATTCCCGGCTGCAATTTGATATGGTCAATCGTGAAACTTGTAATTTTCTCCATGATAGGTGTATTCCTTTCGTAAAAAATTTTCTCAGTGTGACTGTGACACTGAATCGTCAAATTTATTATAGCGGATTGTGTAACAGATGCAAAGAGGAATCTAATGAATTTAATCAATCCGGTGGAAATTAAAGATTTAAGCAGTTTGGAAGAGAGTTTACAGATGATATTCAGGATGGTAAGATATAGGAAAGAATTGAATGGGTTAAAACTTATGAGGAGAAGAATTATGAGAATTTATCTGGTACGTCATGGAGAGACAGATTGGAATAGGGAACGGAAGGTACAGGGATCTGTAGATATTCCGTTGAATGATTATGGAATTTACTTGGCTGAGGAGACAGCAAAAGGTTTGAAAGATGTTAAGTTTGATATCGCCTATACGTCTCCGCTGATCCGGGCAAGAAAAACAGCAGAGGTGATTCTGGAAGGAAGAAATATTCCGATAATTGATGAGCCTGCCATTCAAGAGATGAATTTTGGGGCATATGAAGGAATGTGTATCAGCGGAGTAAATAAAGCGCCGGAAAGCGCAGAATTTACGAAATTTTTTTCGGATACAGGAAACTTTGTGCCTGCAAAGGATGGAGAATCTGTGGAAGGATTGTTGGAACGGACAGGACATTTTCTGGAAGAACTGATACAGAAAGAAGAGCTTGAAAAAAAGACCATTTTATTATCGACACATGGAGCAGCGATGACAGCACTTTTGAACTGCATTAAGGGAAATCTGGAACCGAAGAATTTCTGGGTTGAGAATGTGCCGCCAAATTGCGGTGTGACAATTGTGGATGTGATCAATGGACAGATGAAGATTACAGAGGAAAATCTGGTATTCTATAAAGAACCTGTCCGGGTGTGGAAAGTAGATGAGGACTAAAGCAATAGAAAAGGAGCAGAAGAACAATGAAAAAAATAGGATTTATCGGTGTAGGTATCATGGGCAAATCTATGGTGCGCAATTTAATGAAAGCAGGATTTGAACTACATATTTACGCGAGAACAAAGTCAAAGGTTGAAGATGTGATTGCAGAAGGAGCGGCATTCCATGAGAGCATTGGCGGATGTGTGAAAGATTGCGATGCGGTAATTACAATCGTAGGATTCCCGCAGGATGTGGAAGAGGTTTATTTTGAGGAAGGAAATATTATCGATAGTGCAAAAGAGGGGGCGTATCTGATTGATATGACAACCACCAGTCCGCAACTTGCAGAAAAGATTTATAAAATTGGAAAAGAAAAGGGTTTTCATGTACTGGATGCTCCGGTAACCGGTGGAGATACGGGAGCAAAGGCAGGAACATTGTCCATTTTGGTTGGCGGTGATAAAGCGGATTATGAGATGTGTATGCCGTTATTTAAAGCAATGGGAACGAATATCAATTATCAGGGAAATGCCGGAGCCGGACAGCACTGCAAGCTTGCAAATCAGATTCTTATTGCGGGAGCGCTCTCGGGTGTCTGTGAGGCGCTTGCTTATGTGAAGGCAAAAGGCTTGGATGCAGATACTGTATTGAAATCGTTGTCATCCGGTGCGGCGGGAAGTGCACAGCTTACAAATCTGGGGCCAAAGATTGTAAAGGAAGATTATGCTCCGGGATTCTTTATGAAACATTTTATTAAGGATATGAAGTTGGCACTGATTGAATCCAATATGAGCGGTCTGGATCTTGGGATCCTTTCACAGGCGCTTGCAAACTGCGAAGAATTAGCAGCAGAAGGATTTGGAGATTTGGGAACACAGGCACTGGCAAAATACTATGAGATTACAGATGAAATAGAAGGATAAAAAAATATCAATTGAAAAAATGGGGGGATATTATGCTTGAAATTCAAGAATTGAGTAAATCATACGGAAAAACATTGGCGGTAGATAAAGTCAGCTTTTTGGTGCCGGACGGTCAGGTGGGAATCCTGCTTGGACCGAATGGTGCAGGAAAATCTACGATTATTAAAAGTATTGCAGGGCTGCTGCGGTATAAGGGACGAATCGGTATTCAGGGGATTTCTTCCAAAGAGTTGGCGGCAAAGAAGATTTTCGCCTATGTTCCGGAGATTCCGGCAATGTTTGATGCGTTGACAGTCAGAGAGCATATTGAATATGTGCGAAAGGCGTATGGAAGTTCCATTACAGAGGATGAGGTGGAAGTGCTTTTAAAGCGATTTGAACTAGATGATAAACAGGAAAAGATGGGAAATGAATTGTCGAAAGGGATGATGCAGAAAGTAAGTATCTGTTGTGCCATGGCGATAAAACCGAAGGTGATGCTTTTGGATGAGCCGATGGTCGGATTGGATCCGCGGGCGATCAAAGAACTGAAAGAGGTAGTGCTGGAACTGCGAAACAGCGGAGTGACAGTGCTGATCAGCACCCATATGCTGGAGATGGTTAAGGATTTGTGGGACGTTATGTTCGTTATGGAAAAGGGGAAGGTTATCGGTTCCTATAATAAGAGTGAGGTTGGAGAAAAGGATCTGGATGCTTTGTTCTTCGAGATGACTGGCGGTGAAGAAATATGAAGGCGCTGATGTATCTAACCAAACGCAGTTTTATTAATAATTTAAAGAAAGCAGTGAGAAAGCCGGTTACATTGCTTTTGATGATTTTTCTTACAGGATATGGAATCTTTATCGCATGGACATTGGGCATGCTGGCAAAGGAGATGCATTTTGACTCCCCACAGGGGCTGGTTGTGATTGTGACAGTATGGACGCTGTACATCTTTTTGGCGGATTTTCTGGCATATGCCTCCAGAAAAGGTGTGATTTTTCGACCGGGACACACGCATTTTGTATTTACGGCGCCAATGAATCCCAAGCTGGTGCTGCTCCACAGTGCATGGATGAATTATACGACATCAATCGTTGTGGGAGTAATCTTTACAATTGCGGGAGTTGCTGTATTTGGAATCCCGTTTTGGAAAATGTTATTGTTTTTCGTAGCAGGTACGCTGTTGGAGATTGTGTTTGAATGTTGTATTATGGTATGGTTATATACCAATGAAACTCTTCCGGAAAAAGTCCTGAAGATTCTGGGCTGGGGGATAAAGCATTTCTCATAGCAATCACACTGGTAATCATCCTTTATTTTCGGAAAGAAGGAATTAGTCTTGGGGCAGCGGCTGCTTTTTTTGATTGGCCGGTATTGCAGATGATTCCGTTTGTTGGATGGAATCTTGCATTTTACCGACTGATACTGCTGGGACCGACGATGTTGAATCTGATAGGAAGTGCACTCTATCTTGTGTCAGTATTGGGAATGTTTCTGATTGTGTGGCGAATGCCCTGTGACGGTGGTTATTATGAAGATGCTGCTAAGTTTGCAGATGATTATGCTGAAATGCGTCGAAAGAAGACAAATGGAGAACTGGTAACCGGAGTCGGAGAGAAGAAACGTTCTTTTCGCAAAGTGAAACAGAATTATCAGGCAAAAGGGGCGAAAGCCATCTTTTACAGACAGCTTTTGGAATACAAAAAGGAAAAGTATTTTATTTTTTCGAAGACTACGTTTTTCAACCTGTTATTTGCAGCAATTATGGCATTTTCTTTCAATCCGGTTGTTAAGAAAACTGGAATGGGGCAGCTTTTTATGCTTGGAGTTATTGCCTATGTTACCTTAGTAATGAGTGGGTATTTGGGAAAATGGGAGAAAGAATTGCAGAATCCCTATCTTTTTTTAATTCCTGACAAGGCATATAAGAAATTATGGTATGCGACAGTGATGGAGCACATAAAAGCGCTGGTTGATGGAAGTATCATTTGTATTGCAATTGGCATCTGGTGGAAGGTTCATCCGGTTTATGTTGTGCAGACTATCTTGATTTATACGGTATTACAAGCAAATCGTCTGTATACACGAGTGCTGGCGCAGTGCCTGGTCGGGGATGTGCTTGGGAAAACCGGGCAGAATATCATCCGGATGTTGATGCAGATGTTTATTCTGGGAATTGGAATTACAATTGCTTGTTTCATTGGTATTCTCATTCATATGAACTTGATTTTCCCGATTGTGCTGATTTATTGTCTGGCTGTAACAGTGATGATTGGAGCGGTGGCATCCATACGATTTGATACAATGGAACAATTATATTAGTAAAACTAATATGAATCAGAAAAAATAAATAATGAGCAAAAGCGTATACAAGGCAGTGGCGAATATTGATTTTCCCACTGCCTTGTATTATAATCATCGTGCGGGACAGTTCTTTGTCTCGCACAATAATTTTCAAAATAGAAATGAAAATTACAGAACAGAGGAAATGGAATTAAAAAGAAAAGGACAGGTGTAGAACGTATGAAAAAATTGGAGCAGCTTTACGAAGGAAAAGCGAAAAAGGTTTTTGCAACGGAGGACCCGGATGTCGTAATCGTAGACTATAAGGATGATGCAACTGCATTTAACGGAGAGAAAAAGGGAACAATCGTAGGAAAAGGCGTAATTAACAATCGCATGACAAACTACGTTTTTCAGGTTCTTGAAAAAGAAGGAGTTCCAACACATTTCGTAGAAGAGTTGAGTGATCGTGAAACAGCAGTAAAGAAAGTAGAGATTGTTCCGCTGGAAGTTATCGTGCGTAATGTGGCAGCAGGAAGTTTTAGTAAGAGACTCGGAATTGAAGAAGGATCAAAACTTCTGGCGCCGACACTGGAATTTAGCTATAAAAATGATGATCTTGGCGATCCGCTGATCAATGATTATTTTGCAATCGCAATCGGAGCAGCTACAAGAGAGGAAATTGACAAGATTACAGAGTATACATTCAAAGTAAATGATGTATTGAAGAAGTTCTTTGCAGATGCAGGAATTGATCTGATTGACTTCAAGATTGAATTTGGACGTTTCCATGGAGAGATTATTCTTGCTGATGAGATTTCTCCGGATACTTGTCGTCTGTGGGATAAGGAAACCCATGAGAAATTGGATAAAGACCGTTTCCGTAGAGATATGGGAAATGTAGAAGATGCTTATCAGGAAGTATTTAAGAGAATCGGAATCAAATAAGGAGAATATATATGTCAACAGACCGTTATGTAAGTCCTCTTTCTGAGCGTTATGCAAGCAAGGAGATGCAGTATATTTTTTCACCGGATAAGAAGTTCCGGACATGGAGAAAGCTGTGGATCGCATTGGCAGAGACAGAGAAAGAACTGGGACTGAATATTACAGAGGAACAGATTGAAGAGTTAAAAGCGCATGCAGAGGATATCAATTATGATGTGGCGAAAGAGCGTGAAAAAATCGTGCGCCATGATGTAATGTCTCATGTATATGCCTATGGGGTGCAGTGCCCAAAGGCAAAAGGAATCATCCACCTGGGAGCTACTTCCTGTTATGTAGGAGACAATACTGATATCATTGTTATGGCAGAAGCATTGAAACTGGTTCGTACAAAACTTGTAAATGTGATTGCAGAACTTGCAAAGTTTGCAGATGAATACAAGGCACAGCCGACCCTTGCATTTACACATTTTCAGCCGGCGCAGCCGACTACAGTCGGAAAGCGTGCTACTCTTTGGCTACAGGAATTTCAGATGGATTTAGAAGATCTGGATTATGTGCTGGGAAGTTTGAAGATGTTGGGATCTAAAGGTACTACTGGAACACAGGCAAGTTTCCTTGAATTATTTGATGGAGACCAGGAAACGATTGACAAGATTGATCCGATGATTGCAGAAAAGATGGGATTTAAAGCCTGTTATCCGGTATCGGGACAAACATATTCCAGAAAAGTAGATACACGTGTACTGAATGTTCTTGCAGGAATTGCTGCAAGCGCACATAAGTTTTCAAACGATATTCGTCTGCTACAGCATTTAAAAGAAGTAGAAGAGCCATTTGAAAAAACGCAGATTGGATCTTCGGCAATGGCATATAAGAGAAATCCAATGCGCAGTGAGCGTATTGCTTCCTTGTCCAGATATGTGATGCTGGATGCATTGAATCCAGCTATTACTTCTGCAACACAGTGGTTTGAAAGAACTTTGGATGACTCTGCAAATAAGCGTCTGAGTGTGCCGGAGGGATTTCTTGCGATTGATGGAATCTTAGATCTTTGTCTGAATGTAGTAGACGGTTTGGTTGTATATCCGAAAGTTATTGAGAAGCGCCTTCGTTCTGAACTGCCGTTTATGGCAACAGAAAATATTATGATGGATGCAGTAAAGGCGGGAGGAGACCGTCAGGAACTGCATGAGAGAATCCGCGAGTTGTCTATGGAGGCTGGGCGTAATGTAAAGGAAAAAGGTCTGGATAACAATCTGTTGGAGTTGATTGCGGCAGACGAGGCTTTCAATATGAGTCTGGAAGACTTACAGAAGACAATGGAGCCATCCAGATATGTAGGACGTGCAAAAGAACAGGTAGAGGCATATCTGAAAAATGTAATTGGACCGCTTATGGAAGAAAATAAAGAGATTCTCGGAGTAAAGGCGGAAATTAATGTCTGATTTGGAATCAAGATAGAAAGAAAAAACAAAGGAATGTTGCAAAAGATTGCAGCGTTCCTTTTTCCTATGTACAATTTTCGTGCTTGGGACAATGCATTGTAAAAATGTGTTGGGAAATAAATAGTTTGTGGTGAGGAAAAAGGACAGGTGGGAAAATGGAAAAATTTGAAGAGATTACAGGAGGTTCGGCTCTTCTTCTGCCACTCAGAGAAGGGTTGTTTGATGTGGGGGAAAAGTATGAACCGAAGAATGGAAAAAGATGTATAGCAGTTGTGTTGGCTGGAGTCTTGCTTGTTGCTTATGGAATGCAGTTAGAGTGGGGAAGGAGCATTCCAGAGACGGTTGTATATACTCCGGAAAAGGCAGTGGAAATTTGTGTGGAAAATGTAGGAGGCAATGGAATAAAGGAAGAGATTCCGGTAGAAATATCAAAGATAGAGATGACACCGGAATACTCCATGCCTTCTTATGAAGTTGTACAGGAAGAAGAAATGGCTGTTCCAGAAGTGATACCGAATGTGATATTTCCGGAAATTGAGGAACCGGTAGTTGTGCCTCCGATTGTAGAAAAACCTCTTGTAGAAGAGGAACAGGGAGAAGTCATTGTTGACGAGGTGGATCCGCCATCCGCCTTTTCTGGATTTGTAATTGATGAGAATGGGATGATTTGTGGGATTGATACAGAAATACTTTCTATTTCAGATGGGTATCTGGAGCTGCCATTTGAAGACTGTGTTGGGATTCGAAGGGGTGCATTGGCAGAAATTGGTGATCTTATCAGAGAAGTATACATTCCGTCCAATATTTCTACAATCGAAGAAGGAGCATTTTCAGGATTGACTTGTTTGGAATGGATAGAGGCAGAACCGGGAAATACAGGCTGTATCAGTGTGGATGGTGTACTTTTTGATGGAAATGGAACAACGCTTCTTACATTTCCATGTGGACGAACAGATGGATATATTGTTCCGGTAAATGTAACAGGGATAGCAAGGAGTGCGTTTGCCAATACGCAGATTACGTTTCTGGATTTGTGGAGCTGTGAACCGTTGATGATTGGAGAATCAATATTTGGAGAACAAGGTGGAAAGGGACTGGAAGTGCGTGTTCAGGAAAAAGATATGGAATGGTATCAGAATGCATTTGCGGGATATGATGTGTGTATTCTGTAATTCTTAGTTCTTGAACATTTGGCAGACTTGTTCTATAATGAAAGAAGTTGTGAAAATGTATTGATTATAAGGAGAAGATAGTGATGAATAAAGTAAGAACAAGATTTGCGCCAAGTCCGACAGGAAGAATGCATGTGGGAAATTTACGTACGGCGCTTTATGCATATTTGATTGCGAAGCATGAAGGAGGCGATTTCTTACTGCGTATTGAAGACACCGATCAGGAACGATTTGTGGAAGAGGCATTGGGGATTATTTATAGAACAATGGAGAAAACAGGCCTGATTCATGACGAGGGACCAGATAAAGATAAGGGATATGGACCGTATATCCAGAGTGAGAGAACTGCATCTGGTCTTTATTTGAAATATGCAAAGCAATTGGTAGAGCAGGGAGATGCGTATTATTGTTTCTGTGACAAAGAGCGTCTGGATTCTCTCAAGACTTCTGTGTCTGAGAGTGGTACAGAAATCGTGGTTTATGATAAACATTGTCTTGGGCTTTCAAAAGACGAAGTAGAGGCAAATCTGGCAGCGGGAAAGTCATGGGTTATTCGTCTCAATGTACCGAATGAGGGAACTACTACTTTTCATGATGAAATTTATGGAGATATTACAGTTCCAAATGCAGAATTGGATGATATGATCTTGATTAAATCCGATGGATATCCAACGTATAATTTTGCAAATGTAGTAGATGACCATTTGATGGAGATTAGTCATGTAGTGCGTGGAAACGAATATCTTTCTTCTGCTCCAAAGTACAATCGTCTTTACGAGGCGTTTGGCTGGGAAGTGCCGGTATATGTACATTGCCCGTTGATTACCGATGAAGAACATAAGAAGTTGAGTAAACGGAGTGGTCACTCTTCTTTTGAAGATTTGCTTGAGCAGGGCTTTGTTTCTGAAGCGATTGTAAATTATGTTGCACTGCTTGGCTGGTGTCCGACAGATAACCGCGAGATTTTCAATCTGGAGGAACTGGTAGAGGCATTTGATTATCGGCATATGAGTAAGTCACCGGCAGTATTCGATATTGTAAAATTAAAATGGATGAATGGCGAATATTTGAAAGCTATGGATTTCGACCGTTTTTATGAACTGGCAGAGCCGTATATTCGTGAAGTGGTAACAAAAGAATTTGATCTCAAAAAGATTGCAGCGCTAGTTAAGACAAGAATTGAGATTTTACCGGACATTAAAGAGCAGATTGATTTCTTCCAGGAAGTACCGGAGTATGATAATGAATTATATACACATAAAAAAATGAAGACAAATGCTGAAAATTCTCTGCAGACATTACAGGAATTGGTTCCGGTTTTGGAAGCACAGGAAGATTACAGCAATGACGCTTTGTTTGAAAGTCTGAAGGCATTTGCAGGAGAAAAGGGATACAAGATTGGTTATGTTATGTGGCCGATTCGTACTGCGGTATCCGGAAAGCAGAACACACCAGGCGGAGCTACAGAGATTATGGAAGTGCTTGGAAAGCAGGAGTCTTTGCAGCGTATTCAGAAGGCGATTGCAAGATTAAGTGAAAAGAGAAGTGAACATGAGTTTTAGTCAAGCTCAAAAGCAGGCGATTACACATCTCCAAGGACCTTGTCTTGTTCTTGCAGGACCGGGATCTGGAAAGACGCTGACAATTGTCAATCGAATCAAATATCTCATAGAAGAAGGAAAGGTAAGGCCAGAAGAAATTCTGGTCATTACTTTTACCAAATATGCAGCAACAGAAATGAAGGTTCGGCTGAAAACTCTGATGGAAGGGAAAAATCTTCCGGTTACAATGGGAACATTTCATGGGATTTATTATGGGATTTTGAAATGGGCATATAAACTGGGAGCAGAAAATATTCTTTCTGAAGAAGACAAGAATCGTCTTTTGAGGCAGATTATCAATCAGCAGGAAGAACTGGAAATTTTTGATGAGGAAGATTTTTTACAGGAGATTTCCAATGAAATCGGAAAAGTGAAGAATCATAGAATTGCGATTCAAGAGTTTCAGAGCAGAAAGTGTGCGTCCGAGGTCTTTCAAAGCATTTATCTGGAATATGAGAAAATGAGAAAACAAATGCGGAAAATTGATTTTGACGACATGTTGGTGCTCTGTTATGAGTTGTTTGTGAAACGTCCGGATGTATTAAAGCTATGGCAGCAAAAATTTAAATATATCTTGATTGATGAGTTTCAGGATATTAATCTGGTGCAGTATGATGTTATCAGAATGTTGGCTGAACCGGAACGGAATTTGTTTGCAGTGGGAGATGACGATCAGTCTATTTATGGATTTCGAGGGGCAGATGCAAAATTGATGTTTCAGTTCTTGAGAGATTATCCAGATGCCAGACAGATTGTTTTGGATATGAATTATCGTTCTACATCGAATATTGTGAAAAATGCGCTGAAGGTGATTGGACACAATCAGGTGCGATTTGAAAAAGAGATTCATGCGCAGAAAGCGGCTGGTCATAGTCTTCATGTGCAGGAGGTGAAGGATTCTTCCGAAGAGGCTGAATATGTAATCTCACAAGTTGAAACTTATCTGAAAGCTGGCGTAAAAGCAGAACAGATTGCAATTTTGTATCGGATCCATACAGATGCAAGGACCTTGGTTGGTCAGCTGGCAGATAAAAAACTTGCGTTTCAGATGAAGGAACACATGCCAAATCTTTATGAACATTTTATTGCAAAAGATATCTCTGCCTATTTGAGATTGGCACAAGGGAGCCTTACAAAGTCAGATTTTGTGAGAGTTATGAATAGGCCTTTGCGCTATATAGGAAGAGATGCGGTTTCGGGAAATGGAAAAATTTCTTTTGAGGAATTACGCAAAGTGTATGCGGAGAAAGAATGGATGCAGGATCGGATCGATCAGTTTGAATGGGATTTGAAGATGTTGAAAAAGATGGCTCCTTATGCGGCAATTCAATATTTGCGTAAACGTATGGGGTATGATGATTTTCTGAGAGAATATGCGCAGACAAAACGAGTACAGAGCAGTGATTTATTTGAGATACTTTCTGAAATCGAGGAATCAGCAAAGCCGTATCCGACCTGGGAGGCTTGGCAGAATCAGATAGAAGTATACAGCACAGCACTGAAAATGCATGAGAGAAATAAAGAAATGAATGGAGACGGAATCCGGCTGATGACGATGCATGCTGCAAAGGGATTGGAATTTGAAGTGGTTTTTTTGATTCAGGTAAATGAGGGGCAGATTCCCTATAAGAAAGCCTTAAAGGAGGCATCAGAAGAAGAGGAACGCCGCCTTTTTTATGTGGCAATGACGAGGGCGAAGGATATTCTACAGATTTCGTATGTAAAATATAAAAACGGAAAGGACGCATCGCCTTCCCGTTTTGTGGACGAATTATTTGAATAGAAAATCCAATCTGTAAAGATTACTCGAGAGAATCTAAGCCGAGTGCATCCAGATCCAGTTCTTCGTATTCTTGTGTGTCCAGCCATTCGTCATAAGCATCTGCTACGATTTCGAATTCTTCATCATCATCGATATTTTCAAGTTCCGGCTCGCCGTCTTCATGTTCGATGTAGCGGTAGAGAAATACGCGGCTCTCTTCTTCGGTATCGCCTTCATCATCCAGAGGAAGAAGGGCGATATAATCCTTTCCTTGTACAGGGAGGATGCAGAGGATTGCACATTCTACAGATTCGTCATTATCAAGAAGCAGTGTAACAGTATCCATTGTTTCGTTCATGGGAATCTCCTTTCAAAATGATTTGATAAAAGGTCTTTTCAGACTTAAGTTTACTCTAGCAAATCTGTATCTAAAAAGCAAGAGGGACACAGAGATTTTTGATGAATGGTTGGAATTTGTGCTTGCTATTGACAAGTGTGAAATAGAAACAGTACAATAAATATAGTATGGTTATTGAGTTTGTAAACACTAGGAGGAGTATACATGAAAAGAAGAGTATTGGGGATGTTACTGATTATGATGCTTGCAGTTTCTTCCTTGGGAGGCTGTAAGAAAAATGTGGGAACCCCTGAAGATAATGCGGTTTCAGAGACAGAAGAGGATGCAGTGGAAGAAGAGACCGGATATTTATTTGGATATAGTGGGATAGAAACATCCAATCCATATTTTGAAACCTTGGAGCTTTCGATTAGAAAAGAATTGGAAAGTCGAGGGCATCGTTTGATGAGCCGGGATCCAAAAGCGGATGCACAACTGCAGAATCAGCAAATTCAGGAACTGATTGATGAGGGAGTGAAAGCAGTGTTTTTAAGTCCGGTAGATAGTGAATTGATTTCTGAAGGGCTGGAGGCGCTTGATGAGGCTGGAGTTCCGGTGATTAATATTGATACACAAGTAAAAGAAAGTGATCTCATAGAAGCATTTGTCGGATCTGATAATAAAAAAGCGGGATTTGTTTGTGGAGAGGATTTAAAGAAACGGCTGCCAAATGGCGGGAAGGTCCTCTTATTAGAATGTGCTGCACGCAATTCTGTAAATCAAAGAATTACTGGATTTGAAGAGGCGATTGCCAATGCTGGATTTGAAGTTTTAAATCGTGCAGATGTAAGCGGAGAAAAAGAAGCGGCAAAAACTGCAATGGCGCAACTATTAGCAGAATATTCGGAAATCGATGCTATAATGTGTGGAAATGATCCGATTGCTCTTGGTGCATTAGAGGCGATTGAAGAGGCGGGTCGGAGTGAAATTTTGATTTATGGAGTGGATGGTTCACCCGAGGTAAAAGCAAAGCTGGCAGAAAATAATTTGTTGCTGGTGGGAACCGGGGCACAGTCTCCAATTAATATCGGGAAAAAGGCAGTTGAGACTGCTTTGGCGATTATGAATGGAGAAAATTATGAAAAAGAAGTTATGGAAGATACATTTTTGATTACAAGAGACAATGTGGAACTTTATGGAACCGATGGATGGCAGTAGAAGGAGAGACGAGATGATAGAGAAGGTGGAGGGTTTCCCACAGCCGCTTGGTGTGACAAAAAGAGATGGCAAAATAAATTTTGCAATTTCAGTGCCTGCAGGAAAGAGCTGTGAATTGCTGTTGTACAAAGCTGGTGCAGAAGAACCAGAGTACATTTTTCAGATGCCGGAGGAAGAAGGAATCGGAGAAGTCAGGTTTTTAGCGCTGAAAGATTTGGAAGCGGTTCACTATGAGTATAATTATCGGATTGCAGATTGTGTTTGTGTAGATCCATTTGTAAAAGCAGTAGCTCGTACAAAAGCATTCGGAGTAAGTCCTGATGCAGAACGGCATGAAATCAGAGGACGTATATTGGATTCGGAATATGACTGGGAGGGGGACACATTCCTCAGTATTCCATATCATGAGGTGATTGCATATAGTCTACATGTCAGAGGATTTACAAAGCATAATTCTTCTAAGGTGAAAAGAAAAGGCACCTTTGCGGGAGTTATAGAGAAAATTCCTTATTTTCAAGATTTGGGAATCAATCAAATTCAATGTATGCCGGTTTATGAATTCAATGAAGTAATAGGTGGGAAGATAAATTATTGGGGATATGGAAAAGGATATTATTTTGCCCCAAAGGCAGCGTATAGTTTTTCAGAGCATGCCGAAAACGAGCTGAAGGATATGGTGAAGGCATTACATAAGGCTGGAATTGAAGTTGTTCTGGAAATGCCGTTTGAAAATGGAATTGCTTTGCATACTGTTATGGAATGTTTGAAATATTATATGCTGGAGTATCATGTGGATGGGTTTATTCTCAATCCTTTTGTAGTATCTCTGGAAGCGTTGAATCAGGATCCGCTGTTAAAAGGTATAAAACTGATGCAGAAGGATGACAGATTCCAGAATATCATGCGTCGTTTTTTGAAGGGCGATGAAGGGATGGTTTGGGATGTGATCTGGGCCTTGAAACATCATACAAAAAAAGACGGAAAGTTCAATTATATTACAGGTCATACTGGGTTTACGCTTCATGATTTGGTTTCTTATGATGGAAAACACAATGAAGCAAATGGGGAACAAAATCAAGACGGTCCGGACTATAATTACAGTTGGAACTGCGGAATTGAGGGGCCGAGTCGGAAAAAAAATATTGTGGAACTGCGAAACAAGCAGGTTTGCAATGCGTTTGCACTGCTTTTGACGGCACAGGGGATGCCTTGTATACTGGCAGGAGATGAGTTTGGAAACAGTCAGAAGGGAAATAATAATGTATATTGCCAAGATAATGAAACATCTTGGTTAGATTGGAATAGCTGGAAACGCCATGAAGAATTGTATACGTATGTAAAACGGTTGATTGCATTTCGCAAGAAACATCCTGCATTGCATAGGGAAAAAGCCCTGTTAGAACAGGATAAGATTGGTTGTGGTGTGCCGGATGTTTCTTACCACGGGGAAAATGCCTGGCAAGTTCCGGCAGAGGTGCCGAGTCGTCAGCTGGGAGTGATGTACAGTGGTGTGGATGTAGAGGATGTAACTTGCTATTTTGCATATAATATGCATTGGAATGATCATACGTATGCTCTTCCGTCCTTGCCCAAAAAGAAAATCTGGTATCGGGTGCTTTGGGATGGTCAGGGGCTCCAAGAGGATGAAAGACGTGTGGAAGATCAGAAAAAGATTGAGGTGGAAGCGAGAAGTGTCGTCTTCCTGATTGGAAAGTGAGTCAATGAAAATGAAAGCAATCGGACATTTTTGTACAATTACAAGACATAAAATTCTGGTGATGAGAGAGTGTTTTAAGGTAGGCTTATATAAACAGGGACTTCTTCATGATCTGTCAAAATACAGCTGGACGGAATTCCGGGTAGGATGTAAATATTATCAGGGAAACCGCAGTCCAAATAATGCGGAGAGAGAGGAGAACGGCCTGTCTCTTGCCTGGCTTCATCATAAAGGGCGGAACAAACATCATTACGAATACTGGATTGATTATGGATTGGATGGAAGTAAGAAACTGATTGGAATGAAAATGCCGGTAAAATATGTGGTGGAAATGTTTTTGGATCGGATTGCTGCCAGCAAAGTATATCGAGGTTGTAAATATCGGGATAGCGATCCTCTGGAGTATTTTATCAAAGGAGGAGCTGAGGGATATGTGATGCATCCGGAAACAAAAGAACTTCTGGAAAAGCTGCTTCATATGCTTGCAGAAGAAGGAGAAACAAAGACTTTTGAATATATCCGAAGAGAAGTTTTGTGTCATCAGTAATAAATAGAAAGACAGTAAAGAGAGAAAATGAAAAGCTGACCGGAGTAGGTTGGTTTTTCATTTTTCTTTTTTGAAAATCAGTTGAGAAGAGCTGAAATCTATGATAAGATAAACACACTCGCAATTTGTTGCGGGAGTTCACATGCTGTTTCTTGGCAGTGTGTGTGAATGGTTCTAAGGTTCGATTGTATTTGTATCTATTATAATTCCAGAAGAAAATTGAAAGAAATGAAAATCTAGTTGACATTTTATAATAAGTATACTACTATATCAATAGAAACGAACAACTGTTCGGGTTTGAAGGAGACGTGTTATGGCAAAGGTGAGTAATGAAAAGATAAATAATGAAGATAAGAAGAAGGCTTTGGATGCTGCAATTGCGAAGCTGGAGAAGGATTTTGGCAAGGGAACCGTGATGAAATTAGGAGATTCATCTGCCCAGGTAAGTGTGGAAACAGTACCTACTGGGTGTTTAAGCCTGGATTTGGCTTTGGGACTCGGGGGGGTTCCTAAGGGGCGTGTGATTGAAGTGTATGGTCCGGAGTCCAGTGGTAAAACAACTGTTGCGTTACATATGATTGCGGAAGTACAGAAACGTGGTGGGATTGCAGGCTTTGTGGATGCAGAACATGCGTTGGATCCGGTGTATGCAAAAAATATTGGAGTAGATATCGATGAATTGTATATTTCTCAGCCGGACAGTGGAGATCAGGCTCTGGAGATTGCAGAAACGATGGTGCGTTCCGGTGCAATCGATATTATTGTAATTGACTCTGTGGCAGCATTGGTGCCTCGACAGGAAATTGAAGGAGATATGGGGGACAGTCACGTAGGGCTTCAGGCACGACTGATGTCACAAGCGCTTCGAAAATTGACCCCGGTGATCAGCAAATCAAACTGTATTGTGATTTTTATCAATCAGTTGCGTGAAAAAGTAGGCGTTATGTTCGGAAACCCTGAGACTACAACGGGTGGACGTGCATTGAAATTCTATGCGTCGGTGCGAATGGATGTGCGAAGAACAGAGACTTTGAAACAGAGTGGAGAGATGGTAGGGAACCGTACCCGTATTAAGATTGTGAAAAATAAGATTGCACCGCCGTTTAAAGAGGCTGAATTTGATATTATGTTTGGGAAGGGTATTTCTCGCTCCGGAGATATTCTGGATCTTGCAGCAAATGTGGATATTGTAAAGAAAAGCGGAGCGTGGTATGCCTATGAAGGTGAGAAAATTGGACAGGGCAGAGAGAATGCTAAGAGTTATCTTGAGGCAAATCCGGAGATAATGGATGAAATCGAACAGAAGGTTAGAGCACATTATCATCTCGGAGAGGAAGTGGTACAGGAAGATTGTGCGGACGATTTGAAACTGACATCAAAAAATAAAAAAGAAGAAAAATAGAGGAAGCCAGTGATGATAGTTACGAATGTTGAATCGCTGACCAAAACGAAGTTCATAGTAGAAGTAGATGGAAAGTTCGCCTTTGTGTTATACAAGGGCGAACTAAAACGTTTTGGGGTGACACAGGGGGTGGAGCTTTCTGAAAAGATCTATCAGCAGATCCGAACAGAGATTGTTTTAAAGCGTGCGAAATTAAGAGCGATGCATCTTTTGACAGATACGGCAAGATCAGAAAAAGGGCTGAGAGAAAAACTGAGACAGGGACATTATCCAGAGGATATCATAGAGCAGGCAATGGACTACGTACGTTCTTTTGGGTATTTAGATGATAGAAAATATGCAGAAAGTTTTGTTCTAAGTCGAAAAGAGAGCAAAAGCCGAAAGGAAATCTATGCTGCATTGCTGCAAAAAGGAGTCTCTGCGGAACAGATACAGGAAGTTTTGGATGAAGTATACGCAGAAGAGGGAGAACGGGAAGCAATTCGGAAACTGATTTTAAAAAAACATGTGGATGTATTACAGGCAAATGAAGAAGAGCTACATAAGCTATATGGATATCTGGCTCGTAAGGGTTTTCGTTATGAAGAGATTCGTAAAGCAATTGAAGAAATGAATGCGGATAATGACGGGTTGAATTATTACTAAAAAGCTTACGGGAATGCTTGACAGAATTGTGAAAACAGTATAAAATTTAACTGTTGTATTGAGTTATATTGTACAATGAAAATTAAATAAGGAGGTGCTCCTGTGCCGATAATGGAAATCATTATTGCTGTGGCCCTCGCGTTGATAGTAGGTGTTGTTGTACGCTTTGTAACCATATCTAATCTAAAAAAGAATGCAGAATCTAAGATTGGAAATGCAGAGAACAGAGCAAGAGAGATCATTGATGACGCCGTAAAAACTGCTGAGACAACGAAGAAAGAAGCTCTTTTAGAAGTGAAGGAAGAGTCTATTAAGACAAAGAATGAACTGGAGAAAGAGACGAAAGAGAGACGTTCTGAATTGCAGCGTTATGAGAAACGTGTGCTTGCAAAGGAAGAGTCTGTTGATAAGCGGTCTGAGGCGATTGAACAACGTGAAGCCAAGTTTACAGCAAAAGAAGAGCAGCTGAGGAAACGGGAAGAAAAAGTTGAAGAACTCAGCCAACAAAGGTTACAGGAACTGGAACGAATCTCAGGACTTACCTCCGAACAGGCAAAAGAATATCTGTTGAAAACTGTTGAAGATGATGTGAAACATGACACAGCAAAAATGGTCAGAGAACTGGAAACACAAGCCAAGGAAGATGCGGATAAAAAGGCAAAAGAATATGTTGTCAATGCAATCCAAAGATGCGCTGCTGACCATGTAGCTGAAACTACGATTTCCGTAGTACAGCTGCCAAGTGACGAAATGAAAGGAAGAATTATCGGAAGAGAAGGACGAAATATCCGTACATTGGAAACTCTGACAGGTGTAGAATTGATTATTGATGATACACCGGAAGCGGTTGTTCTTTCCGGATTTGATCCGATTCGTCGTGAGGTGGCAAGAATTGCTCTCGAACGGTTGATTGTAGATGGACGAATCCATCCTGCAAGAATCGAAGAGATGGTCGAAAAAGCGCAGAAAGAAGTAGAGACGATGATTAGAGAGGAAGGAGAAGCTGCAGCACTGGAAGTAGGAGTGCCGGGTATCCATCCAGAGTTGATTCGTCTGCTTGGACGTATGAAGTTCAGAACCAGTTATGGACAGAATGCATTAAAGCATTCCATAGAGGTTGCACAGTTGTCAGGACTTCTCGCCGGAGAGATCGGGCTGGATGTTCGTATGGCAAAACGTGCAGGACTTTTGCATGATATAGGAAAATCAATTGATCACGATGTAGAGGGATCACATATTCAGATTGGTGTGGATTTGTGTAGAAAATACAAGGAATCTGCAACAGTTATCAATGCAGTTGAGTCTCACCATGGTGATGTGGAACCAGAGACATTGATTGCGTGTGTTGTGCAGGCTGCTGATACGATTTCAGCTGCTAGACCAGGTGCTAGACGAGAGACAATTGAAACATATACAAACAGATTGAAACAATTAGAAGAGATCAGCAACCAGTTCAAGGGTGTTGATAAATCTTTTGCTATTCAGGCAGGTAGAGAGATTCGAGTAATGGTAGTTCCGGAACAGGTATCTGATGATGAGATGGTACTTATGGCTAGAGATATTGCGAAACAGATTGAGTTCGAGTTGGAATATCCGGGTCAGATTAAAGTAAATGTTATTCGGGAATCGCGTGTGACAGATTACGCAAAGTAAAATAAATCAGATCAGTTTTGAAAGTAGAGACCCCTGTCTTTGATAGACAGGGGTTTTATGGTATAAAAATATAAAAAACAGAGAGGTAGGAAGAGGTTATGGGCGAGCAGGTGAAACGAATCAAACGTGAGTTAAAGTTTAAAGGAACTATTTTAGAATTTTATCAGGATACTATGGAAATCAATGGTACGCATACTGCGGTTTGGGACTTTATTTGTCATAAGGGGGCTGCTGCGGTTGTTCCGGTATTGGAAGATGGTCGAATTCTTATGGTAAGACAGTATCGAAATGCGTTGGAACGATATACATTGGAGATTCCGGCGGGGGCGTTGGATGAAGAAACAGAGCCTGGGGTTGTGTGTGCAGGAAGAGAATTGGAGGAAGAAACCGGATATCGGTGCGATGAATTAGAATGGCTGCTTACATTACGTACGACGGTTGCCTTTTGTAATGAGAGGATTGAGGTGTTTGTGGCAAAGAATCTGATTCCGTCCAAACAGCATCTTGATGAAGATGAGTTTATTGAGTTAAAGGCGTATACCTTGGATGAATTAAAGGAAAAGATTCTGACAGGAGAGATTGAAGATGCGAAGACGGTTTCTTCGCTGATGGCCTATGCGGTAAAATACAACCTCTGATTGAATAATCTGAAGGTGACAGCATATAATGAAATATCTGAACGTTAGGAGGAAGAAGTGTGCGGATATTTCATACAAAAAAAATGATGTTTGTGCTGTTTGTATTGGGGTTTTTGATTGGAATATTATATGTAAATCTTGCATCTGGACAATTCGCAGCTGATTCTGGGGTGTTTAGCGATTATTTTTTGAATCAGTATGCTTCAGTAACAATACATACAGAAGAATATGTTATTTATTTGATGGGGGTTCGTCTAGTTCCGTTTTTAATTATGGTTGGATTGTCATTTACTAAAATGAGGAAATTTAGTGCATATATTTTTCTGGTTTGGACGGGCTTTTCAGGAGGGATGTTGCTTTCTATGGCGGCTTATAGTATGGGGAGCAGAGGAATTTTGCTCTGTATAGCGGGAGTTTTTCCTCATTTTTTGTTCTATATTCCGGCATATTTGGTGTTAGTATGGTATGCAATTGTCTATCCGCAAAACCGATGGAATCGTCAGAAGACAATTTTTATTGTACTTATGCTGGCTATGGGACTTGTCTTAGAAGGGTTCGTCAATCCGGTGTTGATGCGTATGTTTGTGAAGATGATGTAGATATCAAAGTCAGGGAGCATATCATTGATTGATATGTCCCCTGACTTTTTTTGAGATGGGAGAATGTAAAATGGTTTTGCCTGCAAGCAGACTGACAGTTAGTTGACTGATCAGTAATCCCCACAGATAACCGCGAATTCCCAATAGAGGAATGCCATAAAATACGCCTGCAATTCGAATTAGGAGACCGATGGAATTGATAAAAAGAGTAGAATGGGTTTTCCCAAGACCGTTGAGGATGCTTAAAAGTGCGCTATTTGAATACAAAAATGGACAAATCCATGCCAGAGTGACAATAAAATGACCGGCGGTTGTATTGCCAAACAGTTGAATACCGATGAAGTTACCAAATAATAGAAAGAAAATACAACAGCCTATTCCAAGAATAAAGCATGCACCGATGGACTTACGAATCATGTATCGGAGCTCTTTTTGGTTGCCGGATGCCTGTGTTTCTGCAATCGCTGGCATTAACATTATGGAGATGGAATTAGTGATGGCAGAAGGAAATAAAATGCAAGGGAGCGCCATTCCGTTTAGTACACCGTAAATGCGTAGTGCTTCAGAAGAACTGAAACGATACAATTGAAGATGACTGGGAATGGAGATGGCCTCGATGCTCTGAAGGAGGTTGATCAGTACGCGGTTTGTGGTTAGGGGGATGGAGAGGGTAAGAAGTTCTTTGGTATGGGAGAAAAAGCAAACTGGAGAGAAACGGGTGTGTTTTCTTTTTATGCTGCCGTGCATGCAATCAAAAAGTTCGGTGAATTGTTTTGGGCGGTGTGCGGATAAAGTGAGGCAGCAATAACAGGCGGATGCCATTTCACCAAACACGAGACCACAGACTGCAATTGAAATAGAAATAGTCTGTCCATTTTGCTTCAGCAGGAAATACATAAGAAAAACGGATGAAATACGGACAAATTGTTCTAATAATTGAGAAATAGCAGGGATTTTTGTTTGCTGTTTTCCATAACAATATCCGCAGATACAGCTATGGATTGCGGAAAACGGAAAGGTATAGGATAAAATTGTAAGAAGATTGGCACAATGTATATTGTTTAAAAAAGTCACGGCAATCCAGGATGCACTCTGTTGTAAAAAAATAGTACAAAGACAGGCTGGAAAGAATGTGAGGATTAGGCCGGTACGCAGAGCATGACCAGCCTCTTTTTCTTTACCCAGAGAGATTTTACAAGCGACAGAGCGGGAGATGGCAGTTTCGATTCCAGCTGTTGTAAGCGCGTAGCAGAGCGCATAAACTGGAAAAATGAGTTGATACAGACCGACTCCTTCGGCTCCAAACGTGCGGCTTAAAAAGATACGATAGAAAAATCCCATAAGTCGGCTGGTAAATCCTGTGAAAGTTAAAATGAAAGTTCCTCGAATGAGTACTTGTTTTTTGGACACGTGACAAACTCCTAAAAACATGATTTTTATATGATATTCTTATTCAAGTCTTGACAGAACAAGATAACAGTGATATTCTACAGAAGAAATAAACCCTAGTAAATTAATAGGGATTAAAATGGTAGGAATTAAGTGGTAAGATAAAATATAAGCAATATTGCCAAAATATAAAGAAGGTGAGAAGTTGAAATTATCTACAAAAGGAAGATATGGACTACGTGCGATGATTGATCTGGCGAAATACAGCGAAGAGGAGCCTGTATCGATTACAAGTATATCGGACAGGCAAGGGATATCAGAACGTTATTTAGAACAACTTATGGGTCTGTTGAAAAAAAGCGGGCTGGTGAAAAGTATCCGAGGAGCTGGAGGCGGTTATATGCTGGCAAAACCATTGGGAGATATTTCTGTGGGAGATGTACTTCGTGCCTTGGAAGGAACTTTGGAACTTGTGGACTGTCCGGGGTTAATTGAAGAAGAGGGATGTAAATCGGCGGACAATTGTGTGACAAAATATGTGTGGAAACGAATCAATGACAGCATTTATCAGACAGTTGAAGAAATAAAGCTAGACCAGTTGGTAAAAGAAAGCAGGAAGATGAATTGCAATATAGAAGAAAAAATAGAATGCAAGAGTTGAGATGGAACAGGAGGAAGAAAGATGGAACGATTGATATATTTAGATAATGCGGCAACAACGAAGACTGCACCGGAGGTGGTAGATGCGATGCTCCCGTATTTTACAGAGCATTATGGAAATCCCTCCAGTGTGTATGGATTTGCGGCTGCGAATAAAGAAGTTGTTGCAAGTCAACGTGAAGTGATTGCCGGAGCCCTTGGAGCTGCGCCGAACGAAATCTATTTTACAGCAGGCGGAAGTGAGTCTGATAACTGGGCACTAATTGCTGCAGCTGAGGCGTATGGAGCGAAGGGAAAACATATTATTACAAGTAAAATTGAACATCATGCGATTTTGCATACTTGTGAATACTTGGAAAAAAGAGGGTTTGAGATCACATATCTGGATGTAGATGAAAACGGCATTGTAAACCTTGCGCAATTGCGGCAGGCGATTCGTGAAGATACGATTTTAATTTCTGTAATGTATGCAAATAATGAAATCGGAACGATTCAACCAATACAGGAAATCGGAGCAATTGCTAGAGAACATGGAATTCTATTTCATACAGATGCAGTACAGGCTTTCGGCCAGATTCCGATCAATGTAGATGCGTGCTATATTGATATGCTGAGTGCCAGTGGACATAAGCTGAACGGTCCAAAGGGAATTGGATTTTTATATATAAGAAAAGGCGTGAAAATCCGTTCCTTTATTCACGGAGGTGCTCAGGAGCGAAGAAGACGTGCAGGGACAGAAAATGTTCCGGGAATTGTTGGATTCGGGAAAGCGGTAGAGCGTGCAGTAAGCACGATGGAAGAACGGACAGCAAAAGAAATTGAAATGAGAGATTATCTGATTCAACGTATTGAAACAGAGATTCCGTTCTGTCGGCTGAATGGGGATCGGCAGAAAAGATTGCCGAATAACGTAAATTTCAGCTTTCAATTTATAGAAGGAGAGTCTCTTCTGATTATGTTAGATATGAAAGGAATCTGTGCTTCAAGCGGATCGGCTTGTACATCAGGATCATTGGATCCGTCACATGTATTACTTGCGATTGGGTTACCGCATGAAATTGCACATGGTTCGCTCAGAATGACTCTGAATGAGGAAATTACAAAAGAGGATTTGGATTATGTGGTAGATTCTTTGAAAGAGATTATTCAAAATTTGAGAAATATGTCTCCGTTGTACGAAGATTTTATGAAAAAACAAAAATAGACTAGAAAAGATATTTAGGAGGAAAAACAATGTATACAGAAAAAGTAATGGACCATTTTCAGAATCCACGGAATGTGGGGGAAATCGAGAATGCGAGTGGGGTAGGAACTGTAGGAAATGCAAAATGTGGAGATATCATGCGTATTTATCTGGATATCGATGAAAATCAGATTATTCAGGATGTGAAATTTAAAACTTTCGGATGTGGAGCAGCGGTTGCAACCAGCAGTATGGCAACAGAACTGGTAAAGGGAAAAACAATTTATGAAGCACTTCAGGTAACCAATAAGGCAGTTATGGAAGCACTGGATGGACTTCCGCCGGTAAAGGTACATTGTTCTCTTCTAGCAGAAGAGGCGATTCATGCAGCATTATGGGATTATGCAGAAAAACATGGTATTCAAATAGAAGGATTGGAAAAACCAAAGTCAGATATTCATGAAGAAGAGGAAGAAGAGGAATATTAATGAGCAAAGTAGTGGTCGGTATGTCCGGAGGTGTAGATTCTTCTGTCGCAGCATACCTGTTGAAACAACAAGGGTATGAAGTTATTGGGGTTACAATGCAGATCTGGCAGGATGCGGAGCGGATTGTGGAAGAAGAAAACGGAGGCTGTTGCGGTCTGAGTGCAGTGGAAGATGCAAGACGTGTGGCGGCACAGCTGGAAATTCCGTATTATGTTATGAATTTCAAAGATTCATTTCAAAAAAATGTTGTTGATTATTTTGTAGAAGAATATTTAAATGGAAGAACGCCGAATCCCTGTATTGCGTGTAATCGATATGTAAAATGGGAGTCGTTGCTTCAACGAAGTCTTTCAATTGGAGCAGATTATATTGCTACCGGACATTATGCGAGAATTGTCAAGCTTCCGAATGGACGTTACACTTTGAGGAAATCTGCTACACTTGCAAAAGATCAGACCTATGCATTATATAATCTGACGCAGGAACAATTGCAGCGGACGTTGATGCCAGTAGGAGAGTATTCCAAAGAGGAGATACGAAAAATTGCAGAAGACATTCAACTTCAGGTGGCAAATAAACCGGATAGTCAGGACATTTGTTTTGTACCTGATGGGGATTATGCAGGTTTTATTGAGAAAACGGCAGGAAAACAGGTGCAGAAAGGCAATTTTGTAACGGTTGACGGTACTGTTTTAGGAGAACATAAAGGAATCATTCATTATACAGTTGGCCAGAGAAAGGGATTGGGGCTTGCTTTGGGATATCCAGCATTTGTTCTGGAGATTCGTCCGGAAACAAATGAAGTGGTAATTGGAACACATGAGGAATCCATGGCAAAATCTCTTCGGGCCGGAAATTTAAATTTTATGTCTATAGAAGACTTGGCAGAGCCGCAGCGTGTTTTTACAAAAATACGCTATAATCATAGAGGTGTATGGGCAACTATAGAGAAAACCGGAGAAGATGAAATTCTTTGTACATTTGAAGAGCCACAGCGTGCGGTGACACCTGGACAAGCAGTGGTGTTCTATGATGGCGAGTACGTTTTGGGAGGTGGAACCATCCTATGATCACAGGGGATTTTCATATGCATACATCCTTTTCCACAGATTGTCAGTCGGATATGGAGTCAATGTTGGAAGGCGCTGTCAATAAAGGGATGAAAGTTGTTTGCATTACCGATCATTGGGATCAGGATTTTCCGGAAAAATATGGAAAGCCGGGCGAAGCTTTGTTTCGGTTTGATCTGGACGAATATTTTCAGAAACTGGAAAAAATCAAGGCAATGTTTGCTGGAAAAGTAGAGGTACGTTTTGGAGTTGAACTCGGGCTTCAGGTGCATTTGGAAACAGAGTATGCACGACTGATCGAGAAATATCCCTTTGATTTTGTGATTGGTTCACTGCATCTCGTAGAAGGAACCGATCCATATTATGGGGAAGTCTTTCAAAAACAGAGTGATGCTGAAGTATATCGGAAGGCATTCTGTGAAACGGCTGAAAACTTGAAATGTATAAAGGATTTTGATGTTTTAGGACATATTGATTATATTGTGCGGTATGGAAAACAAAGGGAAAAGTTCTATACATATGAAGAAGTCCGAGATGAGATTGAAGAAATATTGAAAAACCTGATTGCAACCGGACGGGGGCTGGAAGTAAATACGGCGGGCTGGAAATATGGTCTGAAGTTTTGTCATCCTCAACCGGGTATTATAAAACGATATCGGGAACTGGGAGGAGAGATTATTACAATCGGTTCAGATGCACATTTGCCGGAGTATGTCGGGTATGAATTTTCAAGAGCAGAAGAAGTGTTGAGACAGTGTGGATTTCGCTATTATGCACAGTTTCGCAACAGAAAACCAGAGTTTATAAAACTTTAGTATGTTTCTAATATGAAAAAATGGAAATAGGACTTGAATTTTTGTTCTTGATTTAGTACAATAATTTCAGTTGATGAATCTTTAACAAACTTTTGGTTTGTTTGGATTTCACCATAAAAGACTGTAGTAACAGTTAACATTTTTAAACTTTAGGAGGAATTAATCATGGCAGTAAAAGTAGCGATTAATGGATTTGGACGTATTGGACGTCTTGCATTCAGACAGATGTTCGGAGCTGAGGGATTTGAAATCGTAGCAATCAACGATTTGACATCTCCAAAGATGCTTGCTCACCTGTTGAAATACGACTCTTCTCAGGGAAGATATGAACTGGCTGATAAAGTAGAAGCTGGGGAAGATTCCATCGTAGTAGACGGAAAGGAAATCAAAATCTACGCAAAAGCTAACGCAGCAGAGCTTCCATGGGGAGAAATCGGTGTAGATGTAGTTCTGGAGTGTACAGGATTCTATACATCTAAAGCAAAAGCTCAGGCACATATCGATGCTGGTGCTAAATACGTTGTTATTTCTGCTCCTGCTGGAAACGATCTGCCAACAATCGTATATAACGTTAACCACGATCAGCTGACAGCTGATGACAAGATCATCTCTGCAGCTTCTTGTACAACAAACTGTCTTGCACCGATGGCTAAGGCTCTGAATGACCTTGCACCGATCAAAACAGGTATTATGTGTACAATTCATGCTTACACAGGAGATCAGATGACTCTGGACGGACCACAGAGAAAAGGTGATTTGAGAAGATCTCGTGCAGCAGCAGTTAATATCGTACCAAACAGCACAGGTGCTGCAAAAGCAATCGGACTGGTTATTCCAGAACTGAACGGAAAACTGATCGGAGCAGCTCAGCGTGTACCTACCCCAACAGGATCTACAACAATCTTGACAGCAGTAGTTGAAGGAACAGTTACAGTTGACGAAATCAACGCAGCTATGAAAGCAGCTTCTAACGAGTCCTTCGGATACAACACAGATGAAATCGTATCTAGCGATATCGTAGGAATGAAATATGGTTCTCTGTTTGATGCTACACAGACAATGGTTCTTCCGCTTGATAACGGAACAACACAGGTACAGGTAGTTTCTTGGTATGATAACGAGAACTCTTACACAAGCCAGATGGTAAGAACAATCAAACACTTCGGAACACTTATGTAATTAAAAAAATAGAGAATATAAACGGATGCTTGTCCGAACATAGGCTCACACAGGGTCCGGTCTCAAAAGGACCGGATCCTATTTTTATATAATTTATTCAAAAGGGAGGCAATATTATGCTTAACAAGAAATCAGTAGATGACATCAATGTAAAAGGAAAACGTGTCCTTTGTAGATGTGACTTCAACGTACCGTTGATTGACGGAAAAATTACAGATGAAAATCGTCTGGTAGCAGCACTTCCAACAATTAAAAAGTTAATTGCAGATGGAGGAAAAGTAATTCTTTGTTCTCATCTTGGCAAACCAAAGGGAGAGCCGAAACCGGAATTGTCTTTGGCACCAGTTGCAGTACGTCTGTCAGAATTGCTTGGACAGGAAGTGAAGTTTGCAGCAGATCCGGAAGTTGTTGGACCGAATGCAAAAGCAGCTGTTGAAGCGATGAACGATGGTGACGTTGTACTTCTGGAAAATACACGTTATAGAGCAGAAGAGACAAAGAATGGCGAAGCATTCAGCAAAGATTTGGCATCTCTGTGTGACGTGTTTGTAAATGACGCATTTGGTACAGCGCATAGAGCACATTGTTCTAATGTTGGTGTTACACAGTTTGTAGATACTGCTGTTGTTGGATATTTGATGCAGAAAGAAATTGATTTCCTCGGAAATGCAGTAAACAATCCGGAAAGACCGTTTGTTGCAATTCTGGGTGGAGCAAAAGTTTCCAGTAAAATTTCTGTTATTGAAAACTTGTTAGAAAAAGTAGATACATTGATTATTGGTGGTGGAATGTCTTATACATTCAGCAAAGCAAAGGGTGGTCATGTAGGAATTTCTCTGTTGGAAGAGGATTATTGTCAGTATGCACTGGATATGATTAAAAAGGCAGAAGAAAAAGGTGTAAAACTTCTTCTTCCGGTTGACAATGTGATTGCAGATGCCTTCTCTAATGATGCAAATACTCAGGTAGTGCGCAGTGGTGAGATTCCAGATGAGTGGGAAGGTCTGGATATCGGACCTGAGACAGCTAAATTGTATGCAGAAGCTGTAAAAGAGGCAAAGACTGTTGTATGGAATGGACCAATGGGTGCGTTTGAGATGCCAAAGTTTGCTGCTGGTACTGAGGCAGTTGCAAAAGCACTGGCAGAGACAGATGCTGTTACAATTATCGGTGGTGGAGATTCTGCAGCAGCAGTAAATCAGCTTGGATATGGTGATAAGATGACTCATATCTCTACAGGTGGCGGAGCTTCTCTGGAATTTTTGGAAGGCAAAGAGCTGCCGGGTGTTGCAGCAGCAAATGATAAATAAGAATCATATAGAATAAATAAGGAGACCATGATCATGGCAAGAAAAAAAATTATCGCAGGTAACTGGAAAATGAATAAAACTCCAAGTGAGGCAGTAGCACTTGTTGAAGAATTAAAACCACTGGTTGCAAATGAAGAAGTAGATGTCGTATTCTGTGTACCGGCAATTGATATCGTACCGGTTGTAGAAGCAGTAAAAGGAAGCAACATCCAGGTAGGTGCTGAGAATATGTATTTTGAAGAGAGTGGAGCTTACACAGGTGAGATCGCTCCGAATATGCTTGTAGATGCAGGTGTAAAATACGTTGTTCTCGGACATTCTGAGAGAAGAGAGTATTTTGGTGAGACAAATGAAGATGTAAACAAAAAAGTTTTGAAGGCACTTGAGCATGGAATTACACCAATTATGTGCTGCGGAGAAACTCTGGAACAGAGAGAACAGGGTGTAACGATGGACTTTATCCGTCAGCAGGTGAAGGTTGGATTCCAGAATGTAACAGCAGATCAGGCAAAAGTTTCTGTTATCGCTTACGAGCCAATCTGGGCAATCGGAACAGGAAAAACAGCTACTACAGAGCAGGCAGAAGAGGTATGTGCAGGCATTCGTGCATGTATCGCTGAGATGTATGATGAGGCAACAGCAGAAGCAATCCGTATTCAGTACGGCGGATCTGTAAATGCAGGTAACGCAGCAGAATTGTTTGCTCAGGCTGATATTGATGGAGGTCTTGTTGGTGGGGCATCCCTGAAAGCTGACTTTGGTAAGATTGTAAATTATAAATAAATCGAATGAAGTCGAAATAGGCAGTCGTGGGGGGCTTTTTCGTGAGCTCTCCACGATTTTTTGAGAAGGAGAATAATACAATGAGCAAAAAACCAACCGTATTAATGATTTTGGACGGATATGGATTGAATGAAAATGCAAAGGGCAATGCTGTAGCGGAAGGCAAAACACCGGTTATGGATCGTCTGATGAAAGAATATCCGTTTGTAAAAGGAAATGCAAGCGGAATGGCAGTAGGACTTCCAGATGGACAAATGGGTAATTCCGAAGTTGGACATTTGAACATGGGTGCTGGAAGAATTGTATATCAGGACTTGACTAAGATTACAAAAGCGATTCAAGACGGTGATTTCTTTGAGAATAAAGCGTTGCTTGCTGCATGTGAAAATGTTAAAAAACATGATAGTGCTCTTCATATGATGGGCTTGATGTCAGATGGTGGTGTACACAGTCATATTGATCATGTTGCTGGTTTATTGGAACTGGCAAAGAAACAGGGAATTGAAAAAGTATATGTACACTGTTTCTTAGACGGACGAGATACTCCTCCGGCATCCGGAAAAGAATATGTTGAAAAATTAGAAGCAAAAATGGCAGAAATTGGTGTTGGACAGGTTGCCAGTGTTGTAGGCCGTTACTATGCGATGGATAGAGATAATCGCTGGGATCGTGTGGAAAAAGCATATCGCGCACTTGTATTTGGAGAAGGCGAAAAAGCAGAATCTGCACCGGCAGGAATCCAGGCATCTTATGAGCAGGAAGTTACAGATGAATTTGTACTTCCTACAGTAGTGGTAAGGGATGGAGCACCGCTTGCAACAATCAAAGAAAATGATTCAGTTATTTTCTACAATTTCCGTCCGGATAGAGCAAGAGAAATTACAAGAACTTTCTGTGATGATGAGTTTAACGGATTTGACAGAGGGGAAAGAGTAAAGACAACATTTGTTTGCTTTACAGAATATGATGTTACAATTGAGAATAAGCTGGTTGCATTTGTAAAAGAAGAAATTACAAATACATTTGGAGAATTTCTTGCTAAGAATGGCTTGAAACAGGCACGTATTGCAGAAACAGAGAAGTATGCACATGTTACATTCTTCTTCAACGGCGGTGTGGAAGAGCCAAATGAGGGAGAAGATCGGATTCTTGTTAAATCTCCGAAGGTTGCAACATATGATTTGCAGCCAGAGATGAGCGCTTTTGAAGTATGTGATAAGCTGACAGACGCAATCCGCTCCGGAAACTATGACGTAATCATTATCAATTTTGCAAATCCGGATATGGTAGGTCATACAGGAGTAGAGTCTGCTGCAATCAAAGCGATTGAAGCAGTTGATGAGTGCGTAGGTAAGACTGTGGATGCAATCAAAGAAGTAGGAGGACAGATGTTTATCTGTGCAGACCATGGGAATGCAGAGCAGTTGATTGATGATGTAACAGGTGAGCCGTTTACAGCACATACAACCAATCCGGTTCCGTTTATTTTGGTAAATGCAGATCCGGCATATACACTCAGAGAAGGTGGCTGTCTGGCAGACATTGCTCCGACTTTGATTGAGTTGATGGGTATGGAGCAGCCGGCAGAAATGACAGGTAAATCCTTGCTTGTGAAATAAGAAAATAAAAAATGAGATAGAAATCAACCGCGCAAAGGTGCTGGGTTCCGAAAAGGAATACTGCAGTCTTGCGCGGTTTTATTGTTTTGTGAAAACAAATCTTGAAATTTGAGAAAATAAATGTTGAAATTGATGGGGCTGTGTTATATATTTATTTAGGTAAAGTGCGAAAGTGTCTTGCTGATAGGGAAACTGTCAGTTTTAATATAGAGAAGGAGATGTAAGGTAATGGAAAAGAAACCTTTTGTGACAAAAGAACAGTTAGATGAAATTGTAAAAACATATCCAACTCCGTTTCATTTATATGATGAAAAGGGAATTCGGGAAAATGTGAAAGCGTTGAAAGAGGCATTTTCATGGAATTCGGGATTTAAAGAATATTTTGCAGTGAAAGCAACGCCAAATCCATATTTGATCCAGATTTTGAGGGAGTATGGTTGCGGTTGTGATTGCTCTTCCTATACCGAATTGATGTTGTCAGAGGCAATTGGTGCTGTGGGAAAGGATATTATGTTTTCCTCTAATGAGACTCCGGCAGAGGAATTTGTTTATGCAGATCAGTTAGGGGCAATCATCAATCTGGATGATTTCACACATATTGATTTTCTGGAACAGGCAATTGGACATATACCGGAGACAATTAGCTGTCGATATAATCCGGGTGGATTATTTAAGATTAGCAATGACATCATGGACAATCCAGGAGATTCGAAATATGGAATGACGACAGAGCAGATTACAGAAGCGTTCCGGGTGTTAAAGAAAAAAGGTGCGAAGGAATTTGGAATTCATGCATTTCTTGCCAGCAATACAGTGACAAATGATTATTATCCGATGCTGGCAAAGGTCCTGTTTGAACAGGCTGTAAAATTGCAGAGAGAGACAGGGGTTCATATTAAATTCATCAATCTTTCCGGTGGAATTGGAATCCCATATACACCAGATCAAGAGCCAAATGATATTCGGGTAATCGGAGACGGGGTACGCAGAGTTTATGAAGAGGTACTTGTTCCGGCTGGTATGGGAGATGTTGAGATTTATACAGAACTTGGACGGTTTATGATGGGACCATACGGATGCCTGGTGACAACGGCAATCCATGAGAAACATACGTATAAAGAATATATTGGTGTAGATGCGTGTGCTGTGAATTTGATGCGACCGGCAATGTATGGAGCGTATCATCATGTAACTGTAATGGGAAAAGAAGGACAGCCATGCGATCATAAGTATGATGTGGTTGGTTCTTTGTGCGAAAATAATGATAAATTTGCAATAGACCGGATGCTCCCGCAGATTGATATGGGAGATTACATTGTTATTCACGATACCGGAGCACATGGATTTTCTATGGGATATAATTACAATGGAAAATTAAAGTCCGCAGAATTGCTTTTAAAAGAAGATGGAAGTGTACAGCAGATTCGTCGTGCAGAAACGCCGGCAGATTATTTTGCTACATTTGATTGCTTTGAAATTGGTGAAAAATTGTTAAATTTAAAAAATAGTAAAAAAAAGTAAAATAAAAAGAAAAAAAGCTTGCAATCTCTTTGAGGTTATGATATTATTAAAAACGGTTTGAGGAACAGATAATCAAACCGTAAGCGGATGTGGCGGAATGGCAGACGCACAAGACTCAAAATCTTGCGTAGGTGACTACGTATGGGTTCAAGTCCCATCATCCGCATTGAAAAGAACTGATTATTACAGTAGTTGTAATTCAGTTCTTTTTTTCGATATGTACAATTTAGCACGTTAAAGGAGAAAAGAAAGTTGAAAGATATGATTACAGGACATACGAAACTGACAGGACTGCTTGGAAGTCCTGTGGAACACAGTATTTCACCAATGATGCACAATGAATCTTTTCGTGTTCTGGGACTGGATTATGCGTATTTGGCTTTCGATGTGGGAGAGCAAGAATTGGAAATAGCAGTGGAGGGGTTGAAAGCGCTGAAGGTCAAAGGGTTTAACCTGACTATGCCAAATAAGAACCGTATGTGTCGTTTATGTGATCAGTTATCACCGGCAGCAGAGATTATCGGAGCGGTGAATACGGTAGAAAATCGAAATGGAGAACTGGTTGGTCATAGTACGGATGGCAGCGGATATATGCTGGCAGTAAAGAATGCTGGGTATGAGATTCTTGGAAAGAAAATGACATTGTTCGGAGCAGGCGGTGCCGGAACTTCTATTTTAGTGCAGGCGGCTTTGGACGGTGTGGCTGAGATCAGTGTTTTTAATCGGAGAACTCCTTTTTTTGAGCGGGCGGAGCAGATTATCAGAAAATTAAATGAGCGGACCTCCTGTAAGATCCGCTTGTATGATTATGAAGATGCATCTGTTTTGCGAAGAGAAATCGGTGATAGTGCAATTCTTACAAATGCAACATCTGTTGGAATGGCTCCGAATCTCGAAGCCTGCATATTAAAAGATACATCCATGCTACACCCGGATTTGATTGTTTCAGATGTGATTTATAATCCAAAAGAAACAAAATTATTGAAGATGGCAAAAGAAGCAGGGTGCCGTACCTTTAATGGAATGTATATGCTGTTGTATCAAGGGGCAGAAGCCTTCCGAATCTGGACAGGACAGGAAATGCCTGTGGAGCATATCAAGCAGATGTTTTTTGTGTCGTAAAAGTTATATTTAAAAAAAGAATATTTCATCTGCAAGGGGTTCCAATGTCAAAAGATCCGGGAGGGAGTTGATCCTGTAGGCAGCATCTGGAACCTCACCAAATCCATAGGTGGCAAAGATGAAGGGAATCCCAGCTGCTTTGCAGGCATCGGCATCTCCCTGGGTATCACCTACATATACGACCTTCTGTAAGTGGTTACGTTCCATCAGAGTACGGATTGTCTGCCCTTTTGAAGTATGAGTCTGCCCGTAACATAAAGTATCCTGAAAATAAGGTTCTAAATGGCAGGAACGGAGCAGAACTTCAATATAACCGCATTGACAATTGCTGACGATGTAGAGCTTTGTTTTATGCGAAAGTTCCTGAAGTGTTTCTAATACACCTTCGTATAAAGTACCAGGTTTGGTTTCTAAAAGTGTATTTTCATATTTGAAGCAAAGATCACCGATACGGTTTTTCTCTTCTTCTGCAAGTTGAGGGAAGAGGGCGTTGTAGATCTCTTCCATTGTTTTGCCGAATAATCCTTTCAATATATCACCATTGATGTGCAGATCTAAATCAGATGCATCGTAAATCGCTTGATTCCAAGCTTCGGCAACAGTTTCTGTAGAATCCCAGAGTGTTCCGTCTACATCAAATATTATTCCATCCATGATTTTATCCTCCTTTCACTTCACTATAGCACAAAAAGATACTTTTAAAAAGAATCTTTTTAGTGTATACTAAACTAGGATTAGAAGCGTAAAAAAGAAGTATGAAATCGAGAAACATAAAAGAGGAATCGTGCGATGAGTGATAAAATTGTTTTGATAGACGGACATAGTATTTTAAATCGAGCATTTTACGGAGTGCCGGATTTGACAAATGCAGAGGGACTGCACACCAATGCAATCTATGGATTTTTGAATATTATGTTTAAGATTTTAGATGAGGAAAAGCCGGAATATTTGACTGTTACATTTGATGTACATGCACCTACGTTTCGGCATCAGATGTTTGCGGATTATAAAGGAACCCGAAAACCTATGGCAGAAGAACTCCGGCAACAGGTTCCGGTGATGAAGGAAGTTCTTAAGGCAATGGGAATTGCAACCATAGAAAAAGCCGGTTTGGAGGCGGATGATCTGCTGGGGACAATTTCCCGGATGTGTGAAGAAAAAGGATTGGAAGTTTCTATTATTTCCGGAGACCGGGATACGCTTCAGCTTGCGACGGAGAAGGTGAAGATCCGGATCCCCAAAACAAAACAGGGGCGTACCGAAGTAGAAGATTATTATGCATCTGATGTGGAAAGCGTGATGGGGGTAACTCCACAAGAGTTTATCGATGTAAAGGCTTTGATGGGAGATGCTTCGGATAATATTCCGGGAGTGCCGGGGATTGGAGAAAAGACGGCCACTAAGATCATTGCACAATATGGAACTATTGAAAATGCTTATGCGCACGTGTCTGAATTGAAACCGCCGAGGGCAAGTAAAAATCTCCAGGAATTTTGGGGACAGGCCTGCATGAGTAAGGCACTGGCAACGATTGACGTACATGCGGATCTTGTTTTTGAACTGGAAGAAGCCCGCTATGGGAATCCATATACAAAAGAAGCGCATGATTATTTTCAAAGACTTCAGTTTAAAAATCTGTTGGGGCGATTTGATGTGGAGGCAACTTCTAATCAGATTGAGAAAGTGTTCCGTGAGGTGACAGGAAAAGCGGAGATAGAGCAAGTATTTGCCAGAGCGAAAGAGGCGGAAATAGTTGGTGTTTCGATTTCAGAAGACAGCGGAAATGTATTGCCATTGTTTGCTCATGCATCTGGATATGGACGAATTGCGATTGCTTTTGGAGCAACAGACATTTATTCTATCCCGTGTGATATGGACGTGACGATGGAGGAATTGTTCGGGCATTTGCAGGAAGTGGCGGCATCGGTTAAAAGGTTTGTGATGTTTGATCTGAAAAAGTATCTTCCGGTGATTACCATTCAAAATCCGGAACGATGTTTTGATGCAACGGTGGCAGCGTATCTGCTCAATCCTTTGAAAAATGATTATACGTATGATGATGTTGCGCGGGAACAGTTACATTTGCTGATTGATGAGAATGCAGATGAAGTTCTGACTTCCTGTTACGAAGCATACACTGCGTTTGCTGCAGCAGATCCTTTAGCGGAAAAGTTAAAAGAAACAGGAATGTATGGATTGTTTACTGAGGTAGAGATGCCACTTGTGTTCACGTTGTATGATATGGAACAGGCAGGAATTCAGGTGGAGGCAGAAGAACTGAAGGATTACGGAGATCGACTTGGCAGTCAAATTGCAGCCTTAGAACAAGAAATCTATGATTTAGCGGGAGAAGAATTTAATATCAATTCGCCGAAACAACTGGGAGTCATTCTGTTTGAAAAAATGGGACTTCCGGGTGGAAAGAAGACGAAGACGGGATATTCAACGGCAGCAGATGTATTGGAGAAACTAGCGCCGGAGGCCCCGGTTGTGGATAAGATCTTGGAGTATCGGCAGTTGAGTAAGTTAAAATCCACTTATGCAGATGGATTGGCAAATTATATTCGTACAGATGGCAGAATACATGGAAAGTTTAACCAGACAATTACGGCAACCGGGCGAATCAGCAGTACTGAGCCGAATTTACAGAACATTCCGGTGCGAATGGAATTGGGGCGTATGATTCGAAAAGTCTTTGTTCCGCGGGACGGATATGTATTTCTGGATGCAGATTACTCTCAGATTGAACTACGGATTTTGGCACACTGCTCAGGTGATGAACAATTGATCCGAGCGTATCGTGAGGCACAGGATATTCATCGAATGACGGCATCGCAGGTATTTCATATTCCATTTGACGAAGTGACAGATCTGCAGAGACGGAATGCAAAGGCTGTTAATTTTGGAATTGTATATGGCATCAGTTCTTTTGGGTTGAGTCAGGATTTGAGTATTACCCGAAAAGAGGCTGCTCAGTATATAGATCGCTATTTTGAAACTTATCCGGGAATCAAACAGTTCTTGGATGAACAGGTGGAACATGCGAAGGAAAATGGGTATGTAGTTACATTGTTTGGCCGCCGCAGACCGGTTCCGGAGTTAAAGTCCAGCAATTTTATGCAGAGAAGTTTTGGAGAGCGGGTTGCAATGAATGCACCGATTCAGGGAACAGCTGCAGATATTATTAAAATTGCAATGATTGGTGTGAATCGGGAATTGCATGTACGAGGACTAAAATCCCGGCTGCTCCTGCAGGTTCATGATGAACTGCTGATTGAGACTCATCTGGAAGAAGTTGCAGAAGTGACAGAGATATTAAAAACACAGATGGAGCAGGCTACAGAGTTGAAAGTACCTTTGATTGCAGAGGTTCATTCTGGGAAGAGTTGGTATGAGGCGAAATAAAGATGAAAGTGATTGGAATTACCGGTGGTGTCGGCTCCGGGAAAAGCGCAGTTTTAACATATTTAAATACAAAGTATGGAGCGGTGATATGTCAGTTGGATGATGTGGCAAAAAAACTGCAAAAAAAAGGGACTCGTTGTTATCAGAGCATCATAGAGGCATTTGGTGAACAGATTTTGGCTCCATCTGGGGAACTGGATCGGAAAGCGTTGGGAAAGATTGTTTTTCAAAATGAGGAACAGTTGCAGAAACTGAATGCAATTGTACATCCGGAAGTGAAAAGGGTTGTACAGGAGGAAATCGCAAAACGGGAAGAAGAGTTAAATCCGTTGTTTGTGATAGAAGCGGCCTTGTTGCCGACAGCAGGATATGAAAAAATCTGTGATGAGATGTGGTATATTTACACAGAAGAATCTGTGCGCAGAGAACGTTTGAAATGTTCTCGTGGCTATACTGAGGAAGAGATTACAAATATGATGCAATCTCAGCCTGAGGAATTCGTGTTTCGTCAGCTATGTGATGTGGTGTTGGATAACAGCGGATCTTTTGAAGAGACAAAGAAACAGATAGGAGAGTTATTGATATGAGAATGTGCAGTATTGCCAGTGGGAGCAGCGGCAACTGTATTTATGTGGGGAGTGATAATACCCATCTATTGGTAGACACAGGAATTAGTAAGAAACGAATTGAAGAAGGTTTGAAAGAACTTGATGTAAAAGGAGAAGAGTTGGATGGGATTCTTGTGACTCATGAACATTCGGATCACATTCAGGGGCTTGGGGTGTTTAGCCGAAAGTACGGTGTGCCAATTTATGCTACAAAAGGAACCTTAGAAGGAATACAGGCAAGCTCTTCTCTGGGGAAGATGCCGGAAGGGTTGTATCATCCAATTGTCATTGATGAAAAATTTAACATTGGCGACATTACGGTAGATCCTTTTCGGATTTCACATGATGCCAGACAGCCATCAGGCTATCGTATGGAATGTGGAGGAAAGGCGGCAGCTGTTGCGACGGATCTGGGGATGTACGACGATTACATAGTAAAAAAACTGACTGGACTGGATGCTATTTTGCTAGAGGCAAACCATGATGTGCATATGTTGGAGGTGGGGGGCTATCCTTATCCACTGAAAAGAAGAATTTTGGGTGAAAAAGGGCATTTGTCAAATGAATTGTCCGGAATGCTACTTTGTAATATATTACATGATAATTTGAAACATATTGTATTAGGACATTTGAGCAAGGAAAATAATTATGAAAGACTTGCGTACGAAACTGTGAAACTGGAAGTTACACTGGGAGATAATCCGTATAAAGGAGAAGAACTGAACATGCGGGTTGCAAATCGCGACAGTGTTTCTGATATATTATCTTTTTAAAAACAATGAAAACACAGCAGATGAAGAACAAGGAGGGAATTCATCATGAAAAAATGTATCGTAACTGTATTAGGAAAAGATACTGTAGGTATTATTGCAAAGGTGTGCACGTATCTTGCTGATAATAAAATTAATATTCTGGATATTTCTCAGACAATCATTCAGGGGTATTTTAATATGATGATGATTGTGGAAGTCTCTGAAATAAAAAAAGATTTTATGGTAATCTGTGATGATCTGGATGCACTGGGAGAAGAGATCGGTGTGACAATTCGGTGTCAGAGAGAAGAAATCTTTGAAAAAATGCACCGTCTGTAGGGGGAATGAATGATGATAAACATGTATGAAGTTACAGAAACAAATAAAATGATCGAGCATGAGAATCTGGATGTGCGTACGATCACACTGGGAATCAGCCTTCTGGACTGCATAGATTCTGATCTTCAGGAGTTGAATAGAAAAATTTATAAAAAGATTACAACTGTTGCGAAAAATCTGGTCAGCACCGGAGAAGAAATCGAAAAAGAGTTTGGAATTCCGATCGTAAATAAGAGAATCTCAATTACTCCGATTGCGCTGGTGGGCGCAGCAGCATGCAAAAGCCCGGAAGATTATGTGAGTATTGCTCATACGCTTGACAAAGCAGCAAAAGAAGTTGGCGTGAATTTTATCGGGGGATATTCTGCGTTGGTTTCCAAAGCGATGACTCCTTCTGATGAAAATCTGATTCGCTCCATACCACAGGCGTTGGCTGAGACAGAGAGGATTTGCAGCTCGGTTAATGTGGGATCCACAAAAACCGGTATCAATATGGATGCAGTCAGACTTTGTGGAGAAATGGTGAAGGCAGCAGCAGAGGCAACTGCGGATCGGGATTCTCTTGGGTGTGCAAAGCTGGTTGTATTCTGTAACGCGCCGGATGATAATCCGTTTATGGCAGGAGCTTTCTTGGGAGTAACAGAAGGTGATTCTGTAATCAATGTTGGTGTCAGTGGACCGGGTGTGGTGAAAAAAGCGTTGGAAAAGGTGCGAGGAAAAGGTTTTGAAGAGCTTTGCGAGATGATCAAGAAGACAGCGTTTAAGGTGACACGAGTGGGGCAGCTTGTAGCAGGAGAGGCATCCAAACGTCTGGGAGTTCCTTTTGGAATCGTAGACTTATCACTTGCGCCGACTCCTGCAATCGGAGACAGTGTGGCAGAGATTTTGGAAGAAATCGGACTGGAGCGCGTGGGGGCTCCGGGAACTACAGCAGCATTGGCGATGTTGAATGATCAGGTGAAGAAGGGGGGCGTGATGGCCTCTTCTTATGTAGGGGGATTGAGTGGTGCATTTATTCCGGTGAGTGAGGATCAGGGAATGATCGATGCAGTGAATGCGGGGTCACTTACATTGGAAAAGCTGGAGGCAATGACCTGTGTCTGTTCGGTAGGACTGGATATGATCGCGATTCCGGGAAAAACCAGTGCGGCTACCATCTCTGGAATCATCGCTGATGAAATGGCAATCGGTATGGTGAATCAGAAGACAACAGCAGTGCGTTTGATTCCTGTAATTGGAAAAGATGTGGGAGAAGTGGCTGAATTCGGTGGATTGCTGGGATATGCACCGATTATGCCGGTGAATTCATTTAGCTGTGAGGCATTTGTCAGCCGAAAAGGAAGAATTCCGGCGCCGATTCATAGCTTTAAAAATTAGGATGCAGATGAACAAAAGATTGAGAGTGGAATATGAAAAAAATAGCAATTTTAACAGATAGTAACAGTGGAATTACTCAGGAACAGGCAAAAGAGCTTGGGGTTTTTGTTTTACCGATGCCATTTTATATCAACGGAGAACTTTTCTTTGAAGATATCTCATTAACACAGGATGCTTTTTATCAGAAGTTGGAAGAGGACGCGGAAATTTCCACGTCCCAACCATCACCGGGAGATGTGATGGATCTTTGGGACAAGATCTTGGAAGAGTATGATGAAATCGTACATATACCGATGTCCAGCGGATTGAGTAGTACTTGTGAAACTGCCATTGCTCTGTCAGGAGAATATGGTGGAAAGGTGCAGGTGGTAGATAACCAGAGAATCTCGGTTACACAGTGGGAGTCAGTGCTGGATGCGATGAAACTGCGGGATGTAGGAAAAACAGCTGTTGAAATAAAAGAAATTCTGGAGCGTGAAAAAAAGGAATCTACGATTTATATTACAGTAGATACGTTGAAATATCTGAAAAAAGGCGGGCGGATTACACCGGCAGCTGCAGCTCTTGGAACGGTTTTGAACCTGAAACCGGTTCTTACCATACAAGGTGAAAAACTGGATGCCTATAGTAAAGTACGTGGTTGGAGAGCAGCAAAACGTACGATGTTAAGGGCAATTGAAAAAGATATACAGAATAGATTTGAGTGTAAAGAAAAAAATCTGGTCATTGGAGTTGTGTATGGCGGAAATCTGGAAGAAGCCCAGGAGTGGAAAACAGAAGTTGAAAATGTATTTTCCGGTTACGAGATAAAGTATGCACCATTGTCTTTGAGTGTTGCGTGTCACATTGGAAAGGGTGCGCTTGCGATTACATGTACAAAAAAAGTAGAGCTGTAATCAGATTGAAAAGAGAACAATAGATACAAAGACCGACTGTCGAGGATTTTTGGCAGTCGGTCTTTGTTTGTTGTGGGGATTAGATTTTTAGAAGAGGCTGGTAGTATTCGTTTTCATAAGTAGTTTTGTATTTATCTGTAATTACAGAGGTGTATAGGTTAGATGCAAGGATGTCCTGCGTTAACATTTTCTGACCGGTTTCATCTAGAAAATCAGCAGCATAAAGTTTGGTCAGAAGTGGGATCCGGCTGGCTTTGGAGATGGCAGATATCACCTTCTCGGAATCTTTGCGGAAACCGAGCAGGTGCGCATACGAATGAAAACCTTTCCGGGTGTATTGTTCAACGGATTTTTTCTTAATCCCCAACATAATGTGTAGTAATGCACGATTGATTCGGGTTTGGGTTAATTCTCTTGTTTTTAATAATTCACAAAATTGTTTGTAGTTAAAATAATGATTGAGCTGACCGGAAATCCGATTGGCAAGTTCAGGGGATACATCCATATAATGAGCCAGTGTTTCTGGTGTTTTGTTTAATAATTTATATTTGAGTAACAAAGAAAAATCGTTTTGGTAAATCGGATATTTTACTCGGTGATAATCTCTGAGAAGTTCCAGGCAGTACGCAGGAACCTGTTCTTCCAATTCGCAGAGGATGTTGTTGAAAGAAGAGTTTTCAAAAGTACTTGGCCGATCTGTATGCAGCATGGAACCGGAATATGCAAGCAGTGAACGGATAGCAGAAGCTGAACTGTTGACAGGATGCAGGGTTTCATCGTGGTAGTGAGCGCCATGACGTTTTATTGTATAAGGTATGATGTGACTGTTCTGCTTTTTGAGTGCTTTTAAGTATTCAATGCCTAAAATGTTATTTGGTTCACTGAGTAAAAAACTATAGTTTTCAATACCAGTATAAGAAAGCAGGGCCTCTTGTCTTGCCAGTGGATAGGAAATTCCAGATTTTAAATTTTTCTGCAGTTCAGCACGGTAGGTATCTGGTTCGGCGAGGAGTATGTCAGTGATTTGCTGCAGACCGTCTAGGTCATTGCATTCACTGCCGAAACAGAGAAAATCGACTGCGCCGAGAGAGTCTAGAAAGGAAACGGCGCCTTCTGCAAATAATTCTGCACTGCCTGTGGCATAACAGACCGGAAGTTCAAAAACGGCAGCAGCTCCGCATTTGAGTGCCATCTCTGCGCGAAGACGTTTGGGCATGATGGCAGGAACGCCGCGCTGAACATAATCGCCGCTCATGATTACAATTGCCGCATCGGCGCCTGTGATTTCTTTGGCTTTTTGGATATGATACTTGTGTCCGTTATGAAAAGGGTTATATTCTGCGATTAATCCGACAATTTTCATGATTTACTCCTTGTATATATTTTTGTAAACCATTATACTATAAAAGGATAAGGAAGAAAAGAGGTGGATGGCATGGACAGAGAGCAGATTGTAGGTCTTTTGAATGAGCGGCGTTTTAAGGAATTAAAAGAAGAATTAGGAACCATGCATCCTGTTGATATTGTAGAAGTCCTGGATGAACTGGAAGAACGGCAGATGATTTTAGTGTTTCGACTGCTTGCGAAAGAAGAGGCGGCGGAAGTATTTACGGATATGGACAGCGACATGCGAGAGTATCTGATCAATACCTTGACGGATTCTGAACTGGAAGAAATCATGGACGAGATGTATGTGGATGATACAGTAGATGTGCTGGAAGAGATGCCTGCAAATGTGGTAGATCGACTTCTGATGGCAACGGATGAGGAAATGCGTCAAAAAATCAATATCCTTTTGAAATATCCGGAAGATAGTGCAGGCAGTATTATGAATGTAGAGTACATCAGTCTGCGTAAGGAAATGACGGTGGAAGATGCAATTCTAAAAATCCGTCAGGTTGGAATTAACCGGGAGACCATTTATACCTGTTATGTGACAGAAAAGAAAAAACTGATCGGAGCTGTAGATATCAAAGATCTTTTGACGGCGGGAGAGTCGCGAAGGATTGAAGAGATTATGGATGAAAATGTTCTTTATGCAAAAACGTTAGATGATCAGGAAGAAGTTGCAAAGACGATCCGGAAATATGGTCTTGTTGCAATTCCGATCATAGATCATGAAAACTGTCTGGTTGGAATTGTAACTGTAGATGACGCTATGCTTGTAATGCAAGATGAGACAACGGAAGATATTAGTATCATGGCCGGTGTTAGTCCAAATGAAGATTCCTATTTTGGAACATCGGTATTTCGACATGCAAAAAACCGCAGTGTGTGGCTGATGTTATTGATGCTTTCGGCTACTGTAAGTGGAGAAATATTGGCATATTATGAAAAAGCAATGGCAGCTATGCCGATTTTAATTACTTTTATTCCGATGCTGATGGGAACTAGTGGTAATTGCGGTTCACAGAGTTCAACCATGGTGATTCGTGGTTTGGCTGTAGGGGAAATACAATTTAAGGATTTTTTTAAAGTTGTGTTTAAGGAATTAAGAGTTGCGTTATGCGTTGGAGTTCTGTTAGCTATTGTTAATGGTCTGCGTGTTTATATAATGTACGATCAAGATATCATGCTTGCTGTTTCTATAGGAATCACGATGATAGGAATCGTGTGTATGGCAAAATGTATTGGCTGTACACTTCCGTTGTTGGCAAAGAAAATCGGGTTAGATCCGGCGTTAATGGCGGCACCGTTGATTTCTACGATTATGGATACCTGTACGATTTTGTTGTATTTTGCAATTATTACTTCTATATATAAGATGTGAGGAAGAATACATATCTTCAGATTGTATTAAAAAATGCACATGGAAATGGCTTGTATACAAAAAACCTTTGCGTTATAATAAAAGTAGTGAGAAAAAATGAAAGGTGGCTTTAAATCATGGGATTTATTGATGAGATCAAGGCGAGAGCAAAACAGGATGTTAAGACTATTGTTCTCCCGGAGACAGAAGATGAAAGAACTTACAAAGCAGCAGAGGCGGTTTTAAAAGAGGGAACTGCAAAGCTGATTCTTGTAGGAAGCAAGGAAGAGATTGAAAAAAATGGAGCTGGATATGACATTTCAGGGGCAGAGATTGTTGATCCTGCAACCAGTGAGAAGACAGAGGCATACATTGCAAAACTTGTTGAATTGAGACAGAAAAAAGGAATGACAGAAGAACAGGCAAGAGAACTTCTTTTGAATAACTATTTATATTATGGAGTTATGATGGTGAAGATGGGGGATGCAGATGGAATGGTATCTGGAGCGTGTCACTCAACAGCAGATACACTTCGCCCATGTCTCCAGATTTTGAAGACAAAACCGGGAACAAAGCTGGTTTCTGCATTTTTTGTAATGGTTGTGCCTAATTGTGATATGGGAGCAGACGGTACATTTATCTTTGGAGATTCAGGTTTGGAACAGAATCCAGATCCAGAAAAACTTGCAAATATTGCAATTTCTTCAGCAGACTCATTTAAGGCATTGACAGGAAAAGAACCAATCGTTGCTATGCTGTCACATTCCACAAAGGGAAGCGCAAAACATGCTGATGTAGATAAAGTTGTAGAAGCAACCAGAATTGCTAAGGAACTGGCACCAGAGTTGAAACTGGATGGAGAATTGCAGCTGGATGCAGCAATTGTGCCGGAAGTTGGACAGTCTAAAGCTCCGGGAAGCCCGGTTGCAGGTTATGCAAATGTATTGATCTTCCCAGATCTGGATGCTGGAAATATCGGATATAAGCTGGCACAGAGACTTGCAAAAGCAGAAGCTTACGGACCGCTTACACAGGGAATTGCAGCACCTGTAAATGACTTGTCACGTGGATGCAGCGCAGAAGATATTGAAGGTGTTGTAGCAATCACAGCAGTACAGGCTCAGGCACAAAACTAAGAAGTACTGCAGAAGTTAGGAAAAATTTTTCTTGTAAAAGAATGATGTGGAGGATAAGATTGTGAATGTATTAGTAATCAATTGTGGAAGTTCATCTTTGAAGTTTCAGTTAATCAATTCTGAAACGGAGGCGGTTCTTGCAAAAGGACTTTGCGAAAGAATTGGAATTGACGGAAGACTGACTTACCAGCCGACGGGTGGAGAAAAAGAAGTGAATAATCTGGCAATGCCAACTCACACAGAGGCGATTCAGTTTGTAATTGATGCTCTGACAAATGAAAAGACAGGTGTTGTTAAGAGTTTGGATGAGATTGGTGCAGTGGGACATCGTCTTGTGCATGGAGGAGAAAAATTTGCATCTTCTGTTGTGATTACAGAAGAAGTAAAGAAAGCAGTAGAAGAGTGTAATGATCTTGCACCACTTCATAACCCAGCCAATCTGATTGGTGTGAATGCATGTGAAAAACTGATGCCGAATACTCCAATGGTAGCTGTATTTGATACGGCATTTCATCAGACAATGCCAGCAAAAGCCTATATGTATGGGCTTCCGTATGAGTATTACGAAAAATATAAAGTAAGACGTTATGGTTTTCATGGTACAAGCCATAGTTTTGTATCGAAACGAGCAGCAGAAATCGTAGGCGTTCCATATGATCAGACAAAGACGATTGTCTGTCATCTTGGAAACGGAGCTAGTGTATCAGCAGTTCTGAATGGGAAATCAATAGATACTTCTATGGGACTGACTCCACTGGAAGGTCTGGTAATGGGAACTCGTTCCGGTGACATTGATCCTGCAATTCTTGAGTTTATTGCAAAAAAAGAAAATCTTGATATCGCAGGATTGATGAATATGCTCAATAAAAAATCAGGCGTATTTGGTTTGTCCAATGGTGTATCCAGTGACTTCCGTGATTTGACAGCAGCAGCAAAAGAAGGACAGAAACCGGCTCAGATTGCTTTGGAAGTTTTTGCTTATAGAGTAGCAAAATATATCGGCGCTTATACAGCAGCAATGAATGGTGTTGACAACATTGTGTTTACTGCCGGTATCGGAGAAAATGTTGTACAGGTTCGTGAAGATGTATGCTCCTATCTTGGATTCCTTGGAATTGAACTCGATAAAGAGGCAAACAATAAACGTGGAGAAGAAGTTATCATCTCTACACCGGAATCAAAAGTCAAGGTGCTTGTTGTGCCGACAAATGAGGAACTTGCAATCGCAAGAGAAACTGTAGCATTGATTTAATGTTAATTTAAACATAAACGGATCATAGGAAATGTATACCAATGGAAGAATCACTGGTGGAATATAGGTTTTCCATCTTTGATTCTTCTGTTTTCTCTGAAATTTTACAAGATATAGTATATTTAAGCAAAAAAATAGCAAAATCAGAGAAAATCTATAAGTTTTCGGTTGACAAACCAGATTCCCATGATATAATAGTTTAGGTATGAATAGGAGTAATAGATATGTTGATTAACCTATCAGACGTATTATCAGAACAGCATAAGCCGATCGATGTAACGGTTGATTTTGAGATGGATGAGTTTCAGAAGAAATATGATACTTTTCCAATTATAAAAAAAATGCCGGTACATGTATCTGTTTCGCACATTAGGGCAAAAGAACTGAGGATTCAGGCTGAGACAGGTTTCACAGCAGTGATTCCATGTGATCGTTGTCTGACAGATGTGGAATATGAGATGCCTTTAGAGTTTACAAAGGTTGTAGATTTGGCAGTTGCGGATGCTGAACTGAAAGAAGGATTCGATGAATCCAATTTTATTAACGGATATCATCTTGACGTGGACAAAATGCTCTATAATGAGATATTGGTAGGATGGCCGACGAAAATTCTTTGCAGTGAAGACTGCAAGGGCATTTGCAATGTTTGTGGTCAGAACCTAAATGAGGGTGCCTGTGATTGTGAAGATACAGGTCTTGACCCAAGAATGTCAGTTGTCCGTGATCTGTTTAAGAATTTTAAGGAGGTGTAACCTATGTCTATCTGTCCAAAGAATAAATCTTCAAAAGCTAGAAGAGATAAGAGAAGAGCTAACTGGAAGATGAGCGCTCCAAATCTGGTAAAGTGCCCGAAATGTGGAGAGCTTATGATGCCTCACAGAGTATGTAAGGCTTGTGGCAGCTACAACAAAAAAGAAATTGTATCTGTTGACTAATGAAAATGATTATGAAAAAGACAGGTTTTCACGTAAAGTGAAAGCCTGTTTCTTTTTTCTTTTCTACATGATTCATATTGATTTTTATATCGATGTTTAGTAAAATGAATAGCAGTAACGTAAGGAGGCGAAGAGATGTCTGAGATAATAACGGTTGCTCTGGATGCCATGGGTGGAGATCATGCACCTGATGAGATTGTCAAGGGTGCAGTAGAGGCGGTTCAGAGAAGGAAAGACATAAAGGTCCTGCTGACAGGAAAAAAAGAGTTACTAGAAAAGGCACTTTCTGGGTATTCTTACCCAAAAGAGCAAATAGAGATTGTTCATGCATCAGAGGTTATTGAAACTGCAGAACCCCCAGTTCTTGCAATTCGGAGAAAGAAAGATTCTTCGCTGGTTGTTGCAATGAATCTTGTGAAACGTGGAGAGGCGGATGCATTTGTTTCTGCTGGAAGTTCAGGAGCGATTCTTGTAGGAGGTCAGGTGTTGGTGGGACGGATCAAAGGTGTTGACAGGGCACCGCTTGCACCATTGATTCCAACGGCAAAAGGAGTCTCTCTGTTGATTGACTGTGGTGCAAATGTAGACGCAAGACCGGCGCATTTGTTGCAGTTTGCAAAGATGGGATCTATTTATATGGAACATGTAGTGGGCAAGAAGAATCCGACAGTCGGTATTGTTAATATTGGCGCAGAAGAAGAAAAGGGAAATGCGCTGGTAAAGGAAACGTTTCCATTATTAAAGGCTTGTAAAGAGATTCATTTTGTGGGAAGTGTTGAGGCCCGCGATATCCCTTCAGGTGCTGTTGACGTAATTGTCTGCGAGGCGTTTGCCGGTAATATCATTCTAAAGTTATATGAGGGACTTGCAAGTACATTAATGAAGAAGATCAAAGGTGGAATGATGTCTACATTCCGAAGCAAGATCGGTGCACTGTTGGTTAAGCCTGCTTTAAAAAAGACATTGAAAGAATTTGATGCCAGCGAATATGGTGGAGCACCACTTTTAGGTCTGAATGGTTTGGTTGTTAAGACGCATGGAAACGCTACTTCAAAAGAGGTATGCAATTCTATTATCCAGTGCGTAACTTTTAAACAACAGAAAATCAGTGATAAGATTCGAGAAGCAATTACAGAGATGCAGGAAGAAAAAGAAGAATAAAAGTGAGAAAGGAAGTTTGTTATGGAATTTGAAAAGTTACAGAAAATTATTGCGGAAGTTTTAAATATGGAGGAAGAGGAAATTCGTCCGGATATGACATTTGTTGAAGATCTTGGAGCTGATTCGCTGGATGTATTCCAGATTATTATGGGAATTGAAGAAGAGTTTGATATTGAAATCGACAATGATGAAGCGGAGAAAATTTCTACAGTTCAGGATGCAGCAGATCAGATTAAAAAGGCAGTGGAGCAATAGGTCTAAAGTAGCAGCGAAAAACGTCCTTTGGGCGTTTTTTCGTTTAATATAGGAGTGAAGTTATGAAGGATAAATTAGAAGAACTGGAAAGCCGGATTGGATATCATTTTCAGAATACAGATCTTTTAAGAACGGCGATGACGCATAGTTCATATATTAATGAACATCATTTGGAAAAGCATCAGAGCAATGAGAGACTTGAGTTTTTAGGAGATGCAGTTCTGGAATTGGTATCCAGTGAATTTTTGTATAAGGAGCATCCCAAGGTATCCGAAGGAGAGTTGACGAGAACTCGTGCGAGCATGGTGTGTGAACCATCGCTGGCTTTTTGTGCAAGAGATCTGGAACTCGGTAGTTATTTGCTGCTTGGAAAAGGGGAAGAGGCAACTGGTGGAAGAGAGCGGGAATCAGTAACCTCAGATGCTATGGAGGCATTGATTGGAGCTATTTATCTGGACAGTGGTTTTACTAGCGCAAAAGAGTTTATTCATAAGTATGTATTATCGGATCTGGAGAATAAAAAACTCTTTTTTGATAGCAAGAGCATTTTGCAGGAAATTGTACAGGCACAAGAGGGGAAAAACGTAGTTTATCAACTGCTTGGAGAAGAAGGTCCCGATCATAATAAAAGATTTTTTGTAGAGGTTTATATCGCAGATGTTTGTTACGGAACCGGAAAAGGTCGTACAAAGAAGGCGGCAGAGCAGGAAGCGGCATATCAGGCGATATTAAGACTCAAAAAGGAAGAATAAAGCAGGTGTTTTATGTATTTAAAGAGTATTGAGGTGCAAGGGTTCAAGTCCTTTGCAAATAAGATTAAGTTCGATTTTCATCAGGGAATCACAGGAATCGTAGGTCCAAACGGGAGTGGAAAAAGCAATGTTGCGGATGCAGTAAGATGGGTTCTGGGAGAGCAACGTGTCAAACAGCTTCGGGGCGGTACTATGCAAGATGTTATTTTTTCCGGAACAGAGAACAGAAAACCGTTGAGTTATGCTTCTGTAGCAATTACATTGAACAATGCCGATCATCATCTTCCGGTAGATTATGAAGAGGTAACGGTAACCAGAAAGTTATATCGTTCCGGGGAAAGTGAATATCTAATCAATGGAGCAGCGTGCCGGCTAAAAGATATCAATGAGATGTTCTATGATACGGGAATTGGGAAAGAAGGATATTCCATTATCGGGCAGGGACAGATTGATAAGATATTAAGTGGAAAACCGGAAGAACGCAGGGAATTATTTGATGAGGCTGCCGGAATTGTAAAGTTTAAGCGTAGAAAAAATACCTCTTTAAAAAAGCTGGATGAAGAACGTCAGAATCTGACGCGTGTCAACGATATTTTATCTGAACTAGAAAAACAGATTGGACCCCTTCAGAAACAATCGGAAGTTGCAAGGGAGTATTTGAAAAAGAAAGAGGAATTAAAAACCTTTGATATCAATATGTTTCTTTTGGAAACAGAACGTATCAAAGAGCAAATTCGGATAATAGATGAAAAGCTGGGAAATGCATCTGGGGAGCTGGAAGATGCGAATCGTCGTTACGAAGAGATGAAAACAGAGTACGAAACGATTGAAGAGGAAGTGGATGAGATTGATCTTTCTCTTGAAACTGCTAAAAATCAATTGAATAAGACAACTTTGTTAAAACAACAGTTAGAAGGACAGATTAATGTCTTGAAAGAGCAGATTAATGCGGTTCGGATGAATGATGAGCATTATGGCAATCGTCAACAGACGATACGGGGTGAGCTTGATACAAGAGAATCTCAGAAACAGGAACTCAGTAAAGAACAGACGGAGGTGCAGAAAAAGCTTACTGTTGTCACCCAGGAAGATGAGGCTGCAAAGAAAAGTCTGATTGAAGTACAAAGCCGAATTGCTGCTCATACAGCAGAGATTGAACAAAGTAAACAGGAAATCATGGAACTCCTGAATAATCGGGCATCTACACGTGCCAAAATCCAGCATTTTGACACAACTCAGGAACAGATTACAACGAGAAAAGCAGAATTGAACAAGTTGTTGATTGAGGTTTCAGAAAAGGGGGAACGGCTAACAGATACATTAAAAGAATATGAGCAGACACGTTCACAAGTGCAGGAAGAAATACAGGGCTATGAGGCACAAGTACGTGGAAATGAAGAAAAAATCCGACTATATCAGCAGGAACTTTCAAAAGGACAGGAAAAGCTGAGGGTTGGTCAAACAGCATATCACAGAGAGTCTTCCCGTCTGGAGTCTCTAAAAAATATTACAGAGCGTTACGATGGATATGGAAACAGTATTCGTAAGGTTATGAGTAATAAAGAGAAAGTACCGGGACTGCTGGGGGTGGTAGCCGATATTATTAAAGTTGAAAAAGAATATGAAATTGCAGTAGAAACTGCACTTGGCGGAAATATTCAGAATATTGTAACAGACACTGAAGATACAGCGAAACGTATGATTCAGTATTTGAAACAGAATAAATTCGGACGAGCTACGTTCCTTCCGCTTACTAGTATGCATGGAGGCGGTGGAATTCGAAATGAAGAGGCTCTGAGAGAACCGGGAGTGATCGGTCTGGCAAATACGCTTGTATCAGTAGAAACAAAGTTCAAAGGTCTGGCAGATCAGCTTTTGGGAAGAACGATTGTCGTAGATCATATTGATCATGGTATTGCAATTGCAAGAAAATACAGACAGTCTCTCAGGCTGGTAACATTGGAAGGTGATCTGATTAATCCGGGCGGATCTATGACGGGAGGAGCGTTTAAGAATTCTAGTAATCTTTTGAGTAGGCGACGGGAAATTGAAGAATTTGAACAGACAGTTTCCATGCTGAAAAAGGAAATGGATGCAATGGAACGTACGGTTTCGGAGCTAAAGGAAAAAAGAGCGGCCTGTTATAACAATAATGATGAGTTGCAGCAGAATCTAAGTCGGGCTTCCATTACAGAAAATACTTTAAAAATGAACATGGAACAAGTTCAGAATCAGATGAGGGAACTAGCAGTTCAGCACAAAACTTATAAAAATGAACAAGAAGAGCTGTCAGGACGCCTGAGAGAACTTCTGGCGAATGAAGACTCTATTCAAATGGAACTGGAAACATCAGAACGTTTGGAGAAGGAGTTAAATGAAAAAATAGAAACGCTAACAGGATTGGTGGGAAAAGAACGAGATGAGGAATCTGTTCAATTGAAACATTCGGAAGAGGTACATTTATCCTTCGCCAGTTTGGAACAGCAGAATGTGTTTATTTTGGAAAATATTGCACGTATTGAGGAAGAAACAGAGAGATTCCTAGCTGAGTTAAAGGCATTGGATCAGCAAAAGGGAAATGCTTCCGGAGAGATCGCAGAAAAGGAGCAAGCGATTGAGGAATTACGGAATACCATTTCGGATTCGACGGAATTATTTGCCGAGATTCAAGAAGAAATTAAAAATCAGACGGCAAAGAGAGAAGAACTGAACCGTCAGCATAAGGCATTTTTAGGAAAACGGGAAGAACTGGCAAAGCATATGTCTGATTTGGACAAAGAGTGTTTCCGATTAAATAGTCAGAAGGAGTCTTATGAAGAGGCATCAGACAAACAGATAAATTATATGTGGGATGAGTATGAGCTGACATACGGAAGAGCGATGGAACTGCGCGATGTGAATTTGACAGATCTTGCATATATGAAACGGCAGATCCAGACGCTGAAGAATGAAATTCGAAAACTCGGCAATGTCAATGTCAATGCAATTGAAGATTATAAAAATGTCTCAGAGCGGTATGAGTTTTTGAAGGTGCAGCATGATGATTTGGTGGAGGCTGAGGCAACACTGATTAAGATTATTGAAGAATTGGATGCTGCCATGCGTAAACAGTTTCAGGAACAGTTTTCACGAATCTGTACGGAGTTTGATAAGGTGTTTAAACAGTTATTCGGTGGTGGAAAAGGTACACTGGAATTGATGGAAGATGAGGATATCTTAGAAGCAGGAATTAAGATTATCGCACAGCCACCGGGAAAGAAGTTGCAGAATATGATGCAGCTTTCCGGTGGAGAAAAGGCATTGACGGCAATTTCACTTCTGTTTGCCATACAGAATCTAAAACCATCCCCGTTCTGTCTGTTGGATGAGATTGAGGCGGCATTGGACGATAGCAATGTAGGTCGTTTTGCACAGTATCTGCATAAATTGACAAAGAATACACAGTTTATTGTAATCACACATCGTCGCGGAACAATGACTGCGGCAGACCGTCTATATGGAATTACAATGCAGGAAAAAGGTGTTTCAACACTTGTTTCGGTGGATTTGTTAGAGGATGAATTGACAAAATAAGATAGAAAATAGAGGAAAGGGGCGTAAGGATAAGTCAATGGAAGAAAAGAAAGGTTTTTTTAAACGACTTGTTTCGGGATTGACCAAAACGAGAGATAATATTGTATCCGGTATGGATAGTATTTTTTACGGATTTTCTCATATCGATGAGGATTTCTATGAGGAATTGGAAGAAACTTTGATTATGGGAGATCTGGGCGTTCATACGACAATGAATATCTTGGAAGATCTTCGAAAAAAAGTAAAAGAACAGCATATTAAGGAACCGGCAGATTGCCGGCAGCTTTTAATCGACAGCATCAAAGAGCAGATGGATGTTGGGGAGACTGCTTATGAGTTTGAGGACAGACAATCAGTTGTTTTTGTAATTGGTGTCAACGGAGTGGGGAAGACAACTACGATTGGAAAACTGGCAGGAAAATTTCATGCACAGCATAAGAAGGTTATTCTTGCGGCGGCAGATACATTTCGTGCGGCTGCCGGAGAACAGTTAAAAGAATGGGCAAATCGCGCTCAGGTAGAGATGATTGGCGGTCAGGAAGGGTCTGACCCGGCAGCAGTTGTGTTTGATGCAGTTGCAGCGGCAAAGGCGAGAAAAGCAGACATTCTGCTCTGTGATACAGCAGGACGCTTGCATAATAAGAAAAATCTAATGGAAGAATTGAAGAAAATCAATCGGGTCATTGAACGGGAATATACGCAGGCATATCGTGAGACCTTGGTTGTGCTGGATGCTACAACTGGTCAGAATGCATTGAATCAGGCAAAAGAATTTAATGAAGTTGCAGACATTACGGGAGTAATCCTGACTAAGATGGATGGGACCGCAAAAGGCGGTATTGCCGTTGCAATTCAGGCAGAACTGGGGATTCCGGTAAAATATATCGGGGTTGGAGAGGGTATTGACGACTTGCAGAAGTTTGATGCAGATGAGTTTGTAAATGCATTATTCTATCGAGATGCAGAACAAGAGCAGGAAACAAAATAGAAGGGTGGCAGAAGAAGATGGATATGTTGACTTTGGAAAAATTTGAGGAAGCCAGTGAGATTGTAAAACGAGTGACCAATCAGACAAAATTGGTGTACAGTGAATATTTAAGCGAACAGACCGGGGGAAAGGTATATTTAAAGCCGGAAAATATGCAGCGTACGGGAGCTTATAAACTGCGGGGAGCATATTATAAGATTAGTACAATGACAGAGGCAGAGAGAGAGAGGGGGCTGATTACTGCCTCAGCAGGAAATCATGCACAGGGAGTTGCATATGCGGCGAAGGCCTTTGGATGTAAGGCAGTGATCGTAATGCCTACAGTGACTCCATTAATTAAGGTGAATCGCACAAAAAGCTATGGTGCAGAAGTCGTTCTTTATGGAGACGATTATGATGCGGCAAGTGCGTATGCGAAAGAATTGGCGGAAAAAGAAGGCTATACATTTGTACATCCGTTTAATGATTATGATGTGGCAACCGGACAGGGAACAATTGCTATGGAGATTGTTCAGGAAATGCCTACAGTGGATTATATCATTGCACCGGTTGGAGGCGGTGGATTATTGACAGGTGTATCTACACTAGCAAAAATGCTGAATCCAAAGATTCAAGTGATTGGAGTAGAACCTTTAGAGGCTGCCAGTATGACAGCAGCGATTGCAGCAGGAGAGGTTGTAGAATTAGAAAGTGCCAATACAATTGCAGATGGTACTGCGGTTCGGGCAGTGGGAGACAAGCTCTTGCCATATGTTCAGGAAAATGTTGCACAAATGCTGCAAGTAGAAGACAATGAATTAATCGGTGTCTTTCTCGATATGGTTGAGAATCATAAGATGATTGTAGAAAATTCCGGTTTGTTAAGTGTGGCTGCATTGAAACAGTTAGATTTAAAAGGCAAAAAAGTAGTCTGTATTTTAAGCGGAGGAAACATGGATGTAATTACAATGTCCTCTGTTGTGCAGCATGGTCTGATTCAGCGAGATCGTATTTTCTCAGTATCAGTTCTGCTTCCGGATAAACCGGGAGAACTGGTAAGTGTTGCATCTACAATTGCGGAAAATCAAGGAAATGTAATCAAACTGGAGCATAACCAGTTTGTAAGTACAAATAGAAATGCAGCAGTAGAACTTCGAATAACAATGGAAGCATTTGGAACAGAACACAAACATAAAATTATGGATGCTCTAGAGAAAAAAGGCTTTCGTCCGAAATTAATCAGTGCAAAATTGTATTAAAAATTGTATTAAAAATGAAAAAAACGGAACTTCTGATTTACTTGGCAGAAGTTCCGTTTGTCTATTATAATACCAGTGTATTATGTTTTTCTAATAATTTATGAATCTTATCTGTCGGGTTAAGTACTGTACTGATGGAAGTGTCATGATTCAGGGAATCTACAATCAGCGCTAAGAACTTGCTCATATCAGCAGTTACAAAATAAGGCTTTTCTTTGGCACATGGAGGAAGATAGTTTAAGTTCGTTGTGATAACTTTTGTAATATATTCCTTCTCGTAAAATTCATCAAATTTATCAAATCCATCTGTAAATAATCCAAATGTGGTGCAGACAAAAACCCGGTTTGCATGACGTTCTTTGAGCTGTTTGGCAACATCTAACATACTTTCTCCGGAAGAAATCATATCATCTATGATAATGACATCTTTTCCTGTTACATCATCGCCAAGAAATTCATGGGCTACGATAGGATTTTTGCCATTGATAATGGTAGAATAGTCGCGCCGTTTATAAAACATACCCATATCCACACCAAGGACGTTGGAAAAGTATACGGCACGATGCATAGCACCTTCATCCGGGCTGATGATCATCAGATGTTCTTTGTCAGGTTTGATATCTGGAACTGCACGAAACAGTGCTTTCATAAACTGGTAAGCCGGTGTAAATGTATCAAATCCTTTCAGAGGAATCGCATTCTGCACACGTGGGTCATGAGCATCAAAAGTTAAAATATTAGATACACCCATTGCAGTCAGCTCTTCCAAAGCCAAAGCACAATCTAAAGATTCCCTTTTATTACGTTTGTGCTGACGGCTTTCATACAGGAACGGCATAACGACATTGATGCGGTATGTCTTTCCGGTTGCGGCAGAGATGATTCGTTTTAAATCTTGAAAATGGTCATCCGGGGACATATGATTGAGGTGTCCGTTTACAGTATAAGTCAAGCTGTAGTTGCAGACATCCGTCATAATAAAAAGGTCTGTACCGCGGATGGATTCTTTGAAGTATCCCTTTGCTTCGCCACTGCCAAAACGCGGACAGCTGCAGTTGGCAAGATAGCTGTTAGTCTGATAATTCAGATAAAGCGGGGAACTTGTGACATCGTTGATGGTATTCTGTCGGAAAGAGACAATATAGTCGTTGACCTTTTGTCCTAATTCTTTACAGCTGTCCATCACCGCAAGTTTTAATGGTGCAACAGGTAATGTTTTTTCCAATTGTTCAATGTTTGGCATGATATTCTCCTATGTGTATAAATATTGATTTTAGAATAATACGATTATAACATTTTTTTACATAAATTCAAGCACTTGTGGTATAATGATTGCATTACATGCAATCCACCGCTTGAAAAGCAAATGCCCTTGCGGGCGCTTTCTTTTCTGCGCTCGTGGTATAATCATCGTACAGAATAAGTAAGAAGATTTGTTTGGTCAGAGATATATGATATCTGTCTGAACAGGAATAAAGGAGTAATTATGACACATGAACATATCATCCGTTCCGTAGAAGAAGACGGAATTGGTTGGGAAATGGGAATTGAACCGGGAGATAAACTTTTAAGTATTAATGGACATGAAATAGAAGATATTTTTGATTATCGATACTATATAGAAGAGGAAGAACTTCTGGTGCTGATTGAAAAACCGGATGGAGAACAGTGGGAATTAGAGATAGAAAAGGACGAATACGAAGATTTGGGACTGGAATTTGAGCAGGGACTCATGGATGAGTATCGGCATTGTCATAACAAGTGTATTTTCTGCTTTATTGATCAGATGCCGCCGGGAATGCGTGATACTTTATATTTTAAGGATGATGATTCCAGACTTTCTTTTTTGCAAGGGAACTATGTTACCCTTACGAATATGAGTGAACATGATATTGCAAGGATTATTAAGTATCATTTGGAACCGATTAATATTTCTTTTCAGACAATGAATCCGGAACTGCGGTGCAGAATGTTGCATAATCGATTTGCAGGAGAGGCTTTGAAAAAAGTAGACATTTTGTATGAAGCTGGAATCGAGATGAATGGGCAGATTGTTCTTTGCAAAGGATTTAATGATGGAGAAGAGTTGGAATACAGCATTCGAGAATTGACAAAATATCTGCCGAATTTGCGAAGTGTTTCTGTAGTTCCGGTTGGGTTGTCCAAGTATCGTGAAGGTCTGGAACCGTTGGAGCCTTTTACAAAAGAAGATGCAAAACAGGTGATTCAGACGATAAAAAAATGGCAGGACAGACTTTATGCAGAGTATGGGATTCATTTTATTCATGCCAGTGATGAATGGTATCTGCTCGCAGAAGAGGAACTGCCGGAAGAATCAAAGTATGATGGATATTTACAGTTGGAAAATGGCGTGGGTATGTTAAGACTTTTGGAAAATGAATTTGCAGAGGCGTTGGAATTGGAAACAGGAGATCTGATCGAGCGTCATTTGACTGCGGCGACAGGAATGCTGGCTTATCCTACCATTTGCCGTTTGATGGAACAGATGTGTATGAAATTTCCGAACACAAAGGTAGATGTTTACCCGATTCGAAATTACTTTTTCGGAGAAAGCATTACAGTATCGGGATTGATAACAGGCGGAGATTTGATGGAACAGATGAAAGAAAGAATCTTGGGAGAACGGCTGTTAATTCCATGCAATATGCTGCGGGTTGATGAAGATGTATTTTTGGATGATTATACATTGGCAGATGTGGAGAAGGCTTTACAAGTGCCAGTGAATATTGTAAAATCAAGCGGTCAGGATTTGTTGAATACAGTACTTGGGAGATAGAAGAAAGGTAGTAATAGATTATGAAAAGAAAACCAGTAGTTGCAATTGTGGGCAGACCGAATGTGGGAAAGTCCACCCTATTTAATGTGTTGGCAGGAGATATGATCTCTATTGTTAAAGATACGCCTGGGGTGACAAGAGACAGGATTTATGCAGATGTTTCATGGCTGGACCGGGAATTTACGATGATTGACACCGGAGGAATCGAGCCTGACAGCAAGGATATTATTTTATCCCAGATGCGCGAACAAGCTCAGATTGCAATTGATACCGCTGATGTCATCGTATTTATTACGGATGTGAAACAGGGGCTTGTAGATGCAGATTCTAAGGTGGCAGATTTGCTTCGACGTTCAGGTAAGCCGGTTGTACTTGTTGTTAATAAGGTTGATAATTTTGATAAATATATGCCGGATGTATATGAGTTTTACAATCTTGGAATCGGCGATCCGGTACCGATTTCAGCAGCGTCCCGACTGGGGTTAGGTGATATGCTGGATATTGTAGTATCTTATTTTCCACCAAAAACAGAGGCTGAAGAAGAGGATGAGCGTCCTCGAATTGCAATTGTGGGTAAACCGAATGTGGGAAAATCTTCGATTATCAATAAATTATTAGGTGAGAATCGGGTGATTGTGTCTAATATCGCTGGAACAACCAGAGATGCGATTGATACGGATGTGAAACATAACGGCAGAGAGTATATCTTTATTGATACAGCAGGTCTTCGCAGAAAGAATAAGATCAAAGAAGAATTGGAACGTTATAGTATTATTCGTACGGTTACGGCAGTAGAGAGAGCTGATGTGGTCTTGATGGTGATAGATGCAGTAGAAGGTGTTACAGAACAGGATGCTAAGATTGCCGGAATCGCACATGAACGGGGCAAGGGTGTCATTATCGTTGTGAATAAATGGGATGCCATTGAGAAGAATGATAAGACGATGCGCGAATACGAAGCAAAGGTTCGTCAGATTCTTTCTTTCATGCCATATGCGGAGATTATGTATGTATCTGCTTTGACCGGACAGCGATTGCCTAAGTTGTTCGATATGATTGATATGGTGATTGAGAATCAGACACTGCGTATTGCGACTGGGGTTCTCAATGAAATTATGACAGAGGCAGTTGCAATGCAGCAGCCGCCGTCAGATAAAGGAAAGCGGCTGAAACTGTATTATATTACACAGGTTGCTGTAAAGCCGCCAACATTTGTGATTTTTGTAAATGATAAAGAATTGATGCATTTCTCTTACACCAGATATCTGGAAAATAAAATTCGTGAGGCTTTTGGATTTCGGGGGACTTCATTAAAATTCTTTATTAGAGAAAGAAAAGAAAAGGAGCAGTAGAATATGGAACGTGTCATCTGTTTAGCTGTCGGCTATGTGTTTGGATTGTTTCAGACCGGGTATTTGGTTGGAAAACTGCGTCATATTGATATTCGTCAACAGGGAAGCGGCAATGCAGGAACTACCAATGCACTTCGAGTTATGGGATGGAAAGCAGGCGCTGTTACCTTTCTGGGCGATGTGCTGAAATGTGTACTGGCAGTCGTACTGATGCGATATATATATCAGGAATCTGCATATGCGCCGTTGCTTGGGATGTATGCAGGAATGGGTGCAACATTGGGACACAATTTTCCTTTTTATTTAAAATTTAAAGGTGGAAAAGGGATCGCAGTGCTGGCCGGATTGATTGTTTCGACAAGTTTTTGGATGGTTCCAATTCCTCTGGCAGTGTTTTTGACTGCAGTATTATTAACTAGATATGTTTCACTTGGCTCCCTTCTGGCCTCAACAACTTTTTTCTTAGAGGTGCTTTTATTTGGAGAAATGGGTGGTTTTCAGATGGCATTCAATTATCGTCTAGAACTTTATGTGATCGCATTCTTACTGATGGGGCTCGCCTGGATCCGGCATAAGGAAAATATCAAACGGCTCCTGGCAGGAACTGAAAATCGGTTTGGGAGTAAAAAAGAAAGTCAGGAAAAAAGAAACAGATAGAAACAGATAGAAACAGAATATAGAATCGTCAAATACAGGTTGCTTGGAAGGAGATTGGAGATTATGGCAAATGTAGGGATCATCGGTGCCGGAAGCTGGGGAACAGCTTTGGCGTCGTTGCTTTATGATAATGGACATCAGGTTACAGTCTGGTCCATTGATGACAATGAAGTGAAGATGTTGAATGAGGAAAGAGAACATAAAACAAAACTTCCGGGGGTGAAACTACCGGATGATATGATTTTTACCGGGAACCTGGAGCAGACGATTTGTGGAAAAGATTTTTTGGTTCTGGCCGTTCCGTCTCCATTTACTCGTGCAACGGCAAAGAAGATGTGTCCATATGTTGTGAAAGGTCAGATACTTGTAGATGTTGCAAAGGGGATTGAAGAGCATACATTAAAAACACTTTCGGAACAGATTGAAGAAGAGATTCCGCAGGCAGATGTTGCGGTTTTGTCTGGTCCAAGTCATGCAGAAGAGGTCGGCAGAAAGCTGCCTACGACTTGTGTTGTAGGCGCTAAAACAAGAAAGACAGCAGAGTATCTGCAGAAAATGTTTATCAACAGTGTATTTCGTGTATATACCAGCCCAGATATAAAAGGGATTGAGTTGGGTGGTTCATTGAAAAATGTGATTGCGCTGGCAGCTGGAATCGCAGATGGTCTTGGATATGGAGATAATACCAAGGCAGCACTGATTACGCGTGGAATTGCAGAAATTGCAAGGCTAGGTGTAAAGATGGGTGGAAAACTCCAGACTTTTACAGGACTGACTGGAATCGGAGATTTGATAGTAACATGTGCAAGTGTACACAGTCGGAACCGAAAGGCAGGATATTTGATCGGCCAGGGGAAATCTATGCAAGAAGCAATGAATGAGGTTCAGATGGTCGTAGAAGGTGTTTATTCTGCGAAGGCAGCAAAAGCTTTGTCAGAAAAATATCAGGTTTCAATGCCAATCGTAGCGGAAGTAAATGCGGTTCTTTTTGAAGGAAAAGATCCTGCCGACGCAGTTGGAAATCTGATGCTTAGAGAATCCAGAAGTGAAGTGCAGTCACTTCCATGGGAAAATGAAGAATAAAAAAGGAATACCCCTCTTTTTTTCTGCATACACTGGTATCAGCAGAATAAGGGGGTATTTTTATGGATACATTTCAGTTATACAAAGATATGAAAGCCAGAACAAATGGCGAAATTTACATTGGTGTTGTTGGACCGGTGCGGACAGGCAAGTCAACATTTATTAAGCGTTTTATGGATTTGCTTGTTCTTCCGAATATGACAGATGAACATGCAAAGGCAAGGACGAAGGATGAGCTTCCACAGTCTGCCTCCGGAACTACTATCATGACAACAGAGCCTAAATTTGTACCAAAAGAGGCAGCAGAAATTTCTTTGGCCGAAGATGTGACAGTGAAGGTACGGTTGATTGATTGTGTGGGATTTATGGTGGAAGGGGCATCGGGGCATATCGAAAATGATGTAGAACGACAGGTCAAGACTCCTTGGTTTGAGTATGAGATACCATTTACAAAGGCCGCATCAATTGGAACACAGAAAGTCATTCATGAGCATTCTACGATTGGAATTGTTGTGACAACGGATGGAAGTATCGGCAATCTTCCAAGGGATAGCTATGTAGAAGCAGAGGAAAAAACGATTCATGAATTACAGTCTATTGGAAAGCCGTTTGTTCTCTTGGTGAATTGTAAAAAGCCTTATTCAGAAGAAGCAAAAAATTTGGCTGAGTCTTTACAGGAAAAATATCAGACGGCAGCTTTGGCAGTGAACTGTGAGCAGATGAAGGCAGAGGATGTGCACCGGATCATGCAGCAGGTTTTGTATGAATTTCCTATTTCGGAAGTGGAATTTTATATTCCGAAATGGGTGGAGATGCTTTCGAGAGATCATGTGATAAAACAAGATTTATTGAAAACAGTTAAATATGTGATGGAAAAGATGGGAGATATTCGAAGTGCTGCTAATGGAGTTACAGAATGGGAGAGTGACTACATAGAGAAAATACAAGTAGAGCGGATTTCGATGGATAACGGAGTAGTACAGATCCAGATCCAGTTCGAACAAAAGTACTATTATGAAGTGCTTAGTGAATTGACCGGTACAATGATAAAAGGAGAATACGAACTGATTTCAGTGATGAAAGAGTTGTCGGCGATGAAAGAGGAATATGTGCAGATTAAAGATGCGTTTGCAGATGTGAAAATGAAAGGATATGGAGTTGTACAGCCGAGAAGGGAAGAAATACATTTGGAGGAGCCGGTCATTATGAAACAGGGAAATAAGTATGGCGTGAAAATTCATTCTGAGGCACCGTCTATTCATATGATTCGTGCGAATATAGAGACGGAGATAGCTCCAATTGTCGGAAATGAACAACAGGCACAAGATTTGATTACTTACATCAAAACAGAAAGTGAAACAGAAGACGGGGTTTGGGCAACGAATATTTTTGGAAAATCGGTTGAAGATCTCGTGATGGATGGAATGAGGAATAAGATCGCTATGATTAATGATGAAAGTCAGGTGAAACTGCAGGATACGATGCAGAAGATAGTAAATGAAAGTAATGGAGGACTGGTCTGTATTATTATTTAAAAAAATCGCTGCGCCGCAGACCGATGTGTGCCGGCAGCGCAGCGAAATTTATATATCGATCAGAAGTAATGTGGTCCATAACTTTCTCTTGTGGGCTGAGCGAAGAAAAGGTATAATATGAGGTATTAATAATAATAATCCTTTAATTTCAAAGATAAAAATAATAAAAGTACAGGAAGGAAAAGGTGGATTGGGATGAGCAGACAGTATAAAAAATTGATGAAGTGCTATGAATATTGCAGAACGGTTACAGATTTTCAGCCGAGGGTGGGCTTGATACTGGGATCAGGTCTTGGAGATTATGCGAAAAATATGAATGTGGAGTGTGAAATTCCATATGGAGATATTCCGGGATTCCCGGTATCTACGGTTCAGGGACATGATGGGCGTTTCTTATTTGGAACGATTGGAACTGTACCTGTTGTTCTGATGAAAGGACGTGTGCATTATTATGAAGGATATTCTATGGAGGAGGTTGTACTGCCGACGCGGTTAATGAAACTTTTAGGAATTGAAGTTCTGTTTTTAACAAATGCGGCAGGTGGAATCAATCGTGCATTTACAACAGGTGATTTTATGATGATTACTGATCAGATTTCAAATTTTGTGCCATCTCCTCTGATTGGGGAAAATGTTGTAGAATTAGGCGAGCGTTTTCCGGATATGACACATATTTATGACGAGGAACTACAGAAAGTGATTCGTGAGGTTTCCAAAGAAGAGCAGATTGCAATTCAAGAAGGTGTTTATGTACAGTCTTCCGGCCCTAATTTTGAGAGCCCGGCTGAAATCCGAATGTTTGCGACTTTGGGAGCAGATGCGGTTGGTATGAGTACTGCGTGTGAGGCAATTGCAGCCAGACATGCAGGTGTGCGTGTCTGTGGGATTTCCTGTATTTCCAATATGGCAAGCGGACTCAGTGAAGAAGAATTGAGCCATCTGGATGTGCAGGAAGTAGCAGATAGGCGTTCAGAGGAGTTTGAACGTCTTGTGACGAAGATAATTGAAAAAATGTAAGACTAGGAGCAGAGTATGAATATACGAATTTATAATGTACAGATTTTAACGATGAAAGATGGACAGGCTCCATTTTTAGGAGAAGTGCAGATTCAGGAGGACATCATTACTTATGTCGGGGAATTAGTTCCAGTGCAGACAGTGAAATGGGATCGAGAAATTGACGGACAGGGAAATCTTTTGATGCCGGGCTTTAAAAATGCGCATACCCATACGGCAATGACGTTCTTGCGTTCTTATGCTGATGATATGAAATTGGATGAATGGCTGCATCAGCAGGTATTTCCAAATGAGGCGAAACTGACCGGCGAAGCAGTCTATTGGTTCACAAAGCTGGGGATTATGGAGTATTTAACAAGCGGCATTACTGCAGCGTATGATATGTATTTTTACGTGGATGATGGAGCCAGAGCAGCAAAGGATTGTGGATTCCGGTATGTGTTCTGTGACAGCATCAATGATTTTGGCGGAACAGTGGAAGGGGTAGAGAAGGATTATCTACGTTTGAATACGGATGAGAAAAAAGCGATTAGTCATCGAATCGGATTTCATGCAGAGTATACTACCAGCAAAGAATTGATGCAAGGGCTGTCTGAACTGGCAGATCAGTATCAGGCTCCGGTGAGTGCGCATTGCTCGGAAACGCGCAAAGAAGTAGAGGGATGTAAGGAACGTTATGGAATGAGCCCGGTTGCGACACTGGATTCTCTTGGAATGTTTCGTCATGGAGGCACATTGTTCCATTGTGTTCACATGGAGGAAACAGATTTTGAAATCTTAAAAAAGAGGGGAATTTATGTTGTAACAAATCCGGCATCTAATTTAAAATTGGCAAGTGGAATTGCACCTGTGCAGAGGTTTCTGAAAGAAGGAATTCCGGTGGCAATCGGAACAGACGGTGCTGCAAGCAATAATTGTCTGGATATGTTCCGGGAAATGTTTCTTGTGACCGGGCTGCAAAAGGTAGTGTGTGATGATCCAGAAGCCGTTCCGGCTGATGAGGTCTTGAAGATGGCAACAGTAAATGGAGCGCTGGCTATGGGATTGACAGATTGTGATGTGTTAGATACAGGGAAGAAGGCGGATCTTATTTTAATTGATCTGACTCAGCCTAATATGCAGCCGCTGCAGAATATAGAGAAAAATCTTGTTTACAGTGGAAGCAAACAGAATGTGAAAATGACAATGGTTGGGGGAAAGATCTTATATGAGAATGGGGAGTTTTATTTAGATGTGCCGAAAGAAATCATATATGCCAGAGCAAATGAAATCGCACGACAGATTTTAGGATAAATAGAATCTCGGGGATGGATTTTGGGATGGAATAGAAACAATTTTGAAATGCAGTTATAAAAGGGGAAGTGAAATAGATGAAAGCAGCAATTTTTACAGTGAATACCAGGTTATATAAAGAGAAAAAAGAAAGTCCTGCAAGTGCAGCGTTGAAAAGAGTATTGGAGCATGTAGGGTTAGAAGCCCGCGCGGGGGTTCTTCCGGAAGACAAAGAGGTAATTTCTACAGTTATGAAACAACTTGCTCAGAATCATTCCGTACAGTTAATTTTGACTGTTGGAGCGAATGGTTATTTGAAGAGAGATTGTGCGCCGGATGCATTGGAAGATGCAGCAGACCGTATGCTGCCGGGGGTTCCTGAGGCAATGCGGGCTTTTCAGATGCGCTATTCCAAAAAAAGCATTTTGGATCGTTCTGTTGCGGGAATTTGTGAAAATACAGTGCTTGTGAATTTGCCGGGAAGTGCCAAACTTGCCAAGGAAGGTCTGGAGTATGTCCTCCCGGAGTTGATGCAGGTTGTAGAGGCGTTGAATATTTGAGGCGGAGAGGAAGAGAATAGATGAAAGTTACTTTATATACGGATGGAGCGGCTAGGGGGAATCCGGATGGACCAGGAGGATATGGTGCAGTATTGGAGTATGTGGATAAAAATGGGATGTTGCATACAAAAGAATTGTCTCAGGGATATGTGAAAACAACGAATAACCGGATGGAGCTCATGGCAGTAATTACAGGACTGGAAGCGCTCAATCGTGCTTGTGAGGTGGATGTCTATTCTGATTCTAAATACGTGGTTGACGCATTTAATCAGCATTGGATTGACAGTTGGCTGAAAAAGGGATGGAAACGTGGAAAAAATGAACCGGTGAAAAATGTAGATTTGTGGAAACGATTGTTGGCTGTAAAGGAAAAACATACAGTTATATTTCACTGGGTGAAGGGGCATGATGGACATCCACAGAATGAACGGTGCGATGAGTTGGCAACTACAGCGGCAGATGGAGATTCCCTTTTGGTAGATGAAGGTGTGTAAGTACGGAAAAAAAGATAGACAAGAGAAAAAAATTGATGTAGAATAAATATCGGTTTAACCAAATGGTTAGATCTATTTCATGTCAAGTAAGACAGACAATCGCGGCTGCAAGTGCCGAAAGGTAGCAGGTGAGGAAAGTCCGGGCTTCACAGGGCAGGATGCCGGATAACGTCCGGTGGAGGTGACTCCAAGGCCAGTGCAACAGAAATATACCGCATTAGCAATGAGCCATGCAGTATGAGCGTAGCAATCATTGAGTTGTCTGTATGGCTCATTGCTAATGTAAGGGTGGAAAGGCAGTGTAAGAGACTACCGCCTCTCTGGTAACAGCGAGGGCACATGTAAACCCCATCCGAAGCAAGACCGGAAGAAAGCAATGTGGCTGCCCGTCACGCTTTAGGTAGGTCGCTTGATCCCAGTGGTAACATTGGGAGTAGATAGATGATTGTCCAACGACATAACCCGGCTTATCGTTTTGCTTGACGATATAAAAAGTTATCTGCCTTTTACACAACGCAATATTTCGTGTTAAAGGCAGTCTTTATTTTGTGAGAAATTACAGATACGAGGTGCAAAAAAATGGGAATGAAGATCAATGCAGAATTGCCCTTGCCGGCAAATTTAAAGGCAGAATATCCAGTGCCGGAAAAACTTCAGAAGATCAAAAGAGAGCGTGACAAGGAAATTAGAGATATTTTTACGGGAGAATCAGACAGGTTTATTGTTTTGGTCGGACCATGTTCTGCAGACAATGAGGATTCGGTCTGCGAATATGTCAATCGTTTGGCAAAACTAAATGATAAGGTTGCGGATCGTCTGATGATCATTCCACGGATTTATACAAACAAACCACGTACAACAGGTGCAGGATATAAGGGAATGCTACATCAGCCGGAGCCGGATAAGGAACCGGATCTTCTGGCAGGAATCATTGCAATCCGTAAGATGCACTTGCGTGCGATAGAAGAAAGTGGTCTGACTGCAGCAGATGAAATGCTTTATCCGGAAAATCGGAGTTATCTGGATGATATCCTTTCTTATGAGGCAATTGGAGCACGTTCGGTAGAAAATCAGCAGCATCGGCTGACAGCAAGTGGAATGGATATTCCTATTGGAATGAAAAATCCTACCAGTGGAGATTTCTCAGTGATGTTAAATTCTGTTGTCGCAGCGCAGAGTTCTCACAGCTTTATTTACAGGGGAATGGATGTGACTACAGAAGGAAATGATTTGGCACATGTCATATTACGTGGCGGAGTAGATAAATATGGAACCTGTATTCCAAATTATCACTATGAAGATCTGATGCGTTTATTGGAAATGTATCAGAAGATGGAATTGAAGAACCCAGCAGCGGTTATCGACGCTAATCATTCAAACTCAAATAAAAAGTTTAAAGAGCAGATTCGAATTACGAGTGAGGTAATGCACAGTCGTAAATACAATCCGGAATTAAGAAGGCTTGTAAAAGGTGTGATGATTGAAAGTTATCTGGAAGAGGGCTGTCAGAGTATTGATAGTGAGATGGTATATGGAAAATCTATTACAGATCCTTGTCTTGGCTGGAAAGATACGGAACGGTTGATTTATGAAATTGCAGAAAAATGTTAAAAGAAAGCACTATCAAATCGCATGTGATTTGATAGTGCTTTTTAATATCTGAATATCAGATTAGAAATTATTTGTTTTTTCCACGATATTTTTCTTCGCAGTACTTGCAGCGATATACTTCATTTTCTTCATCAGTCAGGACAAAGACATGATCCAATCCTTGTTCAATGGAAGTAATACATCTAGGATTTTTACAGCGGATGACATTTCGGATCTCTTTTGGGAGATGCAGAGCTTTCTTAGCTACAATTTTTTCATCTTTGATGATATTTACAGTGATATTATGGTCGATAAAACCAAGGATATCCAAATCCATGAAGTCTATCGGACATTCAATTTTCATAATGTCTTTTTTACCCATTTTACTGCTTTTCGCATTTTTGATGATGGCAACACAGCAGTCTAGTTTATCCAGATGCAGGTATTTATAGATTTCCATACTCTTTCCGGCTTCAATGTGATCCAGCACAAATCCCTCAGAAATTTTTCCTACGTTCAATTTATTTTCTACCATAAGAAATTCTCCTTTTTAATCAAAAATATTTCACGAGCCTAATAATTTTAAAATACGGACGTGATTTAATCGACTTTGATTCCCAACAATGTGAGAATGAGTGCCATACGTACATAAACACCGTACTGCACCTGTTTGAAATATGCAGCACGTGGATCTTCATCTACTTCTACAGCAATTTCATTTACACGTGGGAGTGGGTGGAGAACATACATATCTTCCGGTGCAAGTTCCATTTTCTTTTTATCCAGAATATAGAAGTCTTTCATTCTTACATAATCATCTTCATTGAAGAACCGTTCTTTTTGTACACGTGTCATGTAAAGAATATCCAGATCAGGCATTGCTTCTTCCAGACGAACAACTTCTTTATAAGGTACATTTTTCTTATCCAGAACATCCTGACGAATATAGTCCGGCAGACGAAGTTCTTCTGGAGAAATCAGAACAAACTGGATATTTGTATAGCGAACCAAAGCCTGAATCAGAGAGTGTACGGTACGACCGAATTTCAAATCACCACAAAGACCGATTGTCAGGTTGTCAAGACGGCCTTTCAGACTGCGGATTGTCAGAAGGTCTGTCAAAGTCTGTGTTGGATGCTGATGACCGCCATCTCCGGCATTGATAATCGGAATCGGAGAGTTGGCGCTGGCAACCATAGGAGCGCCTTCCTTTGGATGTCTCATGGCAACAATGTCTGCATAGCAGGATACGGTACGAATTGTGTCAGCAACACTTTCTCCCTTAGAAGCAGAACTGGAGTCAGCAGAAGAAAATCCCAAAACACTTCCTCCCAGATTTAACATTGCAGCCTCATGGCTTAATCTTGTACGGGTACTTGGTTCATAGAACAAAGTGGCAAGTTTTTTGCCATCACATGCGTGTGCATATTTCTCACGATGTGTCTCAATGTCCTGTGCCAGATCCAGTAAGTCGTTCAGTTCCTCTACGTTTAAATCAAGAGGACTCATTAAATGTCTCATAAATAACCTCCTTATAATATGCCTTGTGGCAAAATTATTTTCAACGATATTGTAGTAAAATGTCGGTTGCTTTTCGTTTCGGCGGATTTGGTTCTTCTTCCGGATACCCTAATGCAATCAGCGCTGCCAGCTCCTGATCAGACGGAATGTCTAATAACCCGGAAATACCGTCTTCATCAAAAATGCCCATAATCACCGTTCCCAATCCACGCTCCTTTGCAGCGAGGCAAAAGGTTTGACATGCAATTCCGGCATCAAACATCTGCCAGCGGTCTTCTTTTTTAGTGGAATAGGACCCATCACGCTCAAAACCACATCGTCCTTTCAGAAAAGTGACCGCAATTAATACAGGTACCTGATTGATAATCTTGGAATTGTAATCCGGGGTAAATTGTTCTGCAATTGTTCCAAGAACGGAAGAATCTTCAATTGCAATAAAACGGGTAATCTGGGTATTTTTCCAGGATGGAGAATAAGAAACATCGGCAACAATAGAATCAATAATAGAATGTTCAATGGGCTTGGAACTGTATTTCCTAATACTTCTTCGGCTTCGGATACATTCTGTGACGTTCATGTTATAACCTCCATATATGAAACTGATTCTTTCAGCTATTATATACTATAATGTGCGCTTTTTCAATAAGATTTCCTTGAAAAATTCGCTTAAAAATAAAAATACAGCATGGATTTTCTAGTAGAAATGTATTATAATAGGCAATAATTTGTAGCAGTTCATTAAAGCGGTAAATTATTACAGCAATATGTAGGACAGATAAAGGAGAGCAGAGATGGCAGCGTTAGAAGAATTAAGAGAGCGCCTGGATCAGATCGATAATCAAATAACGCATCTTTACGAAGAGCGTATGAAAATATGTGAAGAAGTAGGGGCGTATAAAGTTCAGACTGGAAAAAGAGTTCTGGATAAGCAAAGAGAAAATAACAAACTGGCAGATGTTGCATCAAAGGTAGAAGGAGAATTTAATAAAAAAGGAATCCAGGAATTGTATGAACAGTTGATGTCGATGAGCAGGAAGTTACAGTATCGGCAGTTGGTAGAAGCGGGAGCTTTGGGCAGACTTCCTTTTATTGAAATTACTTCTTTGGAGAAGGAAACTGCAAGAGTTGTTTTTCAGGGAACAGAAGGCGCATACAGCCAGGCTGCGATGCGGCAGTATTTTGGAAAACAATGCAATAATTATCATGTGCGAACTTTTCGGGAGGCAATGGAGGCAATTGAAGAAGGGGCGGCAGATTATGCCGTTCTTCCAATTGAAAATTCTTCTGCAGGATCAGTTAATGAAATATACGATCTTCTGGTAGAATTTGAAAATTATATAGTTGGTGAGACGATTCTTCCGATTACACATACCTTAGCAGGAATTCCCGGAACAAATCTGGATGAAATCAAACGGGTGTATTCCAAGGCAGAGGCGTTGATGCAGACGTCCCGATATTTAGATGAACATGCACGGTGGGAGCGAATCAGTGTGGTTAATACTGCAGTTGCTGCACAAAAGGTGTTAAAAGACGCTGACCGTACGCAGGCAGCTGTGTGCAGTGCCTATGCAGCAGAGGTTTATGGGCTGGAAGTATTGGCGGATGAGATTAATGATGAGAAAAGCAATTCCACCCGCTTTATTGTGATTACAAACCAAAAAGTATTTTTAAAAGGCGCATCCAAAATCAGTATTTGTTTTGAAGTTCCACACGAAAGTGGTTCCCTGTATCAGATGTTGTCACATTTTATTTATAATGATCTGAATATGACAAGAATTGAGTCCAGACCAATCGAAGGCAGGACATGGGAGTATCGATTTTTTGTGGATTTTGAGGGAAATCTGGAAAATCCAGCTGTGAAGAATGCTCTTCGCGGCTTGAGGGAAGAGGCAAGAAACTTAAAGATCCTGGGAAATTTTTAAAAGAAAGAAGGAACGGTAAATGCGTACTAATGAGTTGATGTTATATAAAAATATGGAATTTGGAGAAATCCTTTCAGATATGACCTTTCTGATGGAAAACTATGATAATGATTTCTACAATCGAGAAGATTTGAGAAGTCTCTTGTTCGAATGTGTGAATGCATTGTTGGAAATTTCTGTCAGTCATGGATTTGAGGGGAATCTTTGGCAGACGTATCTGACGTTTCTTCTGGCAAATGATGAAAATGCATATAGCATGTCTTGTGAAATCGTAGGTCCGGTTGAAGGAAGTATCAATACCATTGCTCGTCATGACTTTGAAATTATGAAAGAATTGTTTGACTATGAATTCGAACCATTAGAAACGATGCTGGATGCAGCGTGCATTTCTGTTTTAAAAGAGTTTAGAAGAAATAATGAAAACAGTCGCGTTTTCAATCGGAGAATCCGGGATCGAATCTGCGATTTGAGTAAGGCGTTGGGATCTGCAGAAACTGTGGACGAATTCCAAAACTGCCTGACCCAGTTTTATAAAGAATTTGGAGTGGGAAAGCTAGGATTGCACAAGGCGTTTCGAATCGAGCACCAAGACGGTAAACAGGCAGAAATTGTTCCAATTACAAAAATTGCACATGTACATTTAGATGATCTGGTTGGATATGAGATTGCAAAAAAGAAATTGATCGATAATACAGAGGCTTTTGTAAGTGGGAAGCGGGCTAATAACTGTCTGCTGTATGGAGATGCAGGAACAGGAAAATCTTCCTCTATTAAAGCAATTTTGAATCAGTATTATGATCGTGGTCTTCGGATGATTGAAGTATATAAGCATCAGTTTCAGGATTTGAATGCAATTATTTCTCAGATTAAAAATCGAAATTATAAATTTATTATCTATATGGATGACCTTTCATTTGAAGAATTTGAGATTGAATATAAATATTTGAAAGCGGTGATTGAAGGTGGTCTGGAAAAGAAACCGGAAAATGTTCTGATTTATGCAACCTCTAACAGACGACATTTGATCCGGGAAACATTTCGGGATAAATCGGATCGAGATGAGGAATTGCATACAAATGATACTGTTCAGGAAAAATTGTCTCTGGTTGCAAGATTTGGAGTTACTATTTATTATGGTGCGCCGGATAAGAAGGAATTTCAGCAGATTGTCAGAGAATTGGCGCAGCAAAATCAAATTCGGATGCCGGAGGAACAGTTACTTTTGGAAGCAAATAAATGGGAACTTAGTCATGGGGGATTATCCGGAAGAACTGCACAGCAGTTTATTGACTATTTGCTGGGACAGGAATAGAACGTTGATAAGGGAATGGATAACTGTATGAAAAAAAGAAAAATTAGAGCACAGAGTGTGTTTCTGATTGTAGGTGTTTTGGGATGCATTCTGGCTGGATGTAGTGGGAAGATGACTCCGAGAAAAATTGTGGATCAGATGGAAAAGAAGATTGCCGGAGTCTCTTCTTTTTCCAATAGGGTGGAACTGGATATTAAGATGGAAGAAGTTGTACACTATACAAAGGTGACAATGGATATGACGATGGAAAATACGATGGATCCAAAAGCAGGGCATGCGAAGGGAAATGCAGAAGTAGTAATGGGAGGCGTTCAGCTGGACAGTGAAATGGAAATATATCAGATCATGGAAGAGGGAAAGCAAGTGACTTATAGTGGTCTGGATGGTCAGTGGAACAGGGAAACTGCTGAAAGCAGCAGTTCCGGAATTGCTCTGGATACGAATCTGTTTACAGAAATTGGGGATTCTATGGATCAGTTTCAATTGGCGGAACAGCCGGTGGAGGTAGGAGGAAAAAATTGTTATGAAATGTATGGAAATGTAACTGGACAGCAGTTAGTAGGCGTTCTTGGAAGTCAGATGATCCATGGATTTGGGCTGGTAGAACTACCGGATGACAGCGTGATTGCTGAATTGGAAATTCCGATTATTTTTGATGTATATCAGGAAGAACTATTGCCTGCACGTATGCAGGTAGATATGACAGAGGTTTTAAATATACTTTACGATCAACTGGGAGAAAAAACGGATGTTTCGAATTATGCGATTAAGCTATTATTTGAGGAATATAACCAGGTAAAGGAAATTCAGGTGCCGCAGGAAATAAGGCAAAATGCATTGCCAGTCAGTTAAATGTAAAAAGAACAGAGAAAAGGAGACGGAATGAGTTCATGCTCACTCAGTCTCCTTCTTTGATTTCACTGATATCACTGTCAATGATCAGAGAATAATTGGTGTAATATACAACAAATCCTGGTTTACCGCCGGTAGGCTTTTTGACATGTTTCTTTTCGATATAATCAATTTCAATTTTATCTGCATTTCGCATACTAGAATAATAAGCTGCCAGACGTCCGGCTTCTTCAAATGTAGAATCCGGAAGTTCTTCTCCCTTTGTTTTGACAATCACATGGGAACCGGGGGCTTGTTTTGCATGAAACCACCAGTCATTTCCGTTGGCAAAATGAAAGGTCAGCTCCTCATTTTGAAAGTTATTTTTTCCGACATACATATCATAACCATCACTGGAAATATAATGGAGTGGTTTATTCTTTATCCGCTGTTTCTTTTTTGTAAATTTCCGTTTCATATATCCGGCTGCAATCAGTTCTTCTTTGATTTCGGCCAGATCTTCTTCACTTCTGGCAATATCCAGTGCAGTACGTACAGATTCCAGATAGAGGATATCATCCGAAGTTTCCTGGATCAAAGAGGATAATGCCTCATAGGTTCTTTTCTGTTTATTATACTTATCAAAGTATTTCTTGGCATTTTCCTGAGGTGACAGCATCGGATTCAGAGGAATTTGAATTGTTTCATTGGTATAATAATTAAAAGCCTCTAATGATTTCGCACCCTCTTCCAAGTTATATCCGTAGACATGTAGCAGTTCTCCGTAAATCTTATATCTGTCTCGGTTTTCCGTATCCTTTAACTGTTTCATCTGCAGGTCATATTTTTTTCGATTTCTTTCCAAAGCAGTTTGAAGAATATGGCGAAGATCCGAAGATTTCTGGCGAATCCGGGTGATGGTGTTTTTGGTAGCATAATAAGTTTCAAGTACATTGGAAATCTTGTCAAATTCAACACATCGGTATTCTGTAAAATGAGTGAGTGGTAAGGAGGCAAATTCTTTTGGTTCGCTTCCAAGATAGTAAATGGCAGGGCGGAAAGCACCTTCTTTTACATTGGTAAAATATAAGGTGAACTGGTTGTATAAATGCTGCATAATATCAGCAGAAAGTTCTTTTGGAGGAAGAGAAGAATCAATCCCTGCAATAAAACAGATTTCTTCAGCGGTAATGGGGCTGATTCCGGTAAAACTAGTATAGATTGCTTTGGAAAGCGGCAAAGGTTTTGACTGTAAAACAGCAGTAAACTCTTCTGGAGTGATAGACAGAGGGTCTGATTTTTCCATTGTATCCGGTATGAAATAAGTTCTGCCCGGAAGAACTTCTCGTACAGAACTCATTTGTGCTGAGACATGCTTGATGCTGTCAATAATCGTGCCATCTTCAGTACAAAAGATCAGATTGCTGTGTTTTCCCATAATTTCAACAATCAAATTCTTTCGACAAAGGTCTCCCAGTTCATTAAGGTGTTCAATGGTAAAATAAATGATACGTTCTAGTTTTGGCTGGTAAATATCTACGATTCTGCCGTTGGCAATATGTTTGCGGAGAAGCATACAAAAATTAGGTGCAGTCATCGGACTGGGCTTATTGTTCTCGGTTAAATATATTAAAGGAAGAGAAGCGCTTGCAGACAAATATAGTCTTCGCTGTCCGGAAGGCGATTTGATCGTGAGAAGAAGCTCATCAGCTTCCGGTTGTGCAATTTTCGCAATTCTTCCATTCAAAAGTTCAGATTTTAGTTCGTGGACAAGGTTTGCAACCACGATTCCATCAAATGCCATAGTGTTACCTCCTGATTTTAAAGTCTAATTATAGCATGATTCCGGGGGCGTCACAATATGGAAAGAGCGGAAAACTTTTTTGAGAAAGTCAAAACTTCCTTTGCAGGAGTTGACCGAATAGGGGGTGTGCGTTATAATGTGCACGAAGAAGCTATTGTAAAAATTACGAATACAGAGGATAAGAGCATGATAAAAAGTATGACAGGTTTTGGAAGGTGTGAGTATCAGCAGGATTCCAAAAAGTTTACAGTAGAGCTGAAAAGTGTGAATCATAGATATTTGGATGTAAACATCCGGATGCCTAAGAAATTAAATTTTTTTGAAACGTCGATTCGCGCGCTTTTGAAGGAATATGCGACGCGTGGAAAAGTGGATATTTTTATTTCTTATGAGGATTCCGCAGAAGAACAGAAGGCGTTGAAATATCATCCGGTTCTGGCAGCAGAGTATGTGAAGTATTTCCGGCAGATGAGCGAGGAGTTTGGAATAGAGGATGATCTGAGCGCATCCGTTTTGGCGCAGTGTCCGGAGGTACTGGTGATGGAGGCTCAGCCGGAAGATGAAGAGGAAATCTGGAAGGGCTTGAAAGCAGCGTTGGAAGGAGCGTTTCAGCAGTTGGCCGAGACAAGAACTGTCGAGGGCGAACATTTAAAGAAGGATATTTTAGGAAAACTGGAACATATGGAAAGTCTTGTTTCCAGAATTGAAGAACATTCTCCGGAAATTATAGCGCAGTATCGGGCAAAGTTGGAAGAAAAGATGAAAGATCTTCTTGCAGATACACAGATCGAGGAAAGCCGTATTGCGGCAGAAGTTATTTTGTTCGCAGATAAGATATGTACAGATGAAGAAATTGTTCGTTTGAAGAGTCATATTTCTCATATGAGAGATACATTGGAGCTATCCGAGGGGATTGGACGAAAGCTGGACTTTATTGCACAGGAGATGAACCGGGAAGCAAATACGACATTGTCAAAGGCAAATGATCTGGAAATTTCAAATTATGCGATTGATTTAAAGACAGAGATTGAAAAAGTAAGGGAACAAATTCAGAATATCGAGTAGGAGAAGAAGGATGGAGAAGAAGGGTATCTTAATCGTAGTGTCCGGATTTTCAGGTGCTGGCAAAGGAACTTTGATGAAACGGATGCTGGAAAAGTATGAGGATCAGTATGCGCTTTCTATTTCTGCGACAACACGTAAGCCGCGGGAAGGGGAAGTAGACGGAAGAGAATATTTTTTCAAAACAAAAGAAGAATTTGAAAAAATGATTGCGAAAGCGGAATTGATAGAGTATGCTAAGTATGTGGAAAATTATTATGGAACGCCGAAAGCATACGTAGAAGAACAGCTTAATGCCGGAAAAGATGTTATATTGGAGATTGAAATCCAAGGAGCTTTGAAAGTGAAACAAGCATTTCCTAATACACTTCTATTATTTGTTGTGCCACCGAGTGCAGAAGAATTGAAGCGACGTTTGGTGGGCAGAGGTACAGAAAGCATGGATGTGATTCAATCCAGACTGAGCCGGGCAGTAGAAGAGTCAGAGGGAATGGAAGCATATGATTATCTGGTTGTCAATGATGAACTGGAGGCATGCGTGGAAGTGATGCATGGAATCATCTGTGCAGAACATTTCAGAACGCAGAGAAATACGGCGTTTATAGAGTATTTAAAAGAAGGATTAAGAGGTCTGAAAGGAGAAAATTAAATATGTTGCATCCATCTTATACAGATTTGATGAAGGTAGTAAATAAGGACGTTGAAGAGGGCGAAACAAAGGTAGTTAATAGCAGATACTCCATCGTTCTCGCAACTTCTAAAAGAGCAAGACAGATTATTGATGGAGATGAGGCGATGGTAGATGCAAAAGCCGGGGCAAAACCGTTGTCTGTTGCCATTGATGAGATGAATAATGGAAAGTTAAAGATCCTTGCAGAAGGTGCACAGGAGGAAACAGAGGAGATTAGCGAAGAAACACCGGTGGAAGAAACGGTTGAAGAATAAGTCAAAAGGCAGATGCTACGTGTGGTATCTGCCTTTCGAGTAAAAACAGATAAATATCAAAGTGGAGATTTTTTATGAAAATATTATTTATTTCACTCGGATGTGATAAAAACCTGACAGATACAGAGGCTATGTTAGGACTTTTGACATCTTCAGGTTACGAGATGACAAATGATGAAACAGAGGCGGAGATCATTGTGATCAATACCTGTTGTTTCATCCATGATGCGAAAGAAGAAAGTATTCAAAATATACTGGATATGGCAAAGTACAAAGAAAATGGCAGTTTAAAGGCACTGATCGTTACCGGCTGTCTGGCACAAAGATACCGACAGGAGATTCTGGAAGAGATTCCTGAAGTGGATGCGGTACTTGGTACGACAGCATATGACCAGATTTTAGATGCGATTCAGAAAGCTTTGGCGGGAACCCCTTCTGTGAAAATGGAACCTTTGGATCTCCTCCCTCGGATTTCTGCAAAACGGCAGATTACAACAGGCGGGCATTTTGCTTATTTGAAAATTGCAGAGGGCTGTGATAAGCATTGTACGTATTGCATTATTCCAAAAATCAGAGGGCGATTTCGGAGTGTTCCGATGGAACAATTGATCGAAGAAGCCCAGGAACTGGCAGAACAAGGCGTGAAAGAACTAATACTAGTAGCGCAGGAAACAACATTGTATGGGAAAGACCTGTATGGCAAAAAGTCACTACATATTTTGTTGAGAGAATTATGTAAAATCAGCGGTATACGTTGGATTCGCGTAATGTATTGTTATCCAGAAGAAATTTATGACGATTTGATCCAGGTGATAAAAGAGGAACCTAAGATTTGTCATTATCTTGATCTTCCAATACAACATGCAAATGACGAGATCTTAAAGCGTATGGGACGGAGGACTTCGAAACAGGAATTGATTGATATTATTACAAAACTGCGTCGAGAGATACCGGACATATGTTTGAGAACAACCTTGATTACCGGATTTCCGGGCGAGACACAGGAACAACATGAAGAGCTGTATCGTTTTGTAAATGAAATGGAATTTGACCGGCTGGGTGTTTTTACCTATTCACCGGAAGAGGATACTCCTGCGGCTATGATGCCGGATCAGATTGATGAAGATGTTAAGGAAGATCGACAGGCTGAGTTGATGGAGCTGCAGCAGGAGATTGCTTTCGAGGCAGCAGAAAATATGACAGGAAGAGAAGTTCTTGTAATGATCGAAGGCAAAGTTGCAGACGAGGCAGTTTATGTCGGAAGAACATACAGAGATGCCCCTAACATTGACGGATTGATCTTTGTGGAGACCGGAGAAGAACTGATGTCGGGAGATTTTGCAAAGGTGGAAGTAACCGGTGCGTTAGAGTATGATTTAATAGGAGGATTAGTAGAATGAATTTGCCCAATAAATTAACGGTACTTAGAATCATTATGGTTCCATTTTTTGTATTCTTTATGTTGACAGATGTAGGAGGACCGGCAAATAAGTGGATAGCGCTTATTTTGTTTTGTATTGCCAGTTTAACAGATCTTTTGGATGGAAAGATTGCAAGAAAATACAATCTGGTTACAAATTTTGGAAAGTTTATGGATCCTTTGGCGGATAAACTATTGGTATGTTCAGCTATGATCTGTTTGGTTGAAATGAAAAAGCTTGCTGCATGGATTGTAATCGTGATCATAGCAAGAGAGTTTATTATTAGCGGATTCCGTCTGGTGGCTTCGGATAATGGAATTGTTATTGCTGCAAGTTACTGGGGAAAGTTTAAAACAGTGTTTCAGATGGCGATGATTATCGTTTTAATTATGGATCTGGGCGGAGTTTTTGACCTAATCGGAAATGTTCTGATTTGGATAGCGCTTGCTTTGACGATTATTTCCCTTATGGATTATGTTTTGAAAAACAAGCAGGTATTGACTGAGGGTGGAATGTGAGGAAATATGGCATCAGATGCCGAAAGCAAAGAAATAGTTTCAAGAATGTCAAAACTTGTAGAAAGTGACAATTGACGTAGAGACGATTTTGTGCGAAAATAAAAATAAGTGTGATGTTAAAATTTTATCAACATTATACAGGAGAAAAATCATTCATATTTGAAAGGAGTATTAACATGATTTATTCACATGAAGTAGAAATGATGTGTCCGGTGGCACAGGGTGCGAATCACGGACCGGCTCCGATTCCGGAAGAAGCAAAATGGGTAAAAGCAAAAGAAGTAAAAGATATTTCCGGCTTGACACATGGTGTTGGCTGGTGTGCTCCGCAGCAGGGTACCTGTAAGCTGACTCTGAATGTAAAAGACGGTATTATCCAGGAAGCTCTCGTAGAGACAATCGGATGTTCAGGTATGACACATTCAGCAGCAATGGCATCTGAAATCCTTCCAGGAAAGACAATTTTGGAAGCATTGAATACAGACCTTGTTTGTGATGCAATCAATACAGCAATGAGAGAATTATTCCTTCAGATCGTTTACGGAAGAACACAGAGTGCATTCTCTGAGGACGGACTTCCGATTGGTGCAGGTCTGGAAGATCTTGGTAAAGGACTTCGTTCACAGGTTGGTACAATGTACGGAACTCTGGCAAAAGGACCTCGTTACCTTGAGATGGCAGAAGGATATGTAACAGGAATCGCTCTTGATGAGAATAATGAAATTATCGGATACCAGTTCGTAAGCCTTGGCAAATTCACAGACTTTATCAAAGCAGGCGATACTCCGAATGATGCATGGGAAAAAGCAAAAGGACAGTACGGACGTGTGGCTGACGCAGTGAAGATTATCGATCCACGTAAAGAGTAATTTGGATAGTAAGCAATTATAGAGGAGGACAATTAAATGGCTTTATTTGAATCATATGAAAGAAGAATTGATAAAATCAATGAAGTTTTGAACAGCTATGGCATTGCTTCTATCGAAGAGGCAGAGAAGATTACAAAAGATGCCGGATTAGATGTTTACAATCAGGTAAAAGGCATTCAGCCAATCTGTTTTGAAAATGCATGCTGGGCTTATATTGTAGGTGCAGCAATTGCAATCAAAAAAGGATGCAAGACAGCAGCAGATGCAGCAGCAGCAATCGGAGAGGGTCTTCAGGCTTTCTGTATTCCGGGATCTGTAGCAGATCAGCGTAAAGTAGGTCTGGGACATGGTAACCTTGGAAAGATGCTTCTGGAAGAAGAAACAGATTGTTTCGCATTCCTGGCAGGACACGAATCTTTCGCAGCAGCAGAGGGTGCTATCGGTATCGCTGAGAAAGCAAACAAAGTTCGTAAGAAACCACTTCGTGTTATTTTGAACGGACTTGGAAAAGATGCTGCAAAGATCATTTCCAGAATTAACGGATTTACATATGTAGAGACAGAGTATGACTACTACACAGGTGAATTGAAAGAAGTTGCAAGAACACCTTATTCAGAAGGACTTCGTGCAAAAGTAAACTGCTACGGAGCAAATGATGTTCGTGAAGGTGTTGCAATCATGCACAAAGAGGGAGTAGACGTATCTATTACAGGTAACTCTACAAACCCGACACGTTTCCAGCATCCAGTTGCAGGTACATACAAAAAAGAATGTATCGAGCAGGGTAAGAAATATTTCTCAGTTGCTTCAGGCGGTGGTACAGGACGTACACTTCATCCAGACAACATGGCAGCAGGACCGGCTTCTTACGGTATGACAGATACACTTGGACGTATGCACTCTGATGCACAGTTCGCAGGTTCTTCATCTGTACCGGCTCACGTTGAGATGATGGGTCTGATCGGTGCTGGTAACAACCCGATGGTTGGTATGACTGTTGCAGTTGCAGTTTCGATTGAAGAAGCAGCAAAAGAAGGAAAATTCTAAGGAATTATAAGAATTAAAAATTTTATTTTTTCTAGGGCTGTCGCTTTACGATAAATAAATCGTGAAGCGGCAGTTTTCTTTTTGCTACTTTTTGCTATATAGCAGTATTATTTCTATTGAAAAAGAATAGGGGATACAAAAAAGCTGTACTTTAATACAGCTCTAAAACAGATTTATAGAAATTTTTAGAATTTCAAAATTTATGCACTCTTCAAAGGAAATAAATGTCTTCCTGTTTTTCCTTTTTGGATTTTGTTATGAAGTTTATTTACATTTTTTTGCCATTACAAGCAATACTCTTTCGGCAAGAATATTTGATGTTCCACGACTCAAATATCTACGAAACTGCATATCCTGTTAATACTACGGAAACGTGCAAAAGTGGCATGGTCAGGAAC
>Scrappy_p2__coassemble_486_pt1 | contig 112059 bp, 102 predicted proteins | sample Scrappy_p2__metabat2_low_PE_009 | metagenome-assembled genome bin Scrappy_p2
ATGTGTTCAGCCTAGTTCATATAAATATGTGTCCAGGATTCTGGGTACATATCACTATAGACAACCGTTTTTTTAAGCTGTTGAGCGGAATTGAACCGCCGACCCCTTCCTTACCAAGGAAGTGCTCTACCCCTGAGCCACAACAGCATTTTGCTGTATATAGGTTATATACAGCTTTATTAATATACTACAAATAATATAAAATTGTCAATGATTTTTAAAATAATTTTGAGTTTAGGGTGTGTTTCATAGCTTATAACTGTTCGGAATCTAAAACAATAGTAAAAGGTCCATCATTGATCAGACTTACTTTCATATCTGCACCGAAAGAACCTTGTTGTACATTAGGAACAGATTCTTTACATTTTTTAATAATATATTCATAGAGAGTATTGGCTTGGTCCGGAGAACCTGCTTCAATAAAGCTTGGTCGATTTCCCTTTTTACAGTTGGCGTAGAGTGTAAATTGAGAAATGAGAAGCAGACTTCCGTTAACATCTGCTAGAGAAAGATTGGTTTTTCCCTGTTCGTCTTCGAAAATTCGAAGTCCGATCATTTTTCGAACCATTTTATCTGCAATCTCTTGAGAGTCATTTTCAGAAATACCGATCAATACCATATATCCTTTTTGAATCTCTCCGATTAATCTATTATCTACTGAAACACTTGCTTCTGATACGCGTTGAATCACAAATTTCATTATAAACCTCCTAATATAAACGATAAATTTCCTAAATATTGTATCATAGAAAAAAGTGTGTGACAATTACGAAAAAGACGCAATGATTTGTTGCTTTTTGTAAGAACTAGTAAGGAATATTTTAACCTATAAACAGAAGGTGTTTGACGGGGACCGGCTTCTGGATGGAGGGACAAAAGATATGAGAGAAATGAGCCGAAAAGAACTGATTTTTTTGAAGGACATGTTAAAAAAGGTACAGAAGTTTATTTGGGAGAGGGGAAGTGGAAGAGTTCCATATTGTTATGTGCGATTTGAATATATGTTCCATAATATAGAAATCTATCTGCAGTCCGGGGAAGAGAATCTTCAGTTGCTGTGTGAGATTTTGCAAAGAGATTGGGAGAAAGCAAATCATCAATTGGTAGGAATTTCGAGTAGCAAGCTGATGGATACTGCAACCTATGAGAAAATGGAAGATGCAATTCAGTTTATAAGAATGATTACAGAGATTGATGCTTTTTTTCAAGAAGATGCAGGTACAGAAGAACTAGATGCAGAAGAAAATGAAGAGGATGAAACTTTTTTGCGTGTATCACAGTCTAATAGGTGAGAAACAAAATAGCCGGCGAAAAGAGAGGAGGTTGTTACTTGCAATATTTGATAAAAAGGGCAAAACAAAAAGATAAACAGGCGTTTGTGGAATTAATAGAAGCTCATAAGCAGAAACTTTACAAAACGGCGTGGAGTTATCTTCGCAATGAGGACGATGTGGCAGATGCAATACAGGAAACTATTTTGAATTGTTATGAAAATATAGATAAATTGAAAAATAGCTCTTATTTTACCACATGGATGACGCGGATTCTGATTAATAACTGCAAAGATATTTTACAGAGAAAGAAACATGAAATGCCAAACGAAGTGATGCCGGAGCAAGAAGAATTTTGTCGTGACTTAGAGAATTATGAATTTGAGGAGTTGATCCGGTCAATGGATGAAAAATATCGTCTTGTATTGCTGCTGTATTATGGGGAAGGATTTAAAATTCGTGAAATAGCGCAAATTCTTGAAATGGATGAGAATACAGTGAAAACAAGATTGGCACGTGGAAGAAAGCAATTTGAACGTCTGTATAAGGGGAAACAAGTTCAAGAAAGGAGAGAAATCTGTGGGTAGAAATTATTCAGAACAGGAAATGCAGGAGATTTTAAAAAAGGATGTAAAGATTCCGGAAAAGGTGGAACAGAAGATACAGGAAACATATCGTCAGATTGGCGTGGAAAGAGTAACTCCAATCCGCAGCAGAAGTGGAAGGAGGGTCTGGAAGGCGGCAGCTGCGGTTGCAGTGTTGACGGTGGGAATATCTGCCGGTGTAATGGCTGCAAGTCATTTCTTATCTGTAAATCGTGTGAATAAGGCTGGTAATATGGTTTATGAAATCCAGATTGATCGTGAAAAGAAGGCACATGCGATTGAAGTGAATACAACGTATATGCCGGAAGGATATGTTTACCAAGAAAGCGGTCCAAATGGTGGAAAGTGGCATAATGAAAAAGACAATACCGGCATCTCTATTTTTTCTTATAATGCCGCAGAATTAGATCGAATGACAAGAGCTGGATCTAACATTGAGTTTCTGGATTATGGAAAAGATACAACTTTAAAAGAGATGATGATTGGAAATCAGAAAGTGGATGTTTACACAGGTGGACCGATTTATTCTGATTCAGATAAAACAGCAAAGAAACTTTATTTATTTAACGAAGAAGAAGGATATGGAATCTGGATCTGGTCAGATGGAAAATTTCCGGCAGATGAACTTGTAAAAATAGCAGAAGGCTTAGAAGTAAAAATACTCGAAGAGGTAGTGCCTTATGCATCGGAGGCGGAGATCGCAAAAGAAAAAGAGGCTAATGAAATAGCAAATAAGATGGAAGTTAAGCATTTTGGACAAGAAATTCCGGCAGAAGTAGTATATCAGATTGGAGAAGAGGTCTCTGACCCAGAGTATAATCAGGAATACAATGATGATATTCGTTATATCGTGAAATCGGCAGAAATCAGAGATGCGATATCGTTTGAAGAATTTCCGGCTGAGAATTTTGTTTCAGATGTTGCAAGTTGGATGAATGAAGACGGAACAATGAAACCGCATGATCGAGTGAAAGCCGGAGATAAAGTGGAAGAAGCAGAGTCTGTCAACACAAAATTTCTTGTAGTAAAACTGAATGTAAAAAATGTTTCTGACACTGCAATGAACAAGGAGCTCGGTGGAGCAGTCATCGGTCCGGATTTGACAACGATTACAAAGAAGGAGGATGGTAAATACTATACAGCAGAGCATATGTATTATGCGGGAAATGAAAGTTATGGGCTGCAATATTTATCAGATCATGGAAGTTCTTTCCCGGTATACATTGATCCATTGTATTATACAGAAGGGGTTAAACGCTTAAAAACTCCACATTTCAGACCAATGGAAGCCGGAGAAAGTTTCGATTGTACACTGATTTATGTGGTAGATGAAGATCAGACTGGCAATTTGGCATTTCGATTTTATCCCAGTGGAGTATCAGCGGGGGAAGCAATTGTGAATCCATATGTTGCAATTGGAGAACAGGTGAAATAAGTTTAAAATATCTATAAAAATAAAATACTCAATATCTTAAATATTTTAAAAAGCGGATTCCGGCTATGGGGAATCCGCTTTAAATATATGAACGTGTAAGTTTCAATAATGGTTATTCGTTTGGTTGCGTTTTCTTTTTATGTGTTCTTGTTGTATTCATGATTACGCCAAGGAATACAAATGCAATCAGCATCCACACGGCGAAAACGACAGGTCCCCGTTTGCTGAACATATCGTAGTATCCTTTTAAGTAGATGATCACAACAATCCATGGAAGAATGTGAGTCATGTAGAAACGCATCTTCACTGGGAATTTTAGACCATTCCCGGAATTGGCCTCTTTGATGAAGTTGTCCCATCCCCAACCATTTTTGTGGGTACAGAACATCAGGTAAACAACAGAGCCAAGTGGTAGGATATTATTGGATACGAGGAAATCTTCCAAATCCATGATATTGGTTCCTGCTCCCAAAGGCTGAATACCGGAGAGTAAGTTGAATCCGAAAATACATGGGAGACTCAGCAGTGCAATTGCAGCAATATTGATTCCAACTGCTTTTCGTCGGTTCCAGTGGAACAGATCCATTCCGAAGGAAACAATGTTTTCAAATACACCGACAATTGTGGACAGTGCTGCAAAGAACAGGAAGAGGAAGAACAAGGAACCCCAGATTCTTCCGCCCGCCATCTGTGTGAAGATATTAGGCAGGGTAATAAAAACAAGGCTTGGACCAGCTGCCGGTTCTACCCCGAAAGCAAAGCATGCAGGAATGACAATCAACCCTGCGGTCATTGCAACAAAGGTGTCCAAAAGCACGATGCTGATGGATTCGCCTGTCAAAGAACGAGATTTATCCAGATAACTTCCGAAGATTGCCATACCGCCCATACCGATACTTAAAGTGAAGAATGCCTGACTCATTGCGCCAAATACTACGTTTCCGATTCCGCTGTCCAGCATACGCTGGAAATCAGGAATTAAATAGAAACGAAGTCCTTCAGAAGAGCCTGGAAGTGTCACCGAACGAATAGCCAGTACAACCATAATACCGAGCAGACAGAGCATAACTATTTTCATAATCTTTTCCACTCCGTTTTGAAGACCGATGGCGCAGATTCCAAATGAAACCAAAATTACAAGGAAGGTCCAGAAAACAAGAACTCCTGGATTCTGAGTCATTGCATCAAACTTAGAAGCAATCTGTTCCGGTGTTGTCTGGACAAATTCACCGCTAGCCATGCGGTAGCAATAGTACAGCATCCAGCCTCCTACCATGGAATAGAACATTACAAGAATATAGTTGCCGGCAATTCCAAGCCAGCGGATGGTATGCCATTTGGAATTTTTTGGTTCCAGTACATTGTAAGAAGTGGCGATACTTTTCTGGCTGGCACGCCCTACACTAAATTCACAGACAATAATCGGCATGCCCAGAATTGCAAGGAATACCAGATATACCAGAATAAATGCAGCGCCGCCGTACATTCCCGCCATGTAAGGAAATTTCCATACGTTTCCAAGACCAATGGCGCAGCCGGCAGAAACAAGGATGAAGCCAAGACGACTTCCGAACTTTTCTCTCTTCATAATAGATAACTCCTTAGGTTGTATAATTTTTCGCTTTAAAGCATTACATTGAAATAGCATTATAACATATTCTGCTTGCTGTTGTATACAATTTATGTTAAAATTATTTGCAGAAATCATGATTTTTTGAGGAGGAAACTATGGAAAACGAGACAGTTTCAAAAAATTTTATTGAACAGGAAATAGATAAGGACTTAGCGGAGGGTGTTTATGACCATGTCTGCACACGATTTCCACCAGAGCCGAATGGTTATCTTCATATTGGACATGCCAAGGCGATTTTGTTGAATTATGGACTTGCACAGAAGTATCATGGTGAGTTTCACATGCGTTTTGATGATACCAATCCAACAAAAGAGAAGACAGAATTTGTAGAGTCTATAAAAGAAGATATTCAGTGGCTGGGAGCAGATTGGAAAGATCATCTGTATTTTGCATCAGATTATTTTGAACAAATGTATGAATGTGCAGTGAAGCTGATCAAAAAAGGAAAGGCATTTGTTTGTGATCTGACTGCAGAACAGATTCGGGAATATAGAGGTACATTGACGGAGGGTGGAAAGGAAAGCCCATATCGAAACAGAAGTGTGGAAGAAAACCTAAAGTTATTTGAAGAAATGCGGGAAGGTAAGTATCAAGATGGCGAAAAAGTGCTACGTGCAAAAATTGATATGAATTCTCCGAATATTAATATGCGTGATCCGGTTATTTATCGGGTTGCTCGTATGACACATCATAATACAGGAGATAAGTGGTGTATTTATCCAATGTATGATTTTGCTCATCCGATTGAAGATGCGATTGAAGGTATCACACATTCTATTTGTACTTTGGAGTTTGAAGACCACAGACCGTTGTATGACTGGGTTGTCAGAGAGTGTGAGTTTGAGATGCCACCGCGTCAGATTGAGTTTGCTAAGATGTATCTGACGAATGTGGTGACAGGAAAACGATATATTAAAAAGCTGGTAGAAGATAAGATTGTAGACGGATGGGATGATCCGCGTCTTGTTTCTATTGCAGCATTGAGAAGAAGAGGATTTACTCCGGAATCTTTGAAAATGTTCATTGATATGTGTGGGGTTTCCAAAGCACAGAGTTCAGTTGATTATGCAATGCTGGAGTATTGTATACGAGAGGACCTGAAGTTGAAAAAAGCACGTATGATGGCAGTGCTGAATCCGATTAAGCTAGTAATTGATAATTATCCGGAAGGACAGGTAGAGTATCTGGATGTGCCGAACAACTTGGAAAATGAAGAATTAGGTACAAGAAAGGTACCATTCTGCAGAGAATTATATATTGAACGAGAGGATTTTATGGAAGAGCCGCCGAAGAAGTATTTCCGTCTTTTCCCGGGAAATGAAGTTCGGTTGATGTCTGCATATTTTGTGAAATGTGAGAGCTTTGTAAAGGATGAAAATGGTAACGTAACAGAAGTACATTGCACATATGATCCGGAAACAAAGAGTGGAAGCGGATTCACCGGAAGAAAGGTTAAGGGAACGATTCATTGGGTAGCAGCGCCGTATGCACAAAAAGCAGAGGTTCGTCTGTATGAAAATCTTGTGGATGAAGAAAAGGGCGTATACAACAAAGAGGATGGTTCTTTGAATTTAAATCCGAATTCTCTTACAATTTTAAAAGAATGTTATGTAGAACCAAGTTTTGCTGACGCAAAAGCGTATGATAGTTTTCAATTTGTGAGAAATGGATATTTTTGTATTGATGCAAAAGATTCTGCGCCGGATGCGCTGGTATTTAACCGGATTGTATCGTTAAAGAGTTCCTTCAAATTGCCGAAGAAATAAGAACGAATAAGAGAAGAACATGAATACGTTGACCATTAGCCTAGATACAAAATCAAAAGTGCCATTGTATGAGCAGATTTATCATTTTATAAAAGAGGAAATTCAAACCGGGAAGATTTTAAGCGGAGAGAAACTTCCTTCTACAAGAGCGCTGTGCCGATTTTTAGAAGTCAGCCGGAGTACAGTGGAACTGGCATATGAACAATTGCTGTCTGAAGGCTATATTGAGTCGGAGCCTTATCGGGGATATTTTGTATCGGAATTGGAAGGGCTGTATCAATTGAAAGTAGCAAAACCGCTGATGTCAGAAACGGTTGACCAGCAGAAGGAAAAGTATCAGTATGATTTTTCTCCGAATGGAGTTGATTTAAATAGTTTTCCCTATAATGCATGGAGAAAACTTTCCAAAGAGAGTCTTGTAGATGATCAGGCAGAATTGTTTCGGCTTGGTCATCCTCAAGGAGAATGGGGACTTCGAAGTGCCATTAGTAATTATCTGCATCAAGCACGAGGGGTTAATTGTACACCAGAGCAGATCGTGGTAGGTGCTGGGAATGACTATTTACTTATGCTGTTGTCAACGGTGATCGGACAAAATCATAAAGTGGCGCTGGAAAATCCTACTTATCGTCAGGCATACAGGTTATTTGAAAATCTGTCGTATGATGTTTGTACAGTGGATACGGATGAAAAAGGAATGCAAGTGTCTGAACTTGCACATTCCGATGCAGATATTGCATTTGTGATGCCGTCGCATCAATATCCTCTTGGTATTGTAATGCCGATCAAACGGCGGATGGAACTGTTGCGCTGGGCGGAAGAGGAAGATCGATATATCATAGAAGACGATTACGATAGTGAATTTCGGTATAAAGGGAAACCGATTCCGGCACTGCAAGGATATGATAATCATGAAAAGGTAATTTACATTGGGACATTTTCAAAATCTATTGCACCTGCAATCCGTATGAGTTATCTTGTATTACCACCGAAACTTCTTGAAATATATAGAAGAAAGAGTAGTTTCCTAAGTTCTACAGTATCAAGGGTGGATCAGCTGATTTTACAGAAGTTTATCGAAGAAGGATATTATGAAAGACATTTGAACAAGACGCGGGCACTCTATAAGAGCCGGCATGATACTTTATTGAATGCTTTGCGTGGGATGGAGCCTGCAGTGAATATTTCTGGAGAAAATGCCGGAGTACACTTACTGTTGACCTTTCAGAATGGAATGAAAGAGAGAGAGCTGATTGAACAGGGAAAACGTGCGGGAATCAAAGTCTATGGTTTGTCAGAATATTATGTGACACCGCGACCGGAGGCACCGGCAACAATTCTGCTGGGATATGCGAATATGCGAGAAGAAAGTATTCGGAAAGCGGTGGAGCTTCTAAAAGAAGCGTGGAAATTCAAATAATACCCCTTAAGCGAATGGAGGCAAGTACCTTGTTAGCTTAAGGGGTATTGTTGATGTGTGCATATTCTTTGATAAAAAGATTAAATGAGCTATGAAACTGCAGGTTCACTAGGGGCACTGTCTGTTTCGTCTGTTTTGTCTGATTTGTCTGCTACAGTTTTGTTCAGGGAAACATACTCACGATCTACTGGCTGAAGGTCAGAATCTAAATCAAAATCATCATCATCATCTAAGCCAAAATCAAAGGAATCTTCTTCGTGATTCTTTTTACAGAAAAATGCAATGATAAATCCAATCGCCGTACCAATTGCAACCAATGCTGCGAGCCATTTTAATGTCTTTTTCATAGTAAAAAACTCCCTTCTTACGAAATTGTGTAATCTCTTGTCTTTACATGTCTTTACATGATTTTTTCATAATTCAATCAATTACTATTCTAATACTTTTTTTGTTGAATTACAACATTTTTCCATCTTCAAAATTCGGCAAATTATGCAGAATGATAATCAAGTAAAAAGTAATAGAATTTGCTGGGGGGTTAGTTGTCGGAACATCTGAAATATGGTACACTATGTGATGTTTATCAATCTAGGAAAAAGTCGGAAGGAGGTTAGAGAGAATGGAACATAAAGCTGCAAAGAAAGCAAAGAAGGGGGTACTGAGTGTTGTTTTTAGTCGAACAGCACTTGTAATATTGCTGATACTGCTTCAGATTGGCATGATTTTTGTATTGACAACAAAGCTCAGTGAATATGCGGTCTATGTTTATGGAGTGCAGACCGTCGTACAGGCTGGTGTGATTATTTATATTTTTAATCAAAAAGGAAATCCGGAGTCCAGCAGAACGTGGATTTTGTTAATTCTGGTAATGCCGGTTTTTGGATGCCTCTTCTATATCTATGTACGTTTGGAATTGGGAACAAAATATATTGGAGAGAGACTTGGCAATCTTCAGATGGCCACCTGGCCGTATCTGGCACAGAAAACGGAGATTGTAGAAGAATTGCGGGTGAGTAAACCGGCAAATGCAAACCTGGCATACTATATGCAGAAACAATTGCATTTTCCAACCTATCGAAATACAAAAGCGATGTATTTTCCAACAGGTCAGGATAAATTTAAGGTAATGCTTGAAAAGTTGGAGGGCGCAGAAAAATATATCTTTTTGGAATATTTTATTGTAACAGAAGGATATATGTGGAATTCGATTTTAGATATTTTGAAACGGAAAGCCGCAGAGGGTGTCGAAGTACGTTTTATGTATGACGGCATGTGCAGTATTTCGAATCTGCCATATAATTATCCAAAAAAAATACGAAAATACGGTATTAAATGTAAGATGTTCAGTCCAATTCGTCCGATTCTGACTACAACGCAAAATAACAGAGATCACCGAAAAATCTGTGTAATCGATGGAAAATATGGATTTACCGGTGGAATCAATCTGGCAGATGAATACATTAATCAGAAAGAACGTTTTGGATATTGGAAAGATACGGCTGTAATGCTGGAAGGGGAAGCAGTTCAGAGTCTTACAATGATGTTTTTGCAGATGTGGAATGTAACCGAACATAAGCCGGAGGATTATGAAAAGTATTTGACAAAACGACTACCGGAGATGAGACGAGAACTGGGGTATATGATTCCGTATGGTGATAGTCCGTTTGATCATGAAGACGTGGGAAAAGAAGTATATTTTCATATTTTGAACCATGCAAAAAAATACGTACATATTATGACGCCATATTTGATTTTGGATAATGAGATGTATGATACACTAGCAAGAGCAGCAAAAAGTGGAATTGATGTAACGATCATCATGCCACATATCCCGGATAAATGGTATGCTTTTGCAGTAGCTAAGACACATTATAGAGAATTGATTGAAGCTGGTGTAAAGATTTATGAATTTTTACCGGGTTTTGTGCATGCGAAGGTCTTTGTATCTGATAATGATACGGCAACCGTAGGAACAATTAATTTGGATTATCGGAGTCTGTACCTACATTTTGAGTGTGGTGTATTTATTTATAATAACCCTGTAGTGCGTGATATAGAGCTGGATTTCCAAAATACATTGAAAAAATGTCATCGGATTTCGCTGGCGGATCTGAAAAAAATCAATCCGGTCATGCTGTTATGTGGAAGAGTTCTGCGTTTGATTGCACCATTGATGTAAGTATATTTTTTTCTTTACATCTAAAAAAAGCTGTAGTATAATTCCGATGTAGTTTTTTGAATACAATATTTTCAAGGCGTAAATACGCAGGAGGATTTGGAAATGGTAAAAGCGGTAGTTGGAGCAAACTGGGGCGACGAAGGAAAAGGCAAGATTACGGATATGCTCGGAAAAGAGGCGGACATCATTGTTCGTTTTCAAGGTGGAGCCAATGCAGGTCATACAATTGTAAATGATTATGGAAAATTTGCATTGCATACATTGCCATCCGGTGTATTTTATGAGCATACAACAAGTGTGATCGGAAATGGTGTTGCACTCGATATACCAAGATTGTTTGAGGAAGTGCAGTCTGTTGTTGAAAAGGGTGTTCCGACTCCTAAGATTCTTGTATCAGATCGTGCACAGATTGTTATGTCTTATCACAAATTATTTGATGCATATGAAGAGGAAAGACTTGCGGGCAAATCTTTTGGGTCTACAAAGTCTGGAATTGCACCGTTTTATTCTGATAAGTTTGCAAAGATTGGTTTTCAGGTAAGTGAGTTATTTGATGATGAACTGCTAAAAGAGAAAACAGAGAGGATTGCAGAACAGAAGAATGTGATATTGGAACATTTATATCATAAACCGCTTTTAAATCCGGAAGATTTATATAAAGAATTAAAAGAGTATAAGGAAATGATCGCACCGTATGTTTGTGATGTATCGTTGTTCTTACACAATGCATTGAAAGAGGGAAAAGAGATCCTGCTAGAAGGTCAGCTTGGTTCTTTGAAGGATCCAGATCATGGGATTTATCCAATGGTAACTTCGTCTTCTACATTGGCTGCTTATGGGGCAATAGGAGCAGGAATTCCACCGTATGAGATTAAGCAGATCATTACTGTATGTAAAGCATATTCCAGTGCAGTAGGCGCAGGCGCATTTGTTAGTGAGATTTTTGGAGAAGAAGCAGACGAATTGAGAAAAAGAGGCGGCGATGGCGGTGAATTTGGTGCAACAACCGGTCGGCCAAGAAGAATGGGCTGGTTTGATTGTGTGGCATCTAAGTATGGCTGTCGTATGCAAGGAACTACAGATGTTGCATTTACTGTTTTAGATGTGCTTGGATATCTGGATGAGATTCCGGTATGTGTCGGTTATGAGATCGATGGAAAGCTGACAACAGATTTCCCGGTAACACATCTTTTGGAAAAAGCGAAACCGGTATATAAAATACTTCCAGGATGGAAAAGTGATATACGTGGAATTAAGAAATTTGAAGATCTGCCGGAAAACTGTCGGAAATATATTGAGTTCGTAGAGGAACAGATTGGATACCCAATTACATTAATCAGTAATGGACCGGGAAGAGACGATATTATTTATCGCATGAAAGAAAAAAAATAATAAAATTATAAAAAGAATGATTTGACCATTATTTTAAAATAAGGCAGATCATTCTTTTTTTCTTAAAATTTTACAAAGAGAACAAAGTTTTATTACATTTGGAAGATATAATATAAGTGTATTTGAAAGAAAAGTTAAAAAAGGAATATTTTGGGCTGATTCTGCATAGACTTGTAAAGTTGAGGGAGTCTTGAATATAGATTACAGGAGGTATTTTCATGCAAAAGAGTGAAGAAAAAAGTAGACAAGAAATCATAACGATTGAAGAATATCTGAGAAAAAGAAGTTTGATTAAAAAACAGGAAAAAGAACAGAATTGTCTCGGCGCTGCCGGATTGAAATACCGGCAGGGAGATGCAATGGAACTTGCAGAACTTATGTATATGTGAAGTTAATCTTCGTCATGCGCATTTTTATTAAGTTTGCTAAAAAGAATTAGACCATACAAAAGAACCGGAAGGATAATAGTTGCAGCAACAGACACTATAAGCAGATCATTGGTAAGTGGAGAATCAATCAATGCAAATATAAGAGTACTTAAATAAAGTAAAATTAACAGAATAGCGCTGATCAATGCAAATATACGCTTTGTTTTTTTCATGGAGAATTCCTACCTTTCGTTGGAGAAATTATATAAGTTTTATTTGTGTTTATTTTGGGAAACGATATAATCATAACACAAAATCTGTATCTTTTCATTAAAGAATATACTGGAAAAAGAGAAAGTTTTTCAAAATGATGTATTGGAACCGGCAGCAACGTAAAAATAACAGTTTACGGAATGAAAAATATGTTATATAATGGGTGTCAGTTGATATTTTGATAAAAGGAGTTTAAGTACAATGAGTGATAAGAGTTTATTGGAACAGTGGCGTGAGACTGCATATAATCAAGAAGCTTCCAAAGCACAGTTAGAGAATTTCTGGGGAAATTACTTTAACATTGAGAAAAAGATTTATGAGATTTTGCTGACCAATCCGGACGAGGAAGTAAAAGGAACTGTAAAAGAATTAGCAGATAAATTTGGACAGCATGTTATGACAATGGTTGGTTTTCTGGATGGAATCAATGATAGTTTAAAGGTAAAGAACCCAATTGAGACAATGACAGAAGAGACTGTTGTAAGCCTTGCATTTGATAAGGAACTTTTGTATAAGAACATGGTGGATGCAAAAGCTGACTGGCTCTATGAATTGCCACAGTGGGAGCAGATTTTTGATGAAGAAACCAGAAAACGTTTATATCGTGAACAGAAGCAGTCAGGAACTGTCCGCAAGGAGAAGAAGATTGGAAGAAATGATCCATGTCCATGTGGAAGCGGAAAGAAATACAAAAAATGCTGTGGACGTAATGCATAAGCTATGATACAGGTATATTTTATAATAATGGGGATAGGCTGTCTGCTTTATTATGGAATGATACGCTATTATACCGGCAAATGGGATTCAACATTTGCCGGTTTTTGGCTTTTATCAGGAATGATTCATTTGAGCGGATTGCTGTTTTGGAAGTGGATACCAGGAATTGTTCAAAAAGTTGTGTTAGTGATGCTTTTGGTTTTATGGATGCTGTTTTTGATAACGGAAGGAGTTATTTTATGGAAAATGAAACAAAAACCAGAGCGCAATGCTGAGTATCTGATTGTATTAGGTGCGCATGTGAATGGAAAGAAAATTACAAATTCTCTGATGTACCGTCTGGATGCAGCTTATACATATTTGTGTGAAAATTCAAAAACACAGGTAATTGTATCAGGAGGACAGGGTAATGGAGAGGCGATTTCGGAAGCAGAGGCTATGGCGGAAAATCTTTTGCAAAGAGGAATTGCAGCAGAAAGGATTGTTCAGGAGAATAAATCTACTACAACAGCAGAAAATTTACGCTTTTCGGGGGAATTGATTTCAGTACGGAAACCTGATGGTTTGAAAGTAGCATCGGTGGTCCTTGTGACGAATAATTTTCATATTTGTCGTGCGTTATTAATTGGAAGACAAGTAGGATATATGAATCTGAGTGGACTTGCGGCAATATCTAATCCTGTTTTGCAGCTAAATTACTTGGTACGGGAGTTTTTTGCGGTTATTTGGAATTATTTATTAATAAAAACTAAAAAAATCTCATAAAAGTAACAAGATTGTGAGTGAAAAGTTAAATCCGTTTTGCAAAAAAGGAGAAGAAATAGATTGTAAAGTTTTGTAATCATCTTGACAAAAAAAAGAGCAATGTTATAATGATTAAAGATTCAAAACACGTTGAAGAGAAGAGTAAAATGCGGAAAGAATACAGAGAGGGAAGTCGTTGGCTGGAAACTTCCTATTACGGAACCATTTGAAAACTACCTCTGAGTGGCTGCAAAACAGTCCGGTGATTCCGTTATCATCAGAATGAAGTGGTTCCGGCATGGTCCGGTACAATTAGGGTGGAACCGCGAGAAGAGTACTCGTCCCTTTCTGCAGTGATGCAGAAAGGGACTTTTTTATTTTTGTTATTCAAAAAAAGGAAAGAACCCCGCCATTTTATTACTGCAGGGCAAAACAAATAAAACAAAAAAGGAGAGAAAAGTATGAAAATTACATTGAAAGATGGCTCTGTAATTGAATATGCAGAGAGTAAAAGAGTAATTGATATTGCATCCGATATTAGTGAAGGATTGGCAAGAATGGCAACAGCCGGAGAGGTGAACGGAGAAGTTGTAGACTTGAGAACGGTCATAGAGGAAGATTGCGAATTGAGCATTCTTACTTTTAATGATGAAAAAGGAAAAGGTGCATTTCGTCATACAGCATCTCATATTATGGCACAGGCAATTAAACGTCTGTATCCGGATACAAAATTGGCAATTGGACCGTCTATCGAGGATGGATTCTATTATGATATCGATCGCGAGACTCCGCTTACAGAAGCTGATTTGGAAAAAATCGAAGCTGAGATGAAAAAAGTTGTGAAAGAGGCACTTCCGATTGAACAGTTTACAATGCCGAGAAGTGAGGCAATTGAATATTTTAAGTCAAATGAGGAAATTTATAAAGTTGAGTTGATTGAAGATTTACCGGAGGATTCCATTATCAGCTTTTATAAACAGGGTGAGTTTACAGATTTATGTGCAGGACCACATTTGATGACTACAAAGCCTGTGAAAGCTTTTAAACTGACAAGTCTTGCCGGCGCTTACTGGCGAGGAAGTGAGAAAAATAAGATGCTCCAGAGAATCTATGGAACTGCATTTCCGAAGAAAGCAGAACTGGAAGAACATCTGGCAATGATTGAAGAGGCAAAGAAACGTGATCACAGACGTCTTGGAAAAGAACTGGGACTCTTTATGATGCGTGATGAAGGACCAGGATTCCCATTCTTCCTGCCAAAGGGAATGGTATTAAAGAATACACTTCTTGATTATTGGAGAGAGATTCATACAAAGAATGATTATGTAGAGATCAATACGCCAATTATGTTGAGCAGACATTTGTGGGAAACATCTGGTCACTGGGGACATTATAAAGAGAATATGTATACAACAGTGATTGATGAAGAGGATTTTGCAATCAAACCTATGAACTGCCCAGGAGGCATTCTTGTATATCAGTCAGAACCACGTTCTTATCGTGACCTTCCGTTGCGTATGGGAGAATTGGGCTTGGTACATCGCCATGAAAAATCTGGTCAGCTGCATGGTTTGATGCGTGTGCGCTGTTTTACACAGGATGATGCACATATTTTTATGATGCCGGAACAGATTCGGGATGAAATCAAAGGAGTTGCAAAACTGATTGATGAAGTCTACAGCTTGTTTGGATTCAAGTATCATGTAGAGCTTTCCACACGTCCAGAGGACAGTATGGGAAGTGATGAAGATTGGGAATTGGCAACAGATGCACTTCGCGGCGCATTGGATGATTTGGGACTTCCATATGTTGTAAATGAAGGGGATGGAGCATTTTATGGACCGAAGATTGATTTCCATTTGCAGGATTCCATTGGAAGAACATGGCAGTGCGGAACAATTCAGCTCGATTTCCAGCTTCCACTTCGTTTTGATTTGGAGTATACAGGGGCAGATGGAGAGAAACACCGCCCGATTATGATTCATCGTGTGGCTTTTGGCTCCATTGAGCGTTTCATTGGTATTTTAATTGAGCATTTTGCAGGAGCATTCCCAACATGGCTGTCTCCGGTTCAGGTGAAAGTATTGCCTATTTCTGATAAATACATGGAATATGCAGAAAGCGTGCTGGCTGATTTGAAAGAAACAGGAATACGTGCAGAATTGGATTCACGTGCTGAGAAGATTGGCTATAAGATTCGTGAAGCTCAGATGCAGAAGATTCCGTATATGCTCGTTGTAGGGGCGAAAGAGGAAGAAAGTGGACTTGTATCTGTCAGAAGTCGTTTTGAGGGTGATGAAGGACAGAAACCGCTTAGTGAATTTATTACTTCCATTCAAAAGGAAATAAAAGAAAAAATTGCAAGAGAAGTAAAACATACCGAAGACAAATAGGTATAGAATTTTGGATATAGGGCATAATGATAGCGTCAGTGGATTCTGGCGCTATTTCTAATAAAAGGAGGAATCACATTATGCCACAATTAAAATGTACTGTACAAACATGTGTGCACAACAAACAATTTTTATGCGATTTGGATACAATTGAAGTTGGCGGAAATCATGCAAAGGATGCGAAGGAAACTTGTTGCGATAGTTTCGAAGAGAGAAAAGGTGACTCTTATTCAAATGTAACCGGAACTGCATCCGAACTTTCTGATATTGATTGCAAAGCAGAAGAGTGCAAGTATAACGATGCTTGTAAATGTCATGCAGGAAAAATCAGCGTAGAGGGAAGCAATGCCTGTCATTGCGGAGAAACGGAATGCGCAACATTTGATTGTAAAAATTAAATAAGGTTATTGCATCTTATAAAAGGATGAAAGTGCTCCTCTGGATTTGAGGGGCATTTTTTTATGATACAGGGAACTGCTTTGCAATCCTATTTTTATTTTAGGATTGACTGTTGACGAGAAAGAGTGTGTAAGCGTATAATTTATAGCGAAATATATTAAGAAAGGCAAGAAAAACAATGAAGGAAGAATTGGAGCAGAATCAGAAAACGAGAACTTCATCAGAAAAAAAGAATGGATATTATATTAATCAGCCGGATTTTGGGAATCAAGGACCTTCTAAGCTGCGTCAACAGTTAAATAGAGGAATGACAGCATTTGTTGTGATAATTCTTTGTATGCTTTGTTTTTTTGTATTGCTTAGAGTCGATGACATTTCAAAAATATTAAAATTGATTTTTCATATATTGAGACCAATTGTTTATGGGTTGGCAATTGCATACTTGCTGAATCCAATTGTTAAGACGGTAGAAAGATATTTAAAACCATGGGTGAAAAAGCGCTTTCCGCGGTTTAAAAAGTCACATCAATTTTGTCGCGGCGTAGGAATTGCAGTGGCTCTTGTGGTGATGTCAACCATTATCAGTGCATTATTTAATATGTTGATTCCGGAATTATACAACAGTATTCGGAATCTGGCACTAACATTGCCTGGACAGATAAATGAAGCGCTGCGTAATTTAACGGTATTGATGTCTCAGGATACAACTCTTGGGAAATTTTTTACAACATTTTTAACAGAGGCAACAACATTTTTACAAAACTGGATGCGTACAGATTTGTTGTCACAAGTCAATGATTTTATGTCGCATCTTACAGAAGGTGTATTCAATGTGGTAAATGGGATAATGAATGCTGTGATTGGTATCATTGTTTCTGTTTATGTATTATACAGCAAAGAAAAGTTTTCTATGCAGAGTAAAAAGATTATCTATGCACTTTTTAAGCCGGGACATGCTAATATGATTTTACATTTATCTATAAAAAGTAATGAGATTTTTGGAGGTTTTATAATCGGAAAAATCATTGATTCGGCAATTATAGGGGTACTTTGTTTTATCGGATTGACAATTTTGGACATGCCTTATACGGTTCTTGTCAGTGTAATTGTTGGAGTGACAAATGTAATTCCTTTTTTTGGACCTTATATTGGGGCAATTCCGAGTGCAATTCTAATTATGTTATCAGATCCTAAAATGGGAATCTATTTTGTTATATTTGTTTTAGTATTACAGCAATTAGATGGAAATGTAATCGGACCCAAAATTCTTGGAGATTCTACAGGATTGTCAGCATTTTGGGTAATGTTTTCGATTCTTTTGGGCGGAGGTCTTTTCGGATTTGTAGGAATGATTCTGGGAGTTCCTACATTTGCAGTATTTTATTATATTGTAAATATGTTAATTAATCACAAACTGGAAAAACGAAAGCTGCCTACAGAGACAGAATGCTATGATAAATTAAGTTATGTAGATTCAGATGGTACATATGTACATTCTGAAAAAAATGAAATGAACGAATAGGAAGGAAAAGAATTATGCCAATACGAGTTCAAAATGATTTGCCTGTAAAAGAAATACTGGAACATGAAAATATATTTGTAATGGATGAATATCGTGCGGCGCATCAGGATATACGACCAATCAGCATTGGACTTTTGAATCTGATGCCTCTGAAAGAAGATACAGAGCTCCAGATTTTGAGATCCTTGTCAAATACGCCGCTGCAGGTAGACGTGACGTTTGTACGCATGACAAGTCATGTTTCCAAAAATACTTCTACCAGTCACATTTATAAATTTTATGAGGCATTTGAAGAAATTAAACATCAGAAATTTGATGGATTTATTATCACAGGCGCTCCGGTAGAGCAGATGGACTTTGAAGAAGTAGATTACTGGAATGAATTGAAGGAAATTATGGAGTGGACAAAAACAAATGTAACCTCTACGTTGCATTTGTGCTGGGGAGCACAGGCAGGACTTTATTATCATTACGGAATCAACAAAGAAATGTTGCCGAAAAAACTTTCCGGCGTATATCGTCATAGAGTAAGAAATCGAAAGATTCCGCTTGTTCGGGGATTTGATGATGTATTTATGGCGCCGCATTCCAGACATACAGAAGTGCCGCAGAATCTTTTGGAATCAGACGAAAGAATTACAATTCTTGCAGATTCCTTGCAGGCAGGGGTATTTTTATGCATGGCAGAGGAGGGGCGTCAGATATTTGTAATGGGGCATCCGGAGTATGACAGAATGACATTGGATTCAGAATATAAACGTGATATGGGAAAGGGATTGAATCCGCAGATTCCGGAAAATTATTATCCGGATGATGACCCAGAGAATAAACCAGTATTAACATGGCGGGCACATGCAAATAATCTGTATACAAACTGGCTCAATTATTATGTGTATCAGGTGACACCGTATGATTTGTACGGAACGCCAAGTTTTTAGCATATTTACAAGGATTTCTCGTGATATTCTGAATATCTTTTATAGTATAGCCGTTTTTAAACATAAGTGCTTTGAGATATTTTCCTGTTATTTATTTGAGTTTGTAAATACTTTTTTTAATGCGAAGAAAAACATTCCAAGAACAAGGAAATGAGTATGTCCTACGCTTAATGTTGTGTTTCCTGTAAAGTTGGTGAATTTTGTGAATTCTCTGTAGAAAACACCGGCTGCCAAGGCAAGTATCATGTAGATCATAGATGTGTTAATTATTTTTTTATTAGTATTCTCCTTTTTAAAATTCATTCTTACTTTGTCATCTTAGCATATGAATGAAAAAAGCCAATTCCAAACATCGGAAAAGTGCAATAACGCGATATAAAAAGGACACGAAATAAAGAAAGGTGGAAGAAAATGGCAACATATAGCTGTATTGGAGCGATTCATGAGGATGTTATGAAAATGGTGGAAAAATCAATTGCCAAAAATAGAAAAGAAAGGATCCATGAACTGTATGAATTTCGGAATATTCAGCCGGAAGAAGTGGAGCAGACTATTGAAATTGAGCAGATTTGTTTTCCACCAAATGAGGCTTGCTCTGATAAAAATATGCGGGAACGTGTAAAAGTTGCACCGGAATTATTTTTAGTTGCGGTTAGTAAACATACGGGAAAGATTGCAGGATTTTTGAATGGATTATCTACAGAGGAAGAAAAATTTCGAGATGAATTTTTCACCGATAGCAGTTTGTATAATTCAACAGGAAAAAATGTGATGTTGCTCGGATTGGATGTACTTCCACAATATAGAAGAAAGGGTCTGGCAACAGAGTTAATGGAAATTTACTGTGAAAGAGAACGAGAAAAGGGCAGAAAAAAACTTTTGCTGACTTGTCTGGAGTCAAAAGTGGAAATGTATGAAAAAATGGGATACACAGATTTAGGGCTTGCGGATTCCACATGGGGTGGAGAGCAGTGGCATGAAATGTTTATTGATTTGAATACTTATGCAAAAACAAAGCATTAGGGAAATAATCTGTCCAATATTGTAGACGAGTTGAGTTTTCAACTACATAGAAAAGGAGAATGATAGAAATGAAGAGAATTGCGAAATTCCATAAAGTGAGCTTCCAGCAATTTCAGAAGGGCTGGGTGGATACATTTGGAGAAGAAAAGGATGAACAGATAAAAAAAATTTATGAAATAATAAAGCTACCTAAACGAGCAACTGCCGGATCAGCAGGATATGACTTTTATGCACCGATAGATCTTATATTGAAACCGGGAGAAACAATAAAAATTCCAACAGGAATACGAGTGGAAATGGAGCATAACTGGGTGTTAAAATGTTATCCACGAAGCGGATTGGGGTTTAAGTATCGTCTGCAGTTAAATAACACCGTAGGAATTATAGATAGTGATTATTATTATTCTGATAATGAGGGTCATATATTTGCCAAAATAACAAATGACAGCAATGAAAATAAAACGGTTGAAATCAAAGCTGGAGAAGGGTTTATGCAAGGGATTTTTGTTGAATATGGAATTACCGTAGATGATGATGTGGTTGAAGTGAGAAATGGCGGATTTGGAAGTACAACAAAAAAATAAATGGGAATGATTTTATAAAAAGTGGGAAGACTATTCTTGTATGAAAATAGACTTGATGAAAGAAATATACTGGAAAAAAGTAGTATAAGAAAGGATTCGTTTCCAATGATTAAGAAAAATGAAAAAAAGATAGGTCCGTCATTTGAGGAGAATATTGCATATATGGAAGAGTTTCTTCCGGTAAAAGAAAGTTTTGATATCATACGTCGTGATATGGAAATTGGTGGAAGAAATGCAGTGTTTTATTTTATAGACGGTTTTACGAAAGATGAATCCATGTTGAAAATCATGGATTCTTTTTTTGGGGTGAGGGAAGAAGATATGCCAGATGATGCAACAATATTTACCCGAAGATATGTACCGTATGTAGAAGTGGATGTCTTGCAGAATTTTGACGAAGTGCTGAGAAACGTACTTTCTGGCGTAACCTGCTTATTTATCAGTGGATATGAGGTATGTATTGCGATTGATTGTCGAACATATCCGGCTCGTAGTGTAGATGAACCGGATAAAGATAAGTCTCTCAGAGGATCAAGAGACGGGTTTGTAGAAACAATTGTCTTTAATACAGCATTGCTGCGCAGAAGAATCAGAGATCCGCATCTTGTAATGGGAATGACAGAAGCAGGGCAGACGTCCAGAACAGATATTGCAATCTGCTATATGAAAGATCGTGTAGATCAGGCATTGTTGAAAAATTTGATGGAACGTATAGATGCTTTGGAAATTGATGATTTGCGTATGAATCAGCAAAGTTTGGCAGATGCCTTATTTAAAAGAAAGTGGTTTAATCCATTTCCAAAATTTAAATTTACAGAAAGACCGGATACAGCGGCAGCATGTTTGTTAGAAGGAAAAGTAGTCATACTGGTTGATAATTCTCCGTCAGCCATGATCTTGCCAACATCTATTTTAGATATGGTGGAAGAAGCAAATGATTATTATTTTCCGACGATTACAGGGTTATATTTGAAATTTTCGAGAGCATTGATAACAATAGGGACTGTATTCTTAACTCCGATCTATTTATTATTCATGCAGAATTTAGATTGGTTACCGGAAATGTTTCAATTTACAATTGTCCAGGAACCGGTTTATGTTCCGTTGATATATCAATTTTTGATATTAGAACTGGCTATTGATGGCTTGCGTTTAGCGGCGTTAAATACTCCTAGTATGCTTAGTACACCGTTGAGTGTGATCGCAGGTTTGGTTATGGGAGAATTTTCGGTATCTTCAGGATGGTTTAATAGCGAAATTATGCTGGGAATGGCATTTGTAGCAGTAGCGAATTATACGCAGCCTAATTTTGAATTGGGATATGCATTAAAATTTATGCGTCTTATGCTTTTGATTCTCACTGCATGTTTTAATGGAGTTGGCTTTTTTATTGGTTGTATACTAGTTCTATGCTTTCTTGTATTTAATAAAACACTGTCTGGAAGAAATTATTTAAATATTAAATTGAATTAAAATCGTTGGTTAAGGAGCGGATTTGTAAGAAAAACTTTGCGAAATTGAAAAAAAGTGATATGATAAGTCGGTAATCGTTAATTGCACATAGGAGTGTGGAGGATAGAATATGAGAGACTATATCATTACAGTAAACAGCACCGTAGATTTGCCGAAACAGTGGCTTGCAGAACGAAATGTTCCGGTAATTCCATTGAAATATACCATTGATGATGAAATATATACAGATATGGAAGGCTTGAGCGCAAAGGAGTTTTTTGCAAAACTGAGAGAAGGGAAGATAGCAACAACTTCTCAAATCAATCCGGAAGAGGCAAGAGAATATCTGGAGCCATTTGTAAAAGAAGGGAAGGACGTACTGCATCTTGCATTTTCTTCGGGGTTGAGTGGAACATGTAATAGTATGAGAATTGCAGCAGAAGAATTGGAAGAAGAGTATCCGGGAGCGAAAGTCTATATTATCGATACACTTTGTGCATGTTTGGGAGAAGGTTTGCTGCTTTATTATGCATTGAAACAGAAAGCAGAAGGCAAGACAATTGATGAGACTGCAAAGTGGGTAGAAGAGAATAAACTTCATATTTGTCATAATGTAACAGTGGATGATTTGAATCATTTGTATCGAGGAGGGCGTGTGTCTAAGACAGCTGCAGTATTAGGGACGATGATACAGATCAAGCCGATTATCCATATGGACAAGCAAGGGTGCCTGCAAGTTGTGGGAAAAGAGCGAGGACGTAAGAAAGCATTGAATAAAATTGTAGATATGGCAGCAAAGCAGATTCCTGGATGGGAAAATGATTTGGCTATGATTACACATGGAGATTGTATAGAAGATGCAGAGTATGTAGCTAAGCAGGTGCGCGAGAAACTGGGAATTCAAGAAGTATTAATTAACAATATAGGAACTGTTATCGGAAGTCATACAGGACCGGGAGTGGTTGCTGTATTTGTAATGGGAAATGAAAGATAAGAGAAAATGAAATTGCCGGGGTGTGAAGTGCCCCGGCATTTATATTTGTTAGTTATGAAGTTTAAACAGCTTGCTTAAATCGTTTACAAGACATATAATCCCATTGCATTTAAGATAGAGCTAATTAGAATCGCAACCAAAATGATTGGAGCAATCCATTTTATAACAACTGTAAAAAGTTTTTTTGCTTTGAAAGTAGCACCTTCAGCCTCGGCCTCTTCGATGATTGTTGTTGGTTTGATAATGAAACCAACAAAGAAACAAGTGAGTAAGGCAACAATAGGCATCAAAATACTATTACTGATAAAGTCAAATGCATCTAGGATTGACATTCCCAATGGTTTGATGAAATCCCAGATTCCGAATCCCAGAGAGGAAGGAATCCCCATTATTAACAGATAAGCATAAACAAGAATGCTGGTTGTTTTTCTTGACCAATGGAAACGGTCCATTAAAATAGAAACAATGGTTTCCATTAATGAGATGGAAGAGGTTACAGCGGCAAGGAATACAAGGATAAAAAATACGGTTCCCAGTATTCCACCGATTGGCATGCCGTTAAAGACTTTTGGTAATGTGATGAACATAAGTCCCGGTCCCGCATTCAATTTAGAAGTATCTCCACCGGAAAAAGCAAATACAGCAGGTACAATCATCAAACCTGCGAAAAATGCAATTGCCGTATCAAAAATTTCGATTTGGCGAACAGAATGCTCTAAGTTGGTTGTTTTCTTCATATAAGAACCATAAGTAATCATAATTCCCATTGCAAGGGACATGGAGTAGAAAAGCTGTCCCATTGCAGCCAACAGTGTTTTTAATGAAAAATCTGACATATGCGGCATGATGTAATATTTTACACCTTCCCAAGCTCCATCAATTGTTAATACATAGAGAGAAACCCCTACAGTCAAAATAACAAGAACAGGCATCATAAATTTGCTGACAGTTTCGATTCCTTTTTCGACTCCAAGAATAACAACAACAGCAGTAATGGTAACAAATAATGCAAACCAGAAGATAGGCTCTCCGGTTTTCGCAATAAATGTAGGAAAATAACTATCTTCAGCTGCTGTGGCAGCGTGTCCGGAAATAAATACAGTAAAATATTTGATTACCCATCCGCCAATGACAGAGTAATAAGGCAAAATAAGAATTGGAACGAGTGCATTTAAAATACCTGCAAAGCCGAACTTCTTATTTAAAGCTCCAAAAGCACCGATAGCGCTGAGTCTTGTTTTACGACCAAGAGCAATCTCAGCAACCATAAGGGCAAAACCAAATGTAACTGCAAGAATCAAGTAGCAGAGTAAAAAAGTACCTCCGCCATACTGAGCTACGAGATACGGGAAACGCCAAATGTTTCCAAGGCCGACAGCAGAACCGGCAGCGGCCAGAATAAAGCCGATTCTACTTGTAAAGTTACTTCTTTTGTTCGTCATAAATAAAAATCCTCCATTTTCTATATAAATTCTTTTGTATTTTTCATAATCTTATTGGTTCATATCCTTAACCGATTCCACCATAAAAGATTCCCAGTATATAAACAAGAATTGCAACGCCGCAGAAAACATATTTGGTCATAGGTTCTAACCATTTGCCAACTCTTTTTTTACGACCTTCCTGAATTGCATTTCTTGCAAACCCTTTTTTGCAAACCCAGAACATGGTAATACCTGCTAAAAGCGCTCCCAATGGGATAACATAAATAGAAATCGTGTCCATCCATGGGCTAAGCAAATCACCTTCTACAAAAATACCTACAGTTGCTGTGATTATTCCAATCAGGAGAAGAGACAGGTTGCGGGAAAGACCGAATCGTGTCTGTAAGGCCTCTACAGGGCTTTCTAAGAGGTTCATAAGTGATGTGACACCTGCAAAAAGTACGGCCAGGAAGAAAATCACCGCAAAAATTCTGCCGAATGGAAGGCTCTGGATGACATTTGGAATCGTGATAAATAATAAACCAGGTCCTGAATTAGGTTCCATTTGATAGGCGAAGACTGCTGGTATAATGACGACTCCAGCCAATATAGCTGCAAGTGTATCAAACAAAGCAACATGGCCTGCACTATATATTAAATCCACATCCTTTTTTAAATAACTTCCATATACAACGGTTCCGCTCCCGGCTAGAGAAAGGGAGAAAAATGCCTGCCCCATTGCATAAACCCAAGTTTTTGGATTTCGCATCGCATCCCAATCGGGCCGGAATAGGTATTGATATCCTTCCATAGAACCTGGGAGGGTTGCAACTTGTATTGCCAATAGGATAAACAGAATAAAAAAGGCAGGCATCAACAACTTGTTAATCTTTTCAATGCCTCCGGAAATACCTAAGGACATACAAAGAAGTACAAGAAACAGACCAAGCATGTGCCATGGAATACTTCCGAAATTCTGTGCAAGTTCTCCAAATTCAGCTCCGGAATCAGTCGTTGTTAAAATACTTCCGGAAATGGCGGCCCAGAAATAGCGAATGATCCATCCGACAACAACGCTGTATCCGATGGCAATTCCGAGAGAACCAATAACCGGAATCAATCCAATAAATTCTCCTGTCCGTTTCAAGCCACGCTGTTCAAATGCTTTGGTAAATGCACCCAGAGGACCTATTTGCATAGCGCGTCCGAATGCCATTTCTCCAATTACCCCGGTAAAACCAATCAATAAAACAAAGAGGATATAGGGGATGAGAAAGGCAGAACCACCAAATTCTCCAATTCGGTAGGGGAAAAGCCATATGTTAGCCATTCCGACGGAACTGCCGATGCAGGCAATAATAAACCCCCATTGATTTTTGAACTTGTCATTTGTGTTCGTTTGGTGTATCTTATTCATAAAGACAAATCCTTTCCGTATATAATAATGAATAAAACATAGTCACTGTATAAATATAGCACTGTAAGCTGATAAAGTGACTCGATAGTGCGATTATTATATCATAGATTTGTTAATAAAGAAAGAAAAGATAAAAAGTTTTAAAAAATTATAAAATCATATTGACATGATATGGGATATATGATACATTATGTTAAGCGTGAGGCAAAAAGAAAGAAGAGTATCCACTCTCACCGCAGCACAATTGGGTGACTACGGTTGATATTGAAATCACACGAGCTGATATTCGGCGTGTGCAGATAAGTATCGAGTGGGTAGAAACACTCGATTTTTTTGTGTCATGAAAAGGCAAAGCCAAGGGAAAATCAATGACGGAGGTATACGACAATTAGCGATTTAATGATTAATGAACAGATCAGAGACAGAGAAGTACGTCTGATCAGCGAAAATGGTGAACAGTTGGGAATTATGTCAGCACGAGATGCTTATAAACTGGCTCAAGAAGCAGAACTTGATTTGGTGAAGATTGCACCGACAGCGAAACCGCCGGTATGCAAAATCATTGATTACGGCAAGTACAAATATGAGCTGACAAGAAAAGAGAAAGAAGCAAAGAAAAAGCAGAAGACTGTTGAAGTAAAAGAAGTACGTTTATCGCCGAACATCGATACCAACGACTTAAATACCAAGATGAATAATGCAAAGAAATTCATTGCAAAAGGCAATAAAGTCAAAGTCACACTGCGTTTCCGAGGAAGAGAGATGGCACATGTTCAGCAGAGCAAACATATTTTAGATGATTTTGCAAAACAGCTAGAAGATGTTGCGTCTGTAGAAAAACCGGCAAAATTAGAAGGTCGGAACATGAGCATGGTTTTAACTGTAAAACGTTAAAAATATTTTGCAGGCTATAGTCTGCAAGGCATAAGCACATTAAAGGAGGAAATCATCATGCCAAAAATTAAAACAAATAGAGCGGCAGCAAAGCGCTTCAAAGCAACAGGTACAGGAAAGCTGAAAAGAAATAAAGCTTATAAGAGCCATATCTTAACAAAAAAGACAACTAAGAGAAAAAGAAATCTTAGAAAGTCTACAATTGCAGATGCAACAAATGTAAAGAACATGAAAAAGGTATTACCATATCTGTAAGAATCGGTTAAGAGAAGGAGGAGCTTGAAATGGCAAGAATTAAAGGCGGAATGAACGCAAGAAAGAAACATAATAGAACACTGAAATTAGCAAAAGGATACAGAGGAGCACGTTCCAAACAGTATAGAGTAGCAAAACAGTCTGTAATGCGTGCATTGACTTCTGCATATGCAGGAAGAAAACAGCGCAAACGTCAGATGAGACAGCTTTGGATCGCTCGTATTAATGCTGCAGCAAGAATGAATGGAATGTCTTACAGCACATTTATGCATGGATTGAAACTTGCAGGTGTAGACATGAACAGAAAAATGCTTGCAGAGCTTGCAGTAAGTGATAAAGAAGGATTTGCAACATTGGTTGAAGTTGCAAAAGCAAAACTTGCATAATAAAAGGACAAGTTATCCCCGGAAAAATTGGTTTCCGGGGATTTTTGTATTTGAGTAAAAATCGTAGTGAATCTATTCAGAATGTGAGATGAATATTATATGATTTTTAGAAAATAAAAAAGAGAAATTCTTATAAAATAAGAATTTCTCACTTTTTAACTGATGCGGAAGATGGGACTTGAACCCACACAAGCGCAATGCTTACAAGATCCTTAGTCTTGCTCGTCTGCCAGTTCCGACACTTCCGCAAGTGTTTTGTGTAAATGTTTCACACGCCACGAGTGATATAATACTATTAAATCATAAGAATGTCAACAGTTTTTCGAAAAAAAATTAAATTTATTTTCAGGAGACAAAAAAAGCAAAATATATAAATTTCAGGACAACAAATAGATTGTAGGTTTTCCGGGTAAAAAGTATACTCAAAGTAGAGCGTTATGCATGGAAAATGGAAAGAGAAAGTAATAAATGGCAGAGAGTCAAAAAAGAAATGGGATGAGATGTTCTTCTTTTTTTGCAATTTTCTGATAATTACGTGTTATAATGAAAAATAAGATGTAAAAAAGGGAAAAAAGGACATAATAATACAACAAGGAGGAAGGTACAATGCTGGAAAAAGTAGATTTGACAAAAACAATCGCTAAGGAAGAATATCAAGAACGACTACCAAAACTACAGTTGCAATTAGGAAGATTACAGCGGAAGTGCCGAGAGCTGGATATTCCGGTTATGATTGTATTTGAAGGATTTGGAGCCGCAGGAAAAGGACTTCAAATTGGAAGAATGATTCAGAGTCTTGATCCGCGGGGGTTTCAGGTGTATACAATGAAAGAAGAATCAGAAGAAGAAAGGTTGCATCCGTTTCTTTGGCAGTTTTGGACGAAAATCCCTTCACGTGGGCAGATTGCGATTTATGACGGAAGCTGGTATCGGAAAGTTCTGCTGGAACATTTTGAAAAGAAGATGAAAAAGCAAAAATTGAGAGAAACATATCATTCGATCTGTACATTTGAAAAACAGCTTATTGATGACGGGTATTTGATTATAAAATTGTTTTTGGACATTAGTCAGGAAGAACAGAAAAAACGCTTTCATAAATTATTAAAGAGGAAAGAAACGGCATGGAGGGTTACGAATGGAGATTTAAAACAAAATAAGAAATACCAGAAGTATCAGCAGTGTATAGAAGAAATGTTTTCTATGACAGACACGGTCTATGCTCCTTGGAATCTTATTGCAGCAACGGATAAAAAGTTTGCAGCAGTAGAAATCTATTCGACAGTGATACAGAAAATAACTGAGAAAATAGAGAATCAGTATGCAGAAAAGGATACAGAAACAATGTTCGAAAGAACAGAAGAGAAGAAGGTGACGTCTGTATTGTCTAAGGTTGATCTGCAAGCATCCTGTTCCAAAGAAGTGTATAAGGATAAATTAAATCGGCTCCAGAAAGAGCTAGAGCGGCTCCATGGAGAATTGTATCGAAAAAGGATTCCGGTTGTAATCGGGTTTGAAGGTTGGGATGCAGGAGGGAAAGGCGGGGCAATTAAAAGATTAACTGAGCGTATGGATCCGCGTGGCTATGTAGTAAATCCGATTTCGGCCCCTAATGATTTGGAAAAATCCTATCACTATTTATGGAGATTTTGGCGAGCAATGCCAAAATCTGGGCATATTGCGATTTTCGATCGGACTTGGTACGGCAGAGTTATGGTAGAGCGGATAGAAGGGTTTTGTACGTCACAAGAATGGCAGCGTGCATATCAGGAAATAAATGATATGGAACGTGATTTGGCGCAGTCGGGTGCAATTGTTCTAAAATTTTGGATGCAGATCGACAAAGACGAACAGAAACGGAGATTTATGGAACGTCAGAATAATCCGGAAAAACAGTGGAAGATTACAGATGAAGACTGGCGAAATCGAGAAAAATGGGAAGAATATGAAAAGGCAGTGGATGAAATGCTTGTACGCACATCAAAGGAATATGCTCCTTGGATTGTTGTAGAGGGAAATGATAAATATTTTGCAAGAATCAAAGTCTTGGAAAGCGTTGTAAAAGCAATTAAAGAGAGGATGGAATGAAATGACAATCAGAGAGCAGTTAGAAGAACGAGAATATGATTATTTGAGTGAGTATGCTGCCAGGAGCAGGGAATCAAAAGGACGTGAAAAGGAAGAGCCGGAATGTGATATTCGTCCTGTTTTTCAGCGTGACCGAGATCGGATCCTGCATTGTAAAGCGTTTCGGCGTCTGAGACAAAAAACGCAGGTGTTTTTATTGCCGGATGGGGATCATTATCGTACAAGGCTTACGCATACTTTAGAAGTGTCTCAAAATGCCAGAACAATTGCAAAGGCATTGCGTCTGAATGAAGATCTTGTGGAAGCAATTGCATTAGGACATGATTTGGGGCATACACCTTTTGGACATGCGGGAGAACGCGCATTGAATGCGGTATATCATTTTGAACACAACGAACAGAGTCTACGCGTCGTTGAACATTTGGAACGACAAGGAAGGGGGCTGAATCTGACATGGGAAGTGAGAGATGGGATTGTGAATCATAAAACAGCAGGAAGGCCGCATACTCTGGAGGGGCAGATTGTGCGGCTGTCAGATAAGATTGCATATATCAATCATGATATTGATGATGCAATTCGGGGAGGGGTCTTACAAGAAGAGGATATTCCCAAAGAGATTCGTAAGGTGCTTGGAGTATCGGGGAAGGAACGTTTGGACACGATGGTACATAATGTAATTGTGAATAGTATGGAATGTTCTACAATACAGATGTCTGAGGAAGTCAGTCAGGCAATGACGGCTTTGCGTAAATTTATGTTTCAAAATGTATATCTAAATCCTGAGGCGAAAGGGGAAGAACAGAAGGCAATCCGTTTGGTAAAACAACTGTATGAATATTACATCGAACATCCGGAACGTTTGCCTGAAAAATATGTGGATGCGATTCAGAAAGAAATTGACCCGAAGGAACAGATTATCTGTGATTTCATTGCGGGAATGACAGATCATTATGCAGTAATGAAATATGAAGAGATTTTCGTTCCACAGGCATGGAAGAATTAAAAATAAAAATATTTTTGAAAAAATAAAGGAAACGGAAAAGTTTTGTCGAATATATACTATGTGGAGGTAATTATGTATTATTCGGATGAGTTAATAGAAGAAGTCAGAATGAAAAATGACATAGTAGATGTGATTTCCGGATATGTACGTCTGCAAAAGAAGGGAAGTTCTTATTTTGGGCTTTGTCCGTTTCACAATGAAAAATCCCCCTCTTTTTCTGTCAGCAGGCAAAAGCAGATGTATTATTGCTTTGGATGTGGTGCCGGAGGAAATGTTTTTACATTTCTGATGGAGTATGAAAATTTGACATTTGTAGAAGCAGTACAGATGCTTGCAGATCGGGCAGGGGTTGAACTGCCTAAGATGGAGTACTCAAAAGAGGCTAAAGAGCGGGCAGATTTAAAATCTATCCTTTTGGAAATCAATAAGGCAGCGGCACAATATTATTATGTACAGCTGAAAAATGAGCAAGGCAGAGTTGGATATACATATTTGAAGAATCGTGGACTTTCTGATGATACAATTAAAGCATTTGGTCTGGGATTTTCGAACAAGTACAATCAGGATTTATATCAATATCTAAAGTCAAAGGGATACCGGGAAGAGCATATTCGTCAAGCTGGACTGATCAGTACGGATGAGAAAAATGGCGTTTATGATAAGTTCTGGAATCGTGTTATGTTTCCAATTATGGATGTGAACAGCCGAGTGATTGGATTTGGTGGCCGGGTTATGGGAGACGCAAAGCCAAAGTATTTGAATTCTCCGGAGACACCGGTATTTGACAAGAGTCGTAACTTGTATGGACTTAATCGGGCACGATCTTCAAAGAAACCCTATTTTCTTTTGTGTGAAGGATATATGGACGTGATTGCTTTGCATCAGGCAGGATTTACTAATGCAGTTGCATCTTTAGGAACAGCATTGACACCGGGGCATGCGTCATTGATCAAAAGATATGTGCAGGAAGTATATTTGACATATGATAGCGATGAAGCTGGTACAAGGGCTGCGCTGCGAGGAGTTCCGATACTGAAAGCAGCAGGAATTTCAGCAAAGGTAATCAGAATGGATCCGTATAAAGATCCGGATGAATTTATTAAGAATCTGGGGGCTGAAGAGTTTGAACGCAGAATTGGTAATGCCAGGAATGGATTTATGTTTGGTTTAGAGGTGCTTCAAAAAGAGTATGATATGGGTTCGCCGGAAGGAAAAACAGCATTCTTTAGAGAGGCAGCAAAACGGCTGGCAGAGTTTGAAGATGAGCTGGAGCGGAATAATTATATCGAAGCAGTTGCGAAAGAATATAAGGTTAGCGTAGAAAGTCTTCAGAAACTGGTTGTGAAAATGGCAATCTCAGAAGGTCAGGCAAAGCCGGTAGAACGGCCGAAATCATTTCGAGATAAAGCAGAAAAAAAAGAAGACGGTCATTTGACATCACAAAAAGTTTTGCTTACATGGATGATTGAGGACAAGCAGTTATTTGGAAAAATCAGTCAGTATATCAGCCCAGAAGATTTTACGGAAGAATTGTATAGGACAGTGGCAGAACTGCTGTACAAGCAGTATGCTGATGGAGAACTGAATCCAGCAAAGATTCTGAATCATTTTACAGAGGAAGAAACGCATCGGGAGGCGGCTTCGCTTTTTCATACGCGGATTCGTGAACTGACGACCAGTCAGGAAAGAGAACAAGCTTTAAAAGAGACCATTTTGTTAGTTAAGAAGAACAGTATAGATGTTCAGACACGAAATTTAAATCCGACAGATATGGCTGGACTACAGAGTTTGATGGAAGAAAAAAGAAAACTTGCAGATTTGAAGAAACTGCATATTTCTATAGATTGAGGATAAAATAAAAATGACGTGTCTATACGTTGTATAGGCAAAGGAAGGAAGGACACATGGAAGAGAACGCACAGAAATTTTTAGAACGTCTAAAAGACCTGGTAGCACTTGGAAAGAAAAAGAAAAGTATTTTGGAGATTCAAGAAATTAATGACTTTTTCAGAGATATGGAATTGAATTCAGATCAAATGGAAAAAGTATTTGAATATCTGGAATCAAATAATATTGATGTTTTGCGTATTAATAGTGATGATGATGCTGATCTTGACGTGGATATGGATATCGATGGAATGATCTCTGATGAAGATGATGTGGATGTAGAAAATATTGACCTATCTGTTCCGGATGGAGTTAGCATTGAAGATCCAGTACGTATGTACTTAAAAGAAATTGGGAAAGTTCCGTTGCTTAGTGCTGAACGTGAAATTGAATTGGCACAGCGTATGGAAGAAGGGGATGAAGATGCCAAGAAAGAGTTGGCAGAAGCAAACCTTCGCTTGGTTGTTAGTATCGCAAAGCGTTATGTTGGACGTGGAATGTTATTTTTAGATTTGATTCAAGAAGGGAATCTTGGATTGATTAAAGCGGTAGAGAAGTTTGATTATCACAAAGGATATAAATTTAGTACTTATGCTACATGGTGGATTCGTCAAGCTATTACAAGAGCAATTGCAGATCAGGCAAGAACTATCCGTATTCCAGTGCATATGGTTGAGACAATTAACAAATTGATTCGTGTGTCCAGACAATTATTGCAGGAGTTGGGACGCGAACCTATGCCGGAGGAAATCGCAAAAGAACTGGACATGCCAGTTGAAAGAGTTCGTGAAATTTTAAAAATTTCCCAAGAACCAGTTTCGTTGGAAACTCCTATTGGAGAGGAAGAGGATAGTCATTTGGGAGATTTTATACAAGATGATAATGTTCCGGTTCCAGCAGAAGCGGCAGCACAGACATTGTTGAAGGAACAGTTAGATGAAGTGCTGGATACATTAACAGAACGTGAGCAAAAGGTATTGCGATTGCGCTTTGGGATGAATGACGGACGTGCGAGAACACTTGAGGAAGTTGGAAAAGAGTTTGATGTAACACGAGAACGTATTCGTCAGATTGAAGCAAAAGCACTTCGTAAATTAAGACATCCAAGTAGAAGCAGAAAGTTAAGAGATTATTTGGATTAAGAAAAAAGAATAAACAGGGGGATAACAGGATGGAATTGTCAAAACGATTGTTTGCAGTTGCATCGCTGGTAACGCCGGGAAACAGAATCGCGGATATAGGCACAGATCATGCTTATATCCCGATTTATCTTATAGAGAAAAAAAGAAGTCTCTCTGCGATTGCCATGGATGTAAATAAAGGGCCGCTGGAACGGGCGGAAGTACATATAGAAGAGGCGGGTCTGCAAGACTTGATTGAGACTCGTCTTTCGGATGGGTTTGAAAAATTAGTTCCGGGAGAGGTAGATTGTGCCGTTATTGCAGGTATGGGAGGCGGATTGGTGATGAAAATCTTGTCTGCATATCCGAATGTTACAGCTTGTTTGAAAGAGTGTGTTCTTCAGCCCCAGTCAGAAATTGCAAAAGTACGAACATTTCTTTTGAAAGAAGGATTTCAGTTTTTGGAAGAAGACATGGTTTTGGACGAGGGAAAATATTATCCAATGATGAAAGTGGTTCCGTCAAAAGTAAAAAAAGCAAGTCAAGATTTGAGTCAATGGACGGAAACAGAATTAAGATTTGGAAAGTTACTTTTAGGAGAGAAACATCCCGTTTTACATACTTTTCTTGAAAGAGAATATGTATTACATAAGCAAATATTGAAGAGTCTTGAAGAGAAGAGTGGAGAAAAGATAGAAAAACGCAAAAGAGAACTGAAAGAGGATTTATATCATATAAAGAAAGGGCTAGAGTATTATGCAGTGTAAAGAAGTGACAAAATTAATCGAAACTGTATATCCACAAAGTGCCGCCTTGAGTTTTGATAATGTGGGACTTTTAGTGGGGAGGAGTGAAAAGAAAGTAAAATGCATTTATTTGGCGCTTGATGCAACAGAAGAAGTTATTTGTGATGCTATTGAAAAAAAGGCGGATTTATTAATTACGCATCATCCTTTGATATTTACACCATTAAAAGCAGTAACAGATCAGGATTTTGTTAGTAGACGTATTTTGCAGTTAGTTCAAAATGATATTTCATATTATGCGATGCATACAAATTATGATGTACTTGGAATGGCTGCACTTGCAGAAAAAAAGTTTGAATTGACAAATGCGGAAATATTGGATGAAACTGTAGAGATAAATGGGAAAGTCGAAGGGATTGGCCGAATTGGTGACAGAAAAGAAATTATTACTTTGCAGGAATGTTGTGAAGTAGTGAAACAATGTCTGAATTTGAGCAATGTGAAAGTATTTGGGGATTTAAATAGAAAAGTTAAAAGAATGGCGATTTCTCCTGGATCTGGAAAGAGTGCAGTGAAACCGGCTTTGGAAAAGAAAGCGGATGTACTTGTAACCGGCGATATCGGTCATCATGATGGTCTGGATGCAATGGAGCAAGGTCTTTGTGTGATTGATGCGGGACATTACGGCACAGAATATATGTTTATTGAAGACATGAAACTTTTTTTGCAGAAGTATTGCCCGGATATTTGCATAGAAGTTGCAGAGATTAAATTTCCATTTCAGGTGATTTAGACAGCATACTGTGAAAATAATAAGATGGATGCAAGGAGGATTGATCATGGAGAAAAAAATGTGTGTTGTACAAATTGGTAATCAAAGCAGACAGTATCAAACTGGTACATCGTATCAGAGAATCGCGCAAGATTTCCAGCAAGACTATAAACATGAGATTGTACTTGTGAATCTAGATGGAAACCGTCTACAGGAGTTAAATCGTATTTTAGACAGAGATTGTAGATTGGAATTTATTACAACAGCTGAACAAGCAGGGCATGAAACATATCGACGGAGCATGAGTTTTTTATTGGTAAAAGCGGTTCATGATGTGGGTGGTCATGACTTGGTGAAACGTGTTAGGATACATTTTTCGGTAAGTAAGGGATATTATTGCACAATAGAAGGAAATGTTACTTTAAATGAAACATTTTTGGAGAATGTTGCAATGCGTATGAGGGAATTATGCGAGGCAAAGATTCCGATTATGAAACGATCCGTACGGACCAGTGAAGCTGTTGATCTTTTTCGTAAGCATGGTATGTATGATAAAGAACGATTATTTGGATATCGACGTGTTTCTAATGTAAATATTTATACGATTAATGAATTTGAGGACTATTATTATGGATATATGGTTCCAGATACTGGATATTTAAAATATTTTTCCTTGCATTTGTACGACAAAGGTTTTGTGCTGCAAATGCCTACAATGGAAGAACCAGAAACAGTACCGGAATTTTATCCAAGGGAAAAACTATTTCAAGTGTTAAAGGATTCTGTTACATGGGGAGATATCCAAGATATAGAAACGGTAGGAGCTTTGAATGACCGAATCACAAAAGACAATATGCAGGAGGCGGTTTTGGTACAGGAAGCATTTCAGGAACGGCAGATTGGAGAAATTGCAAAACAGATTGCAGAGTGTCCGGATGTTAAAATGATCTTGATTGCTGGTCCATCATCTTCGGGGAAAACAACCTTTTCACATCGCCTTTCAATTCAGTTGCGGGTGAATGGATTAAAACCGCATCCGATTGCTGTTGATAATTATTTTGTGGACAGAGAAAAAACACCGAAAGACGAAAATGGGAATTATAATTTTGAGTGTTTAGAAGCAATTGATACAGTGCAGTTTAATCAAGATATGAAAGCACTATTAAATGGGGAAGAGGTGTATTTGCCGATTTTTAATTTTAAAACAGGAAAAAGAATGGAGTCTGCAAAGCCTAAAAAACTGGGGAGTCAGGATATTTTAGTGGTTGAAGGAATACATTGTCTTAACCCGAAATTGACAGAAATGTTGGATGATTCAAACAAATTTAAAATATATATTAGTGCATTGACTCAGTTGAATATTGATGAACATAATCGGATTCCTTCAACAGATGGACGATTGATCAGGCGGATTGTAAGAGATGCGCGTACACGTGGAACATCTGCTACACAGACAATCGCAATGTGGAAGTCAGTGAGGGATGGGGAAGAGAAAAATATTTTTCCATTTCAAGAAGAAGCAGATGTTATGTTTAATTCATCTTTGTTATATGAACTGGCGGTTTTGAAACAATATGTTGAGCCTTTGCTTTTTGGCGTTGATAAACAAGCGCCGGAATATACAGAGGCAAAAAGACTATTGAAGTTTTTTGATTATTTTGTAGGTATAGGAAGCGAATTTATTCCGACAAATTCTTTGCTAAGAGAGTTTATTGGAGGAGGTTGCTTTCAAGTATAAGAAGAAAAAATAATTATCAGTCCGAATGCTTGATATTCGGACTGTTTTTTCTTGGTTTTATTTATATGAAAAGTGAAATAATAGTTGACTTTTAGTTTAGTGTATGTATAATAAATTTTGGTAAACAAAAAATTTAGTGATTGTAAATGTTTGTGGAATAAGAGGATGATAAAATGACTATTGAAGAGCAGATAGGAGCAAAGATTCGAGACTTGAGGAACCAGAACGGGCTTACTCAGGAAGAACTTGCGGACAGAACTGAATTAACGAAGGGGTTTATCTCTCAGTTAGAGCGAGGGCTGACGGCACCATCGGTATCCACGCTGCTTGATATAGTGGAGTGTCTGGGAACGAATCTGTCAGATTTTTTTCATGAGAAAGATGATTTACAGGTAGTTTACCGGAAAGAAGATTATTTTGAAAAAGAAGATGAGGATAAAAACAGCATTACATGGCTGATCGCTAGTGCGCAAAGTAGAAGTCTCGAACCGATCCTTGTGCAACTTCAGCCGGGAAAGTCAATGCCTGAAGATAAACCCCATGAAGGTGAAGAATTTGGTTATGTACTGGAAGGTGAGATTATCTTACAATATGGGGATGAAACATATAAAGTGAGGAAAGGTGATTCTTTTATCTTTCCGGCAGATCGAAAACATAAGATAAGTTCAGCTTGCAAAAGGGTGTCTACGATTTTGTGGGTTAGCACCCCACCAAGCTTTTAAGGAGGAATACCATGGCAGATGTGATTTTAGAACTAGATTCTATCAGTAAATCTTTTGATGGAGAAAATGTGATTGATAATTTGAATCTGGAAATTCAGCGGAATGAGTTTATTACACTTTTAGGACCATCAGGATGCGGAAAATCAACTACACTCCGGATTATTGGCGGCTTTGTAAAACCCGATGAAGGCAAAGTATTGTTTGAAGGAAAAGATATTACAAATTTGACGCCGGATAAAAGGAATGTGAATACTGTTTTTCAAAAGTATTCCTTGTTTCCTCATATGACAGTTGCAGAAAATATTGCATTTGGACTGAAATTGAAAAAGAAAAGTCAGCAGTATATCAAAGATAAGATTGCATATGCGCTGAAATTGGTGAATATGGAGGGGTATGGAAATCAATCGCCAACTGTTTTGAGTGGTGGCCAACAACAACGTGTGGCGATTGCACGAGCAATTGTTAACGAACCTAAAATCTTGTTGTTGGATGAGCCGCTTGGTGCACTTGACTTGAAGCTTCGTCATGAGATGCAGAGAGAATTGATTAAAATTAAGCAGGAAGTAGGAATTACATTTGTCTATGTTACGCACGATCAGGAAGAAGCGTTGACGATGTCAGATAGGATTATTGTAATGAATCAGGGGATTATTCAGCAAATGGGTACTTCTAAGAGTATTTATGATGAACCTCAGAATGCATTTGTTGCAGATTTTATCGGAGATAGTAATATTATCGATGGAATTATGAAAGAGGATCGGCTGGTACAGATTCAAAATGTAATGATTCCATGTGTTGATACGGGATTTGATAAAAATGAACTGGTAGATGTAGTAATTCGTCCGGAGGATCTGCTGATTGTGGAAGAAGAGGCGGGATATCTGAAAGGTATGGTTGTTTCCATCATTTTCAAAGGCGCTTATTATGAGATTAAAGTTCGTGTAGATCAGTATGAGTGGAGTGTACAGAGTGTAAATCCGGCACAGATCGGAAGTATGGTTGGATTAACGATTTTACCGGATAATATTCAGATTATGCATAAACCTCATTCTAAAGACGCGGAGGTCGTAAAAGAGAATGAATAGAGTAAAAAGTATCAATAAAAGAAGCTGGTTAGCTTCTCCATATATAGTCTGGATCATAGGATTTACTGTAATACCGATGATTATGATTTTTCGATATGCTTTTACAAGTGAAACAGGGGCATTTACTGTATCTCAGATTACTGCAATTTTGGATCCGGTTCATTTGAAAGCATTGATATTTTCGCTTCAGATAGCAATTGGAAGTACATTTATTTGTATTCTGTTGTCTTATCCATTGGTTATGGCAATGAGACGGTTGAATCTGGGAAAACAAGGATTTGCATTATTTATTTTGATTCTACCAATGTGGATGAACTTCATATTGCGTATCCTGGCATGGCAGATGATTTTGTCGAACAATGGAATCTTAAATTTTCTGCTCCAGAAGATTGGTTTGGAACCATTAGCGATTGCAAATTCTGGAACGGCGATTATGATTGGAATGGTATATGATTATCTTCCTTATATGGTGCTGCCAATTTTTAATGCAATAGCAGAAATAGATGAAGATATCATTGAAGCGGCAAAAGATTTAGGAGCTGGAAGTCTGACTATTTTTAGAAAAATTATTTTTCCGCTATCTGTTCCGGGACTTCTGAGTGGAATTGTTATGGTATTTGTTCCTTCTATGACGTCATTTGTTGTATCTGATATTTTAGGCGGGGGAAAACTGCAGTTAGTTGGAAATATTATAGAACAGGAGTTCACAAAGAGCATGAATTGGCATCTGGGATCAGGGTTGTCGGTGTCACTGATGATATTTGTTCTAATTAGCATGGCATTTACAATGAAACATGATGCAGAAGGGAAGGGGTCCGCAATATGGTAGAAAGAATAAAGGACTGGGTTAGCCGATTTTATCTTGGATTAATCATAGTATTCCTATATGCACCGATAATGGTGTTGATTGTATTGTCTTTTAATAATTCACGGTCACGTGTGAAATGGGGCGGATTTACATTAAATTGGTATGTGAGGTTATTTTCTAACCGTCAGATATCCGAGGCTTTGATGACAACGTTGGTACTTGCATTCATTTCCGCTCTAATTGCTACATTCATAGGGGTACTTGGTGCGCTTGGGATTCATGCAATGCGTCAGAAAAACTATCAGATTTCAATGGTATTTACCAACATCCCAATGGTAAATGCAGATATTGTAACGGGAATTGCACTGATGCTTTGGTTTGTGCGTTTTATTCCGCTTGGATTTGGAAGTGTGCTATTAGCACATATTACATTTAATATCCCTTACGTCATCTTAAGTGTTATGCCCAAAATTCAGCAGATGAACTTAAGTGTATATGAAGCTGCGAGAGATTTAGGGGCAAATGCAGTTTATGGATTTTTTAAGGTGATTCTTCCTCAGTTGACAGGTGGAATTGTGTCTGGATTTTTCATGGCATTTACAATGTCGATGGATGATTTTGTGATTACTTATTTTACAAAAGGACCGGGAGTGAACACTTTGTCTACAATGATTTATGGGGAGATACGAAAGGGTATTAAACCAGAAATGTACGCATTGTCAACAATTATTTTTGCATTTGTTTTTGTTTTGTTACTTGTGGCAAATTATCTTCCTCAGAGAAAAAGCAAAACAGTAAAGGAGAGGGCTTGATTATGAAAAAAAGAGTTTTATGTGCGGTTATGGCGCTAGCACTTGGAGTAGGACTGCTTGCAACAGGATGTGGCGGTTCAAAGGAAAAAAAAGGAACACTTACGGTCTTTAATTATGGAGAATATATGGATCCGGTAGTGTTGGATATGTTCTATGATGAAACCGGGATTGAAGTGAAGTATGAAGAAGCATTGACACCGGAGGAAATGTATACGAAATACAAATCAGGTGCTATTGAATATGATTTGCTTTGTTCTACGGATTATATGATTGAAAAATTAATCCAAGAAGGAGAACTGCAGGAAATTGATATTGAGTCTATGGAGAATGCGGGAAATATTGGAAAAAAATATTGGGATTTTTCAAAAGCTTTTGATCCAGAGAATAAGTATACAGTTCCGTATTTTTGGGGAACTGTGGGAATCCTTTATGATAAGACTAAAGTGAAAGGGCCAGTGGATAGTTGGGATGTATTGTTTGATGGGGAATATGCTGGAGAAGTAATTATGCAGAACAGCATGCGTGATACATTATCTGTAGCGTTGAAGGCTTTGGGGTATTCAGTGAATACTAATGATGAAAATGAAATCCGTCAGGCATATGACCTTCTTACAAAACAGAAACCGGATGTACAGGCATATCTAGTGGATGAAGCTCGTGATGAAGTAGTTGCAGGCAATGCCACGATGGCGTTGGTTTATTCTGGAGAAGCGTATTTGGGAAGAGAATATAATGAAAATTTGGAATATGTGATTCCAAAAGAAGGCTCGCAGGTATGGCTAGATTCATGGGGAGTGACAAAAAATTGTAAAAAGCTCGATATGGCAATGCAGTTTTTGGATTTTCTTTGCAGAGAAGATATAGCTCAGATGAATTTTGAATATATATACTATTCTACCCCAAATGAGGCAGTTGTTGAATCATTGTCTGAGGAAGAACGTGAAGATGAGACATTGGTTCCAAAAGATGATGCAACTGAGAATTGTGAGGTATGCGTGCAGCAATCACCGGAGATTCTGGCTTTAGAAAATGAATTGTGGAAACAGTTGAAAGCAGAATAAATAATAAGAAAAAGAACACTGTCTAACAAGGAGTTGAAAGGAAACTCAAATGGACAGTGTTCTCTTTTTATATTATAGATCCGTTGGGTGCGGTTGATGATAAAATTTCTTGACAGAATCAAGTTTACAGCTCATGTTCTGTAGCAAAAGATCTACTAGTGTGATTGCAGTCATAGATTCTACTACAACGACAGCACGTGGAACGATGATGGGATCATGTCGACCTTTGATTATAATTTCTGTATTTTCTCCGGTTGCAGTAATTGTATTTTGTGGCTGAGCAATAGATGGTGTTGGTTTTACATAGGCGCGAAGCACAATATTGGAACCGTCACTCATACCTCCCAAAATTCCCCCTGCATGGTTGCTTTCTTTTTGGGCATATCCATCTTCGCGGATATAAAATGAGTCATTATTTTTACTGCCATTGGAAGAGGAAACTTGACAGCCATCACCGAATTCAATTGCTTTAACGGCGCCGATGGATGCGATTGCCTGAGAAAGTACAGCGTCCAGTTTTTCAAAGACAGGTTCTCCAATTCCGGCAGGCATGCCGTTTACAACACATTCTATGATGCCTCCGGAGGAATCCAAATTCTGCATCATGCGATCCAAATAAGCAGAGGCTTCTTGAGCGCGTGAATTATTTGGCATGTATAAAGGGTTTTGCATGATTTCATCATAATGATATTCGGATGTGTCTAATACAACTGGTCCAATTCCTTTTGAATATGCGGTTAATGTGATACCGAGTTCTTTTAAAATCAGAGTGGCAACTGCTCCAGCGGCGGTGCGGCCAATTGTTTCTCGGCCGGAAGAGCGACCGCCGCCGCGATAATCGCGGAAACCATATTTGGCATCATATGTATAGTCGGCATGTCCCGGACGATAAACAGAAGCGATATTACCATAATCATGAGAACGCTGATCTTGATTTCGTATTAAAAGTGAAATTGGTGTACCTGTAGTTCGCCCTTCAAAGATGCCGGATAGTATTTCTACAGTATCTCCTTCCTGACGTTTTGTTGCATATTTGCTTTGACCGGGTTTTCGGCGGTCTAAAAATACTTGAATATCGTCTGCTGTAAGAGCAAGTCCGGCAGGACATCCATCGATGACAACACCAATGGCTGCACCATGCGATTCTCCCCAGGTTGTAATGCGGAATAGTTTTCCAAATGATGAACCACTCATAGTTTTCCCTTCTTTCTGTAAAAAATAGATAGAAAAAGTATATCTCATACTCTTTTATATTGCAACTTGAACATGAAAAAAATTGTTTTATCAGGGAATCCTTAATTTTCATTTAAATCCGAGAAATTTACTGTACAATTGCCAAGATACATAATATAATAATGGCTAGATGTTGAGTAAAATAGAGGGAGTAATACTATATGAGCAAAAAAAATAAAGAGCAGAGGAATAAGCAGAAAATAGAAGATGAAGTTCTTTTTCTTGATGAGGGTTACTGGCTTGATGAGGACGACGAGAAATTTGGTGATGTAGACGAGGAACGGGAAGAAATATCAGAAGATGAAATAGAAGATGAAATAGAAGATGAAGAATTTATTCCCAAAAAGAAAAATCGAAAAAAAATTGCTATCATTGTCGGCAGTATCATAGGTCTGATTGCGGCTATTTATATAGGTATTTCGATTTTCTTCATAAGTCATTTTTACATCAACACAGAGATTAACGGACATTCTTTTTCAGGAAAAACTGTAGCAGATGTGGAATCTTTTATGAAAAAAGAAGTGCAGGGATATAAACTGACTGTTTATGAAAAAGAAAATAAAAAAGATATTATTTTGGGGGCAGATATTTCTCTGGAATATAAGAAAAATAATGACATAGAGGATGCATTAAAAAAACAAAATGCATTTTTATGGCCTAGGGCATTTTTTGCAGAAAGTTCTACACAAGTGGTAGTAGATGTTACATATGATGAGAAGGCATTGAATCAGAAAATCGATGAACTTCAATCGGTAACAGTGGAGCAGATACCGGCGATAAACGCATATCCAAAGTATGATGGGGAGAAGTTTGTTGTGGAACCGGAACAGCTGGGAACCGCAGTGGATATGGAAGTTTTGCAAAAGAAGATTCATGAAGCGATTTCATCCTTTCAGCCGGAACTTTACATGGAAAAGGAAAAATGTTATGCGCTTCCAAAATATACTTCTGAATCAAAGGAAGTAGAAGCGGCATGCACAGCAATGAATCAATATTTAAAAGCAAATATTACCTACACTATGGATGAAAATGTGATTGTAGATAAGGAATTGATTTCTACATGGTTGACAGTAGATGATGAGATGCAGGTTATTTTCAATGAAAATGCTGTTAAAGAATGGCTGTCTGCTTTTGGTGAGAAATACGATACAATGGGTGGGACAAGAACCATTACTAGCCCTTGGGGGAAAACTGCAGAAGTAAGCGGTGGAGACTACGGTTGGTCAATCGACGAAGATACAGAGTTTGCTGCGTTGACAGCCAGCATTAAAAATGGTGAAGTCGTTACAAAGGAGCCGGCATATTATGATGGCGGAACAGCGGCGTCTCATGGACCACAGGATTGGGGAAGTACCTATCTGGAAGTGGATTTGTCTGCGCAGCATATGTGGTTTATTGTTGACGGAGCAGTTGCTCTCGAGACAGATGTTGTAACAGGAGAGCCGATTCCTGCTAAGGAAACTACGCAAGGGGTTTGGTTTGTAAAAGAAATGCAACAAAATAAGACGTTAGTCGGAGATATTGTGCCCAGCACCGGAAAACCGGAATACGAAACTCCAGTTGCCTATTGGATGCGTATTACTTGGTCGGGTATCGGATTTCATGATGCTACATGGCAATCGGCATTTGGTGGCACACTGAATCAAATTCCAGGTGTAGGCTCACATGGATGTATTAATATGCCGTATGATAAGGCAGGAGCATTGTATAATATGCTGCCAATGGGAACACCGGCAATCGTTCATTATTAAATTTGCAATAATGCAATAAAAGAGGAAAGAGGAAATTATGTACGAAATTATAAAAAAGGATGGAATGGCAAAACGTGGACGTCTGCATACTGTTCATGGAACGATCGAGACACCGGTTTTTATGAATGTGGGAACAGTTGCTGCGATCAAGGGTGCTGTGTCTACGGATGATCTGCGTCAAATTAAAACACAGGTAGAATTGTCCAATACTTATCATTTACATGTGCGAACCGGAGATCGTGTAATCAAACAGTTAGGCGGACTCCACAAGTTTATGAATTGGGATCGACCAATCCTGACAGATTCCGGTGGATTTCAGGTATTTTCCCTTGCGGGACTGAGAAAAATCAAAGAAGAAGGAGTGCATTTTCATTCCCATATAGATGGAAGGAAAATTTTTATGGGGCCGGAAGAGAGTATGCAGATTCAGTCTAATCTGGCATCGACAATTGCAATGGCATTTGATGAATGTCCGTCCAGTGTAGCAGAACGGGCATATATTGAGCAGTCAGTAGCAAGAACAACAAGATGGTTGAAACGATGTAAAGCAGAAATGGAGCGACTGAACAGTCTACCGGATACGATTAATCAAAAGCAGTTGTTGTTTGGAATTAATCAGGGCGGTGTCTATGAAGATATACGTGTTGAGCATGCGCGTCAGATTGCAGCTTTGGACCTGGATGGATATGCAGTTGGTGGTTTAGCAGTAGGTGAAAGCCATGAAGATATGTATCGTATTTTAGATGCGGTTGTACCGGAACTTCCGGAAAATAAACCGACATATCTGATGGGAGTCGGAACACCTGCAAATATACTGGAAGGTGTTGACCGCGGAGTTGATTTTTTTGACTGTGTATATCCAACAAGAAATGGAAGACATGGGCATGTATATACCAACCATGGAAAACTGAATTTATTCAATGCTAAGTATGAATTAGATGAGCGGCCAATAGAAGAAGGGTGTCAGTGCCCGGCATGCAGAAGTTACAGCAGAGCATACATCAGACATTTATTAAAGGCTAAAGAAATGTTAGGTATGCGTCTTTGTGTTTTACATAATTTATATTTCTATAATACGATGATGGAAGAGATTCGCGAAGCGATTGAGGTAGGTTGTTATAAGGATTATAAGAAGAAAAAATTAGAAGGTGTGCTTCAAAAGAATTGAGTTTATATATATTTAAGCAAAAATATGTTGAAGAAAGTACAAGGGTTGTGTATAATGTATAATATTGCTTAAAGAAGTAGTTAGGAGGAAGTAACATGTATGGTTTATTAGCTTCAGGCGGTGGCAGTATGATTACTATTATTTTAGTTTATGCAGTAATCCTCGGAGGAATGTGGTTCCTTTTGATGCGTCCGCAAAAGAAAGAGCAAAAAAGAATTCAGGCAATGCTTTCCACAATGGAAGTTGGAGATACTGTTCTGACAACAAGTGGATTTTACGGTGTAATTATTGATATTACAGACGAAGACGTAATTGTTGAGTTTGGTAATAATAAGAACTGCCGTATCCCGATGCAGAAAGCAGCAATCGCACAGTTGGAAAAACCAAGTGCTGAATAATTTGAGTGTAAAGAACCGGAGGCGTTATAGCTTCCGGTTTTTTTTCTAAAATGTTTTGGTGATGTTGCTTTGAAATCTAAAAATGCAAAAAAAACAAAACACTTTCACGTATTAAAGGGTTGAAATGTGTTTGGAAATAGGGTATTATAAATAGAAAAGTTTTGGGAATAAGGAAGGATGAGGCAGAGATGAAGCTGAATATTGGGGTCATCAAAGGAGATGGGATAGGTCCAGAGATTGTAACAGAAGCCATGAAAGTATTGGATAAGGTTGGAACATTATACGGTCATGAGTTTCAGTATACGCAGCTTCTAATGGGAGGGGCTTCCATTGATGTTCATGGTGTTCCGTTGACAGAAGAGACGATTCAACTGGCCAAGGAAAGTGATGCTGTATTGATGGGTTCGATAGGCGGGGATGCTAAGACATCACCTTGGTATCAGTTAGAACCTTCGAAGAGACCGGAGGCTGGTCTTCTTCAGATTAGAAAAGAATTGAATCTGTTTGCAAATTTGCGTCCGGCAGTACTGTATGATGAGTTGAAGGAGGCATGTCCTCTGAAAGAGGAAATCACAGAGGGTGGATTTGACATGATGATTATGCGTGAACTGACTGGGGGACTCTATTTCGGGTCACGCGCTACGGAAGAAATTGATGGAGTTTTAACTGCTTGTGATTCGCTTACATACAATGAAAATGAGATTCGAAGGATTGCAAGAAGAGCATTTGATATTGCAATGAAACGGCGGAAAAAGGTGACTAGTGTTGATAAAGCAAATGTATTAGATTCTTCCAGATTGTGGAGAAAAGTCGTAGAAGAAGTTGCCGAGGATTATCCGGAAGTAAAACTTGAGCATATGCTGGTTGATAATTGTGCAATGCAGCTGGTAAAAGATCCGGGACAGTTTGATGTGATTTTGACAGAAAACATGTTTGGAGATATTTTGTCAGATGAAGCAAGTATGGTTACTGGTTCGATTGGTATGCTTGCATCGGCAAGTTTGAATGAGACGAAGTTTGGATTGTATGAGCCGAGTGGAGGCTCAGCTCCTGATATCGCAGGGAAAGGAATTGCAAATCCGATAGCAACGATTCTTTCAGCGGCAATGATGTTGCGGTTTTCTTTTGATTTGGATAAGGAAGCAAGCGCAGTTGAAGAGGCAATCGAAAGCGTATTGAAAGAAGGATATCGGACAATTGACATTATGTCAGAAGGAAAAATACAGATTGGTACTTCTGAAATGGGTGATAAAATCTGTAGCCGTATAATATAATCAGGAAAGTGAGGATATAACCATGAGAAGTGATACAGTTACAAAGGGAATGCAGCAGGCACCTCATCGCTCGCTGTTCAATGCATTGGGAATGACACAGGAAGAATTGGACAGACCGTTGATTGGTGTTGTTTGTTCTTATAATGAAATTGTTCCAGGACATATGAATCTGGATAAGATTTGTGATGCTGTAAAAATGGGTGTTGCAATGGCAGGAGGAACTCCAATCATGGTTCCTGCAATTGCAGTTTGTGATGGAATTGCAATGGGGCATATTGGAATGAAGTATTCACTGGTGACAAGAGATTTGATTGCAGATTCTACAGAGGCTCTTGCAATGGCACATCAGTTTGATGGATTGGTAATGATTCCAAATTGCGATAAAAATGTACCGGGACTATTAATGGCGGCTGCCAGAGTTAATATTCCGACAGTATTTGTCAGTGGCGGTCCAATGCTTGCAGGGCGTGTGAAAGGGCAGAAGAGAAGTTTATCTAGCATGTTTGAAGCGGTAGGCTCTTATGCTGCTGGAACGATGACAGAAGAGGATGTATGTGAATTTGAAAATAAAGTATGTCCGACATGTGGCTCCTGTTCTGGAATGTACACAGCGAATAGTATGAACTGCCTGACAGAAGCCCTTGGTATGGGATTACCGGGAAATGGTACGATACCTGCAGTTTATTCTGCCAGAATCCAGCTTGCGAAACATGCGGGGATGCAAGTGATGGAAATGGTAAAAAACAATATCCGCCCAAGAGATATAATGACAGAAGATGCAATTTTAAATGCATTAACAGTAGATATGGCGCTTGGATGTTCTACAAATAGTATGTTGCATTTACCAGCCATTGCTCATGAGATTGGAATGGATTTTGAGATTGATTTCGCTAATGGAATCAGTGAAAAAACGCCGAATTTGTGCCATCTTGCGCCTGCCGGACCGACTTATATGGAAGATTTGAATGAGGCAGGCGGTGTTTCTGCAGTAATGAACGAACTGAATAAGCTGGGATTGCTACATACAGAATGTATGACCGTTACTGGAAAAACGGTCGGAGAAAATATTGCAAAAGCGAAAAATCTGAATCCGGAAGTTATTCGTCCGGTTGAAAATCCATATAGTACAACCGGTGGTCTTGCAGTCTTAAAGGGGAATCTTGCTCCAGATGGAAGTGTAGTAAAGCGTTCTGCGGTTGTGGAAGAAATGTTAGTACATGAGGGACCGGCAAGAATTTTTGAATGTGAAGAAGATGCTATAGAAGCAATCAAAGGTGGAAAAATTAACCCAGGAGATGTGGTTGTTATTCGATATGAAGGACCAAAAGGTGGACCGGGAATGCGAGAGATGTTGAATCCGACTTCTGCGATCGCAGGAATGGGATTAGGATCTTCGGTTGCATTGATTACAGATGGTCGTTTCAGCGGTGCATCCAGAGGTGCGTCAATTGGGCATGTGTCACCGGAAGCAGCAGTGGGAGGCCCAATTGCGCTTGTGGAAGAAGGCGATTTGATCCGAATCAATATTCCGGAATTGAAACTGGAGATTGCTGTATCTGATGAGGAACTTACAGAGAGAAGAAAAAAATGGCAGCCAAGAGAACCGAAAGTAACGACTGGATATTTGGCAAGATATGCATCCATGGTGACCTCAGGAAATCGTGGAGCAATCTTAGAAATACCAAAGAATCAATAGGAGGAAGGCTCATGCAGTTAACAGGAGCAGAAATAGTAATCGAATGTTTGAAAGAGCAGGGAGTGGATACTGTTTTCGGATATCCGGGCGGTGCGATTTTAAATGTTTATGATGCTTTATATAAGCATAGTGGAGAAATTCGGCATATCTTGACCTCACATGAACAGGGGGCATCTCATGCAGCAGATGGATATGCGCGCGCAACAGGAAAAGTAGGTGTTTGTTTTGCAACCAGTGGCCCGGGAGCGACAAATCTGGTAACTGGAATTGCGACTGCATATATGGATTCGATCCCGATTGTTGCGATTACATGTAATGTAGGCGTTTCACTTCTTGGAAAAGATAGTTTTCAGGAAATTGATATTACCGGAATTACGATGCCGATTACCAAACATAATTTTATTGTAAAGGATATTACAAAACTGGCAGATACGATTCGAAAAGCATTTGAAATTGCTCGCAGCGGACGACCTGGACCGGTATTGATTGATATACCAAAAGATATCACTGCTACAAAAACAAATTACGAATGCGCTAAAATCGAGCCGTATTTTCCGGATACGTCTAATATTTCTGAAAGTGAAGTTGAGACAGCGGTTGCAATGATTAAAAAGGCGAAACGCCCATATATTTTTGTTGGTGGAGGTGCAGTTTTATCTGATTCCAGCGATGAATTGATGGAGTTTGTTAATAAAGTAGATGCACCGGTTACAGATTCCTTGATGGGAAAAGGAGCTTTTCCGGGAACGGACCATCGATATACTGGAATGCTTGGTATGCATGGAACCAAGGCATCAAATTATGGAGTGAGCAGTTGCGACTTACTAATTGTTATTGGAGCTAGATTTAGTGACCGCGTAACTGGAAATACAAAGACTTTTGCAAAAAAAGCAAAGATCCTGCAGTTTGATGTCGATCCTGCAGAGATGAATAAAAATGTAATGATTACTGCCGGAGTTGTTGGAGATATCAAGGAAGTGTTGAAAAAAATCAATGCGAAACTAGAACCACAGTCTCATACAGAGTGGGTAGAAATGGTAGAGGGATACAAGAAAGATTATCCATTGAAATATCATCCAGAAGGTTTGAGCGGACCATTTGTGGTAGAGGAAATTTATAAACAGTCCAAAGGAGATGCAGTAATTGTAACAGAGGTAGGACAGCATCAGATGTGGACGGCACAGTATTATAAATATACAAAGGCGCGTACATTGTTGACTTCCGGAGGTCTTGGAACAATGGGATATGGGCTTGGTGCATCTATTGGTGCTAAGGTGGGATGTCCGGAGAAAACGGTTGTAAATATTGCTGGAGACGGCTGTTTCCGTATGAATATGAATGAGATTGCGACAGCAGTCCGGCATCAGATCCCGATTATAGAAGTTGTTATTAACAATCATGTACTTGGAATGGTTCGTCAGTGGCAGAACTTATTTTATGAGCAGCGTTATTCAGCGACTATCCTAAATGATGGGGTTGATTTTGTAAAACTTGCTGAGGCTATGGGAGCAGTAGGAATACGTGCTACAACGCGAGAAGAATTTAAAGAGGCATTTGCAAAAGCACTTACATTGCAACGTCCGGTTTTGATTGATTGTCAGATTGATTGTGACGACAAAGTTTGGCCAATGGTAGCACCGGGAGCTGCTATCAGTGATGTGTTTGATGAAGAAGACTTGAAACAGAAAAAATAAAATATGAGGAGGAAGAAGATATGAGCAGAGTATATAATTTTTCTGCCGGTCCTGCAGTGCTTCCAGAAGAAGTACTGAAAGAAGCTGCAGAAGAAATGATGGATTATCACGGAACAGGAATGTCAGTGATGGAAATGAGTCATCGCTCCAAAGCATTTGAAGAAATTATTGAAACAGCAGAAACAGATTTACGTGAGTTGTTAAATATTCCAGATAATTATAAAGTGTTATTTTTGCAGGGAGGAGCATCACAGCAGTTTGCGATGATTCCTATGAATTTGATGAAGAATAAAGTGGCAGATTATATTATTACAGGTCAGTGGGCAAAAAAAGCTGCTCAGGAAGCTGAGAAATATGGTAAGGTAAATCGTGTTGCATCTTCAGCAGATAAAACATTTTCTTATATTCCGGATTGCTCTGATCTTCCAATATCTGAAGATGCCGATTATGTTTATATTTGTGAGAATAATACAATTTACGGAACAAAGTATAAACAACTTCCAAATACAAAGGGAAAACTGCTGGTATCAGATGTATCATCTTGTTTCCTGTCAGAGCCGATGGACGTCAGTAAGTATGGAATTGTATACGGAGGAGTGCAGAAGAACATTGGACCTGCAGGTGTTGTAATTGTGATTATCCGTGAAGATTTGATTACTGAGGATGTACTTCCGGGAACACCTACAATGCTTACATATAAAACACATGCAGATGCAAAATCATTGTATAATACACCGCCGGCATATGGTATCTATATCTGTGGAAAAGTATTTAAATGGTTAAAATCAATGGGCGGACTGAAAGCAATGAAAGAACGCAATGAGAAAAAAGCAAAGTTATTGTATGATTTTCTGGATCAGAGTAAATTGTTTAAAGGAACTGTTGTAGCGGAAGATCGTTCGTTGATGAATGTACCGTTTGTAACCGGAGATGCGGAGTTAGATGCAAAATTTGTAAAAGAGGCAAAAGAGGCAGGGCTTGAGAATTTGAAAGGACACAGGACTGTTGGCGGAATGCGTGCAAGTATATACAATGCAATGCCGTATGAAGGTGTTGAAGCTCTTGTTGCATTTATGAAGAAGTTTGAGGAGGCGAATTTGTAAGATGTATCGTTATCATTGCCTGAATCCGATTGCCCAGACGGGAATCGAACTTTTTGATGAGAATTATACCAAAACAGAAACTATAGATGAGGCAGATGCAGTTCTGGTTCGGAGTGCCGGAATGCATGAAATGAAGTTTGATAAGAATTTAAAAGCAATTGCAAGAGCAGGAGCAGGTGTTAATAATATTCCGTTAGAACAATGTGCTGAAAACGGAATTGTAGTATTTAATACACCGGGGGCAAATGCGAATGGTGTAAAAGAGCTTGTGATTGCTGGAATGCTTCTCGCTGCACGTGATGTGATTGGCGGTATCAACTGGGTACAGGAGCATGAAGAAGACGGAGATCTTGCGAAGGCTGCTGAAAAGGCAAAGAAAGCATTTGCAGGAACCGAATTAGAAGGAAAGAAATTGGGAGTAATCGGTCTCGGTGCAATTGGAGTTCTGGTTGCAAATGCAGCAGTACATCTGGGGATGGAGGTATACGGATATGATCCGTATGTTTCTGTAGATGCAGCATGGAGATTGTCCAGAAATATCCATCATGCAAAAACGGTGGATGAGTTGTATAAAGATTGCGACTATATTACAATTCATGTGCCAGCACTTCCGGATACAAAAGGGATGATTAATAAAGATGCGATCAGTTTAATGAAAAAAGGTGTTGTTGTTCTGAATTTTGCTCGTGATGTCCTTGTGGATAGTGAAGCAATGGTAGACGCCCTTGTATCCGGTACAGTAAAACGGTATGTAACAGATTTTCCGACACCGGAAATCGCAGGGGTAAAGGGCGCGATAGTAATTCCTCATCTTGGAGCATCTACAGAGGAATCAGAAGAAAACTGTGCGAGAATGGCAGTAAAAGAGTTAAGAGATTATCTGGAAAATGGAAATATTAAGAATTCTGTTAACTATCCGGCATGTGATATGGGAGTGAAAGAAGCAGGAAACAGAATTACGATTTTACATAAAAATATTCCAAATATGATTGGTCAGCTGACGGCGGTATTAGCACAGGAAAATATGAACATTTCCCTGATGACAAATAAGAGCCGAAAAGAATATGCGTATACAATGATTGATGTAGAGGCAGAAGTACCGGAGGCTGTAGAGAAAAAACTGGAAACAATTGAAGGAGTACTAAAAGTACGTGTTATAAAATAGAATTGGAAATGAAAAAGGGAAAGGAATTTCGGGGTGAAATTCCTTCCTTTTTTTAGCGAAATTGTTTCGGTGTAATGGGCTTTCTTGATTTAATACATTAAAACGAAAAAGGTATTGACATAGTTTGTATAATTGTATACAATTATACACGAATTCAAAATGCATAAATGTGATTAACAGGAGGAAGCAATCATGGAAAATCGAAAAGTTTTTTTTAACTATCATACGAATTTATTAGAATTGGAAGAGCATATGTATCCGCTTGTGGACGTAAAGACACCAAACACGTTCCGCAATTTGTTTCGGTATGATGAAATTCCGAAAATTGCTTTCAATGATCGTATTGTTCCACATCATATGCCGGATGAGATCTGGATTACAGATACGACGTTCCGCGACGGTCAGCAGTCCAGAGCTCCATATACAACAGAGCAGATTGTTACTATTTATGACTATTTTCGCAAACTGGGTGGACCAAATGGGAAGATACGTCAGTGTGAATTTTTCTTATATAGTAAAAAAGACAGAGATGCAGTGTATAAATGCATGGAAAAAGGTTATGAATTTCCTGAAATAACAAGTTGGATCCGAGCGAGTAAGAAGGATTTTGAACTTGTTAAAGAGATAGGGTTAAAAGAAACAGGGATACTCGTAAGTTGTTCTGATTATCACATTTTTTATAAATTGAAAATGACCAGACGGGAAGCAATGGAACATTACCTTTCTATTGTAAGAGAGTGTATGGAAACAGGGATACGTCCGAGATGTCATTTGGAAGATATTACGCGTTCTGATATTTATGGTTTTGTGATTCCGTTTTGTGTCGAACTGATGAAATTGATGGAAGAATACCAGGTTCCGGTTAAGATACGTGTTTGTGATACAATGGGATATGGTGTGAATTATCCGGGGGCAGTGATTCCACGTTCAATTCCGGGGATTATTTATGGAATAATGGTCCATGCAGGTGTGCCTAGTGAATTAATTGAATTTCATGGTCACAATGATTTTTATAAAGCGGTCAGCAATTCTACTACTGCTTGGCTCTATGGCGCCAGTGGAGTAAATTGTTCTTTGTTTGGAATCGGAGAGAGAACCGGAAATACCCCATTAGAAGCAATGGTGTTTGAGTATGCGCAGCTTCGCGGAACTTTAGATGGTATGGATACGACAGTGATTACAGAACTGGCAGAATATTATGAAAAAGAGATTGGATATCGTGTACCATCACGTACTCCATTTGTAGGAAAAAATTTTAATGTAACAAGAGCAGGAATTCATGCGGATGGAATGTTAAAAAATGAGGAAATCTACAATGTGTTTGATACAGAGAAGTTTTTGAATAGACCGGCGATGGTGGCAATATCAAATACTTCAGGAGTTGCAGGAATTGCTTATTGGATCAACACATATTATAAATTGCCAAAAGATAAACAGGTGGACAAGAATTCAGATCTTGTCAGGGCAGTAAAGGCCTGGGTTGATAAAGAATATGAAGAAGGTCGTATTACAGTCTTGACAGATGAGGAATTAGTTGAGAAAATAAATAGTATATGTGAGATGCTGCATATAACATTGTAACAGGAGGCTGTGTAGTAGAATGGAAGAGTACCAGGAACATTCGCTAAGCAACCGAGTCTTTCAGAAGATTCGGGATAATATTTTAAATGGCGTTTATAAAGAGCAGGATGAGCTTCGTGAAAATACGATCGGCAAAGAGCTTGGAGTCAGCAGAACTCCTGTCAGAGAAGCGCTTCGTCAGCTGGAGCTGGAAGGATTGGTTACAATTGTTCCGAACAAAGGAGCTTATGTAACCGGGATTACAGCAAAGGATGTCGGGGATATTTATACGGCACGGTCTTTGTTGGAGGGATTGTGTGCCCGTTGGGCAACAGAACATATTACAGAAGAGCAGTTGGATGAACTAGAAGAGATTGTTCTTCTTTCAGAGTTCCATATGAAGAAAGAAGGACACAATAATACAGAGCAGATTGCAATTTTGGATGGCAGATTCCATGCAGTTTTATATGAGGCTTCAAACAGTCGGATTTTGGGACATGTATTAACTGATTTTCACAGATATGTACAAATGGCAAGAAAGTCTTCGATTGTATCAGAGGAGCGTGCGCGAAAGTCGATTCGCGAGCATAAGCAGATTTTACGTGCTATCCGGGATAAAGATGCAGACTTGGCAGAACAGCTTGCGAATGAACATATTTTACATGTAATGCAGAATTTGAAAAAGCAAGGATTTGGTCAGGAATAGCAATTGAAATGAGGGGGCCGGTTTGGAAATCGTATAAGTATGTTAGAATCAGGAGGAGTTTGACAATGGAAAAAATCAAAATGACAACACCACTCGTGGAGATGGACGGCGATGAAATGACAAGGATTCTCTGGAAGATGATTAAAGAAAATCTTCTGGAGCCATATATTGAGCTGAATACAGAGTACTATGACCTTGGACTGAAACATAGAAATGAAACAGATGATCAGGTGACTGTTGATTCTGCTAATGCTACAAAAAAGTATAAGGTTGCAGTAAAATGCGCAACAATTACTCCAAATGCAGCGCGTATGGATGAATATGATCTGAAAGAAATGTGGAAGAGTCCTAATGGAACGATTCGTGCAATTCTGGATGGAACGGTATTTCGTGCTCCAATTGTAGTAAAAGGAATTGAACCATGTGTGAAGAATTGGAAGAAACCAATTACAATTGCAAGACATGCTTATGGTGATGTATATAAAGGATCAGAAATGAAAATTCCTTCTGCTGGTAAAGTTGAACTGGTCTATACTGCTGAAGACGGAAGTGAGACAAGAGAGTTGGTACATAATTTTGCAGGTCCTGGAATTGTGCAGGGAATGCATAATATTAACAATTCCATTGAAAGTTTTGCAAGAAGCTGTTTCAACTATGCATTAGATACGAAGCAGGATCTTTGGTTTGCAACAAAAGATACAATATCGAAAAAGTATGATCATACGTTTAAAGATATTTTCCGGGAAATCTATGATGCTGAATATGCGGAGCAGTTTAAGGCAGCAGGAATCGAATACTTCTATACTTTGATTGATGATGCGGTAGCACGTGTCATGAAGTCAGAGGGAGGATATATCTGGGCTTGCAAGAACTATGATGGAGATGTAATGAGTGATATGGTATCTTCTGCTTTTGGTTCTCTTGCAATGATGACTTCAGTTTTGGTATCTCCGGATGGATATTATGAATACGAAGCAGCCCATGGAACTGTACAGCGTCATTATTATAAACATTTAAAGGGCGAAGAGACTTCTACAAACTCTGTGGCAACTATTTTTGCATGGACAGGAGCACTTCGTAAACGTGGAGAATTAGATGGTAATCAGGAATTGATGGAATTCGCTGATAAGCTAGAGAAGGCTACAATTGATACGATTGAAGCCGGAGAAATGACAAAAGATCTTGCTTTGATCACTACAATCGAAAATCCAAAAGTATTAAACAGTGAAGAGTTTATCAAAGCAATTGCATCCCGGCTGTAAGAAAAGAAAACAGGACGGTCTTCCTCTGTAGTAGGATGGAAGGCGGTCCTGTTATTTGTATGCGCGTGTTTTATTCGGCGAGTTCTTCCCATTTTTCGTATAAAAGTTCTAACTCAGAATTATTTTGATCCTTTTCAATTGCAAGCTCCTGGCATCTTACAGAATTTGTGTATATTTCTTCAAGGGTCATTTGCTCATCAATTTCTTGATTGCGTTCTTCTAGAGAAGCAATTCGTTCTTCGGTCTTTTTTAATTCATTTTTTCGCTTTCGTTCTCTTGCCTGCTGTTCTTTTTGTTCTTGCCAACTGGCTTTTGAATCGGATGTAACTGCAGAGTTTGTTGGTTCAAAATTTTTCGATTGAGTGTTTGATAAAACTCCAGTCGGCGGTTTTGCAGAACCTGTATAGGCAATGGTAAGTTCTTCTTTTTTTTCTAAATAATAGTCATAATTTCCGATATAATTTACAAAAGAATGGTTGACAAGTTCCAGAATACGTGTTGCTGTTTGATTGATAAAATAACGGTCGTGGGAAACATATAAAACGGTTCCGGTATACTCGTTCAGTGCTTGTTCAAGGATCTCTTTTGAAAGGATATCCAAATGATTGGTTGGCTCATCTAAAATGAGGAAATTTGCTTCGGAAAGCATAAGTTTTGCAAGGGAAACACGTCCTTTTTCTCCGCCACTCAAATCGCCTACGAGCTTGAAAACATCGTCTCCGGTAAATTGAAATGCTGCTAATGTGTTACGGATTGCCGTATTGGTTAAAGTTGGATAGTCATCGGAAATTTCATCAAAAATACTTTTTTGATCATGCAGTACGTGGTGTTCCTGATCGTAATATCCGATTTTAACTTTGGCTCCGAGCTCATAAGAACCGGAATCTGCATCAACAATTTGATTCAGAATTTTTAAGAGTGTTGTTTTTCCGGTTCCATTATCTCCGATAATAGCAACATGCTCTCCACGTTTGATTTCAAAGCTGATATCGGAGAATAAACATTGAGTATCAAAGCATTTTGTAAGATGATCGATTTTTAGAACATCATTTCCGCTGATACAGGAAGGCTCCAGTGAAAAATGCATTTCCTGAGACGATTCCTGCGGTTTTTCAAGAACCTGAATTTTATCTAACATTTTTTCTCGGCTTTCCGCCCGCTTGATTGACTTTTCGCGGTTAAAGGACCGGAGTTTTTCAATAACAGCTTCCTGGTGTTTGATTTCACGCTGTTGATTCAGATATTCTTTCATCTGGGCATCGCGAATCAGTTTCTTTTTGTCTGCATAGGCTTTGTAGTTGCCGGTGTACATGCGGACAGCGGCATTTTCTATCTCAATGACTTTTGTTACAACACGGTTTAAGAAAAAGCGGTCGTGAGAAACGATGAAAACAGCTCCCGGGTAATTTAGAAGATACGTTTCTAACCAAGTGATGGAATTTAAATCTAAATGGTTTGTAGGCTCGTCCAGAAGTAAAATATCTGGTTTTGTTAAAAGGAGTTTACCTAAGGAAACACGTGTTTTTTGTCCGCCAGAAAGGGTAGCGGTTTGTTTTGTAAATTCCTCTTCTTTGAAGCCTAATCCTTTTAGGACGCCTATAATTTCGCTTTCATAAGCGTATCCATTTCGGGATTCGAATTCAGACATAAGTCGATGGTATGTATTTAAGCGTTGTTCCAAAGCCTCTCCGGAAAGATGTTTCAATTCTATTTCGATGGAGCGGATCTGTTGTTCCATTTCAATTAGATCGGCTTTTGCTGTTCTCAATTCTTCATAAATAGTATGTCCTTCAGTGAGCATCTGCTGTTGGGCAAGATAACCAATCGTTTTTCCTTTTGTCAGAACAATGGTGCCGTCATCTGGCAACTCTTCGTTCATGATCATTTTCAAAATTGTAGATTTACCTGCACCATTGACGCCGACAAGGGCAGCTTTCTCTCGGTCTTCTATGTGAAAAGAACCATTACGGACAATGGTATGTTCTCCGAATGATTTTGATAAATTATGGCATGCGAGTATCATAAAATCCTCCTATTTTAAAATAACATCATTTCTAATTATAACGAAAAAAGCATAAAAAACAACAGTCTATCAAGAAAAGAGAAAAAATTGTATTTGAAAAAGTACTCAAAACATTGACAAAAGTTTGACTTTGTTGTTCTTCTTTTATATAATAAATATCAGTGAACATGGATTTGGAGGAATGATTCGTGGAAGAAAAGTCAATATCAAAAGCGGTAATCAGTCGTTTGCCGCGGTATTATAGATATTTGGGAGATTTGATGGAAAATGGAGTAGAACGGATTTCATCGAATGAACTCAGTAAAAAAATGAATGTTACAGCATCTCAGATTCGTCAGGATCTGAATAATTTTGGAGGTTTTGGACAGCAGGGATATGGGTATAATGTTAAATATCTTCATGCAGAGATTGGCAAAATACTGGGATTAGACAGAAACCATAATATAATTATTATCGGTGTCGGCAGTCTGGGGCAGGCACTTGCAAAATATCAATCTTTTGAGAGAAGTGGTTTTGTTTTAAAGGGATTATTTGATATAAACCGTAGTTTGAAAGGAACATCTATTCGTGGCATCAAGATTCAAATGATTGATGAGTTGGAAGAATTTTTGAAAAATAACGACATCGAAATTGCAGCGTTGACACTTCCAAAAGTAAAAGCGATTGAAGTGGCTGATTTGTTGGCAAAGAGTAGCATCAAAGGAATTTGGAATTTTGCGCATACGGATTTAAATCTTCCGGAAGATAAGATTGTAGAAAGCGTACATCTTTCGGACAGTCTTATGCGATTGTCGTATAATATTACACGCTACGGAGAGGAAAACGAAAAGCTGTGAATACATAGACGTGTAAAAGGGGAAGAGTTCCTTTTTACACGTTTTCCATTTTGTGAACAGGAGGTGTAGAATGAGATATTTACCCGATGGTGTCTGGATGCAGAAGGCAGATGCATATACAATTGAGAAAATCGGCATCCCGTCGATTGTACTGATGGAGCATGCCGCATGTAAAACAATAGAAGTGTTAGAATCAGAACAGATAGATTGTTCTTCTGTACTGATTGCGTGTGGTTCCGGGAATAATGGTGGAGATGGTTTTGCAATTGCACGATTACTTCGCGAAAAGGGCAGCAAAGTAACCGTATTTTTTGCCGGAAATGCAAATTCTATGAGTGAAGAATGTAGGATTCAGGCAAAGATTGTAAAGAATATGGAGATTTCGATTGTAACAGAAATGCCGGAGGAAGAATATACTGTTGTATTAGATGCAATCTTTGGTGTCGGGTTAAACAGAGAAGTCTCCGGACGTTATAGAGAAATATTGGAGCAGTTAAATAAAAAGAATGGTAAGAAAATAGCGGTTGATATTCCTTCCGGAATTCATGCAGAAGATGGAAAAGTATTGGGAAAGGCATTTCGCGCAGACCTTACAGTTTCATTTCAGTGTGAAAAACTTGGAACTGTACTATTTCCGGGGAAAGAATATGCGGGAAAAGTAATTCCTGTCGATATAGGAATTGATTGTTCATTTATGAAGGAGCAGAGAGAAATCTGCTATACATTGGAAAGGGAAGACCTTCCGAGGCTTTTGCCGAAGCGAAATGCAAATTCTCATAAGGGAACATACGGAAAAGTTTTGATGCTGACTGGAAGTGCAGGAATGGCAGGTGCAGCTTTTTTGAGCGCAAAAGCGGCATATCGGAGCGGTGCGGGATTAGTACGGATTTATACACCGGAATCAAATCGAGAAATTTTGCAGCAGCTTCTTCCGGAGGCAATTATTTCGACCTATACAAAATATGAGGAAAATGAATTAGAGGCTTTATTGAACTGGGCGGACGTAGTATGTATTGGATGTGGACTTGGAAAAAGTGATTGTTCCAGAGCAATATTGAAGGCAACGATGGAGCTCTGCCGGGTTCCGTGTGTGATTGACGCAGATGGAATTAATCTTCTTTCAGAATGCTGTGAGATGCTTGGAAAGGCGTCTATGCCAATAATTTTGACACCACATATGAAAGAAATGGCCGGATTGATAAAATGTACGGTCACAGAATTGCAAGAACAACGTCTGGGTAAATTGCGTGATTTTACGGAACAGTATTCGGTAGTTTGTGCATTGAAAGATTCTAGAACTATTGTGGCTGAACATGAACGGTCATTTTATGTTAATACAGCAGGCAATCAAGGAATGGCAAAAGCAGGGTCAGGAGATGTTCTGGCTGGTGTTATTGTCGGGCTTTTGGCGGGACGCCTGGATTCTTATGAGGCGGCAGTTTTAGGGGTGTATTTACATGCGTGCGGAGGCGATTTGGCAAAAGAAAAATTGGGAAGTTACAGTATTTTGGCAGAAGATCTGATTGACGGACTGGCATTATGTTTGAAAGAGGCGGAGGAAAAATATGAAACAATATAATCGAGTATATGCAAAAATTGATTTGGATGCGATCGCATATAATATGGAACAAATGAAAAAACGTCTTGGAGGAGATGCGCAGCTGATTGCAGTTGTAAAGACAGATGGATATGGTCATGGTGCGATACCGATTGCAGAGATGTTTGAAGATACAGCGTATGTCTGGGGGTATGCAACGGCAAGTCTTGATGAGGCAATGGTGTTAAGAGATGCGGGGATTCAGAAACCAATTCTTGTGTTGGGGTGTGTATTCCCGGATCAATATGAAGATATGGTACGATATGAGATCCGAGCAGCTGTTTATACATATGAGATGGCAAAAGGGATGTCAGAGGCGGCGGCAAGACTTGGCAGTAATGCAATATTTCATATCAAACTGGATACAGGAATGGGAAGAATAGGATTTCCAATCAGTGAAGAAAGTGTAGAATGTATTGAACAAATTTCAAAACTGGAGCATGTGGTGTTGGAAGGGATGTTTACCCATTTTGCAAAGGCTGATGAAACGGATAAAACTTATACCAAAATGCAGCATGAAAAGTTTGTCTGGATGCAGAGGGCGTTGTTAGAAAGGGCAATCGAGATTCCATATTTGGACTGTGATAATAGTGCAGGAATTATTGATTTTCCGGATTTGAAACATGACTTGTCAAGGGCGGGGATTTCTTTGTATGGAATGTATCCGTCTGACGAGGTAAATCAGCAAGTGGTTGATCTAAAACCAGCTTTGGAACTGATTAGTCATATTTCTTTTGTAAAAGAAGTAGAAGCGGGAACAGCGATTAGCTATGGAGGAACATTCGTGGCGCCTAAAAAAATGCGTGTAGCAACAATTCCAGTAGGATATGGGGATGGATATCCACGTTCCCTTTCGAATAAGGCAGATGTTCTAATACGCGGAAAACGTGCAAGAATCCTTGGAAGAGTTTGCATGGATCAGTTTATGGTCGATGTGACGGATATCCCTAAAGCGGCGTTTATGGATCAGGTGATTTTAGTGGGTGCTGATGGAGAGGAGCATATTTCGGTGGAAGAATTGAGTGAATTAAGTGGACGGTTTCCTTATGAATTTGTTTGTTGCTTAAGTAAACGAATTCCACGTGTATATACCCGGGATGGGAAAGTTACAATTCAAAAAGACTGTTTTTAGAAAACAGTAAAATCAAAAACACTTTGCATACTTCTGATAAACAGGGCAATACTATAGACAGATTTAATGTACAGAGAAAATCTGATACAGAAAATGTCCGATAATCGGGAATTAAAATAAGCGGAGTGTGAATAGATGTGGTAATTAAACGTGGAGATATTTATTATGCAGATTTAAGCCCGGTAGTAGGGTCTGAACAGGGGGGCATCCGGCCGGTACTAATTATTCAGAATGATGTAGGAAATCGACATAGTCCAACTGTAATCTGTGCGGCAATTACATCCAGAATGAATAAGGCAAAATTGCCGACACATATTGAACTCAGTACAAAAAAATATCAGATTGTAAAAGATTCGGTGATTTTATTGGAACAGATTCGTACAATTGATAAGAAACGTTTAAGAGAATATGTATGTCATGTAGATAGTAGAATGATGGGGAAAGTAAGTGATGCAATTCGAATCAGCTTGGATTTGAATACATAATCGTCTACTTTACAGATAGAAAAAAGAGTGATAGAATAAGTGAGATAATACGAGAAGAGGAGAAAACAGGAAATGTCAGGACATTCAAAGTTTGCAAATATTAAGCATAAAAAAGAAAAAAATGATGCGGCAAAGGGAAAGATTTTCACAAAAATCGGACGTGAGCTTGCAGTTGCCGTAAAAGAAGGCGGTGGACCGGATCCGGCAAATAACAGTCGGCTTCGAGATGTAATTGCCAAAGCAAAGGCAAATAACATGCCGAACGATACAATTGATAGAAATATAAAAAAAGCTGCAGGAGAAGGTTCTGCAGATAATTATGAGCATATTACATATGAAGGTTATGGACCAAATGGTACTGCAATTATTGTAAATACACTGACAGACAATAAGAATCGTACTGCTTCTAATGTGAGAAATGCTTTTACGAAAGGGTGCGGAAATGTCGGAACTCCGGGATGTGTCTCCTTTATGTTTGATGAAAGAGGTCAAATTCTTGTGGCGAAAGAAGAGTGTGATCTGGATGCAGATGAATTGATGATGCTGGCTCTGGATGCAGGAGCAGAAGATTTTTCAGAAGAGGAAGATAGCTTTGAGATTTTAACAGCACCGGCTGATTTCAGTGATGTACGTTTGAAACTGGAAGAAGAGGGAATTATTATGGCAAGTGCTGAAGTGACTATGATTCCACAGACTTATGTAGAATTGACAAAAGAAGAAGATATTAAAAACATTCAGAAGACACTGGATCTTTTGGAAGAAGACGATGACGTACAGGATGTATATCATAACTGGAGTGAAGAATAATCAGACTTGAAGATAGAAAAGAGGACAGAAGATGAGCAATTTTAATATTGAAACAAAATGTATCCAATCCGGTTATGAACCGGGAAACGGTGAACCACGGGTTTTGCCAATTTATCAGAGTACAACATTCCGTTACACAAGTAGTGAACAGATGGGACGGTTGTTTGATTTGGAAGAGAGCGGATACTTTTATACAAGATTACAGAATCCGACCAACGATGCTGTAGCAGCGAAAATCTGTGATCTGGAGGGTGGTGTTGCTGCAATGCTGACATCATCCGGTCAGGCTGCAAATTTTTATGCAATCATGAACATTGTTGAGGCGGGAGATCATATTATTTGTGCATCTGCTGTCTATGGAGGTACATATAATTTATATGCTCATACAATCCGAAAGATGGGAGTTGAGGCAACTTTTGTTGATCCGGATTGTACAGAGGAAGAATTAAACGCAGCATTTCGTGAGAATACAAAAGCTGTTTTTGGAGAAACAATCGCAAATCCAGCACTGGTTGTTCTGGATATCGAAAAGTTTGCCAATGCAGCACATGCACATGGTGTTCCACTTATTGTTGATAATACGTTTGCAACTCCGATTAATTGCAGACCGTTTGAGTGGGGAGCTGATATTGTAACCCATTCTACAACAAAATATATGGATGGTCATGCGGCATGCGTTGGTGGAGCAATTGTAGACAGTGGTAATTTTGATTGGAATGCATATGCAGATAAGTTTCCTGGGCTGACAACTCCGGATGAAACTTATCATGGAATTGTGTATACTGACAGATTTGGAAAAGGTGCATATATTACGAAAGCAACGGCACAGTTGATGCGTGACCTTGGATCGATTCAGTCACCACAAAATGCCTTTCTTTTGAATATTGGATTGGAAACACTGCATTTACGTGTACCTCGCCATTGCGAGAACGCTTTAAAAGTTGCAGAATACTTGAAAAATCATGAGAAAGTAGCGTGGGTATCCTGTCCGTCACTTCCGGGAGATAAGTATTATGACCTGGCACAGAAATATATGCCAAATGGAACCTGCGGTGTTATTACTTTCGGGTTGAAAGGCGGCAGAGAGGCTGCAGTAGAGATGATGGATAAATTAAAACTTGTTGCAATCGTTACACATGTTGCGGATGCGAGAAGCTGTGTACTTCATCCTGCCAGTCATACCCATCGTCAGATGAACGACCAAGAATTGATGGAAGCGGGCGTACAGCCGGATTTGATTCGATTCAGTGTTGGGATTGAAAATGTAAACGATATAATTGCGGATGTAGAACAGGCATTAGAATAAATCAAATGGTATGGATGTATACAATTTATGTCCATGCCATTTTTTTAGAAAAAAGTATGAAATACAGCATACTGAACATACTAGACAGAAGAAATTATTATTTCGGAGGTTTGGATGTTTATGAGTGAAACAAAAAATAATGAAATCAAAGAAACCGGAACATTACAGTTGGAAAATGGGAAAGGACATCATATCCAGCTATTGACAATTATTGGTGAAATCGAAGGACATGAAGCAGTGTCGGGCAATACAAAAGCAACTAAATATGAGCATCTTCTTCCTAAACTAGCGGAAGTTGAGGATAGTGAGGAAATTGATGGAGTGCTGATTTTACTCAATACGCTAGGCGGTGATGTGGAAGCAGGGCTTGCAATTGCAGAAATGATAGCCTCTCTAAGTAAGCCTACAGTATCGCTTGTACTGGGAGGAAGTCATTCAATAGGAGGACCGCTTGCAGTGTCTGCAGATTATTCTTTTATTGTTCCTAGTGGTACTATGATTGTGCATCCGGTGCGTTCAAATGGTATGTTTATTGGGGTGTATCAAAGTTATCGAAATATGGAGAAAACACAGGATCGTATTACAACTTTTATTTCAGAACATTCCAAAATCAGTCAGAAACGTTTGGAAGAATTGATGCTGGATCCGACTGAATTGGTGAAGGATGTGGGGACGATGCTTGAGGGTGAGGATGCAGTGAGGGAAGGACTGATTGATGAAGTTGGGGGAATCAGTCAGGCAATAAAAAAGCTGCGTGAAATGATAGATGAAAGAAAAATAATGACAGGCTTATGAAAAAATGATATACTAATACAAGTATGTTCAAAAGCCAAGGGGGAACTATAAATGGCTGCAAAGTCGACAAAGAAGAAAAAGAGCACGAGGGGAACAATAAAAAAGAATCAGGAAAATACAGTACTTCGAAGTGAAATTCTTATTTTGGGAATGCTGGCAGTCTGTATTTTTCTGTTAATCAGTAATTTTGGACTGGGCGGGCTGATTGGAGATATCCTGTCAGCTCTGATGTTTGGTATCTTTGGATGGATGGCATATCTGATTCCTGTGCTGCTTTTTGGTATTACTGCATTTTTAATTTCGAATAAGGGAAACAAGCATGCATACATAAAAGCAGTGGCAGCAATTGTATTTGTTATTGTTGTAACGGCGGTTTTGGAATTGGTAGTAAATTCTTATCATCCTGGAACTGAACTGATGGAATATTATCGGCAAGCAAGTGTCGGAAAAGAAGCCGGGGGCTTGCTCGGTGGAGCGATGATTACGTTTTTGTGCCCTGCGATCGGAATTGCAGGAACTTATATTGTATTGATCTTGTTGATGATTGTTTGTATCATTCTAATCACAGAAAAATCTTTATTAAAGCCTTTGGGACAAAAGAGTAAACGAATCTATAATGATGCTAGAACCCGCCGTCAATCGACAGCAGAGCGTTCTATAAGAGAAAAAAAGAAAACAAAAGAAAAAAAGGAGCAACTAGAGAAACGAAATGAAAGTAAAAAGATATCCGGAGTATCTTTCGCCACAACATTGGGAGATACACATTCTAAGAGAAAGTCACCGGATATTCAAGAGTTAAATATACTTGAGGAAGAAGCTCTTCCGCCTTTGTTTGATGAAGAGAAGATTTCAGATTTAGAGAAAAGACCTGAATTTGTGATTCAGAGAAGTGAATCATTACAGATGGAGGAACCAACTGTAGATAAAAGTTTGCATAAAAAGGCAGATGAGCCGATACAACAGCCGGAGGATGTAGAAAGAGAAATCCAAAAGCAAGAAGACATTCAACTGAAAGATTATAAGGTTCCACCAATCAGCCTTTTAAAACGAGGAAAAAAGGGTGGTGGCAATTCTGATAGACAACTTCGTGAAACAGCATTAAAACTAGAACAAACACTGCAGAATTTTGGAGTGAAAGTGCATGTGACTAATGCAAGCTGCGGACCATCTGTTACTCGATATGAGCTGCAGCCGGAACAAGGAGTGAAGGTGAGTAAGATTGTTGGTCTGGCAGATGATATTAAGTTAAATCTTGCAGTGACAGATCTTCGCATTGAAGCACCAATTCCAGGAAAAGCAGCAGTTGGAATTGAAGTCCCTAATAGTGAAAATTCAGCGGTTATGCTTCGGGATTTATTAGAGTCAAAAGAATTTCAACAAAGTTCGTCAAAAATTACATTTGCTGTAGGAAAAGATATTGCAGGAAAGGTTGTAGTTGCGGATATTGCCAAGATGCCGCATTTGCTTGTAGCAGGTTCTACTGGCTCTGGAAAATCAGTATGTATTAATACGTTGATTATGAGTATTCTTTATAAATCGAATCCAGAAGATGTAAAACTTATCATGGTGGACCCTAAAGTTGTAGAATTGAGCGTTTATAATGGAATTCCTCATCTGCTTATTCCGGTTGTGACAGACCCGAGAAAAGCAGCGGGAGCCTTGAACTGGGCAGTCGCAGAAATGATGAAACGATATCAGTTGTTTGCTGAATATAATGTACGTGATCTGACGGGCTTTAATGAGAAAGTTCTGGAATTAAAAGGTGAGGAAAATGCACCGAAAAAGATGCCACAGATTGTTATTATAGTAGATGAGCTGGCTGATTTGATGATGGTTGCTCCTAAGGATGTCGAAGGCGCTATTTGCAGACTGGCACAATTGGCAAGAGCGGCTGGACTACATTTGATTCTTGCTACACAGCGACCATCGGTTAATGTAATTACAGGTTTGATTAAGGCGAATATGCCATCCCGCGTTGCCTTTGCTGTTTCGTCAGGTGTGGATTCCAGAACAATTATAGATATGAATGGAGCCGAAAAGCTACTCGGGAAAGGGGATATGCTTTTTTATCCTACGGGATATCCTAAACCAGTACGTGTACAAGGGTCTTTTGTATCTGATCAAGAAGTGCAAAAAGTAGTGGATTATTTGATTCAGAATTATGGAGATGCAACGTATTCGGATGAACTTGAGGAACATATGAATGCAGATCTGGGAGTGGATTCCGGTGCTGCGTTGGTTACTACATCAGAAGAATCTGATAATCGTGATATCTATTTTACAGATGCGGGAAGATTGATTATTGAAAAGGAAAAGGCTTCAATCGGAATGCTTCAGCGGATGTTTAAGATTGGATTTAACAGAGCTGCCAGAATTATGGATCAGCTTGCGGAGGCAGGAGTTGTTGGACCGGAGGAAGGCACAAAACCACGTAAGGTACTTATGTCAAAAGAAGAATTTGAACAATTTATTCAAGAAAAGTAAAGTCAAAAGGAGGAAACACAGATGAAAACAGATATTCAGATTGCACAGGAAGCGGAGATGCTCCCAATCAAAGAAGTGGCTCAAAGAGTAGGAATTACAGAAGAGGATTTAGAGTACTATGGAAAGTATAAGGCAAAACTTTCGGAAGGATTCTGGGATAAGATAAAAAATAACGAAAACGGGAAATTGGTTCTTGTTACTGCAATTAATCCGACACCTGCCGGAGAGGGGAAAACAACTGTTACAGTAGGTCTTGGACAGGCAATGGCAAAATTGAATAAAAAAGCTGTGATAGCGTTGCGCGAACCTTCACTTGGACCATGTTTTGGTATCAAAGGTGGAGCGGCCGGTGGTGGTTATTCTCAGGTGGTTCCTATGGATGATTTGAATCTGCATTTTACAGGCGATTTTCATGCAATTACCTCAGCAAATAATCTGCTTGCAGCAATGTTAGATAACCATATTCAACAAGGAAATTCTTTGCAGATTGATCCGCGTCAAGTGGTTTGGAAACGATGTGTAGATATGAACGACAGAGTTTTGAGAAATGTAGTAGTGGGTCTTGGGAATAAAATGGATGGAATGGTTCGAGAAGATCATTTCGTTATTACAGTGGCATCTGAGATTATGGCAATTCTTTGTCTTGCTGATGATCTTGCAGATTTGAAACGTCGGTTGGGACGGATTATTGTTGCATATAATTTTGCTGGAGATCCAGTTACTGCAGATGATTTACAAGCAACGGGGGCAATGGCAGCACTTTTAAAAGATGCGATCAAACCAAATTTGATTCAAACATTAGAACATACACCGGCTTTGGTACATGGCGGTCCATTTGCAAATATTGCGCATGGCTGTAACAGCGTACGAGCTACCAAAATGGCTTTGAAGATGAGTGACATAACTATTACAGAGGCTGGATTTGGCGCGGATTTGGGTGCTGAGAAATTTATGGATATCAAATGCCGTAAAGCAGGATTAAAACCGGATGCTGTTGTTTTAGTTGCAACTGTACGTGCTTTGAAGTATAATGGTGGAGTTCCGAAGGCAGATTTGGGAGAAGAAAATCTTGAAGCTCTTGCAAAAGGAATTGTTAATTTAGAAAAACATATAGAAAATATACAGAAATACGATGTACCAGTTGTTGTTACACTTAACTCTTTTGTGACAGATACTCCGGCTGAGAACGAATTTATCCGCAAGTTCTGTGAAGACCATGGGTGTGAATTTGCACTTGCTGAAGTTTGGGCAAAAGGAGGAGAGGGCGGTATCGCACTTGCTCAGAAAGTATTGGATACACTGGAAACAAAGGAGAGTCATTACCATCCGCTTTATCCGGATGCATATTCATTGAAAGAGAAGATTGAAACTATTTCTAAGGAAATTTATGGCGCTCGCTCTGTTATTTACGAGCCGGCGGCAGAGAAACAGCTTGCAAAGATTGAGGCAATGGGATTTGGAGATGTTCCTGTTTGTATGGCTAAGAACCAATATTCTCTCTCAGATGATGCAAAAAAACTTGGACGTCCGGAAAATTTTGATATTCATATCCGCGAGGTATATGTAAGTGCAGGAGCAGGATTTGTTGTTGCGTTGACAGGAGCAGTTATGACAATGCCGGGATTGCCAAAAGTACCGGCAGCAAACAATATAGATGTAACAGATGCTGGCGACATTGTTGGTCTGTTTTAGAAAAGATACAGGAGTACAGAATGGCACAATTAATTGATGGAAAACAGATTTCAAAAGAAATAAAAGACGAACTGAAAATTGAAGTAGAGCATTTAAAACAACAAGGCAGAGAAATCTGCCTTGCAGTTGTGCAAGTTGGCAATAATCCGGCATCTACTGTTTATGTAAATAATAAGAAAAAGGCGTGTGCTTATATCGGGATTCGGTCAGAATCTTATGAATTACCGGAAACAATCACAGAAAGAGAACTTTTGGAATTGGTGGAACGATTAAATACAGATGAAAAAGTGAGTGGAATTCTCATACAGTTACCACTTCCAAAAACATTAAATGAAGAAAGAATTCTTCGTGCAATATCTCCGGAAAAGGATGTAGACGGATTTCATCCAGTGAGTGTTGGACGGCTTTGGCTTGGAGAAAAGGGATTTCTTTCTTGTACTCCGGCGGGAATTATTCAACTTTTAAAACGTTCCGGAATTTCCATCGAAGGAAAAGAATGTGTAGTTGTTGGGAGAAGTAATATTGTAGGAAAACCAATGGCTGCATTGCTTCTTAGAGAGAATGCAACTGTTACGATTGCACATTCAAAAACCCGTAATTTAAAAGAGGTTACGAAAAGAGCAGATATTCTGATTGCAGCAGTAGGGCATCAGCAAATGATTGATGATACCTATATCAAGGAAGGTGCAGTTGTAATTGATGTTGGAATGCATCGAAATGCTCAGAATAAGTTGTGCGGAGATGTTGATTTTGAAAAAGTAAAAGAAAAAGCATCTGCAATCACGCCGGTTCCGGGCGGAGTTGGACCGATGACGATTGCAATGTTAATGAACAATTGTCTGGAGACGGCTAGATAACAGGAGGAAGCGCTCTATGAAATGTACAAATTGTGGTGCAGAAATACCTGAGGGAACTCTGATCTGCCCCGATTGTAGAACAGAAGTACAGATGGTACCGGATTATAATCCATTAGAAGACGTGCTTGCCAGAGAGGTCAGAGGGTCTGTAGAAGATGCTACAAGACCTATTCGACCGGAAGAAGTGCGTCGATATAGAGAACAGTTGAATCGAAAAACTGTAAATGCGACTCGAGTTTTAAGTCAGGGAGAACTGGATGATATTCGCGCAGGGCGTGCAAAAACAGTTTCGAAACAAACAGAGGTATGGCGTCAGGAAAGACAGAGTTCCGGGAATCGGAATACGGGATCTGTCCATCCAAATACGAGAGAAGAACGTAGACGTCAACAGATGTTAAAGAAAAAGCGGGCAAAGAGAAGAAGGCGAAATGCAATTCTCTCTGTACTGCCGTTTTTGGCGTTGATTTTAGGTGTAGGTGGATATATTGTTTATCAGAATTCTTATACCGGGGTCGTGAACCGAGGATATCGTTCTCTTCAGGCCGGAGAATATACGGCGGCAGAGAATGCATTTGAGAGAGCAATTCGGAAAGATGGAAAAAGAGCGGAAGCATATACCGGAAGAGCGGAAATATATATTCAGCAGAAGACCATGGATAAGGCGGAAGATATTTTCCTTGAGGCAATTGATTCTCAACCGGCAAACGCAGAACTGTATCAAGCGGCGATTGATTTTTATATAAAGACAGATCAAAAAGAAAAAATTTCCAGTCTTTTAGATGGGTGTGATGATCGGGTTCTGAGTACGGTTAGTGAGTATGTTTCCGGAATCCCTCAGTTTAGTTTGGAAGAAGGTACGTATCCGGAAGTGCAAGAGGTTGCAATTTCAGGTAAGGGAACAATTTATTATACAACGGATGATACAGAACCTACAAAGACCAGTGCAAAGTATGAAGAACCAATACTTCTGGATGAAGGGACAACGACTATACGAGCGGTGGCTTATAATAAAAAAGGAGTTCCTAGTTTGATTGCGTCTAAGACCTATACTATCGAGATCCCGATAGAAGATGCACCGGCTGTGACTCCATCTACCGGACAATATACTTCGGCAACTCAGATTACAATACAGGTTCCGGATGGATATAAAGCATATTATACAACAGATGGAACAACTCCGTCGGCTGCTTCAAATGAATATAGCGGCCCAATTGATATGCCGGAAGGATCGACTATTTTTTCGGCAGTTTTGATCAGTGAAAATGGAAAAATGACACAGGTTACAAAACGGAATTATCTGTTGGAATATGAGTAGATTATACTCTTTTGCTATGTAAAAACCTCTTGTATTTATGTACAAAAATACAAGAGGTTTTTTGTGCATTATTCAAATTTAAAAATAGGTTAAATTGCTTGTTTTCGATAAGCCAGAGTGGTATAATTAATGTGTTAAAAAAATAACATATTAATACATAAGGAGATGCATTATCATGGGAAGATTTACATTACCAAGAGACGTTTATCATGGAAAAGGATGTCTTGAAGAACTCAAGAATCTGAAAGGAAAAAGAGCAATCCTTGTTGTTGGCGGCGGTTCTATGAAACGTCAGGGATTTCTTGACAAAGCTGTTGGATATCTGAAAGAAGCTGGTATGGAGGTAGAACTCTTTGAGGGTGTTGAACCGGATCCGTCAGTTGAAACTGTTATGAAAGGTGCAGAAGCAATGCGTGCATTCCAGCCAGACTGGATTGTTTCAATGGGAGGTGGTTCTCCGATTGATGCTGCAAAAGCAATGTGGGCATTTTATGAGTATCCGGATGTAACATTTGAAGAACTTTGTATTCCGTTTAATTTCCCAGAACTGAGACAGAAAGCAAAATTCTGTGCGATTCCTTCTACATCAGGAACGGCTACAGAAGTAACAGCATTCTCTGTAATTACAAATTATCAGACAGGTGTAAAATATCCATTGGCTGACTTCAATATCACACCAGATGTAGCAATCGTTGATTCTGAATTGGTTGAAGGGCTGCCTGCAAAACAGGTTGCTTATACAGGAATGGATGCACTTACACATGCAATTGAAGCATATGTTTCTACATTGCACTGTGCATATACAGATCCACTTGCAATTCAGGCAATTGAAATGGTATTTGATTACCTTCCAGCTTCATATAGAGGTAATATGGATGCAAGAGCAGAGATGCATGACGCACAATGTCTGGCAGGAATGGCATTTTCCAATGCTTTGTTGGGTATTGTACATTCTATGGCACATAAAACAGGAGCAGCATTTTCTACAGGTCATATTACTCATGGCTGTGCAAATGCAATGTATCTTCCATATGTTATCAAATACAATGCAAAAGACCCAGTAGCTGCAAAACGTTATGCAGAGATTGCAAGAAAAGTAGGACTTCAAGGAGGTTCTGAAAAGGCACTTATTAACAGTCTGTGTGAAAAAATCGATGATTTCAATGTTCAGTTGAATATTCCAAAAACATTAAAAGAATTTGGAATCAATGAAGAGGAATTCAAAGAGAAAATAGCTACAATTTCTGAAAATGCAGTTGGAGATGCTTGTACAGGATCAAATCCACGTGCAATTGATCCTGCAACTATGGAAAAACTCTTTACATGCATTTATTATGGAACAGAAGTAGATTTCTAATTAAGCTGAAGTAAGGACAGGTGCAGATGTACCTGTCCTTTTTGATGCTTTTCAGAAGTTTTTTTTCTATGCAAAACCTTCATTTCCAGGAAAGAATACTTGCGCATCGAGATGGAATGGCGTATGATAGTGGCAGGATATTTATTTAAAATATACAAGGAGGAAAATCATGTATAAGATTTTGAAAGCAGAGAAACTGGCTGATAAGATTTATCTTATGGATGTGGAAGCGCCACGTGTTGCAAAACATTGTCAGCCGGGACAGTTTGTGATTGTTAAAATGGATGATAAAGGGGAGCGAATTCCGTTGACAATTTGTGACTATGACCGCGAGGCCGGTACAATTACAATTGTATTTCAGGAAGTCGGCGCATCAACAGTAAAGATGTCTGGTTTAAAAGCCGGGGATAGTTTCCGTGATTTCGTTGGACCTTTGGGTTGTGCGTCCGAATTCGTAAACGAAGATTTGGATTCTCTGAAGAATAAAAAGATGCTTTTTGTAGCCGGTGGTGTTGGTGCTGCTCCAGTATATCCGCAGGTAAAGTGGTTGCATGAGCATGGTATTGAAGCAGATGTGGTTCTAGGTGCGAAAACAAAAGAAATGGTAATTCTTGAAAAAGAATTAGAAGCTGTTGCAGGGAATCTGTATGTAACAACGGATGATGGTTCTTATGGACGTTCCGGTATGGTGACAGCTGTAGTAGAAGATCTGGTTCAGAATGAAGGAAAACAGTATGATGTTTGTGTTGCAATCGGACCGATGATTATGATGAAATTTGTCTGTCTTTTGACAAAAAAATTAGAGATCCCGACAATTGTCAGCATGAATCCAATCATGGTAGATGGAACTGGAATGTGCGGAGCTTGCCGTTTACAGGTAGGAGATGAGATTAAATTTGCCTGTGTAGATGGCCCAGAGTTTGATGGCCATCTCGTAGACTTTGATCAGGCTATGAAGAGAGCTCAGACTTACAAGACAGCTGAAGGACGTGCAATGCTGAAGGTTCTGGAAGGCGATACACATCATGGTGGATGCGGACATTGTGGAGGTGACGAATAATGGGAGATGTATTAAAAAAAGTACCGGTAAGAGAACAGGATCCGAAGGTTCGTGCAACGAACTTTGAAGAAGTTTGTCTTGGGTATAACATGGAAGAAGCTATGGAAGAAGCTTCCAGATGTATTAATTGTAAAAATGCAAAATGTATTCAGGGATGTCCGGTAGCAATTAACATTCCTGGATTTATTAAAGAAATCAAGAACGGTAATATTGAAGAAGCATATAAAGTAATCGGACAATCATCTGCCCTTCCGGCAATTTGCGGTCGTGTATGTCCGCAGGAATCACAGTGTGAAGGACAGTGTATTCGCGGAATTAAAGGTGAGCCAATTTCCATTGGAAAACTGGAGCGGTTTGTGGCAGATTATGCATTGGAAAATGATATTAAGCCGGTTGGAGCAGAAAAGACGAATGGTCATAAAGTTGCTGTGATTGGTTCAGGTCCGTCCGGACTGACATGTGCAGGAGATTTGGCGAAACTCGGTTATGAAGTAACTGTATTCGAAGCGCTTCATGAGCTGGGGGGAGTATTGGTATATGGTATTCCGGAATTCCGTCTTCCAAAACAGAAAGTTGTTGCAAAAGAAATTGAGAAAGTAAAAGAACTTGGTGTTAAATTCGAAACTAACGTTGTAATTGGTAAATCTACTACAATTGATCAGCTGATTGAAGAAGAAGGGTTTGAGGCCGTCTTTATAGGATCAGGTGCGGGACTTCCGAAGTTTATGGGAATTCCTGGAGAAAATGCGAACGGTGTATTCTCAGCAAACGAATATTTGACTAGAAGCAATCTGATGAAAGCATTTGATGAAAATTATGATACACCAATTTGTGCCGGAACAAAGGTGGCTGTTGTTGGCGGCGGTAATGTTGCAATGGATGCTGCAAGAACTGCACTTCGTCTTGGTGCAGAAGTACATATCGTTTATCGTAGAAGCGAAGAGGAACTTCCGGCACGAGTGGAAGAAGTGCATCATGCAAAGGAAGAAGGAATTATTTTTGACCTTTTGACGAATCCAAAAGAGATTCTTGTAGATGATAACGGAAATGTTACAGGAATGACCGTTATTAAAATGGAATTGGGTGAGCCTGATGCATCCGGAAGAAGACGTCCAGTAGAGATTCCAGGTTCTGAATATACAATTGATGTAGATACAGTAATCATGTCACTGGGTACTTCTCCGAATCCATTGATTTCTTCTACAACAGAAGGTTTGGAAATTAATAAGTGGAAATGTATTGTGGCTGATGAGAATAACGGTAAAACATCCAAAGAAGGTGTATATGCTGGTGGAGATGCTGTAACTGGCGCTGCAACAGTTATTTTGGCTATGGGTGCTGGAAAGGCAGCTGCCAAAGGTATTGATGAATATCTGAGAGATAAGTAAGAGAGCATCAGGCTGAATGAAATAAAAGTGCGGGTGTGCGTGAGCATATCCGCATTTTTTAAAGATACATATGATATTAAAGGAGAAAAATGAAAATGGAAAAAAGCAAAGTGTTTAGTATAAAGCAGCAAAAAGCAATCGAATATCACAAAAACGGATATAATTGTGCGCAGGCAGTTGTATGTTCTTTTTGTGAGGACTTTGGTATAGACGAAGAGATGGTGTTCCGTCTTTCTGAAGGATTTGGGTTTGGAATGGGAATGAGAGAAGTCTGCGGTGCACTTAGCGGAATGTTTATGGTTATTGGGTTGGAAAACAGTGTTGGAAATCCTCAAAAAGGGGAAATTACAAAAGCGGATACTTACAAAAAAGTGAGAGAATATGCACAAAAATTTCAAGAGAAGAATGGCTCTATGTATTGCAGGGAATTAAAGGCAAAAGTAGATGGAAAACAGGCGGTAAGCTGTGAGCAGTGCATTGCAGATGCAGTTGCATTGACAGAAGAATATCTATTGACGAAAAAAGTTACAAAAATTTTGAAAGAAATATTATAAATCATCCGACAGGAGAAGGTATATGAAAATCACGATCATTACAGTTGGGAAAATAAAAGAAAAATATTTGCGCGATGCAATTGCAGAATACAGTAAGCGATTGAGTAAATATTGTAAAATGGAAATCATAGAAGTAGCGGATGAGAAAACGCCGGAAAATGCAAGTGAAACTATGAATGAAACAATTAAATCAAGAGAAGCGGAGCGTATTTTAAAATATCTGAAGGATGATGCTTATGTTATGACACTTGAAATTCAAGGGAAACAGATGACCTCAGAGGAGTTGGCAGAGAAGATTGAGAAACTGGGGATTCAGGGAACAAGTCATTTGATTTTTGTTATCGGGGGGTCTCTTGGATTAGGAAAAAAAGTACTGGAGCGGTCTGATTATGCATTGAGTTTTTCGAAAATGACATTTCCCCATCAATTGATGCGTGTTATTTTGTTAGAACAAATATACCGGAGTTATCGAATTATCAAAAAAGAGCCATATCATAAATAAGAGCTGATTTTTTGAAAGATTAGTTATAGGTGTTTGCCTATGGGAAGTATCAAACTTATGTATTTCAAAAATAACCTATTTTATGCTACACTTTGAATGTAGCGAAAAAAGAAATATTTTGGAGGTTATTTATGAAAAAGGATTATAGTAAATTGTGGATACTTTTTAAATCGATGTTCATGTTGAGTGCATGTACATTTGGTGGTGGATTTGTAATTGTGTCTTTGATGAAAAAGAAATATGTAGAAGAATTACAATGGCTGGAAGAAGATGAAATGCTGGATGTTACTGCGATTACGCAGTCTGCTCCGGGACCTCTTCCGGTGAATGCATCTGTAATTATAGGATATCGTCTTGCAGGCGTTGTAGGCTCCCTAGTCGCAATTCTTGGAACAATTCTTCCTCCAATGCTTATTATATCGATTATTTCTTTGTTTTACGAGCAATTCCGTACCAATCCTTATATCAGCACTGCTTTGCAGGTTATGAGGGCTGGAGTTGCAGCAGTTATCTTTGATGTTGTATTTAATCTTGCTAAAAATGTAGTAAATACAAAGCGCACTTTATATATTGGAATGATGGTTGTAGCATTTATAGCAACATATTTACTGGATATTAGCGCTATGGTAGTTATTTTAACTTGTTTGGGAATTGGATTAATTGATCTTGCTGTAACAACTTGGAATACGAGAAGGGCAAAGAATGGAGGAATCGCATAATGTTATTATTAAAATTATTTTTTGCATTTATTCAAGTCGGAATGTTTAGTGTAGGTGGCGGTTATGCTGCAATTCCGTTGATTCAGGAACAAATTGTAAATATTTATGGGTTGATGACCTTGGAGGAATTTTCAGATTTGATTACAGTTGCAGAGATGACGCCAGGCCCGATTTCCATAAATTCAGCGACTTTTGTGGGAATGAGGATAGCGGGGATTCCTGGGGTATTGCTTTGTTCCATTGGATGTATCATTCCTTCTTTTTTTATTTGTTTGACATTGGCACATTTTTATTACAAATACCGAACAGTGGGGGGTGTGCAGGTTGTGCTTGGCGCAATGCGGCCGGCTGTAGTTGCACTGATTGGTTCGGCAGGAGCATCGATTCTGATGTTAGCGCTATTTCAAGCGGAATTAGGAGAAATTATACTAGGTAATATTCGGTGGGTAGAAGTAGGGATTTTTCTTGCAGCACTTTATATTTTAAGAAAATACAAAGCAAGCGCCATTGCAATCATTCTTGGCAGTGGCGTAGTAGGAACGGCTATTTATGCGTTACTAGGCGCAATATAAAATGGGAGAAGAAAATGACAATACGACATTTGAAAATATTTACGACAGTTGTGGATGTGGGTGGCATGAGCAAGGCTGCAAAGGAACTGCATATTTCACAGCCAAGCATTAGTCAAGCAATTTCAGAATTAGAGAAATGTTATAATGTGAAATTATTTGAACGATTATCGCAAAAATTATATTTAACGAAGGATGGAGAGCTTTTGCTCTCTTTTTCTCGTCATATTCTGGATTCCTTCGAACATATGGAAAAAGCAATGGATCATGCATCGCAAAAAAGAGAATTGCGCATTGGATGCAGTGTATCTATAGGAACATGTCTGATTAATAAAATATTAGATGCAGCGGAACAAAATCTTCCGAATTGTAAATTCCAAGTGATTGTTACAAATTCTGCTGAAATTGAAAATGCTGTTTTAAATAATCAGGTCGATTTGGCTATTGTAGAAGGTGCAATTAAAAATGAGAATGTGATGATTACCCCGATTTGCGAAGATGAATTGGTAATTGTGTGTGGAAACACACATCCTTTAGCAGCGGAACCGGTAGTTACATTGGAAATGCTGGAAGGCCAGGATTATGTGAGCAGGGAAAGCGGAAGTGTTGAGAGAAATCAATTCGAACAGTTATTTGAAGAACAAGGACTTCACCTAAATCGTACTTTTCGAAGTACCAATACAGAGGCAATCAAAAATGCAGTTATCTGCGGACGAGGAATTGCAATTTTTTCCAAGCGCATGGTAAGTCAGGAAGTGTTAGAAGGAGAAATGGTTATTTTACATTTGAAAGACATAAAAATGACCAGAACTTTTGACTTTGTTATACACAAAAACAAATATCGATCCAATGAAATAAAAGTTATACAGGAAATGCTTTGTTCTGGTGGGATTTCATTTTCAGAAGAGGAAAGCTGTTAGGATTTTAGAATAAGTCTTGACGGATATATGAGAACTCTCTATAGTGAAAGATAGAATGGAAAGCATATTACCTATGCGTTCTTGGACGTGAAATATAATACTTGTGAGGAAAATACAGCATGGATTATAAATTATTGATGAATACAGCTGTTTTAGCTGGCGAAACAATGTTGAAGAGTGGAGCGGAAACTTATCGGGTAGAGGAGACAATCATACGTATTTTGGAAACGGCAAATGTAGATACGGTTGAAACAGTCGTTTTAACAACGGGGATTTTTGTCACCTTGGATAATCCGGATATGGAGAATATTTCCGTAATCAAACGTGTGGAAAGCAGAGGCATGAATTTAAACCGTATAGAGTGTGTTAATGCAGTATCACGGCGGTTCTGTGCCGGGGAGATGACGCTGGAAGAGGCTTATGCGGAATTGAAAACAATTAAGGGCAGGCAGTATAAAAGACGAATTTATAATTTGGCCACAATAGGGGTTTGTGCCGGATTTGCTCCACTATTTGGCGGCAGCTGGGCGGAAATCGGCGGGGCGGCGATTGCAGGAATAGCACTTGCGTTCATTACAACCGTTGGAAAGTATTTTCATATACAAGGCTTTATTCTCAATGCGTTTAGCGCATTTGCTGTGGCCATTTCTGCAATTTTCCTCAAGAACAGTTTTCCTGTTTTGGATATGGATACCGTTATTATCAGCAGCATTATGCCCATTGTGCCGGGAGTTGCAATCACTTATGCAATTCGAGATTCTCTGCAAGGGGATTATCTTGCAGGTGCGGCACGCACAATGGAGGCTTTTATGACGGCAGTGGCAATTGCTCTTGGAGTAGGTGTCGGAATGGCCGTGACAGGAATCTTGAAACCAGGAGGTGGTCTGTTTTGAATATTGCACATCTGATATTGGGAACAGCCGGTAGCTTTCTGGCGATTGCCTGTTTTGCTGTTTTACTGGAGTGTCCCAGAAAATATCTTCCATATGCGGGAACTATTGGCGCTGTAGGCGGCGGTGTTTATTTGGTGAGTATGGAATATGAAACCGGTGCTGTAATTGCATCTTTTCTTTCTGCTCTTGTGATTGCTTTCATGTCCCACTCGTTTGCGAGAATTTTACATGCACCGGTGACCATCTTTTTGATTCCAGGAATATTGCCTACTGTACCCGGAGCGGGAATGTATAGGATTATTTATTATATGATGGCAGGAGAACGTGCAAAAAGTGCATACTATTTCATACAAACATTGGAAATCGCAGGAATGATTGCATTAGCAATCTTTCTCGTTGGTACTTTTTTTAAGGTGTTAAAACAAATCAGGGAGGTTAGAAGAAAAGGATGTAAGAAAGTGTAAGATGTTTACTGTGAAGAAAATCTTTTAAAGAGAAAATGGATAGAATGAAAATCTAAAAAAAATTTAGAATTCAAAAAAAGAGTTTGCATAAAAAATGGATTTTGGCATTGCCTGTCCATTTTTTTTATTGTATAATATCCAATTGAGAATGGAAACAGAACATTATGAGAAGAGACAGGAGGAAGACAGATGACAAAGAGAAATGATATCCATAAAGTACTTATCATCGGTTCCGGACCGATTATTATCGGACAGGCGTGTGAATTTGATTATTCTGGTACACAGGCTTGTAAAGCATTGAGAAATTTAGGCTATGAAATCGTATTGGTAAATTCTAATCCGGCTACAATTATGACTGATCCGGAGATAGCTGACGTTACTTATATTGAGCCGTTGAATGTAGATAGAATAGAACAGATTATAAAAAAGGAGAGACCAGATGCATTGCTGCCGAATCTTGGCGGACAGTCCGGTCTTAATTTATGTTCAGAATTAGCAAAAGCAGGGGTACTTGAGAAATATCATGTGGAGGTAATCGGTGTTCAGGTTGATGCTATTGAGCGTGGAGAAGATCGTATTGAGTTTAAACATACGATGAATAAGCTTGGCATAGAGATGGCCAGAAGTGAAGTTGCATATAGCGTCGACGAGGCGCTGGCAATAGCAGATAAATTAGGATATCCGGTAGTTCTTCGTCCTGCCTATACAATGGGAGGCGCAGGCGGTGGTCTTGTATATAATATAGATGAATTGAAGTCAGTTTGTGCACGCGGACTTCAGGCAAGTCTTGTAGGACAGGTTTTGGTAGAGGAATCCATTCTTGGCTGGGAAGAGTTGGAGTTAGAAGTGGTTCGTGATGCAGAAGGAAATATGATCACTGTTTGCTTTATTGAAAATATTGATCCACTCGGGGTACACACTGGAGATTCATTCTGCTCAGCACCAATGCTGACAATTTCTGAAGAAGTACAAAAACGACTGGAAGAAAAATCACATAAAGTAGTAGATTCTGTTCAGGTAATCGGTGGGTGTAACGTACAGTGGGCACATGATCCGAAAACAGATAGAGATGTCATTATTGAAATTAACCCTCGTACGTCTCGTTCTTCCGCATTGGCATCCAAAGCAACTGGTTTCCCGATTGCTCTTGTATCAGCAATGCTTGCAACGGGTCTCACGTTGAAAGATATTCCATGCGGAAAATATGGTACACTGGATCGCTATGTTCCTGATGGGGATTATGTTGTAATCAAGTTTGCACGCTGGGCATTTGAAAAGTTCAAAGGAGTAGAAGATAAGCTGGGAACACAGATGCGTGCCGTTGGTGAAGTTATGAGTATCGGTAAGAACTTCAAAGAGGCATTCCAGAAGGCAATCCGCTCTTTGGAGACCGGTCGGTATGGATTGGGCCATGCAAAAGACTTTGACTCCAGAAGTAAAGAAGAATTACTGAAAATGTTGATTCATGCGACAAGCGAACGCTACTTCGTTATATATGAAGCGTTGCGTAAAGGTGCAACAATAGATGAAATTCATGAACTTACAAAGGTGAAACATTATTTCCTTGAGCAAATAAAAGAATTGGTAGAGGAAGAAGAGGCGCTTCTTGCATCTAAAGGACAACTGCCAACTGATGAGGCATTGATCTCTGCTAAGAAAGATGGATTTTCCGATAAATATTTGAGCCAGATTCTGGAAGTTAGTGAAGATGAGATTCGTAATAAGAGAATTAGTCTTGGAGTTGAAGAGGCATGGGAAGGCGTTCATGTAAGTGGAACACCTGACAGCGCATATTATTATTCCACATATAATGCAGAAGATAAGAATCCGATTCGTTCAGATAAGCCAAAGATTATGATTCTGGGTGGCGGACCAAACCGTATCGGACAGGGAATTGAATTTGATTATTGCTGTGTTCATGCGTCTCTTGCTCTTAGAAAACTTGGGTTTGAAACGATTATTGTAAATTGTAATCCAGAAACTGTATCTACAGATTATGATACATCTGATAAACTTTATTTTGAGCCATTGACGTTGGAAGATGTATTGAGTATTTACAAAAAAGAACAGCCTGTAGGTGTGATTGCTCAGTTTGGTGGTCAGACCCCATTGAATCTGGCGGCAGATTTGGAAAGAAATGGCGTGAAGATTTTAGGTACAGCGCCTTCTGTAATCGACCTTGCTGAGGACCGCGATCTGTTCCGCGAAATGATGGAAAAATTAGAGATTCCAATGCCAGAATCCGGTATGGCAGTTACTGTAGAGGATGCCCTTGAGATTGCTGAAAAGATTGGATATCCGGTTATGGTACGCCCATCTTATGTTCTTGGTGGACGTGGAATGGAAGTCGTTTATGACGCAGAGAGTATGGTTGGATATATGCAGGCTGCAGTAGGTGTGACACCGGATCGGCCGATTTTGATCGATAGGTTCCTTGGGCATGCGACAGAATGCGAAGCAGATGCTATCAGCGATGGAACACATGCATTTGTTCCGGCAGTGATGGAGCATATTGAACTTGCTGGAGTGCATTCCGGTGATTCAGCATGTATTATTCCGTCTAAGCATATTTCTGAGGAAAATGTTAAGACGATCAAAGAATATACAAGAAGAATCGCAGAAGAGATGCATGTTAAAGGTTTGATGAATATGCAGTATGCAATTGAAAATGATAAGGTTTTTGTTTTGGAAGCTAATCCGAGAGCATCCAGAACAGTGCCGCTTGTATCAAAAGTATGTAATATTCGCATGGTACCGCTTGCAATTGACATCGTTACTTCTGAGTTGACTGGAAGACCATCACCGGTTCCGGCATTAAAGGAACAGGAAATTCCGTATTATGGAGTAAAAGAAGCAGTATTTCCATTTAATATGTTCCAGGAAGTAGATCCGCTCTTAGGACCAGAAATGCGTTCTACAGGAGAAGTATTAGGAATGTCCAAGTTCTTTGGAGAGGCATTTTACAAGGCTCAGGAAGCTACACAGACAAAACTTCCGTTAGACGGGACTGTATTGATTTCTGTAAGTAACAGAGAAAAGCCGGAAGTTGTAGATGTGGCAAAAGATTTTGAAAAAGCTGGTTTCCATATTATCGCTTCCAAACATACTTGTGAACTGCTGCATGAAAATGGAATTGAAGCAGAAAGTATTAAGAAACTGCAAGAAGGCAGACCGAATATGCTAGATTTGATCACAAATGGTAAAATTGATATTATCGTCAATACTCCATCTGGAAAAGAAAGCAAAGACGATGATAGTTACTTGAGAAAGGCTGCTATCAAAAAGAAAGTTCCATATGTAACAACGATGGCTGCTGCAAAGGCTGCAATTAGCGGTATTCTTGAAATTAAGAAACATGGAAACAGTGAAGTGAAATCACTTCAGGAGATTCATGCGGAAATTCATGATAAATAGAAGAATGAAAAATCTATGAATAGAATGAAAGTGCTGCACATACATTACCTATAAAGGGTGTATGTGTGGCACTTTTTTATGAAACAGCAAATAGAAAATGAATCGATCAAATCGCGTGCTGCATCCGCTGCCAGCATGCCAAAAGATGTTGTGTTAGGAGCATCTGTAATTACAATTCTCGGTACGGGTGAAATGTGTATTGAGAATTATCGAGGAATTATTGAGTATACAGATACAATGATCCGGGTAAAAACAAAAAAGAACCAGATTCGTCTTGTGGGAAAACATTTACAGATTGAATATTATACGAATGATGAGATGAAAATAACGGGATGTATTTGTTCCGTAGAATTTTGTCCTTAGAGTTCAGAACTATAGTGGGAAAGGAACATGTTTGTGATACAAAAAATCATACGATATACAAGGGGCTATGTGAGGATACGTGTACAGGGATATTCATCGGAACGATTTTTGAATTTATGCAGTCGGCACGAAATATTTATCTGGGGAGTGGAACCTGCGGGTGATACATATGAGTTATTTATGCCATTGAGTGGATTTTGGAAAATACGTGCAATTGCAAGAAAAACTCATACGAAAGTGACAGTTATTCAGAGATTTGGTCTTCCATTTTTTGTGTATCAAAATAGACGTCGTCAAGCATTTCTGGCTGGGTGTCTATTGTGTATAGGTCTGCTTTTTTTTTATTCCAGTTATATCTGGGACATTCATTTCGAAGGAAATGAAAGATGGACAGATGAGGCATTACTTGATTTTTTGGAAACAAGACAGGTGAAACCGGGAACTGCAAAATATAAGATTAACTGCCCAGAGATTGTTCGGGATATTCGCCAGCAATATCCTGAAATTGTGTGGGTATCGGCCTCAATCGACGGTAGTCGGCTCAGGGTTCAGATTAAAGAAAATGAAGCTCTTTCTTTGGAACAGGAGAAAAAAAACATAGAAACAGAGGAATTGAATCCATCACCCAAAGATTTAGTTGCTTCTTGTGATGGAGTAATTACCTCCATTATTACAAGAAACGGAGTCCCTCAGGTGCATGTAGGGGAAACGGTAAAAAAAGGAGATCTTCTTGTGTCCGGGCGTGTGGAGATAAAAAATGATGCAAAAGAAGTGATTGATTATCAATATTGTCAAGCCGATGCAGATGTGTTTGCTGATACGCAGATGCAGTATCAAGAATCTATTCCACTTATCTATTATGAAAAGAATTATCAAAAAAACCGGAGAAAAAGTGCCTGGTATGTCAAAATAGGAAGACGGATAATTTCTTTTGGCGTACAAAGCACGAACGAAAAATTATATGAAAAAATATGCTCTGAATATCAAATTTGTCTTGGTGAACATTTTTATCTCCCAGTGACATATGGGAAAATAACGGTCAAACCGTATACTCTAAAAAGAAAAAAACAGGAAAAAAGGAAGGTACAGCAGATTTTAACAGAGAAATTCGATAGCTTTTTGAAAGATTTGGAAGAAAAGGGTATTCAAATTTGTGAAAATAATGTTAAAATACATTTGGATGAAAATTCTGCCACTGCAGATGGAGTCTTGTATTTAAATCAAAAGATTACAGAAACAGTGGATGCGGAAATACTTGAAATTGAAAGGAACGAACAGAATGAGTCTATCAGAACTGATGATTGATATACCGGCGGAACATGAAAAGAATATATTTGGACAGTTTGATGTATATGCTAAAAAGTTAGAGCGGGCGTTTCATGTTACACTCATAGCAAGAGATGGAAGTGTTAAGATTCTCGGAGAACAAAAATATGCAGACAGGGCAAAACGCGTACTGATGCAGCTGCTTCAATTATCACTGCGTGGAAATACAATTACGGAACAGAATGTGGATTATGCCATTTCGCTTGTATATGAAGACAGTGAAGAAGATATTGTTGCAATTGATAAAGAGTTGATCTGTCATACCCTTCAAGGAAGACCAATCAAACCAAAAACACTTGGACAGAAAAAATATGTTGATTCCATTCGGAAAAATATGATTACATTCGGACTCGGTCCGGCGGGAACAGGAAAGACCTATCTGGCGATGGCAATGGCGATTACAGCATTTAAAAGTAACGAAGTAGAACGGATTATTTTGACTCGACCTGCGATTGAAGCTGGAGAAAAGCTGGGATTTCTTCCGGGAGATTTGCAGAGCAAGATTGATCCGTATTTACGTCCGTTATACGATGCGCTGTATCAGATTATGGGGGCTGAAAGTTTTATAAAGAACTCTGAAAAGGGGCTGATTGAAGTTGCTCCTCTTGCTTATATGCGAGGCAGAACGTTGGATAATGCATTTATTATTTTAGATGAGGCACAGAACACGACACCTGCACAAATGAAGATGTTTCTGACGCGAATCGGATTTGGGTCGAAGGTTGTCATTACAGGAGATTCTACGCAGAAAGATTTACCTGCCGGAACTGTTTCCGGATTGGATGTTGCCGTTAAAGTTATAAAAAACCTGGAAGATATTAGTGTTTGTAATTTATCCAGCAAGGATGTCGTACGTCATCCGCTGGTTCAGAAAATTGTAAAAGCATATGAAGAATATGAGAAGAAAGGAATGCATGCTTCTAAAAGCGGCAGACGGAAATAGATATGAGTTTATATATGGAAGAAGAGGGCGAACTGAAACTCCCTTTAGATACAAAAGAAACAGCAGAACGGGTAATCCAGGCAGCATTGGAGTATGTGGCATGTCCTTATGAAGCAGAAGTGAATCTCCTGCTTACAACAGATGAAGAAATCAGGGAAATGAATCGGAATTTCCGGAATCAGGATAAGTCAACAGATGTCCTCTCTTTTCCGATGTTAGAATATGAAGTTCCGGGAGAATTTCATTTTTTAGAAGAAGATACGGACGATGCATTTCACCCGGAAACAGGTGAATTAATGCTTGGGGATATCGTAATTTCAAAAGAAAAAGTGCTGCAACAAGCAGCGTTGTATGGACATACAGCAAAAAGAGAGTTTGCTTTTCTGATTGCTCATAGTATGCTGCATTTATTTGGTTATGACCATATGGAAGAAGATGAACGGAAAGTGATGGAACAGAAACAACGTGAAATCATGGAAAAAGTTCAGATATCACGAGAGTCTATGGAGGAAGCAAATGGCTGAGCCACAGAAAAACAGAAAAAAACAGAAAAATGATGATTTTTTGATGCAAGGAATGATTCTTGCCTTTGCAATGGTAATGACAAAGGTTATTGGTGTTGTATATCGTATTCCATTGACCAATATTTTGGGCGATGAAGGAAATGGTTTTTATGGATATGCCTATGAAGTATATGCAATGGCATTGATGCTCTCCAGTTTAAGTCTTCCAACTGCGGTTTCAAAATTGGTTTCAGCTCGTATGGCAGTGGGGCAGCGATGGAATGCATTTCGGGTATTCTTATGTTCATTGGCTTTTTCTCTCGTGGTAGGAATTTTTATTTCTCTCGTGATCTTCTTTGGAGCAGGAGCTATTGCAGCGAATTTTATGGAATCTCCATTGAGTGTATATGCGTTGAAGGTTTTAGCAGTGGGATTATTTATTGTTGCCTTGCTGGGAGTACTGCGAGGGTATTTTCAAGGCTTAGGAACGATGATGCCGACTGCAGTATCACAGATCATTGAGCAGATTATCAATGCAGTGGTAAGTATAGCGGGGGCAAGTGTTTTGTTTAAGCTCGGAGCTTCTAAAGGTCAGGAAGTGGGAGAGGAATTACTGGGACCGGCTTATGGTGCAGCAGGAGGTACTCTGGGAACTGTAACAGGAGCATTATTTGCGCTGTTATTTCTGGGGTTTTGTTTTTTTATTTATTCCGGCAGAATCAAACGGGGATTAAAAAGAGACAGAACAAAGAAAAAAGAAAGTTATCAGAGAATACTGAAAATTTTAATTCTAACGATTATTCCGGTTGTGTTTAGTACTGCTATTTATAATATTAATCAGATATTGGATCTTACTTTGTTTAATCAGATTATGGCGGCGCAGGGATTTCATGAAAAAGAATATATGGCATTGCAGGGGATTTATACCGGAAAATATAATACATTGATTAATGTTCCACTGGCTATGGCAAATGGACTTGCGGCATCAGTAATTCCGAGTCTGACGACTGCTGTGGCAACCGGTGAAAAGAAAGTAATATATAGCAAGATCAATCAGACGATACGCTTTACCATGTTAATTGCAATTCCTTGTTTTGTCGGGTTTGTTGTTCTTGCATCCCCATTGATGGTGTTGCTTTATAACGATGCAAGTACAGTTCCGGCGATTACACTGGCAATGGGAGCGGTAACTGTAATTTTGTATTCCTGGTCAACAGTGTCAAATTCAATCTTGCAAGGATTAGATAAAATGACGGTGCCTGCAAAAAATGCAGGTATATCTCTTGCAGTACATTTGGTCGCGTTACTTCTGATGCTGATTATATTCAAATGGAGTATTTACGCGTTAGTTCTCAGCAACATTGTTTTTTCACTTTGTATGTGCCTTTTGAATGCAAGAGCAATTCATAAGGCGTGTGGCTATACGCAGGAAATTGACCGTACATTTGTCAGACCTTTGATTGCAGCAGTTATTATGGGAATTGTAACGTATGTTGTATATTTGATTCTGGATATTTTGATTGGAGGAAGGTTCATTCCGACGATTTTTGCTGTAGTGTCCGCAATATTGGTCTATGGAATCAGCGTGCTGAAATTAGGTGTTTTGTCACGAAACGATTTAAAGGCTCTTCCGCAAGGTCAGAAAATCTATCAATTGTGTGGTAGATTACATTTGCTACCGCCTCAATAAATATATATGAAAGTAGAATGTATAAAATAAAAAAAGAAACCGATACTGTAAATAAAAAGGAGTGAATCCTAATGAAAAAATATTACAGTATTGGTTTCTTTCTTGTTGTTTTTTTGTTAATTGCAGCCATGGGGGTGGGATATCAGTTATCGTATAGACAGTTATTGGACAGGCAGGAAGTGCAGCGTGAAGAAAAGAAAAAAGAACAGACAATCACTACGAAAGGAAAAGTAGAAAAAAATGAGGGATATTATTTAAAAGAACTCAATGGCTATGTAACGGTATATTTAGGCGATAAAAAAACGATTTATGAGCTGACAGAAATCCTTATTACTGATTTGCCGGAAGAGATACAGCAGGAAGTATGTTCTGGAAAATATATTGAATCAATTAAGGAACTTTATGGGTTCCTGGAAAACTATTCTAGTTGAGAATAAGTTTTAAATTGTTTTGGTAGAGTCAGGGTAGACGAATCATATAAAATAGTGTAAGATATCTTTGCGGAAAGCGAGGATTATAACATGGATGAAAAAAAAATAGCAAGAATAAATGAATTATACAGAAAATCTAAGGCAGAAGGTTTGACGGATGCTGAAAAGAAAGAACAAAAAGTTTTAAGACAAGAGTATTTGGATGGAATCCGTCGTAATTTAAGATCCCAGCTGAATAATATTGATATTTTGGAAAAGGATGGAAGCGTTGTCAATCTGGGAGAAAAATTTGGAAACAAAAAAGGAAATTAGAACAAACGGTTTGCAAAAGCGGATGAGACTTTCCTCTGCTGTCCGGACAGAATACAGTCTGGATATTGCGGAACAGGTATTGAAACATCCGTTTTTTCAATGTGCAGATACAATATACTGTTATGTACCGTTTCGGGAAGAAGTTGATACGACACTATGCATCCAGACTGCATGGAAACAAGGAAAGCGCGTTGTTGTGCCACGAGTATGTGGAACCAATCAGATGGAATTTTACGAGATTGAAAGCATGAAAGAGTTATTTCCAGGGTATCAGGGGATTTTAGAACCAGCCGCAAATCGAGACCGTTTGTTTGAGGCATCTTCTTGTGTACATGCATTGATGCTCGTACCCGGGGTGGTTTTTGACCGAAATGGAAACCGAATAGGATATGGAAAAGGGTTTTATGATCATTATTTAAAAACATATCCTTATATTTCCAAAATGGGTCTGGCATTCAGTTGTCAGTGCATTGAAGAGATTCCGGCAGAACCGCAAGACATTTGTATGGATGTTGTTTTGACAGAAAATGGAGATTTTATGAGAGGATGATTGTATGATGCAGGGAGAATTGCCCAGAGATCCGGTCATGCTTTTAAGTGTGATCAATACAAAATTAAGAGATTATTATCATAGTTTAGATCAACTTTGTGAGGAAATGAATCTTTCTCAGGAAGAACTGAAGGAAAAATTGCAGGGGATTGATTATGAATATGATGAAAATCGAAATCAATTTATTTGATATCAGAAAACCGGAAAGGAAGAGGATACAATGAATGAAATGGAACAGATGATTGCAGATGCTCCTGTAAATGAACCGGAACGTCAGTATTATTTTATGAAAAAAGGAAAAGCACTTGTTGCATCATTGTCTGAGCAAGCGGGACATCCGCTGACATTTTGTGTTACAACCTTTGGTTGTCAGATGAATGCCAGAGATTCTGAAAAATTGGTTGGAATTTTAGAAGAGATGGGTTACATAGAAGCGGAAGAAGAGGAAAGCGCAGATTTTGTTATTTTTAATACATGTACGGTTCGTGAAAATGCAAATCAACGTGTATATGGACGGCTTGGACAGTTGAGCAGGGTGAAAAAGCAAAATCCGTATATGATGATTGGTTTATGCGGCTGTATGATGCAAGAACCAGAAGTTGTGGAAAAAATAAAGAAAAGTTATCGATATGTAGATTTGATTTTTGGTACGCATAATATTTATAAATTTGCGGAATTGATCGTGACACGCCTTCAGTCACAGCGTATGGTAATTGATATATGGAAGGATACAGATCAGATTGTAGAAGATCTTCCGAATGAAAGAAAGTATACATTTAAATCCGGCGTGAATATTATGTTTGGATGTAATAATTTCTGCAGCTATTGTATCGTTCCTTATGTGAGAGGACGGGAACGCAGCAGAAATCCAAAAGATATTGTAAGGGAAATTGAACGTTTTGTTGCAGACGGAGTTGTAGAAGTGATGCTATTGGGACAAAATGTCAATTCTTATGGGAAAACATTGGATGAGCCGATTACGTTTGCCCAGCTTTTGGAAGAAATTGAAAAAATAGAAGGGTTAAAGCGTATTCGATTTATGACACCGCATCCGAAGGATTTATCGGATGAATTGATCGAAGTTATAAGTAAGTCTAAAAAAATCTGCAGACATTTACATCTTCCACTTCAATCCGGAAGTACCAGAATTTTAGAAAAAATGAACCGACGGTATACAAAAGAACAATACTTGAACCTTGTAGAACGTATTCGTGCAAAAATACCGGATATATCTTTGACAACAGATATCATCGTTGGATTTCCGGGAGAAACAGAAGAAGATTTTCTGGAAACAATGGATGTGGTTCAGAAGGTACGTTATGACAGTGCTTTTACGTTCCAGTATTCTAAGCGGACTGGAACTCCGGCAGCCGCAATGGATGAGCAGGTCCCGGCAGACATCGTAAAAGATCGTTTCGACAGACTATTGAATGAGGTACAGCATATATCAGCAGAAGTCTGCAGTGTATACACAGATACGATTCAGGAAGTTTTGGTGGAGATGGTCAATGACCATGATACCGCACTGGTAACCGGAAGGATGAGCAACAATCTTCTGGTACATTTTCCGGGAGATATTTCACTCGTAGGAAAACTTGTTTCTGTGAAGCTGACAGAATGTCATGGTTTTTATTATCTTGGAGAAATGGTAAATTATTAATTTTTAAAAATAAAATAACGAAGTCCGATATTTTTGAAAAAAACGTCCAAACTATAGATTGAGACACTCTACAGAGTATGAAGTGGAGATGTAAGATCAATAAAGGAGGACGTTTTTTCCATGAGAAGAACAAGTGAATATATGCTCCTTTGGACATTGGGCGGAACCGTATATTACGGAATTGAAATGGTCTTTCGGGGATATTCTCACTGGTCAATGTTTATATTGGGCGGATGTTGCCTTTTATTTCTTGCGCTACAGGGGATATGGACTGATTGGAAAGAACCATTGTGGTGGCAAGTTATGAATGGAACTATTTTTATAACAGCAGGAGAGTTTATCACCGGTTTGTTAGTGAATAAGATATTACATTGGAATGTATGGGATTATTCAGATCAGCCCCTTCAATTCTGGGGGCAGATTTGTGTACCGTTTACAATTTTATTTTCTGGTCTGTGTGTTATAGGAATTCTTCTGACGGGATACCTGATGCATTGGCTTTATGGAGAAAAAAAGCCAGATTTTCATGTTTTGTAAGTTTTGACACTGTTTTTAATAAATGATATAATATTCAATTAGTGATAAAGCAATAAAGGTTTTTAAAATATAAATTGACAGATAGAAAGGATAAGCACTGTGGCTGAATATACACCAATGATGCAGCAGTATCTGGAAACAAAATCCCAATATCCAGACTGCATATTATTTTATCGACTTGGGGATTTTTATGAAATGTTCTTTGATGATGCACTAACAGCATCCCGAGAATTGGAAATTACTCTGACCGGGAAAAACTGTGGGCAGGAGGAACGTGCTCCGATGTGTGGTGTTCCTTACCACGCTGTTGACGGATATCTGACCAGACTTGTATCGAAAGGATATAAAGTAGCCATTTGTGAACAGGTAGAGGATCCTAAAAATGCAAAGGGGATTGTAAAACGTGAGGTGGTACGGATCGTGACACCGGGAACAATACTGGATGCACAGGCAATCGACGAGACAAAAAACAATTATATTATGTGTATTGTTTATATTGCTGATCGTTATGGTATCTCTGTGGCAGATATTACAACGGGAGATTATTTTGTTACAGAACTTCCAGATGGTGGGAATTTAAAGGATGAGATTGCGCGGTTTACTCCGTCGGAGATTATTTGCAACGAATCTTTTTATATGAGCGGAATGGATTTGAATGATTTAAAAGATCGACTTCATATCGTGATTTCTTCGCTGGAGCCATATTATTTTGATGATATAATTTGTAAAGATAAGTTAAAGGAACATTTTCAAGTTTCTACGCTGGAAGGTTTGGGACTTGGTGATTATGATTGTGGAGTAATCAGTGCGGGTGCTCTTTTACAATATCTGTTGGAAACTCAAAAAAACAATCTGTCTCATATGACTCATATCACACCATATACAACTGGGAAATATATGATGCTGGACAGCTCTACCAGACGAAATCTAGAGCTTTGTGAAACGCTTCGCGAAAAACAAAAGCGAGGTTCTCTTTTATGGGTTCTCGATAAAACAAAGACGGCAATGGGTGCGAGAACGCTGAGAAAGTATCTGGAACAGCCATTGATTGAGAAACCAGAAATCATTCGAAGACTAGATGCAGTTGAGGAATTAAAAAAACAAGCAATTACAAGAGAAGAAATCAGGGAATATCTGTCTCCGGTGTATGATTTGGAGCGATTGATCACACGCATTACATATGGATCCGCTAACCCAAGAGATTTAACTGCTTTTGCAGGATCGTTGGCGATGCTGCCGTCAATTCTCTATCTGCTGCAGGATATGAAAGCACCTCTTCTTCAGGATATTGCTGCAAATTTGGATCCTTTGGAAGATTTATGTACGCTTGTGAAGTCTGCTATTGCAGAGGAACCGCCTCTGGCTATGAAGGAAGGAAATATTATCCGGGATGGCTATAGTGAAGAAGTAGATAAACTTCGAAAAGCAAAGTCAGATGGCAAGAGCTGGCTGGCAAAGCTAGAAGAAGAAGAGCGTGAAAAGACTAGTATTCGAAATTTACGGATCAAATATAATAAAGTCTTCGGCTATTATTTAGAGGTGACTAATTCCTATAAAGAGCTTGTTCCTGAGTATTATACCCGTAAACAAACTTTGGCCAATGCAGAGCGCTATATCACGCCGGAATTGAAAGAGTTGGAAGATACGATTTTAGGAGCAGAAGACAAACTATATGCATTAGAATATGAGATTTACTGTACGGTAAGGGATACCATTGCTGCAGAAGTAGAACGGATTCAGAAAACAGCAAAAGCAATCGCAGAACTGGATGTATTTGCTTCACTTGCATTGGTTGCGGAACGCAATAATTACGTACGTCCTAAAATCAATGAAAATGGAAAAATCGATATTAAAGATGGACGACATCCCGTTGTGGAACAAATGATTCCAAATGGAAGTTTTATCAGCAATGATACCCTTCTGGATGACAAGAAACAGCGGATTTCCATTATTACTGGTCCTAATATGGCTGGTAAATCAACTTATATGCGACAGGCTGCTTTAATTGTTCTAATGGCGCAGATTGGCTCTTTTGTTCCTGCAGCACAGGCAAATATAGGATTGGTGGATCGTATTTTTACGCGTGTAGGCGCTTCAGATGATCTAGCGTCCGGTCAAAGTACCTTTATGGTAGAAATGACAGAAGTTGCAAATATTTTACGAAATGCAACATCTAAAAGTTTGCTCATTTTGGATGAAATCGGACGTGGAACAAGTACATTTGATGGACTGTCTATTGCATGGGCAGTTGTAGAATACATTAGCGATATACGTTTGTTAGGTGCAAAAACACTATTTGCAACTCACTATCATGAATTGACAGAATTGGAAGGAAAGATTGATAATGTAAATAATTACTGTATAGCTGTCAAGGAGAAAGGCGATGACATCGTATTTTTAAGAAAAATCGTAAAAGGCGGAGCAGATAAAAGCTACGGAATACAGGTTGCAAAACTGGCAGGAGTTCCGGATATCGTCATTGACCGGGCAAAAGAAATCGTAGAAGAATTGGTAAACGAAGATATTACCATTCGAGTTAGTGAAATTGCCGGAAAAGAATCGATTCCGAAAAAATCGAAAAAGAAGGCAAAACAATACGATGAGGTGGATCTGGCCCAATTTTCACTGTTTGATACGGTGAAGGATGATGATGTTCTGGAAGAGTTGAAAAATATCGATGTCAGCAATCTGACACCGATTGATGCGTTGAATACAATTTATCGATTGCAGAATAAACTTAAAAATCGATGGTAAAACATGGAAGGAAAAAAGGAGGATAAGATGCCGCACATAAAAGTACTGGATCAAGTTACAATTGATAAGATTGCAGCCGGAGAGGTGATTGAACGGCCGGCATCGATTGTCAAAGAACTGGTGGAGAATGCAATTGATGCCGGTGCTGATACAGTGACAATTGAAATTGAAGATGGCGGAGTTACACTGATTCGGATTACTGATAATGGATGTGGTATTTCACGTGAAGATGTAAGGAATGCGTTTTTGCGTCATTCAACCAGCAAAATAGAACATGTGGAGGATCTGGCAAAAATCTCTTCTCTTGGATTTCGTGGCGAGGCATTATCCAGTATTGCCGCAGTTACTAAAGTGGAGCTGATTACAAAACCAAGGGAAGAGGAAATCGGGACTCGATATTTCATTGAAGGTGGTCAAGAATTGGGGCTGGAAGATACTGGTGCCCCCGAAGGAACAACGTTCCTGATCCGCCAGCTGTTTTATAATGTCCCGGCAAGAAGGAAGTTCTTGAAAACCGCCATGACAGAGGCTGGACATGTCCAAGATTTATTGACACGATTGGCATTATCTCATCCTGAAGTTTCATTCCGATTTTTAAACAATGGACAAGAGAAATTACGAACCTCTGGAAGTGGAAAATTAAAAGAAGTAATTTATAGCCTCTACGGAAGAGAAATTGCAGCAAATATTCAGGAAATTCATTATCAAAAAAATGGAATTGAGATTACCGGATATATTGGAAAACCAGTGATTACACGTGGAAACCGTAATTTCGAAACTTTTTTTGTAAATGGCAGATACGTAAAAAGCAATATGATTTCAAAAGCGGCAGAGGATGCCTATAAAGATTTTAAAATGCAGCATCGTTTTCCTTTTTTTGTATTGCATTTTCATGTGGATGGAGAAAAAGTGGATGTCAACGTTCATCCTACAAAGATGGAACTGCGTTTTCAGAACCAACAGGCTGTCTACGATGTGGTTTATGAAGGAATCCACCGAGTACTTTTAGGCGAGGAGTTGATTCCACAGGTAGAACTTCCGGAAGTGAAAATTTCAGAAGTGAAAAGTCCGGAAACAAAAGAGAACGAAAAAAGCCCGTTTCTTTTGAAACCGAGAGAAGAGTTAACAAAGCCCGAGGAAGTGGAAAACAGAGACGAAGATTATTTTATTCGTAAAATGCAGGAGAGGGTGCGCTCTTACCATAATCGCAGTTCTTCTGCAGAAGTAAGCAGAAAAAATCAGATCTTCAGAGGCGAAACAAAGGAGCAAAATAAAAAAATTTTACAGGCGGTTCGTGAGGTTCCTAATTATGCACCGGAGCCACCAAAACAACCAATGGTACAAACACAACCGGTCAAAGAACCACCAAAACAGTTGAATTTTTTTGAGGAAAAACTTTTAAAACGTGATGTAAAAGCAGATTATAAGTTAATAGGTCAAGTGTTTGACACATACTGGCTTGTACAGTTTCAGGACAATTTGTATATTATCGATCAGCATGCAGCTCACGAGCGCGTTCTTTATGAGCGTACGTTAAAAGAAATGAAAAATCGAGAATTTACTTCTCAATATTTAAGTCCGCCGATGATCCTTACCCTCTCAATGCAGGAGGAAGAACTTTTGAAAACACATCTGGATGCGTTTTCTAGAATTGGATTTGAAATTGAGCATTTTGGCGGAGAAGAATATGCTGTACGCGCGGTTCCGGATAATTTATTTGGAATAGCTAAAAAAGACTTATTTATTGAAATGTTGGATTCATTATCAGAAGGGATTCATTCTTCGATGACACCGGATTTGATTGATGAAAAGATTGCTTCCATGTCCTGCAAAGCGGCAGTAAAAGGAAATAACAGACTGTCGGCTAAGGAAGTAGATACTTTAATTGGAGAGTTACTGTTATTAGACAATCCATACCATTGTCCTCATGGGAGGCCTACAATCATTGCGATGTCAAAACGAGAACTGGAAAAGAAATTTAAGAGGATTGTATGATGAAACAACCATTGATCATATTGACAGGGCCTACTGCAGTGGGAAAAACAAAGGCATCTATCGGACTTGCAAAGGCAATCGGCGGAGAAATTATTTCTGCGGACTCGATGCAAGTATATAAAGGAATGGACATTGGCTCTGCAAAAATAAAAAAAGAAGAAATGGAAGGGGTTATACATCATTTAATTGATGTACTTTCCCCAGAGGAAGAATTTCATGTTGTTCGCTTTCAACAGATGGCAAAACAGGCGATGGAAGAAATTTATGCAAAGGGAAAAATTCCGATTCTGGTAGGAGGAACCGGCTTTTATATTCAGGCAGTTCTGTATGATATTGATTTTACTGAAAATGAAGGGGATGAATCATATCGAAAGGAATTGCAGAATTATGCAGATCGATATGGTGCGGAATCACTGCATAACCAATTGAAAATATGCGATCCGAAAGCCGCAGAAGAAATTCATGCACATAATATTAAGAGAGTTATCCGAGCATTGGAATATTATCATCAGACAGGGAGACCGATTTCCGAACATAATGCAGAACAAAGAGAAAAGCAATCTCCGTATCAGTGGGCTTATTTTGTCTTGAACGATGAACGGGCACACTTATATGAACGAATTAATCGACGGGTAGATCAGATGATTACAGAGGGGCTTGAAACAGAAGTAACTGCATTAAAGGAAAAAGGGTATACACGTAGTCTTGTTTCCATGCAAGGATTGGGGTATAAAGAAATCCTTGCATATTTGGATGGAGAATGTACATTGCAGGAGGCAATTGATACAATTAAACGGGATACAAGACATTTTGCAAAACGGCAGATTACTTGGTTCAAACGTGAAAGAGATGTAATCTGGCTGGATAAGCAGGCATTCAAATATGATGAATCAGCCATTTTGGATGAAATGATTCGAATTTTAAAAGAACGTAACATAATTCATTAGTAAAAAGATGAGGAAGAAAACATGCAGCAAAAATTAAATGAAATATATCAAGATATGGGAATCTCTGAGGAGGTTCTTCGTGTAGGAAATCAAATAGAAACGGAACTAAAAGAGCGGTTTGAACAATTTGATGCGATTGCGGAATACAATCAACTAAAAGTAATCCATGCGATGCAGAAGAACCGGGTTAGTGCGGAATGTTTTAATTATGCGGACGGCTATGGCTATAATGATCCGGGGCGTGATCTTCTGGAAAAAGTTTATGCGGATACATTTCATACAGAGGCAGCACTTGTTCGCCCACAAATTACCTGTGGTACACATGCACTTGCACTTGCATTGTCAGCGAATCTTCGCCCGGGAGATGAATTACTTTCTCCGGTAGGAAAGCCGTATGACACTTTGGAGGAAGTGATTGGTATTCGCGAGTCAAGAGGAAGTCTGGCAGAATATGGAATTACGTATCGTCAGGTAGATTTATTAGAAGATGGGTATTTCGATTATCCTGCAATTGAAAAGGCAATTAACGAGAAAACAAAGGTGGTCACTATACAGCGTTCAAAGGGGTATCAGACTCGTCCAAGTTATTCAGTGGAAAAGATTGGTGAATTAATTGCTTTTATTAAAAAGATAAAACCAGACGTAATCTGTATGGTAGATAATTGCTATGGTGAATTTGTCGAGACAATAGAGCCCAGTGATGTAGGCGCGGATATGATTGTCGGATCATTAATTAAAAATCCGGGAGGGGGTCTTGCACCCATTGGAGGATATGTTGCCGGACGAGAAGATCTGATTGAAAATTGTGCCTGTCGTTTAACTTCTCCTGGACTTGGAAAAGAAGTTGGCGCCTCTCTGGGGGTGATGAAATCCTTTTATCAGGGATTCTTTCTTTCGCCGATTATTGTCTGCAGTGCATTGAAAGGTGCTGTTTTTGCTGCAAATATTTATGAGCGACTGGGCTATCATGTTATACCAAATGGTACAGAGTCCAGACATGATATTATTCAGGCAGTTCAATTTGGTACGCCGGAAGGTGTAATCGCGTTTTGTAAAGGAATTCAGGCGGCAGCGCCGGTAGATAGCTATGTGACACCAGTACCATGGGCAATGCCAGGATATGATAGTGATGTAATCATGGCGGCAGGTGCTTTTGTACAGGGGTCTTCTATAGAACTAAGCGCAGATGGCCCGATAAAGCCGCCGTATGCGGTATATTTTCAAGGTGGTCTGACCTGGCCTCATGCCCGTCTTGGTATCTTAAAGTCTCTGCAGCAGATTGTAAATGACGGTGTTGTGACTGGTCAGCAATTGCAGAATTGTATACAGGAGAATAAAAATAAATGAAACATATCATTGTAATCGGTGGTGGAGTTGCTGGTATGTCAGCGGCAATTACTGCGGCAAAAGCCGGGGCAGATGTGACGATCCTTGAGCAGAAAGAGCGCGTAGGAAAAAAGATTTTATCTACGGGAAACGGACGATGCAATTTTACGAATCTGTACCAAAAAGAAGAATGTTATCGTTCGGATAATGCGGATTTTCCATGGACAGTGGTTCAAAAATTTGATGAAACTAAGGTGATTGCTTTTTTTGAACAATTAGGGATTTACGCAAAAAATCGCAATGGATATTTATATCCAAATTCTGATCAGGCGGCTGCAGTTTTAGATGCATTTTGTATGGAGTGCAGACATCAGAAGATTCATATTTATACGGAAACAAAGTGTCTGGAAATTCAGCCAAATTCTAAGGGCTTTCGTGTAAAAACATCTAATGGAATCCAAAAAGCAGATGCTGTTATTCTTGCAGCGGGTTCAAAGGCTGCTCCGGTTACCGGGTCAGATGGCTCAGGATATGAGCTGGCGAAGAAACTGGGACATCATTTAATTCCGGTTCTTCCTGCACTGGTGCAATTACGGTGCGCAGAAACATTTTATAAACAAGTTGCAGGAGTTCGCATACAGGCAAAAGTTTCTCTTTATGGCGATGAAATCTGTCTGGCAGAAGATACCGGGGAGGTACAGCTTACAAACTATGGAATATCCGGTATTCCGGTTTTTCAGGTCAGTCGGTTTGCCGCGCGAGCGTTATATGAAAAGAAATCTGTATATGCGGTTTTGAATTTTATGCCGGAACAATCTTCAGAGGAACTTTTAGACTTACTACGGAAACGTGCTCAGATTCGTCCAGAAAAAACAATGGCGGAATTTTTTGTTGGGCTTTTTCATAAAAAAATAGCAGAACTATGGATTAAGCTGAGTGGGATTCCTTTTCATAAAAAAGTCGGAACATTGTCAGAACAAGAGTTTCAGAAACTGGTATCTCTCATTCAAAATTTTCGGACAAGAATCAATGAAACAAATTCTTTTGAGCAGGCACAGATTTGTTGTGGGGGTATCGATACGAGAGAAGTGAATCCGGATACACTGGAATCAAAATATGTTTCAAAACTATTTTTTGCAGGAGAAATCTTAGATGTAGATGGAATTTGCGGAGGATATAATATTACTTTTGCTGTTGCCAGTGGAGTGATTGCCGGGAAAGGAGCTGTAACATGCTGAGAATCAGTCAAATAAAACTTAGACCGGAACATACAAAAGAAGATTTAAAGAATGCAATTTTACATTATTTAAAAATTCAGGAAACAGAACTTTTGGAATATCATATTTATAAACAGTCTATCGATGCAAGAAAGAAACCGGATATATTCTTAGTATATACCATCGATGTTGTTCTTCAGGAAGAAGAACGAATAAAAAAGAGATTGAAAAAGAAGGTGCAGACTGTATGTGAAAAGAAATATGTTGTACCTTTGCATGGGACGGAAAGTACGGCATTTAGACCAGTTGTTGCTGGAGCAGGACCAGCAGGACTTTTTTGTGCGTATTTATTGGCGAAAGAAGGATATCATCCGATTCTTGTAGAACGCGGCGCTCCAGTAGAAGAACGGCATGAAGCAGTTCAAAAATTTTGGGAAACAAATCAACTGGATCCGGAATCAAATGTACAGTTTGGAGAAGGGGGCGCAGGAACCTTCTCAGATGGAAAATTAAATACACTTGTAAAAGATAAATTTGGGAGAAACCGTTTTGTACTGGAAACGTTTGTGAGATTTGGTGCACCGGAGTCCATTCTTTATGAACAGAAACCTCATATTGGTACTGATATCCTGCGAACTGTTATTCGAAATATGCGGAATGAAATCCGGGATTTAGGCGGGGATATCCATTTTCATTGTCAAGTGACAGATTTGTGTTTCAAATCAGATGGAGAAGGAAAGCAATTAACCAGAATCGAATTGAATCATCAACAATGGATGGAAACGAATGTTCTTGTACTTGCAATCGGCCATAGTGCCAGAGACACGTTTCAGTTGATAGAAACAAGGGGGATACCGATTCAGCCGAAAGCGTTTGCTGTAGGAGTGCGGATTGAGCATCCACAAGACATGATTCAGACTGCACAATATGGGAAAGAGATGGCGGATCGACTGCCACCTGCAGCCTATAAGTTGGCTGAAAATTTAGAGAACGGAAGAGGCGTATATACATTCTGCATGTGTCCAGGCGGATATGTAGTCAATGCATCTTCAGAAGAAAAGAGACTTGCAGTAAATGGAATGAGTTATCATAGTCGTGATGGAATAAATGCAAACAGTGCGGTAATTGTAACTGTAACACCAGAGGATTTTGACTCGTCAGCCCCTTTGGCAGGCGTGGAATTTCAGAGAAAACTGGAGCGAGCAGCTTATGAGGCAGGAAAAGGGGTTGTTCCAGTACAGTGCTTTGGAGATTTTTGTGAGAACCGCCTTACAGAATCCCTTGGAGCAATTACTCCTCAGATAAAAGGTGCATGGAAATTTGCTGATGTACGAAGTATTTTTCCGGAGGAACTGTCGGAGGCACTGGAATTTGGAATTCGGGCTATGGACAGAAAAATCCCCGGATTCGCACGCCCGGATGCCGTTCTTACCGGAGTAGAAAGTCGAACCTCTTCTCCGGTAAAAATTATGAGAAATGAGCATTTTGAGAGTAGTGTTTCCGGAATTTATCCATGTGGAGAAGGCGCTGGATATGCTGGCGGCATTACCTCAGCAGCAATGGATGGGATGAAAGTTGCGGAAGCAATCATTCAGCGTTTTGCAATATTCACAAAAAATTAAGACTCCGAACCTATACACATTTTTTAAAATATGGTAAAATATATCACTGTATTATTATGTCATTGCATACAAAAAGAGTATGGAAAAGATAAAAGAATTGTATGAAGAAGACCGGCCATATGAAAAATGCGTCCGGTTTGGAGCAGAAAATCTGACAGATGCGGAGTTGTTGGCTGTGCTTTTGAGAACTGGGACAAGGGGGGAAAATGTCCTGGAACTTGCGCGCAGACTACTACATCCGAATATGTATCAGAGCGGTATTCTGAGTATCCATGACTGGACGTTTGAACAGTTATTAAAGCTGAAAGGAATTGGAAAAGTCAAGGCTATTCAGATTTTATGTGTCTGCGAATTTGCAAAAAGATTGGCAAAAGCGACGGCAGCTCAGGAGCTGGATTTTCACACTCCGGCTTCCGTTGCAAAATATTACATGGAAGACATGCGTCATCAGAAACAGGAGCGAATGAAATTATTACTGCTTAACACGAAGTCTAGGTTGATTGGGGAGACAGAGATTTCAAAAGGTACTGTGAACGCATCTATTGTATCACCAAGGGAGTTATTTATTGAAGCACTTCAGAAGAATGCCGTTTCTATTATTTTGCTGCACAATCATCCCAGTGGGGATCCGCAGCCAAGCAGAGAAGACATTCTGGTTACGAAGAAGGTGCAGGAAGCAGGATGGATGATTGGTGTGGAACTTTTGGACCACATCATCATAGGGAACAATCGATATGTTAGTTTAAAAGAACAGGGGTATTTGTAATTTGTTATTTCGAAATGTCTACGGACTTGATTTGGGAACTTATGAAATTAAGGTCTATGATAAAAAGCAGGATCTGATATGGAAAGAAAAAAGCGTTATAGCGATAAAAGATAAAAAATATATTTTTGCAACCGGAGATGAGGCCTATGCGATGTTTGAAAAAGCACCGGAAGATATTCAGGTTGTATTTCCGATGCAAAGTGGTGTTATTGCCAGATTTGATGATATGCAGTATCTTCTGGAAACTCTATTGAAAAAAGAGAGGCCGTTCTCTAGAGGGGCAGAATATTTGGTTGCTGTACCAACAGATGTTACAGAAGTAGAAAAAAAAGCATTTTATGATCTGGTCGTACATTCGTCTGCTCGTGCGAAATCAGTGCGTATTATTGAGCGAGGATTGGCAGATGCGATTGGTGCTGGCATTGACGTATGCAAAACAAAAGGCGCATTTGTGGTCAATATTGGTGGAGGTACGACAGAATTATCGGTTCTTGCATCTGGAGGTCTTGTGCTGAATCGTTTATTGAAAATAGGTGGTGAACAGTTTGACCAATCGATTGAAACATTAGTTCGTCACAACAAGGATTTTTTAATTGGAAGATTAACGGCGGAAAGCCTGAGAACACGTTTTGGTATATTTTCCGAAGATGGAGCAGCAGCTCTTAAAGTATCCGGACGGAACTTGGTAAATGGGGTTCCTCAGTATCAGGATATTCCCATCAGTTTTGTCAGAGCTGCATTGAAGGAGCCGTTGGAATCCTGCGTAGATGCAATTCGTTCGATGTTGGAACGGACTCCGCCGGATGTTCGGAAAAATATATATCAGACCGGTATATATCTAACCGGAGGTCTTGCAAACTTACGTGGCCTTCCAACTTATCTGGAAGGAAGTATTGGCTTATCGGTACATTGTATTCCGGATCCGGAACTTAGCGCAGTTAAGGGACTACAATTGATTGCGCAGGATAAACAACAATACAAGAAATTAACATATTCTATGTTAGATGAAGATTATAGGTGGTTAAGATAGTATGAAAAATAAAAGACAAACTTCTAATTCAAATAAATATTGGCTGTTTGGGTTATCTTTCATTTGTGTGCTCTTAATGACATTGTCGTTTTTTTCAGATCAAGTAGCCGGACCATTTCGTGTCATCGCAAATGTTACAGTAATTCCGATGCAAAAGGGGATTACCCAGATTGGGACATGGCTGGGAGATGTAAACGATAACTTTGAAACACTGAAAGATATGCAAAAAGAAAATAAAAAGTTACAGGCCAGGATCGATGAGTTGACCATCGAAAATAATAATCTTCAAGAAGATAAATATGAGTTGGAGCGTCTGCAGGAACTCTATAAACTGGATCAGAATTATGCGGAATATGAAAAGATTGGTGCTCATGTAATTGGTAAAGATTCAGGAAACTGGTTTAGTACATTTACCATCGATAAAGGAAGTGCTCATGGCATTAAAGAAGATATGAATGTCATGGCAGGAAGCGGACTTGTTGGGATTGTTACAAAAGTAGGTCCGACTTGGGCCACAGTAAGATCTATCATTGATGATTCCAGTAATATCAGTGGTATGGTGTTGACTACTTCCGATAAGTGTATTGTTCGAGGAGATCTTTCCTTGATTAATACGGGAAAAATACGTTTTGAACAGATGGAAAACAATGATAATTCAGTAGAAGTAGGAGATCAGATTGTTACGTCTTATATTAGTGACAAATATTTACAGGGAATTTTAATCGGATATGTAAGTGAAGTGCGGGTAGATTCTAATAATCTAACCCGGTCCGGATATATTACTCCAGTAGTTGATTTTAAGAATCTACAGGAAGTACTTGTGATTACAAAAACAAAAGCAGATGCCACAACAGAAGCTCCTGCGGAATAGAAAGGGGTCATTATGAAAAGCACGAAAATAAAACGTGTGATTGTAACAATTTTATTTGTTCTAATATGTTATTTGCTGCAGTGTACAGTCTTTCCGAAACTTGCACTTGCGTCAGTGAAACCGAATCTAATGATTGTTGTTACAGCTGCATTTGGCTTTATGAGAGGAACCAAAGAAGGCATGCTGATTGGGTTCTTTTCCGGATTGTTAATGGATATACAGTTTGGAAATATTCTTGGGTTTTATGCATTGATTTATCTTTTGATCGGATATGTGAATGGCTTATTTGAGCAGATGTATTATGATGAGGACATTAAACTTCCTCTGATTTTAATCGCAGCCAGTGAAGTGGTGTATGGGCTTGTCATCTATGTTCTTATGTTTCTTTTAAGAAGCGAATTTGATTTTTTACATTATTTCAGTCATATTATCATACCAGAGCTCATATATACTATAGTAGTGACACTTGGATTATATCCATTGATACTTTTTATTAACCACAAATTAGAAGCAGAAGAAAAAAGGAGTGCAAGTAAATTTGTTTAAACAAATTTGGAATCGAATCAAAGAACATGTCAGAGAAGCACTGAATTCAAGATTATTTGTTCTGATTTTTGTATTTTGTATTCTGTTTACAATTTTGATTGGACGATTATTTTACCTTCAAATTGTAAAGGGAAATTATTATTTAAATAATTATGAGCTGCAAATCAGAAAAACAAGAACAATTCCTGGAACGCGTGGAAATATTTATGACAGAAATGGGAATTTATTGGCATACAATGATCTGGCATATTCGGTAACTTTTGAAGATAACATTACGGGGGAAAATCGTAATGAAAAACTGAATCAGATCATGGAGCAGATTATTGAAATTGTAGAATCGCATGATGATTCAATTATTAATAGTTTCGGTATCGTGTTAGATTCAGCAGGAAATTATCAGTTTACACAGACAAATGAAACCCTGCTTTTGCGATTCATAGCAGATGTATATGGAGAAATCTATGTAGATGGATTAACAAAAGCACAGAAGGAATCTACGCCGGATGATTTGATCAAGTATTTGTGCACAGATGATACATATGGATATGGGATTGATATCAAACATTTGGACAAAGAACATGTTTTGAAACTTGTTAATATGCGTTATGCAATTAATTTAAATAGTTTTCAGAAATATATACCTACTGTGCTGGCTTCAGATGTCAGTGATGAGACTGCAGCTGCAATTATGGAAAATCTGGACAAGCTAGAAGGCGTTGACATTACGGAAGAGTCCTTGCGTCGCTACACAGACAGTAAGTATTTTGCTTCCATTATTGGATATACCGGAAAAATTTCACAAGAAGAATATGATGCGTTAGACAAGGATGTTAAGAAAAAGTACAGCAAATCCGATATCGTTGGAAAATCTGGACTTGAACAGACTCTGGATAGTATCTTGCAAGGTGAAAAGGGAGAAATGACTTTTTACACGGATACTGTTGGAAAAGTAATTGATACAGTCAGTTACAAGGAACAAGGGGCAGGAAATGATGTTTATCTGACGATTGATAAAGATTTACAAGCGAGAACCTATCAGATTATTGAAGAAAAGCTGGCGGGTATACTTCTTGCAAAATTGCGTAATGTTATGAATTATGATCCTAGCGTGACTTCTGATACGATGGAAATTATCATTCCGGTGGATGATGCATATCATGCATTTATTGCCAATGAAATTATTGATGAAGTACATTTTGGAAGTGAAGATGCCGGGACTGTAGAAAAACAGGTTTATGAAATTTTTAAAGCGCGTAAAGAAGCAGCGATTGCTGAGATATTAGCGGAAATGAGTGGAACAACTCCGTATCAGGAACTTAGTGCAGAAATGAAAGCTTATCAGGATTATATTTCTATCACTGTATTGCAGGAAACAACAGGTTTACTTGTAAAAGATGAGATTGATACTTCGGATGAGATTTATATTAAATGGACTAAAGATGAGACGATTAGTTTGAATGAATTCTTAAATTATGCGATTTCAAAAAACTGGGTAGATACATCAATTTTAGAAAAATATATTTCTACAGAAAAATATTCCGATGCATCTGAAGTTTATCAAGCAATGTTAAAATATTTAGAAGAATATTTGAAATCAGATATGAATTTCGACAAACTTCTCTATAAATATCTTATAAAATCAGGGAGTGTAACAGGAACACAGATTTGTGCGATTACGTATGAACAAGGTGTTCTTCCAATGGATGAAGATACTTATCAAGGACTTTGTGCAGGTAGTGTTGATTCCTTTGAATGGCTAAAATCTAAGATTTCCAGCTTGGAAATTACCCCTGGACAATTGGCACTTGAGCCTTGTACCGGTTCCGCAGTAGTCAGTGACCCAAATACTGGTGAAGTATTGGCATGTGTCTCTTACCCCGGATATGATAACAATCGATTATCCAATACGATGGACTCCGATTATTACAACCAGCTTGTTACCGGATTATCTCGTCCGTTTTACAATAATGCTACGCAGGAAAAAACAGCACCTGGTTCTACATTTAAAATGGTGAGTTCAACTGCCGCTTTGACAGAAGGGTTGGTAAGCGGAGATACGCTGCTGTATTGTGGTGGAGAATTTTCTAAAATCACACCAAGTCCTAAGTGTTGGGCTTATCCGAATGGGCATGGAGAATTGAATGTTGTAACGGCTTTGGATGTGTCTTGTAACAATTATTTTTATGAAGTAGGATATCAGTTCAGTTTGGATGAGGATGGCAATTACGACAGTGAAAAAGGAATTGAAGTACTGAAGAAATATGCCGAAATGTATGGATTGAATGAAACCAGTGGAATAGAAATTCCAGAATCAGAACCTGAGATTTCCGATCGATATGCTGTGGAAACTGCAATTGGACAAGGTACTGCCAATTATACAGTTAGCCAATTGAATCGGTATGTTGCCGCAGTAGCAAATAAAGGAACCTTGCATAAGCTGACACTTCTCAGTAAGACAACGGATCCGAATGGTCAGGTAATAAAAAAATATGAGCCGGTTGTCACAAGCACGATGGATCAAGTTTCTGATGAAACATGGAACCTTTTACATCAGGGGATGGTTGCAATGATAGAACATACCCCAAGTTTTACAGATGTGGGAGTATCTGTTGCTGGAAAAACCGGAACAGCACAGCAAAGTAAACTTCATCCGGATCATGGTCTGTTTGTTGGATTTGCACCGGTTGAGTCGCCTGAAATTGCTGTATCTGTCCGAATTAAAAATGGTTATACTTCCGCATATGCCGCAGAAATCGGAAGAGATATTATAAGGGCCAAATATCAGCCGGATAAAATTGGTGAAATTGTAACCGGATCTGCAACGGATTTAGGAAATGCGATTTCCGATTAAAAAGGATGTGAGAGAGGATGGGCAGATTAGTTACTTTGAAAAGCAATCGTTATGGTTTGGGAATCTATATGGATGCAAATGTACCTTTTGATATACTTATGCAAAGTATGGAGGAGACATTCCGCAAGGCTGCAAAATTTTTTCAAAGTGCTCAGATGGCAGTTCAGTTTTCCGGACGTCAGCTGAATTTTACTGAAGAACAAGCCATACTTGATCTGATTTCAAAAACAACAGATATTGACATCGTTTGTATAGTTGATCAGGAAGTATCCGGCGAAATGGCATACAAAAGCATTGTAGAACAGACCCTTTCAAATGTACAAAAACGAGACGGACAGTTTTACAAAGGAACTCTTAAGAAAAAGCAAGTGGTTGAATCTGAAAGCAGCATTGTTATACTAGGCGATGTGGAACTAGGCGCTGCTGTGGTAGCAAAAGGAAATATTGTTATTGTAGGTTCATTACAAGGGACCGCACATGCCGGCGCATCGGGAGATAAAAATGCATATATTGTCGCATTATCGATGCAGCCTCAGGCATTACGAATTGGAGATATGGAAGCCAGAAGGCAATTGATCTATCAAGAAAGTTTAAGCATCTGTGGACCAAAGATTGCGTCAATAGATGGTAAACGAATTTATCTGGATCCACTTGCAGATTGGTCAAATGAATAAGAAGTTTCAGGAGGAAAGACAGAAAATGGGAGAAGTAATTGTCATTACATCAGGAAAAGGCGGTGTCGGTAAAACTACAACAACTGCAAATATAGGAATCGGATTGGCTCAACTTGGAAAAAGGATCGTTGTTATTGATACAGATCTGGGGCTTCGAAATTTAGACGTTGTCTTAGGATTGGAAAATAAAATTGTATATAATCTTGTAGATGTAATTGAAGGAAAATGCAGAATAAAACAGGCGTTAATACACGATAAGCGATATCCGGAATTATACCTGCTTCCCTCTGCGCAAACCAAGGATAAAACAGCAGTTTCTCCTGAACAGATGAAGAAATTGGTGGAAGAATTAAAAACAGATTACGATTATATTTTATTGGATTGTCCGGCAGGAATTGAGCAAGGTTTTCAAAATGCCGTAGCAGGAGCAGAACATGCAATTGTTGTTACAACACCGGAAGTCTCAGCAATACGAGATGCAGATCGTATTATCGGTCTGTTAGAAGCAAACGGAATCAAGAAGAATGACTTGATTATTAATAGACTTCGTATTGATATGGTACGAAGAGGCGAAATGATGTCTGTAGAGGATGTAACGGAAATTCTTGCTGTCAATTTATTGGGAGTCATTCCGGATGATGAGCAGATTGTGATTGCTACAAATCAAGGAGAAACAGTTATTGGAAAAGACTGTCTATCCGGACATGCGTATGAGAATATTTGCAAAAGAATATGTGGAGAAGAGCTTCCGATTCCGGATTTCAAACACATGGATGGTTTTCTTGCACGTTTCAAAAAATTCTTTAAAAAGAATTAGGAGGATCATAAAATGAGTGTTCCTTCTGTTCAGGTTGCAAAAGAGAGACTACATTCTCTGCTTGTTGCAGATAGAATGAAATGTACCCCCGATATTATGGAAAAATTGTCCTCTGATATTTACCATGTAATGTCAAAATATATGGAAATTAATCAGGATTCTGTCGATATCCAGATTACGCGGTCAGAGATACATATTAAATATACAGGAGAAAAGGATTGAAAGATTTAAAAGAGAAACTTAAATCATATACGCAAAATTTTAAACAACGTTATCAGTTAAAAAATTATCGCTTTAGTCTTGTTTTACTTGTTACAATCTTGTCTGTTATCGGCATTTTTATTGTGGGAAGTGCAAGAGAAGACTACCAGCTTCGACAGCTGCAGGGAGTTATTTTAGGCTTGATTGTTATGCTTATCGTTTCACTGATCGATTATCACTGGATTTTAAAATTTTACTGGCTTATGTACGCGGTCAACCTGATAATGTTAGTTGCAGTATTGTTATTTGGTGAAAATGTAAATGGTGCGACTCGCTGGTTAAATCTTGGATTTGTACAATTTCAGCCTTCTGATTTGACTAAAATTATTTTGATTCTATTTTTTGCTCGATTTTTATCTGATCGGGAAGCTGTGGTGAATGACAAAAAAACAATTATCGAGGCAGTTGCGTTATTATTGCCGTCATTGATTCTTATTTTCAAACAGCCGAACTTATCAAACACTATTTGTATCGCACTACTGTTTTGTGTTTTGATGTATATGGCAGGGTTGAATTATAAATTTATCGGTACGGTACTTGCCATTGCAATTCCAACAGCATTAATCTTATTTATTATTGTAATACAACCGAACCAACCATTGATCAAAGAATATCAGCAGACACGTATTCTGGCATGGTTATATCCGGAAGAATACGAATCTGAGGAAGCTTATCAGCAATTAAATTCTATTATGGCAATCGGTTCAGGAAAATTGACCGGTAAAGGATATGATACAGATTCCGCTGTATCTGTTAAAAATGGAAATTTTATTTCTGAGCCTCAGACGGATTTTATTTTTGCAATAATCGGAGAAGAATTAGGATTTGTGGGTTGTTGTGTAGTGATTATTTTGATATTATTAATTGTGGTAGATTGTATTTTAATCGGAAGGCGAGCGAAAGATATTAGCGGGAGAATTATTTGTGCCGGGACCGGTGGATTAATTGGTATTCAAAGTTTTATTAATATTGGTGTTGCAACAATGACGCTGCCAAACACTGGTATTTCATTACCGTTTGTAAGTTATGGATTGACTTCCGTTGTATGTCTTTATATTGGAATTGGTCTTGTACTGAATGTTGGTCTTCAGCCTAATAAATATCAATAGAGGAGAGTTGCAGTTTATGAACATAGGATTAGTCGCACATGATGCTAAAAAGAAATTGATGCAGAATTTTTGTATTGCCTATAAGGGGATTTTGAGCAAACACCATTTATTTGCAACAGAAACGACCGGTATGCTGGTCGAAACTGTTACAAATTTAAATATTCACAAATATCTTCCGGGACATTTGGGAGGAAAACAGATGCTGGGGGCACAAATTGAACACAATGATATGGATTTACTAATCTTTTTTAGAGATCCGCTCACACCACGTTCGAACGAGCCTGATGTGAATGATATTGTGAAATTGTGTGATATATATAATATCCCTATTGCAACAAATATTGCTACAGCAGAGGCTTTGATACTTGCATTAGACAGAGGAGACTTAGATTGGCGTGAAATGTATAAATAAATATAAAAAACATACTGTTGTCTGTTTATGTCTGTTAAGTTGCATTATTGTTTCTGGATGTTCATCGAAAAATGATCCGATTCCTTATGCAGTTATTTATGAAAAAACGAACTATGCACAGGAATTGTACCAAGAAAAACCATTTGCAGAAGATTTATGTGTGGCTGCCCAGAACGTTGATCTAAGCGGATATCCAGGAGATCATTCCGTTCATGCAGCAGGATTGTTTGATTTGGAACAAAAGAAAGTACTTTACGGAGACCGGGTCCATGAACGATTATTTCCGGCAAGTACAACAAAGATTTTAACAGCTTATGTTGCTCTAAAATATGGAAATCTCGATGATGTTGTAACAGTCAGTGAAACTGCCACAACATTTGAACCGGATGCATCGCTTTGTGGCCTAGCACCCGGAGATCAAATTACATTATATGATCTGATATGTGGTCTTACACTTGCCTCTGGAAATGATGCCGGGGTTGCAATTGCCGAACACATTTCCGGAAGTGTGGAAGCATTTGCAGATAAAATGAATGAAGAAGCAAAAGCTTTAGGTGCTACCAATTCTCATTTTGTAAATCCTCATGGACTGCATGATGATAATCATTATACAACGGCATATGATCTTTATCTTATGTTTCAGGAAGCAATTCAAGATCCGAGATATCTAGAGATTATTTCGATGAAAGGTTATGAAGGAACTATTACAGGAGATGATGGACAAGTTAGAACCTTATACTGGGCTGCTACGAATTATTATTCAGCAGGTGAAGTAGCCGCACCGGATGGGATTCGAGTTTTCGGTGGGAAAACTGGAACAACAGATGAAGCAGGAAATTGCGTTATACTTTATGATGAGAATTTGAGTGGGAATCCTTATATTTCAATTATTATGGGGGCGGTTGACAAGACATCATTATACCAGGACATGTCAAACCTTCTTGATATCGGAATTACACATTAAAAACGCTGCGTACAGACAAAACTGTCTGATATGTACCCAGAATCCTGGACACATATTTATATGAACTAGGCTGAACACA
>Scrappy_p2__coassemble_488_pt1 | contig 105213 bp, 114 predicted proteins | sample Scrappy_p2__metabat2_low_PE_009 | metagenome-assembled genome bin Scrappy_p2
TGCGAAGATACGCCGCCATGTTTTGGGTAGGGACGAGCTTCATTTTCTGCTCAATCAACGCCCGTTCTTCCTCTGTTACATAGAATTTGATTTGTACTTTTCTTTTGCGTCCGTTCATGCAATCGCTCCTTTCCGCTTTGAGGGTTTGGGACACTTCCCAACAAGCAATTTTCAACCGACGCACCGCAGGGCGGGAGGGCGAAAATACGGAAAAGGGTACTCTTTTCCTATGCTTGCTAAGAAAGTTTTTCCTTACTACCTACAATGCCGGAAAGGTCTTTTTTGCCAAAGAATAGCAAAAGAAAAACGCCGCAATCCTGCGACGCTTCAAGAACTCTATGTAGACGAAAACGAGGGAACATTATTCCCCCGTCCTGTCATTGTTGGCTTCCTCTATGCCCTTTGCAGTAGCAGACATAATTTTTAAGTCCGTTTCGCTCATAGTGTCAAGCATGGTATCAAGCTGACGGCGACGTGTGGACTTCTCCTGTTCCCGTTCCGGGAAAAAGAACTGGTCTACTGATACGTCAAGCAGGGTTACAAGCTCATATAAAATCTGCAAACTGGGGTGCTGTCCGCTGTTCTCAATGGACGCGATATAGCGTGGCGCAATGTTTAGCTTATCTGCTAACTGGTTGCGGGACAATCCCTTTGTTTTCCTTGCTGCTTTTATAGCCTGCCCGAAAGCCTTAAAATCGAATTTTTCTTTACTCTGCTTCATAATCATTTCACCCAGTTACATTTTACTGTTCCTCTTTTCTTCGGGATATGATTATACATATCATAGTATGGATTGAAATAGTGCATAGTATAAATTGCTATTGTTTGAATATCCGGGTATAATTAGTATGCTTGTAAGTTGAAAAAAATTTTTTGAAAAATTTAAATCCTTTTTATATCCTTAATTGTTTATACAGTGTAAGACGTTTTACAAAAGAAAGGCGGTGACACAACATCGAAGATTTTATATTGATAAAAAAAATACAAGCGGGCGATACAGAAGCATTTGATATATTAGTCCGTAAATATTACAGTGTAATTTATCAGTTTTGTTATCGGAGATTAAATGGAGATACTGACACCGCAGCAGATATTACACAAGATGTATTTTTGAAACTGTTAGAGAATATTCATACTGTTCGTATGTTAGGAAAGTTTCAAAATTATCTACTAACTATCGCCGCAAATACTTGTAATAACTATTTCAAAAAAGCGAAGCCCACATACACAGACTTAAACGCTTTAGATATTATAGATGACACAAACGATACTTTAGAAAAAGTGATAGAAAATGAAAATAAAATAGAAGTTCGCAGAGCACTTCATTCATTGCCTGATTATCAGAAAGAAGTTATCATTTTACGTTTTTATCATAACTTGAAAATACGAGAGATTGCAAAAATTACAAAGTCAAATATCCCCACTGTAAAATCCAGATTAAGACAGGGATTGCAAAAAATAGAACGATACCTTAAAGATTTCAAAGGAGGCGATAATGTATGAAAAAAAATAATGACATTCAAGAATGGTTGCGGCTTTATGATACATCTGTCATACCAGAAAACAAAATGAATGAACTGATTTCTGCCGGAAAAAAATACATGGATAGTGCTGAATTTAATAAAAATTCTTTACAAAATATTTTGTTAAGTCAATTACAGTATTTACCTTTTTCTTTTTGGATTATACAAATAGGATTGATTATTATATCTATTTTGGTAGTTTGTTTATTCGGCTACTGGAGTGTTCCTCTCCATTATCCTTTAACAGTACTTGTAATCATTATTCCGCTAATCGTGTTGGTGGGGGTTCGAGAAGTTTCTAAAAGTAACATTTACGATATGTGGGAAATAGAACAATCCAGTCGTTGCCAGTTAGTAAAGATTACCGCTTGTCGTATGTTAATCATTGGCTTAGCTGATTTATTTTTAATAACAAGTGTTTTAGTAATAACAAGTTTTTATTATCAACAATCCATACTTGAAATAATTTTGTATGGTATGGTTCCATTTAATATTTCTTGTACTTGCTACCTTTTTACAATTATAAAAAATGAAAAGGGGCAAATTACTTATCACTTATTTGTATGTATGATTTGTATAGCAGTCATATTTTCAATTATCTTAAAGCAGGAAATTCTATTTGAAACATCAATGTTATGGGGTTGGGTTGCTTTTTATTTCTTTTCGCTTATCTTATTAGGGAAAACGATATGGAACTACATGAAACATGAAAAAATGATAGGAGAATTGGCATGGAACTTACAATAAATAATCTTTCTAAAGAATATGGAAAAAAGAAAGCTGTACGGTGTTTTAATGCAACTTTGACGAATGGCGTATATGGTTTACTAGGCGCAAATGGTGCAGGTAAAACTACTCTTATGCGTATGATATGTGATGTTCAAACAGAAACCAAAGGGGCTATTATGTTCAATGGGCAAAACATTCACGACTTAGGGGAACAATATCGTAATATTTTAGGATATTTGCCACAGCATTTTGGGTATTATCCAAACTTTACAGCATATAAATTTTTGATGTATATTGCGGCAATTAAAGGTCTTCCGCATAAGAAAGCCCATAATCGTTCTTTAGAATTGTTAGAAAAAGTAGGCTTAACGGAACAAAAAAATGCAAAAATAAAAACTTTTTCTGGCGGTATGAAGCAAAGGTTGGGGATTGCTCAAGCACTTTTGAATAATCCTAAAATTTTAATTTTAGATGAACCAACAGCAGGGCTTGACCCAAAAGAACGTGTTAGATTTCGTAATCTTATTAGTACGTTAGCTGAAAATCGTATTGTGATTTTGTCAACACATATTGTTTCCGATGTTGAATATATCGCAAAAGAAATACTGATTATGAAAAATGGAGAATTATTACGTCAAGGTTCGCCTGAAACAATTTTGAAGTCAATCCATTCTTTTGTGTGGGAATGTGACGTGCCCCGGCAGGAAATTGAACGATTAGAGAAAAATTATATTGTAGCAAATCTAAAACATAGTGCAGAAGCTGAGCGTTTAAGAATTATATCAGAAGTATCGCCTTATACAACTGCATGGAATGTAGAGCCGACATTAGAGGATTTGTATTTATACTATTTTGCGGAGGTGTCTGATAATGAATGATATGATAAAAGCAGAGAGGGAAAAGATACTTTCAAGGAAGCAAACTAAAATTCTTTTTATTACAGGAGTTATCCTAATAATAGCCTATTTTTTTCTGTTTCAATTTAATTATAGTTCTGTATTTTATAATTATGATACTGGGAAAATGGATACAGTAAGCGGATTTGCTGCGATTGAACAAAGAAAAGAAAATGCAGATATATTTGCAGGCGAATTGACCCCGGAAATATTAACACTCATGGAGCAAAAAATAGCAGAAGCCAAAACAGCTACCGATACAAAAGACGAAAATTCGGCTTTTTCTGCACTTCATGTTTACAGAGACCAAACAGCTATTTTGGAATATATGACAGAACCAGACGGAAAGATGCAATCCATTGAAGAAGCTTATCCTAATCATAAGTCTGTTGTTTTGGGATATTGTGATGGGTGGGATAAAATGCTATCCAGTATGGGAAGTATTTTAGCGATACTTTTATGTCTGCTTGTCGTAATTACTTTATCCCCGGTTTTTTCAGAAGAATATGCTTGCCATACAGATAGTGTGATTTATGCGGCGCGTTATGGAAAAACGAAATTAGTGACAGCGAAAATCATTGCTTCTTTAGAAACTATTACAGCAATGTACGTTATTTTCTTATTACTTAATTTTATTCTATATATGGGGATATATGGACTACAAGGGTGGAATGTAAATATTCAATCTTCATTACATTATGCAACCTCTACCTATAATTTAACTTTCTTACAAATGTTTTTGATTTCAGTAGTATGCAATATATTGGGAATTGTTGCAATGACAATTATCACACTGTTTATTAGCGCTAAATTGAATACTCCGGTTACAGCTCTTATTACTTCATGTGTAGTATGTTTTTTACCAGTTTTATTTGACTTTACTGAGAGCGTACCGTTACTCCAAAAATTACAAGAAATTTGTCCGATTTTTATGCTTCATATGAATGGTGTATTTGCCAAAATGAAAACATATGTAGGTATTCAACAACCTATTATCATGTTACTTTTTAATATGATTGTTGTAGCTCTATTTTCCTTAATGATAAAGAATATAGTAAAAAAACATCAAGTCATGGGATAACTAAATATAAGCTGATAAACTTTGAAGAATGACACCATTTTGGAGTTAATTATTCATTTTACCTGCCGGGCGACGGCAAAAGAAAAAAAGCCGTCGTAATGCAGATATATTTTCACGCGCCTTTGAAGCGGTGGCTTTGATTTTTAGAGCCGCCGCTTCTTTTTGCATAATTTAAGCAACGACGCCCCTATTTAACCTTGCAATCAGCATGGCGGCATATAGGAGGTTGCCGTTATGTTGAGTGAAATAGTCTTTACTTATCTGACAAATGGAAGTCTTTTGTCAAAAAAAGTTTATACCTTACAACAGGATATTCCGGGCATTGGTATGAACTGTCAAATCAATTAAATACTGCTGTTATTTCCTATGCGTCTGTCTGCGCCTTGCAGGCAGGCGCATTTTCTTTTTCCCCCAAAATTTTTTCAAAAAATTTTCAAACTGATTGGCATAGTTTTGTCGAGTGGAACTGGGGGTTACGAAAGGGGAAGTCATCACCACTTTTGCCAACGCGAAAGGAGGTGAAACCATGAATGAGCCTATTCGTACCCAGTGGCAAATCCGTTGTGCTTTTAACGGTTATTGTAAGCGAGCTTTACAGAATGAAATGCTTGCAGCCAAAAGGGATATAAAGCGTCGGCAACGACGCGAAGTTACTTTTTCTGACTTAACTTCACAGGAAGAAAAGCAGCTTTTTGTTTGCGACCAGTATTTCGCAGATGATGAAGCTGAAAAGTCCTTTGTTATAGCAGGAAAAGAAATTACTGCAAAGTTGCTTGCCGAAGCTCTGCACTCCCTGCCGGAAGAAAAGCGCGAAGCCGTCCTGCTGTATTATTTCTTTGATATGAGTGATGTGGAAATTGCAAAACTCCACAACATTCCGAGAAGTACCGTACAGTACAGACGGACAAGCTCTTTTGAACTGTTAAAACGCTATTTGGAGGAACGCGCCTATGACGAAAATGAGTGGTAACACCGAACAAGATGAACGCGGCTTGTTACCTTATCCGGTAATCATAGCTGCAATTAAGGGCGACCCGGAAGCTATGAACATTGTTATACAACATTATGACAGTGAAATAGCTTATCTCTCTATGCGAACTCTCCGCGACGAGCGCGGCAATACTTATTATGGCATAGATGAGGATATACGCGACCGTTTGCGTTCGCACCTTATACGGGCAGTCCTTTCATTCAAAGTTTAAGATAGTTGCGAGCAGTGTCCCCCTTTCCGCTGCTTACTTACTTGAACTTTTTTGTTCCTTGATAAAGAAAGCGGCGCAATAGAACGGCGACGCAGCATAAAGCAAATCAGATACATTCGATATATGGGGAGCCGTTGGGCTGATACGCCATGACCGAAAGGAGGGACAAAACGAGCGAGAATTATCAGCGTTCCAAAGCAGACTTAGCAACTCTGCCGCCATAATCCATATATCGGTATAATGATACTCCTTTACCGCCGGAGTCCGAGCGTTAGAAGCGTCGCAGGCAACGGGTAGAGCTGCATGAGAACCATGCGGAAGTGAAATTCTTGTGAGGTTTGCTAAAACCGTCTGATGAGCCTTTATAATTTTACAATAGTTTTATAGTTCAAGAAAGGGGAGAGAATAAATGAATAATGAAACACAGGTACAGATACAAAATAAGTTTTGTTTAACGATTGATGAAGCAGTAATTTATTTTAATATTGGAGAAAAGAAATTAAGAAAACTTGTTTCAGATAATTTGGACTCCGGTTTTATTATTCAAAATGGAGTGAAGTTTCTTATCAAAAGGAAACGATTTGAAGATTTTCTGAATGACCTGACAGCAATTTAACAAATATAGGATAATCAGTAGCCATATCGGATAGGCTATATAGTCGTTTCCGCTTTGAGTGCTGCTTGATAAAAAGATAGAAAAAGGGCTTTGTTTATGATATAATTTGGTATATCGTGGCAAGGCTCTTTTTGTACGAAAGGAGCATAGACATGAGCGGAAAAAGACGAGATAGCAAAAATCGTATTCTTCGCAATGGAGAGAGCCAACGCCGGGACGGACGATATGCGTTCAAATATATTGATACAACAGGTAAAACGCAGTTTGTTTATAGTTGGAAATTGGAAAAGACAGATAAGACACCACAGGGAAAGCGCGACGACCTTTCATTAAGGGAAAAGGAAAAGCAGATAATGAAAGCGATTGATGATGAAATCGTCCCACGTGGTGGGGAAATGACCGTTTTAGAACTGGTAAAGAAATATCTTTTACAAAAAACGGGAGTACGGCATAACACCGAAGCAAATTATAATTTTGTTCTCAATATTATCAAAAAAGAGGACTTTGGTAAAAAGAGAATAGATAAAGTGAAGTTGTCTGACGCAAAGTGTTGGCTGATAAAGTTACAGCAGGACGGGCGTGGGTATAGCTCTATTCATTCTATCAGAGGTGTTGTAAGACCAGCTTTTCAAATGGCGGTAGATGATGATTTGATACGCAAAAATCCGTTTGAATTTCAGCTTGCTACGGTTGTTGTAAACGACAGCGTAACAAGAGAAGCAATTACAAGAAAGCAAGAACGGGCATTTCTTGAATTTGTGGCAAATGATAAGCATTTTTGCAGATATTATGAGGGGATTTTTATCTTATTCAAAACAGGGCTTCGTATTTCAGAGTTTGTGGGATTGACATTATCAGATTTGGATATGCAGAATAGAAAAATTAGTGTCAATCATCAGTTACAAAGAAAAAGAAATATGGAGTATGTAATTGAAGATACAAAGACTTCTTGTGGCACAAGAGAAATCCCTATGACAGATGAAGTTTATGAGTGCTTTCAACGTATTATTTCCAGTAGAAAGAAACCGCGAGTTGAACCTATTGTAGGAGGGAAATGTGGCTTCTTATATTTGGATAAAAACGATATGCCTATGGTAGCCTTGCACTGGGAAAAATACTTTCAGCATATTTGTGAGAAGTATAATAGCATTTATAGAGTGCAAATGCCAAAGGTTACGCCACACGTTTGCCGTCACACTTTTTGTTCTAATATGGCTAAAAGCGGCATGAACCCTAAAACTTTACAGTACCTCATGGGACATTCTGATATTAGCGTCACGTTAAATACCTATACACATATAGGATATGACGACGCGAAAGAGGAACTGAAACGGGTAGTAAATGGGGAGTAGTAAAATGAGTATTTAACCCTTAATTTACTACTTTTTGTACTACTTTTGAGGTAAAAGATGTGCTAATTTATGCTACGATATGCCACGAATGAGATGAAACAGCAAGCGGAAGAAAATCCCGATATATCAAGGAAATACAGTAAATTCAAGGAGTTTTACATAGATGATTAGAGTATTATTTATTTGCCACGGCAACATCTGCCGCAGCACCATGGCTCAATTTGTCTTTCAAGACATGATTAACAAACAAGGTCTTACTGACCAATTTTATATTGATTCCGCGGCTACCAGCCGTGAGGAAATCGGCGCACCGCCGCATCATGGAACGGTACATAAATTAAAACGGGAGGGAATCCCGGTATTGCCACATCGCGCTGTACAAATAACGAAAAAGGATTATGATAAATATGATTATCTAATTGGGATGGATTCCATGAATATTCGCAATATGATGCGGATTTTATCTGGCGATCCAGAAGGAAAGGTATGCAGATTGTTAGATTTTACGGAACAGCCTAGGGATATTGCGGATCCTTGGTATACAGGTAATTTTGATTTGACTTATGATAATATAAAAGAGGGCTGTGAGGCCCTCTTGGAAGAATGCTGGCGGTGCTTATAAGGCGTACGTCAGCAATTTTTTTAGTTGATGATGAAATTGTTTATTCTGTGCGTGAAGTTTTAGGCGTTCGGCATTGGACTTGTTCTGGTTGAGAAAGGCATCGTATTGTGCAAAGAGAGTACGATAATCCAATTGCTGGTTTTGGCTCCAGTGTACAAGAATCCAGTTCATTGTTTCAGGATGCCAATATTCCATAGGAATTTCAGCTTTTTTTAAGGTGCTGATATGTTCTAATGCCTGTAAAGCTAATTTTTCCATTTTTTTATGTAAATCTTTTTCTGATTTTGTATTTTTTCCGAATTTCTTTAAAATTTTTTGTGACAGACTTTCATTTTTAGATTCCTGTTCTAAAATGCGGGCGCTTTTTGCCACGATTTCATTTAATTTTCCAGCAGTTGCCCAATAGGTAACAAATGAGGTTTCATCATCTGCGCTATTTGTTTCTTCCCCCATGGTAAATGTTCGAAAAACGCGAGTGCTCCCTCCACTCAATTTACGGTCATATTTGGCGCGCCACTCCGGATTTGAGAGAACGCGGTATGCCTCTAGTATTTCTTGCATGTAGGCGGTTGTATCGACACCGTTACTCATATTGGCATCGGGATGATAAACTTTAGCTAATGCATTTTTTGCGGCGGTAATTTCCTCGAGCGTAGCATCTCTAGAAACGCCCAAGACATGATAATATGTACGAATTGCCATAGATTATATTCTCCCCTTGTGTTGTTCTTGCATGATTCTTGCATTTAATAGAACTGTTACCTATATTACGCTATCAAAGCCTAAAAATCAAGAGGATTACAACCCTAAAATTATGACAAAAAAGGCAGTTCTAAAATTTATTTTTGAAGACTATATTAGCAATAGACGATAATAAAAATAGAGGGCATCCTATATGAAGAAAATTCTTGCGATATGTTTGTGTGTAATGCTTTGTGGACAAAATGTATGTGCAATGCCTGTGAAAACAGGAGTTTTACAGGAAGAAGTTGCACCAGAAGATACAAATGAAAATGGTGCGGCTGTGGCTCAAGGGATTGAAATTAGTGCTCCGTCTGCAGTATTAATGGAAAAAACAACGGGAACTATTATTTATGAAAAAGATGCCGATACAGCGCGGCCACCGGCAAGTGTGACAAAGATTATGACCATGCTTTTGATTTTTGATGCTTTGGAAAGTGGAAAAATAAAATTGGAAGATGAGGTTACAACTTCAGAGTTTGCAGCGTCTATGGGTGGCTCACAAGTATTTTTAGAACCGGGAGAAACACAGACAGTAGATACGATGTTGAAATGTATTTCTGTATCCAGTGCAAATGATGCATGCGTTGCTATGGGCGAGCATTTATATGGAAGTGAAGAGGCGTTTGTTCAGAAAATGAATGAACGTGCAAAAGGTTTAGGAATGAAAAATACTAATTTTGTAAACTGCAATGGATTAGACATAGAGGGGCATGTGACTACTGCACGTGATATTGCTCTTATGTCTCGAGAATTAATTGTAAAATATCCGCAGATTCGCAACTATTGTATGATATGGATGGAAAATATTACGCATAAAACGGCAAAAGGAACTTCAGAGTTTGGATTGACAAATACAAATAAACTTGTTCGTCAGTATCCGTATGCAACAGGGCTTAAAACAGGTTCTACAGGCGAAGCAAAGTTTTGTGTATCAGCAACTGCAGAAAAAGATGGAATTGAATTAATTGCGGTGATTATGGCGGCCGAAGATTCTAAAACAAGATTTCGAGATGCGACAACATTGTTGAATTATGGATTCGGCAAATGCCAGGTATACAAGGATTCAAATCCTGAAAAGTTAGAAAATATAGGGGTAAAAGGTGGCGTAGAAGATGAAGTTCCGATTGTATACGAGAATACATTTTCTTATTTAGATACGACAGGAGCGGATTTAACCGGGATTACAAAAGAAAAAGAATTGAAAAAAGATTTGAAGGCACCTGTAAAAAAAGGAGAAAAAGTTGGAGAAGTACATTATTTTTTGAATGGCAAGAGTATTGGTAAAGTGAATGTAATTACATTAAAAAAGATAGAAAAGGCACGATTTTTCGACTTTTTAGGAAAAGTAATGAGAGTCTTCTATGCTTAGATTCTTTACTTTAAGTAAAAAAAATGGTAGGATAGGTAAGTAGCTGAAGATATTAAAAAGGTGTATACTTGTATACAAAAGAAGAATGAGTTCAAAATTGGAGTATGCCTGGATGAAATTGAAAGATTGTATTGCGTTGGGGGCCGTATGTGCTGGAGTAGTATGTATGGAAAGTATTCGGGAACAATGGAATTTTAATGTAACAAAATACCAGATTTGTACATCGAAAATAAATCCGCACATGAAACCTAAGCGAATGATTTTTTTGAGTGATTTGCATAATCATGAATATGGACAGAATAATATTCGATTATTACAGGCTGTGAAAGCTGCTTGTCCGGATTTGATTTTGATTGGCGGAGATATGTTGGTTGGCAAAAGAGGAAGGTCGGCAAAAGCTGCGTTGCAGTTTGTAAGCCAACTTCCGAAAATTGCCCCGGTTTACTATGCTAATGGCAATCATGAACAACGCATGAAAGAAAATCCTGAAAAATATGAGCGTGTATATGAAAGGTATCGAGAAATTCTGCAGAATGCAGGAGTTCATTTTTTGGAAAATGATTCTCTGGAACTTCATTTGGATGGATTTCATGTTCGATTGACCGGTTTGGAGCTTCCGATGGAAACGTATGAAAAGTTTAAATATTCTCATGTACGAAAGGAAGATATTGTTTTACAAGTCGGAGAAATTTGGAAGGAAATGGTGGACTCAGCGGAAGAAGAGGAATCTGTTTATGAGATTCTATTAGCTCACAATCCTACTTATTATAGTGCATATAAAGAGTGGGGGGCTGATCTTGTTCTATCCGGGCACCTGCATGGAGGGATTGCAAGGATTCCTGGATGGAGAGGTGTGATAACACCGCAGGCATTTTTGTTTCCTAAATATTCAGGAGAAATGACCGAAGAAGATGGTCAGACAATAATTGTCAGCAAAGGTTTAGGTACGCATACAATCAATTTCAGGCTGTTTAATATACCGGAAGTGGTTGTATTAGAATTTATCGGAAATACATATATGGGAGATTGATGATATGGGGATTCCTGTAAAACTGGAAGTATTTGAAGGCCCGTTGGACCTGCTTCTCCACTTAATTGATAAAAATAAAATAGATATTTATGATATTCCTATCGTGGAGATTACGAACCAGTATATGGAGTATATCCGGAATATGCAACAAGAAGACTTGAATATAATGAGTGAATTTCTTGTGATGGCTGCAACATTATTGGATATTAAGTGTAAGATGTTGTTACCCAAAGAAATCAACGAAGATGGCGAAGAGGAAGATCCTCGAGCAGAACTTGTGGAGCAATTACTTCAATATAAAATGTATAAATATATGGCATATGAACTGAAAGACCGTCAGTCGGATGCGGATTTTATTATGTTTAAACATCCTACGATTCCGGAAGAAGTTCAAGAGTATTCAGAGCCGGTTGATCTGGATAAGCTGCTGGGGGATTTGACATTGTCCCGATTGAATGAGATTTTTAAAGATGTGATGAAACGGCAGGATAATAAAATCGATCCCGTTCGAAGTAAATTTGGCAAGATAGAAAAGGAAGAAGTTCCACTTCCTATGAAAATGACATATGTTGAAGAATATGCAAGAAACCATAAGCGATTTAGTTTTCGTCAGCTTTTGGAGGAACAGAAGAGTAAAATGCACGTGGTTGTAACATTTTTAGCAATTTTAGAGCTAATGAAGACAGGGATAATCCAAGTGGCTCAAGAAGAAACATTTGGAGAAATTATGATAGACTCACTTTTGTGAAAAAGTGTAAATACATAAGCACTGGACAAAAGGGGAAAAGGATTGATGGATAGGATGGAAATTAAGAAATTACAGGGTGTGATAGAAGCGATTTTATTTACCATGGGAGAGTCTGTAGAATTAAGCAGGATTGCAACTGCAATTGAACATGATGAAGAGACGACGCGCAAATTGATTTATAATCTGATGGATGAATATGAGGCTGAAAATCGTGGCGTTCGCATTATTGAACTGGATAATTCATTTCAAATGTGTACAAAAAAAGAGGTGTATGAATATTTGATTCGAATTGCGAAACAGCCGAAAAGATATGTGTTGACAGATGTCGTACTGGAAACATTGTCTATCATTGCCTATAAACAGCCTGTGACGAAGCTGGAGATTGAGAAGATACGTGGTGTAAAATCAGACCATGCAGTGAATAAATTGGTAGAATATGGTTTGGTTGAAGAAGTTGGAAGGCTTGATGCCCCTGGAAGACCTCTCTTATTTGGAACTACAGAGGAATTTTTGCGCCGGTTTAGTGTGCAGTCACTGGAAGAACTTCCAACTCTTAATCCGGAACAAATGGAGCATTTCAAAGAAGAGGCAGAGGATGAAGCGCAATTGAAACTGGATATCTAAAGTATGGAATGAACATGTAGTTATCATCATATATATTTGATAATAAAATGTATGTGAGGGTTTTATGGAAGCGTTCTATAAAAGAATCGTTAATATAATAGGAAAAAAGGGGACCTCGGTTTTGCTAGGTTTGTGTATATGTATACAAATCTTGGCTGGAACCGGGGTTTTGTTTGTGTATGCCGAGGATGAAACAGAAAAAGATACAGTTGTTTCACAAACAGAAACGAAGGAAATACAGGAACCCGAGGAGTTATATGCAAAATCGGCGGTGTTGCTGGATGGGGAAAGTGGAAGGGTTTTGTTTGAAAAAAATGGACAGGAAGAACGTGCAATGGCAAGTACAACTAAAATTATGACTTGCATTCTTGCGCTGGAGAGCGGAAAGCTTGATGAGATTGCTGAAGTCAGTGCCAATGCAGCATCACAGCCGGAAGTTCGTCTGGGAGTCAGAGAAGGACAACAGTTTTATATACGAGATCTTTTATATTCATTGATGTTGGAATCGCATAATGATTCTGCAGTAATGATTGCGGAAACAATCGGAGGAACGGTAGAGGGATTTGCGGATATGATGAACGAAAAAGCAAAGGAATTAGGATGTATACATACCTATTTTATTACTCCAAATGGACTGGATGATGAAAATAGTGAAGGATATCATCATACTACAGCAGAGGATTTGGCACGCATAATGAAATATTGTATTGTGGATTCTACGAAAAAAAGTTTGTTTTTGGAGGTTACACAAACGAGTGAGTATCAATTTACAGATGTAAGTGGAGAAAACAGTTATTCATGTACGAATCATAATGCATTTTTGAAAATGATGAAAGGTGCTATTTCTGGTAAAACAGGTTTTACATCAGAGGCTGGATATTGTTATGTAGGAGCTTTGGAAAGTCAGGGGCGAACTTTTGTGGTGGCGTTGCTTGCTTGTGGATGGCCAAATAATAAGGGCTATAAATGGTCGGATACAAAGAAATTGATGACTTATGGAATGGAATATTTCCATTATCAGGATCTTTATCAGAAGTTAGATCTTCCGATGATTGAAGTGATGAATGGGATTCCGTATAGGAATAAGCTACAAGGGAAATCTTATGTAAAAGTGGTGCATCAATTGCCACAGGAATTGAAAGAGAGGGGAAATCCGAAGAAAATCAAAATTCGCTGTCTTTTGCGGGATGATGAGAGAATCAGAATAGAATATTCCTTGAGAAAGAAGATGGAAGCTCCTGTTGAGAAAGGGATCGAAGTGGGGGAGGTCCGTATTTTGTTAGGGAAAAAAGAATTGTGTACATATCCTATTGTAACAGGAGAACGGATTGAAAAACGGGATTTTTTGTGGTGCATAAAACAGCTATGGAATTGCTTTTTGGTTTAACTGATTAAAATAAATCAATAAAAGTGATTAATTTCTTCACTACCAAACCTGAAAACTATATGATAGTATAGACAAAGATAAAAAAACAACAACTAAGTTGATATAATATAAGGGAGAGGTTAGAATGAAGAATTATGAGAAGTATGAGCGGTCTTATTTTATGCCGCCGGTGGGATGCTATGATTGGGTAAAAAGAGATTATATTGAAGCTCCGCCGATTTGGTGTAGCGTGGATTTGCGGGATGGAAATCAGGCGCTGATAGAGCCAATGAGTTTGGAAGAAAAGGTAGAATTTTTTAAATTACTTGTAAAAGTTGGATTTAAAGAAATTGAAGTGGGATTTCCGGCAGCCTCGGAGACAGAATTTCAGTTCATGCGGACACTGATTGAAGAGAATTTGATTCCGGAAGATGTAACGGTTCAGGTATTGACACAGGCAAGGGAACATATTATTAAGAGAACATTCGAAGCGGTAAAGGGAGCGCCTCATGCTGTAATACATGTATATAATTCTACTTCCGTTGCACAGCGCGAACAAGTATTTCGTAAAGATAAAGAACAGGTAAAACAGATTGCGATTGATGGAGCTAAACTGTTAAAAGAACTGGCAGAAGAAACGGATGGTAATTTTACTTTTGAATATAGTCCGGAAAGTTTTCCGGGAACAGAAGTGGAATATGCCCTGGAAGTCTGCAATGCGGTGCTGGATGTATGGAAACCGACACCGGATAAGAAAGCGATTATTAATCTTCCGACAACGGTACAGATTGCAATGCCACATGTATTTGCCAGTCAGGTGGAATATTTCCATAAAAATTTATTACATCGGGACAGCGTAATTCTCTCTCTGCATCCTCACAATGACCGAGGATGTGGCATTAGCGACGCAGAACTTGGCGTGCTGGCGGGAGCTGACAGAATTGAAGGTACATTGTTTGGAAATGGAGAGCGTACCGGCAATGTAGATATTATTACATTGGCGATGAATATGTTTTCTCATGGTGTGGATCCAAAGCTGGATTTTGCAGATATGGGTGAAATTTGTGAAATCTATGAACGTTTAACCAGAATGGAGGTTTCACCACGTCAGCCATATGCAGGAGAATTAGTGTTTACAGCCTTTTCAGGTTCGCATCAAGATGCAATTGCAAAAGGTATGGCCTGGCGCGAAGAAAAAGAATGTGATAAATGGACTGTTCCATATTTGCCGATCGATCCAAAGGATGTCGGTAGAAAATATGATTCTGATGTAATTCGAATTAACAGTCAGTCTGGAAAGGGTGGAGTTAACTATATCTTAAAGCAAAATTATGGTATCAGTCTGCCGGAGAAGATGAAGGAAGAGGTTGGCTATTTGGTCAAAGATGTATCAGACAAGGCGCACAAAGAACTTACGGCGGATTGGGTATATCATATATTTGAAGACAATTATATCAATGCAAAAAGTATTTTTACGATTGATGCCTGTCATTTTAAGCAGGAAGATGGAATCCTGTCGGAAGCAACAATAACACATGCTGGAGAACGCCGTATGATCACTGGCGTGGGAAATGGTCGTCTGGATGCAGTGAGCAATGCTTTGAAACATTATTTTGATGTGAATTATGAATTGGCATTTTACGAGGAACATTCTCTTGCTAAAGGATCCTCTTCAAAAGCTGTAGCATATGTAGGAATTATATGTAATGGCAAAACGTATTGGGGTGTCGGAATTGATGCGGACATTATCAAAGCCTCAATTGCAGCATTGGAAGTTGCAGTAAATAGAATGGATGAGATTCAAAATCGTAATCGCTCGAAAGATGCTCGTCTTCTGGAAATTACCAATTATATTTATGCAAACTATAAAACGGTGACCCTGGATGATCTGGCAGAAAAATTCTTTTTGTCTAAGCCGTATTTATCAAAATATATCAAAGAAAAATCAGGAATGACATTTGGAGATATCTTGAAGGCAGTTCGCATGAAAAAAGCAAGAGCTATGCTCAAGAGTAGTAATGCAACGGTGGAAAGCATTGCAGAATCGGTAGGATATCAAAATGTCGAACATTTTAACCGGATTTTCAAAAAAATGTATGAAATGACCCCGGTGCAGTATCGAAATAAAAAGTAAGAATGACAGTATAGAGAGGTGTCTTAGAATAATAGATACCTCTCTAATTCTTGTGAGAGATTTTATCAAACAAAAGTGCTTTTCCCGTTGAAATTTTAAAGTAAGTGGTATATACTAGAATAGGCAAAAAATTTGGATTATTTATAACAAAATATAGTATATGGAGGACTAAAGTATGAGCTATAGTGCAACAGGAAACTCAGCAAGTAGAAGAATTGCCGCTTTGCTTGATGAGGGAAGCTTTGTTGAAATCGGCGGTGCTGTTACAGCAAGAAGCACAGACTTCAACCTGCAGGCAAAAGATACCCCGTCCGATGGTGTGATCACCGGATATGGAGTCATTGATGGAAATCTCGTGTATGTGTACAGTCAGGATGCAACTGTATTGAAAGGTGCAGTTGGTGAAATGCATGCGAAAAAGATTGCGAATATTTATGATATGGCAATGAAAATGGGGGCTCCGGTTATTGGTCTTGTGGATTGTGCAGGGTTAAGACTTCAGGAAGCAACCGATGCTTTGGAAGCATTTGGAGGTCTGTATTTTAAACAGGCGATGGCATCAGGTGTTATCCCACAAATTACAGCTGTTTTTGGTATGTGTGGAGGTGGTCTTGCAGTTGTACCTGGAATGACTGACTTTACATTTATGGAAGAAAAAAGTGCAAAATTATTTGTGAATTCTCCAAATGCATTGGCAGGAAATGAAATTTCCCGTTGTGATACTTCTACAGCGGAATATCAGAGTAAGACCGCAGGATTGGTAGATGGAATCGGAACAGAAGAGGAGATTTTGACACAGATTCGTTCTTTGATCTGTATGATTCCGGTAAATAATGAGGATGATCTTTCTTATGAAGAGTGTATGGACGATTTGAATCGAGTATGCGCTGATTTAGAAAATGCTTATGAGGATACAGGAATTGCATTGGCAGAAATTTCAGACAACAACGTATTTTTTGAGACAAAAAAAGAGTACGCTAAAGAAATGGTAACCGGGTTTATCCGCTTAAATGGAATGACGATCGGTGCAGTTGCCAATCGCTCAAAAGTATATGATGCAGAAGGAAATGCAGAGTCTTTTGATACAGTATTAACTGTAGATGGATGCAAAAAAGCAACAGATTTTATTAACTTCTGTGATGCGTTTTCTATTCCGGTACTGACTCTTACAAATGTAACCGGTTTTGAGGCAACAAAAGAATCTGAAAAAGATATGGCTAAAAGTGTAGCAAAATTAACATATGCGTTTGCAAATGCAACTGTTCCGAAGGTGAATGTAATTATAGGGCAGGCTTATGGAAGTGCTTATGTAACAATGAACAGCAAGTCTCTTGGAGCTGATATGGTATACGCATGGCCAAATGCTGAAATAGGAATGATGGATTCTGCGCTGGCGGCAAAAATCATGTATGCAGATGCAGATGCAGAAACATTAAAAGAAAAAGCAGCTGCATACAAAGAGTTGCAGTCGAGTCCGATGTCTGCTGCAAGAAGAGGATATGTAGACGCAATTATTGAACCAGCTGATACAAGAAAATATCTGATTGGAGCATTCGAGATGCTGTTTACAAAAAGAGAGGATCGTCCGAGTAAAAAGCATGGAACGGTTTAGAGAGGTGAGGCGAAGTGAAGAAGAAATTTAGTTTATTGGGAATCGTCCTCATTCTCGTATTGAGTCTGGCAGGATGCGGAAGCAAGACAGAAGTAGAGACTGTTTATGATCAAGCTGCAATGGAACAGCAGGCAGACATGATTCTTATGAGCTTCAGTAATATGGGTGAATCAGATATGGATAGTTTCCGCAATATGTCTGATTTAGAATTGGGGCTGACCTTGATGCAGTCTGGGCTTCGGATTGAAATGGAAGACTTTCTGACAATGATGGATGCTTGGACAGCCGGGGTAAAAGAATGTGGTGATTTTGTTGAACGTGGTGGCTATGAATTTGAAACAAACAATGAGGGCGCAATATTATCTGCACCGGTTACCTGTACAAATCGTACTGGTACGATAGAGTTTGCTTTCGATGATAAGATGAATATGGAGAGCATCACAATCAATGCAGATTACTCTCTCAGTGAGATTTTGACAAAAGCAGGACTGAATACTTTGTTAGGAATGGGAACTGTATTCGTAGTATTGATTTTCATTTCATTTATTATTTCGCTCTTTAAGTACATTCCTGCAATTGAAGCGAAGTTTAAGAAAAAAACACCAGAAACACCTGCACCGGCTGCAGTACATGCAGAATTACCGGATGAAACAGAAGTTGTTTCCGATGACAGTGAACTGGTGGCGGCGATTGCAGCTGCAATTGCGGCATATGAAGGAACTTCAACAGATGGATTTGTTGTTCGTTCCATTAAGAGAAGAAAATCAAATAAATGGAATTAATTCAGGAGGAATTTAAGAATGAAAAATTATACAATTACAGTAAATGGCAATGTATATGATGTAACAGTAGAAGAAAATGGCGCAGGCGCAGCACCGGCAGCACCAAAGGCACCGGTTGCAGCACCAAAGGCTCCAGTAGCACCGAAAGCAGCACCAAAAGCAGCAGGTGCAGGAAGCGTTCAGGTAAAAGCAGGCGCTGCAGGTAAAGTATTTAAGATTGAAGCAAATGTCGGACAGAGTGTGCAGGCAGGAGATACTGTTGTAATCATCGAAGCAATGAAAATGGAAATCCCGGTTGTTGCTCCAGAGGCAGGAACGGTTGCCAGCATTGATGTGGCAGTAGGCGATGCAATTGAGGCAGGAGCAGTACTGGCTACATTAAACTAGTTTTCCGGGAGGTTTGACAAATGGAATATATTTCAAATACATTAGGAAACCTCATTCAACAGACCGCTTTTATGAATCTGACAGTAGGCAATCTGATCATGATTGCGGTTGCATGTGTGTTCCTATATTTAGCAATCAGACATGGCTTTGAGCCATTGCTGCTTGTTCCAATTGCATTCGGTATGCTGCTTGTAAATATCTATCCGGATATTATGCTGCACGCTGAAGATGCAGCAAACGGAACGGGCGGACTTCTTTACTATTTCTATGTGCTGGACGAATGGTCAATCTTGCCATCTCTGATTTTCATGGGAGTTGGAGCAATGACAGACTTTGGACCATTGATTGCAAACCCGAAGAGTTTCCTTCTGGGTGCGGCAGCGCAGTTTGGTATTTTTGCGGCTTATCTTGGAGCGATGGCTATGGGATTCTCCGATAAGGCTGCGGCAGCAATTTCCATTATTGGTGGAGCGGATGGTCCTACATCTATTTTCCTTGCGGGAAAACTACAGCAAACTGCAATCTTAGGACCGATTGCGGTAGCGGCATATTCATATATGTCTTTGGTACCGATTATTCAGCCGCCGATTATGAAGCTTTTGACAACAGAAGAAGAGCGTAAGATTAAGATGGATCAGCTTCGTCCGGTTTCTAAACTGGAGAGAATTCTGTTCCCGATTATCGTTACAATTGTTGTATGTGTGATTCTGCCGACAACAGCTCCGTTGGTAGGTATGCTGATGCTTGGTAACTTGTTCAAAGAGTGTGGCGTTGTAAGACAGTTAACAGAGACTGCATCCAATGCATTGATGTACATTGTAGTTATCCTTCTCGGAACATCCGTAGGAGCTACTACTAGTGCAGAGGCATTTTTGAACTGGGATACATTGAAAATCGTAGCTCTGGGACTAATCGCATTTGCGTTTGGTACTGCAGCCGGTGTTCTGTTTGGTAAGTTGATGTGTAAACTGAGCGGTGGAAAAGTAAATCCGTTGATTGGTTCTGCGGGTGTATCAGCGGTACCAATGGCAGCTCGTGTTTCACAGAAAGTCGGAGCAGAAGCAGATCCAACCAACTTCTTGTTGATGCACGCAATGGGACCGAATGTGGCAGGTGTTATCGGTACTGCAGTTGCAGCCGGAACATTTATGGCAATTTTCGGTGTTAAGTAGAAATAGAGATAGCTATTCTGTGAAGATGCTGAACAGTTAAAAATGGAGGACAATAAAATGGCAGATATGGTAAAAAAACCAGTTAAGATTACAGAAACAATTCTGCGTGATGCTCATCAGTCTTTGATTGCCACTCGTATGACAACAGAACAGATGCTGCCAATCGTAGAAAAAATGGATAAAGTCGGATACCATGCAGTTGAATGCTGGGGTGGGGCAACCTTTGATGCCTCTCTTCGTTTTTTGAAAGAAGATCCGTGGGAGAGACTTCGTAAGTTCCGCGATGGATTTAAAAATACGAAACTGCAGATGTTGTTTAGAGGACAGAATATTTTAGGATATCGTCCGTATGCAGATGATGTGGTAGAATATTTTGTGCAGAAATCTGCAGCAAATGGAATTGATATTATTCGTATCTTTGACTGTCTGAATGATATGAGAAACTTGCAGACAGCAGTTACGGCGGCAAACAAAGAAAAGGCACATGCACAGGTTGCAATGTCTTATACTTTGGGAGAAGCATACACTCTGGATTATTGGGTGGATTTAGCTAAGAGAATTGAAGACATGGGTGCGGATTCTATCTGTGTGAAAGATATGGCAGGTCTGTTGCTTCCATATAAAGCAACAGAGTTGATTTCAGCATTAAAAGATGCAGTTCAAATCCCAATTGAAATGCATACACATTATACTTCAGGTGTTGCTTCTATGACCTATTTGAAAGGTGTAGAGGCAGGCGCAGATATTATTGATACTGCAATGTCACCGTTTGCGCTTGGAACTTCTCAGCCTGCAACAGAAGTAATGGTAGAGACCTTTAAGGGAACACCTTATGATACTGGTCTGGATCAGAAACTTTTAGCAGAGATTGCAGATTACTTCCGTCCACTGCGTGATGAGGCGCTGGAGAGCGGTCTGCTTAATCCGAAGAACCTGGGTGTGAATATCAAGACTCTTTTGTATCAGGTACCAGGTGGTATGTTATCTAACTTGACAAGCCAGTTAAAAGAGCAGGGGGCAGAAGATAAGTTTTATGATGTTCTGGAAGAAGTGCCACGTGTTCGTAAAGATCTTGGAGAACCGCCGCTCGTTACACCGTCATCCCAGATTGTGGGAACACAGGCTGTATTTAACGTGCTGATGGGCGAGCGTTACAAGATGGCAACAAAAGAGACAAAAGATGTTCTTTCCGGAAAATATGGTGCAACTGTAAAACCGTTTAATCCGGAAGTACAGAAGAAGGTTATTGGAGAAGATGCAGAAGTAATTACCTGTCGTCCGGCAGATCTGATTCCGGATGAGTTGGATACACTCCGCAAAGAATGCGCACAGTGGAGCCAGCAGGACGAAGATGTATTGAGTTATGCACTGTTCCCACAGGTAGCGACAGATTTCTTCAAATACCGTGAGGCACAGCAGACAAAAGTAGATGCAAAAGTAGCAGATACAGAAAACGGAGCATATCCGGTATAAGAAAACGCAACATAGAGAGCCAGTTCTGAGTAATCGGAACTGGTTCTTTTTTTCTATTTTGCTATGTATATGATAAAGATGGAAAGTTGTTATTGTGCCGGCAAGGGCAGATATTCAAGGACATTTTCATTGTGATGAGGAGAGGGGAATGGTATAATGTAAAAACATAGAAAATCCTAGAATGATACAAGAAAGCAGAATGGGGAAGTTACTATGATCAGAGAATTAAGAGAGACAGATATAGATAAAGTGGCAGAGATTTGGCTTGATACAAATCTAAACGCTCATGATTTTATTTCGGCAGAGTATTGGAAGAAAAATTTTGATATGGTAAGGGAAATGTTTTCACAGGCGGAAATCTACGTTTACGAAAAAGAAAATAAACTAGTTGGGTTTATTGGTTTGAACGGAGAATATATAGAGGGGATTTTCGTCCATGATACAGTGCAGTCTCAAGGAATCGGGAAACAGTTATTAGACCTTGTAAAGAGCAGAAAAGAAACGCTGCGTTTGAGTGTATATCAGAAGAATACAAGAGCTGTGCATTTTTACCGAAGAGAAGATTTTGAAATAGTGTGTGAAAATAAAGATAAAAGCACAAATGAAAAAGAGTATGAGATGATGTGGAACAGAGAAAAACTGGTTCAAAAAATAGGAAGATTAAATTGAGAATATGAAAACAAAGGGGAATCTAGTATGGTAAAAGAACGGATTGTTTTATTACAGCAAGAAATGAAAAAAGAAGGAATCGACATTTATATCGTTCCGACTGCTGATTTTCATCAGAGCGAATATGTGGGAGAGTATTTTAAATGTCGAGAATATATGACTGGTTTTACAGGCTCTGCCGGAACTGTGATATTTACGCAGAGCGAGGCATGTCTTTGGACAGATGGACGGTATTTCATTCAGGCTGCGGAACAATTGGCAGGAACAGAGATTTTATTACAGAAATCCGGTGAACCGGAAGTCCCGACCATTACGGAATATCTGGAACGCAAGGTGCAGGCGGTCGGGGGGACTGCGGTTGTTATCGGCTTTGACGGCAGAACAGTCAGTATCTCTGACGGAAAACAATATCAGGAAATTGCGGAAAAAGCAGGAGGATATGTCCGATGTGATCTGGATCTGGTAGGACGCATCTGGACGGACAGACCGCAGCTCTCCCGTGAACCAGTATTTTTACTTGCGTTGGAATATGCCGGAGAAACTGTGGAATCTAAGTTGGAACGTTTACGACAGAAGATGCGGGATTTCGGTGTGGACAGTTGTGTGATTACCGGATTGGATGATATTGGATGGCTGCTAAATCTGCGGGGAAATGATGTGGCGTATTGTCCGTTAATTTTAGCGTATGCTGTTGTACGTTTGGATGTAGTGGAATTCTATGTGGATGAACGGAAACTCAGTGAAGAAATCAAGAGCAATCTCCAGGAGAATCGAGTGGCCATTTATCCTTATAATGACATTTATGAACGTGTTAGGCAATTTCAAAATATGGAAACGGTGTGGTATGATCCGGAGCAGATGAATTTCAGTCTGTATCAAAGTCTGCCGGAATCCGTTGGAAAAGTAGAACGAGAGAATCCGGTGATTTTGATGAAGTCGGTGAAAAACGATATCGAGCTTGAAAATATTCGAAAGGCGCATATCAAGGACGGGATTGCCTGTACGAAATTCATGTACTGGTTGAAACAAAATATTGGAAAAATTCAAATTACAGAACTATCCGCATCTCAAAAATTAGAAAGTCTGCGTGCAGAACAGGAGCATTTTCTTGGACCGAGCTTTGCGCCTATCAGCGCGTATCGTGAACATGCGGCAATCGTACACTATTCCGCTACAGAAGAATCCGATGCGGAACTGAAACCGGAAGGAATGGTTCTATGCGATACAGGTGGACATTATTTGGAGGGCTCGACAGATATTACAAGAACGATTGTGCTGGGCACATTGACAGAAGAAGAGAAGGTTCATTTTACAACTGTATTATGCAGTATGCTGAATTTGGCAGATGCAAAGTTCTTGTACGGCTGCACCGGAATGAGTCTGGATTATGTGGCGCGAGAACCATTTTGGCGGCAAAATCTGAATTTTAATCATGGAACAGGACATGGAGTCGGCTATCTGGGGAATATCCATGAGCCGCCGGCGAGATTTTTTTGGAAGTCGTCTAATACGAAGCCTCAGATCATCCCTGTCTTGGAACCGGGGATGGTGATTACAGATGAGCCAGGTATCTATATTGAAGGATCACATGGAATCCGTACAGAAAATGAATTGCTTGTAAGTAAAGGCAAAGCAAATGAATATGGACAATTTCTGTATTTTGAAACCTTGACCTTCGTGCCAATAGATTTGGATGCAGTGATTCCGGAATTAATGACTAAGAAGGAACGTAATCTTCTTAATATATACCATAAGCATGTAAGAGAAAAATTAATGCCGTATCTTGCAGAGGAAGAGCAGAAATGGCTGGAGAAGTATACAAGAGAGATATGATGTTTAAAAAGCGGAAGAATGCCTAAGTTCATAATTCTTGCAAAACAGAAATGACTATTGTATAATCTACTCGTAATGCTTTCTGTTAAGAAAGACGATAAATAGTAAGAAAAAGAGGGCGTAAATTGTGGTAGAAAACAGTGCAAATGAACTACTTGCAAGAATTGAAGATCGACAGGGACAATTCAGTAAAGGACAAAAACGTCTGGCAGATTATGTGGTTGAGAATTATGATAAAGCAGTTTTTCTAACAGCTGCAAAACTTGGAGAAGTAGTTGGGGTTAGTGAATCTACAGTTGTGCGTTTTGCAACTCAGTTAGGGTATAAGGGATATCCGGGATTTCAGAAGGCGTTAGAAGAATTGGTGAGAAACAAATTGAATTCTATCCAGCGGATGGAAGTTACTTATGGTAGAATCAGTCAATCTGAAATTTTGGAGACCGTCTTACATTCGGATATCGAAAAAATCAAGATGACGCTTGAAGCGATTGATCAAAAGGCGTTTGATCTGGCAATTGAAACTATTTTGAATGCAAAACGGATTTATGTAGTCGGAATTCGAAGTTGTGCTCCGCTTGCCTCTTTTTTGAGCTTTTATTTGAATCTGGTATGTGAAAATGTAACAACAGTCAATACAAACAGCTCCAGTGAGATTTTTGAGCAGTTGATCCGAATTAACGAAGATGATGTAATTATCGGAATCAGCTTTCCGAGGTATTCTATGAGGACTTTGAAGGCGCTTGAATTTGCAAGTAACCGGAAGGCAAAGGTAATTACGCTGACAGACAGTGTACATTCACCAATGAATCTCTATTCTTCCTGTAATTTAATTGCAAGAAGTGATATGGCATCTATTGTGGATTCGCTGGTTGCTCCATTGAGCGTGATCAATGCATTGGTAGTAGCGCTTTGTATGAAAAAGCAGCAAGACGTTGTGATGACATTAGAAACTCTGGAAAAAATCTGGGGAGAATATCAAGTTTACAGTAGTGATGAGCTGAATCAAGTGAATATGGAGATCGAATGAGTAAAGTAATTGTAATCGGTGGCGGTGCAGCTGGGATGATGGCTGCATTGTTTGCGGCAAAAAATGGACATGAAGTACATCTATATGAAAAAAATGAAAAATTAGGAAAGAAGTTATTTATCACCGGAAAAGGGCGATGCAATGTTACGAATGCCGGCGATATGGAAACGCTTTTTGGTTCGGTAATCAGTAATCCGAAGTTTCTCTATAGTTCTTTTTATGGCTTTACCAATGAGCAGACTATGGAGTTATTTGAGGAACTGGGCGTACCGCTTAAAATCGAACGTGGCAATCGCGTATTTCCGGTGTCTGATCATTCTTCTGACATTATTAATGCTCTGGGGCGTGAATTAAAACGTCTGAGGGTTCATGTGGAATTGAATACAGAAGTAAAGGAAGTTGTGACGGAGCATAGAAATTCATCAGAATCGAAAAAACAAACCGGTGTTTTTCGGGAAGTTGTGCTCAGTAATGGAAAGAAGGTTGTTGGAGATGCGTGTATTGTAGCAACGGGTGGCATTTCTTATGCATCCACCGGTTCTACTGGAGACGGTTATCGTTTCGCAAAGGAAAATGGACATCGGGTGACAGAACTATATCCATCGCTTGTACCTATGGAAGTGAAAGAATGGTATGCAAAAGAACTTCAAGGCTTGTCTCTTCGAAACGTAAATGCAGCGATCTATGATGGTAAGAAAAAAATATACGAAGAGTTCGGAGAGATGCTGTTTACTCATTATGGAGTCAGCGGTCCGATTATTATTAGCGCCAGTAGTAAGGTTGGAAAGAAATTGAAGGGAAAAGAACTGCGTTTGTGCATTGACCTTAAGCCGGCATTAACAATAGAACAACTAGATCAGAGGATATTACGCGATTTTGAAGAAAATCGAAATAAGCAGTTTAAAAATGCTGTTGATAAATTATTTCCTGCAAAATTGAAACCGATTATGCTTGAACTGAGTGGGATTTCAGAAGATAAAAAGGTAAATGAGATTTCCAAAGAGGAACGTTTGCAATTTGGGTATTTAATTAAACATTTAGAGATGACGATAACCGGGCTGCGTAGCTATAAAGAGGCAATCATAACAAAAGGCGGCGTTAGTGTAAAAGAGATTGATCCGGGAACTATGGAGTCAAAGAAAGTAGAAGGACTTTATTTTGTCGGAGAAGTATTGGATTTGGATGCGTTGACCGGTGGATTTAATCTGCAGATAGCTTGGTCCACCGCGGTAGCGGCAGGAAATGCAATTCCATTTGTATCATAGGATATAAAAAGTAATGGTAGTTCAGGAGGATATTATGGGGTATAATGTTGCGATTGATGGTCCGGCCGGCGCCGGAAAAAGTACAATAGCGAAATTAGTGGCGAAAGAGAAAGGGTATATTTACGTTGATACCGGTGCAATGTATCGTGCTCTTGCCATTCATTTTCTGGAAAAGAAAGTATCTGCGGAAGAAACAGATCAAGTTGTTGCGGCATGCAAAGATGCTGAGGTGACGATTGTATATGAAGAAGGTGTACAGCAGGTATATTTAAATGGAAAAAATGTTACCGGCCAATTACGGACAGAGGAAGTGGGCAATATGGCATCAAAGACTTCTGCTATTCCGGAGGTGCGTGCAAAATTGTTAGAACTGCAGCGCGGCCTTGCAAGATCCTCGGACGTAATTATGGATGGAAGGGATATTGGAACAAATATTCTGCCGGATGCAGATGTTAAGATATATTTAACTGCAAGTGTGGAGACGCGTGCAAAACGACGTTTTGATGAGTTGACGGAACGTGGTGAATTGTGTAACTTAGAAGAAATTAAAAAAGATATCCGGGAACGGGATGCACGTGATATGAATCGTGAGATTGCCCCATTAAAACAGGCGGAGGACGCGATTCTTGTTGATAGTTCCAATATGGGAATTTCAGAAGTAGTTGATACAATCTGCAGATATTGTAAATAAAAGGGGAAAGAAAATGGAAGTAATCAGAGCAAAAACAGCCGGATTTTGTTTTGGTGTGGAGCGGGCGGTAAATACGGTTTACGAACAAATTGAACAATATACATCAGAACCAATTTTTACATACGGCCCGATCATACATAATGAAGAAGTGATCAAAGACTTACAACGAAAAGGTGTGAATGTTCTTCGTTCGGAGAAGGAACTGGATCAGCTGGAGCGTGGTGTTGTCATTATTCGCTCTCATGGTGTTGAAAAAAGAATTTATGAGAAATTGAATAAAAAAGGAATTACAATTGTAGACGCAACCTGTCCGTTTGTGAAAAAAATTCATAACATCGTACAGAAAGAAAGTGCAGAGGGACGGTATATTGTGATAATCGGTAATCCGGAGCATCCGGAAGTCGAAGGGATTCGCGGATGGGCAGGAGAACGCGTATCTGTTGTTCAAAACGCAGAAGATATTGAAAATCTTCCTCTACAGAAGAATGAATTCGTCTGTGTTGTTTCTCAAACGACATTTAATTACAATAAATTTAAAGATTTAGTTGAAATTATTTCGGAAAAGAGTTATGATATACATGTTTTAAATACAATCTGTAATGCAACAAAAGAACGCCAGACAGAGGCGAAAAGCATTGCAGAGAAGGTGGATGCTATGATTGTAATAGGAGACAAGCATAGTTCTAACACTCAAAAGTTATTTGAAATATGTGCGAGCGCGTGCCAGGATACGTACTACATACAGACGCTTGACGATTTGGATATGAATCAATTAGGGTCAGTGGTGAAAACAGTAGGTATTACAGCAGGGGCATCCACGCCCAACAATATAATTGAGGAGGTTCAAAATAATGTCAGAATTATCTTTTGAACAGATGTTAGAAGAGTCATTGAAAACAATTCATAATGGAGAGGTTGTAGAGGGTACTGTTATCGACGTGAAGCCGGACGAGATTATTCTCAATATTGGATATAAAGCAGATGGTATTATTACTAAGAGTGAATACTCCAATGATCAGTCACTGGATTTGACAACAGCTGTTTCTGTTGGTGATACAATGACTGTAAAAGTTCTGAAAGTAAATGACGGAGAAGGACAGGTTCTGCTGACATATAAGAGACTTGCAGCAGAAAAAGGAAATGAAAGACTGAAAGAAGCATTTGAAAACAAAGAAGTGTTAAAGGCAACTGTAACACAGATTCTTGGTGGAGGTCTTTCAGCAGAAGTAGAAGGGGCAAGAGTATTTATCCCGGCAAGTCTTGTTTCTGATTCTTATGAAAAAGATTTGAGTAAATACGATGGACAGGAGATTGAGTTCGTAATCAGTGAGTTCAACCCAAGAAGAAATCGTGTGATTGGTGATAGAAGACAGCTGCTTGTTGCAGAAAGAGCTGAGAAACAGAAAGAGTTATTTGCAAAACTTCAGGTTGGTGATACAATTGAAGGTGTTGTAAAGAACGTAACTGATTTTGGTGCATTCATCGATCTTGGTGGAGTAGATGGATTACTTCACATCTCTGAGATGTCTTGGGGACGTGTTGAGAATCCAAAGAAAGTATTCCAGGTTGGAGATAAATTGAATGTACTTGTAAAAGATATTAACGATACAAAAGTTGCTTTAAGCCTTAAATTCCCAGAGACAAATCCTTGGGCAAATGCAGCAGATGACTTTGCTGTAGGAACTGTTATTACTGGTAAGGTTGCACGTATGACTGACTTTGGTGCGTTTGTTGAACTGAGACCAGGTGTTGATGCACTTCTTCATGTTTCACAGATTTCCAGAGCTCATGTTGAAAAGCCATCTGATGTACTTTCTATCGGTCAAGAGATTACTGCTAAAATTGTTGATTTGAATGAGAGTGAGAAGAAAATCAGCCTGAGCATGAAAGCACTGGAAGTAGCAGAACCAGTTGCTGAAGAGCAGGAAGAAGAATAAGAAGAGCAATGAATCGGCGGAGACCGTAGTGTCTCCGCTTTTTTATTACATAGGAAAGTTTGAATGAAAGATTCTGTTAAATAATCGACAAGATGTATTTATAAAGATGCAATATCCATAGGATAATTACTGGATTTTAAAAATAAAATCTAGTATGATAAATATGATATTTGACAAAAGAAAGGAAGGAAATTCAGAATGGGAATTTTGACTTTTAAAGGTGGTATCCATCCAAATGACGGTAAGAGTCTTGCGAAAGATCAGCCGATTCAGGAATTGCTCCCTGTAGGGGATTTGGTATATCCACTTTCCCAGCATATTGGAGCTCCGGCAGCACCAGTAGTGAAAAAGGGTGATTCTGTTTTAAAGGGACAAAAAATCGCAGATGCCGGTGGTTTTGTTTCAGCACCGATTTATGCATCCGTGTCAGGAACAGTCAAGGCGATAGAAAAACGGCTGACTCCAACAGGAAGCAGCATTGATTCAATTGTAATTGAAAATGATGGAGAATATAAGGAAGTGGAATACGCACCGGTAAAACCCTTGAATGAATTAAGTGGGGATGAGATTCGTACTTTAATTGCAGATGCAGGAATTGTAGGTATGGGTGGTGCGGGATTCCCGACACGTGTCAAACTCTCACCGAAGGATCCTGAAAAAATTGATTATATCATAGCAAACTGCGCAGAATGTGAGCCGTATATTACAGCTGATTATCGTAGAATGCTTGAAAATACAGAAGAACTGATAAGCGGAATGCGTGTTGTGTTATCGATTTTTCCAAATGCAAAGGGGATTTTCGGAGTTGAAGATAATAAGAAAGACTGTATTGAAAAATTAAAAGAAGCTACGAAAAATGAACCCCGCATGGAAGTGAAAGCCTTGCAGACAAAATATCCGCAAGGTGCAGAACGTCAGCTGATTTATGCGTTGACGAAACGTGCAATCAATTCATCAATGTTGCCGGCAGATGCTGGATGTATTGTAGATAATGTAGAAACATTGATTGCAATAGAGCGTGCTGTGATTCAGGGCAGACCACTGATGGAACGGATTGTGACAGTAAGTGGAGATGATGTACAGAAACCGGGAAATTATAAAGTTTTATTGGGAACCAGCCATCGTGAACTGATCAATGCTGCAGGTGGCTTTGTGCAGGAACCGGAGAAATTAATTTCCGGCGGCCCTATGATGGGATTTGCGATGATTACGCTGGATGCTCCTGTAACAAAGACGTCTTCGGCAATTTTGGCTTTTAAAGAAGATGTGGTTGCTAAGAGTTCACCGAGTGCTTGTATCAACTGTGGACGTTGTGTAGAAGTTTGTCCAAGCCGTATTCTTCCGTCAAGACTGGCAGATTTTGCAGAAAGAATGGATGAAGAGGCGTTTACTGCACTTAACGGACTTGAATGTGTAGAATGTGGTTCTTGTAGTTATGTTTGTCCTGCAAAACGTCAGTTAAAGCAGGCGATTGGCTCTATGCGAAAAATAGCATTGGCAAATAGAAAGAAGAAATAGAGAGGTGAATGAACAGTGAACGAGAAATTGAATGTATCATCTTCACCACATATACGGGACAAAGTCACAACCAGTAATATTATGATGTGGGTTGTAATAGCACTTTTGCCGGCTACATTTTTCGGGATTTATAATTTCCGACATGAAAATGCTTGGCTGCTCGTAGTGGTAACAACAGGTACAGCAGTACTGACAGAATATGTGTATGAAAAATTGATGCATAAACCTATTACGATAAAGGATTTCAGTGCGGCAGTAACCGGTCTTTTACTGGCATTAAATCTACCACCTACATTACCGCTTTGGATGGGCGCGTTAGGTGCTGTATTTGCAATTCTTGTTGTAAAACAGCTTTTTGGGGGCTTGGGTCAGAATTTTATGAATCCGGCTTTAGCCGCTAGATGTTTTCTTTTGATTTCATTTACAGGTCGTATGACCTACTTTGTCCAAGATGGTGTAACAGGACCAACTCCTCTGGCAGATTTGAAGGCAGGAGAAGCTGTTGATACAATGAGCATGCTGCTGGGAAATATACGAGGAACAATTGGTGAAACATCAGTGATTGCAATTATGATCGGAGCGATGTTATTGATTCTTCTTGGAATTATTGATCTTCGTATTCCGGGTACATATATTTTGACTTTTGTGGTATTTATTGGTATTTTCGGAGGACATGGATTTGATCCACAGTATATTACTGCGCATCTTTGCGGTGGTGGTCTGATGTTGGGCGCGTGGTTTATGGCAACAGATTATGTGACATCACCGATTACTCCAAGAGGACAGATTTTGTTTGGTGTCTGTCTTGGTATTTTAACCGGTTTATTCCGTCTTTTTGGTGGTTCAGCAGAGGGAGTATCTTATGCAATCATTATCTGTAACCTGTTGGTTCCATTGATTGAAAAGGTGACTCTTCCAAAGCCATTTGGTAAAGGAGGAGAAAAATAATGAATAAGATTATTAAAAATACAGCCGTTTTGACGGCAATCACCCTGGTTGCCGGCTGCCTGCTTGGTCTGGTTTATGAGGTTACAAAAGAACCAATTGCAGTTGCACAGGAAAATGCAAAACAAGAAGCTTATCGTGCGGTTTTGGCAGATGCAGAGAATTTCGTTGAATATACGGACTTTGATGAGGCAGAAGCAGTGGAAATTATTTCTGAAGCAGGATATACAGATGATGTAAATGAAGTTGTTGTTGCAGAAGATGGCTCTGGCAAGGCGATAGGATATGTTGTGTCTGTAACATCTCATGATGGATACGGCGGGGATATTTCTTTATCTGTAGGTATTTTAAATGATGGAACTGTGAAGGGGATTGAGATGCTTTCGATTTCTGAGACAGCAGGTCTTGGTATGAAAGCAAATGAGGCAGAATTCAAAGATCAGTTCAAAGATAAACAGGTTGAGAAATTTGTTTATACAAAAAGTGGAGAAGAAGGCGACGATAAGATTGATGCTTTGAGCGGTGCAACAATTACAACAAATGCAGTGACCAATGCAGTAGATACGGCGCTTGTGTATTTTCAGAATGTGTTAGGAGGTAGTGTTAATGAATAAGTATACGGAAAGGCTGTATAATGGTCTCATCAAAGAGAATCCTACCTTCGTATTGATGTTGGGAATGTGTCCAACGCTGGCGGTTACTACATCGGCAATTAATGGAATCGGTATGGGACTCTCTACAACGGTAGTACTTGTACTCTCTAATATGTTGATTTCTATGCTGCGAAAAATCATTCCGGATTCGGTTCGTATGCCAGCGTTTATTGTTGTTGTTGCATCCTTCGTGACAATTGTACAATTTTTGATGGAAGGTTTTGTACCAAGTCTTTATGATTCTCTTGGAATTTATATTCCATTGATTGTAGTAAACTGCATTATTCTTGGAAGAGCAGAGAGCTATGCATCTAAAAATCCGGTACTTCCATCGATGTTTGATGGAATCGGTATGGGACTTGGATTTACAGTAGGACTTACCTGTATAGGAATTGTTCGTGAATTGCTGGGATCTGGAAAAATCTTTGATATTCAGATTCTTCCGTCTTCTTATGAACCGATTACGATTTTCATCTTGGCACCGGGAGCTTTCTTTGTACTTGCTTGTTTAACAGCATTGCAAAATGTTGCGAAGAAAAAGGCGATGGGACGCGGTGATGCAAAAAAAGCTGCACAGATTGGCTGTGGTACAAATTGTGCAGAATGTGGTAAAAAAGAATCATGTGGCGAACAAAAATAGGAGGGGATAGAAGATGAAAGAATTGTTATTGATTGCAGTTGGCTCTGCACTTGTAAATAATGTCGTGCTCAGCCAGTTCCTCGGAATCTGTCCGTTCCTGGGCGTTTCCAAAAATGTAAAAACAGCCGGCGGTATGGGAGGAGCGGTCGTATTCGTTATTACGATTGCCTCTTTTGTGACCGGATTAATTTATAAATTCATCTTGGTTCCGACTGGATTTGAATATTTACAGACAATTGTGTTTATTTTGGTTATAGCAGCGCTGGTACAGTTTGTAGAAATGTTTTTGAAAAAGGCAATGCAGCCGTTATATAATGCACTAGGCGTATATTTGCCATTGATCACGACGAACTGTGCAGTATTGGGTGTCGCTTTGACAAATGTTTCTAAATCATACAGTATTTTAGAAGGTGTTGTAAATGGTATTGCAACAGCGGTTGGATTTTTGATCGCGATTGTTCTTATGGCAGGAATTCGTGAAAAGATTGAATACAATGATGTTCCGGAAGCGTTCAAGGGAACACCAATTGTACTGGTGACAGCAGGTCTCATGGCAATTGCGTTTTTCGGATTCTCAGGATTGATTTAAGGAGGGCATAGATATGTTAACAGGTATTTTAATCGCTGCCGCAATTGTAGGCGGTACCGGATTGTTCATTGGTGTCTTTCTTGGGGTATCAGGGAAAAAATTTGCTGTAGAAGTAGATGAAAGAGAAGAAGCAATTCAGAATGTACTTCCGGGAAACAACTGCGGAGGTTGTGGTTATGCAGGGTGTTCTGGATTGGCTGCTGCAATTGTTGCAGGAGAAGCGGAAGTAAGCGGATGCCCGGTAGGCGGGGCTCCTGTTGCGACAGAAATTGCAAAAATTATGGGGCAGGAGGCAGGCGAACAAAGCCGTCAGGTTGCCTTTGTAAAATGTGCGGGTACTTGTGAAAAAGCACATACAGAGTATGAGTATTTTGGAATTCAGGATTGTACAATGGCAAATATGATGCAGGATTCAGGTCCGAAAGGCTGCAATTATGGTTGTCTAGGATATGGAAGTTGTGTGAAAGCCTGTCCGTTTGATGCGATTCATATAATAGATGGAGTTGCTGTTGTTGATAAAGAAAAATGTAAGGCTTGCAAAAAATGCATTGCTGCATGCCCGAAGAAATTAATAGAACTTGTACCTTATGAACAGAAAACCTTTGTACAGTGTAATTCCAATGAAAAGGGAAAAGCGCTGATGGATGTGTGCTTGGTAGGCTGTATCGGATGTAAGCTTTGTGAGAAAAATTGTGAGGCGGGAGCTATTACAGTTACGAACTTCTTGGCGCATATCGATTATTCTAAGTGTACGAATTGTGGAGTATGTGCGGATAAATGTCCGAGAAAAGTAATTATTCCAAGAAAGATTCCTGTATCATAAAAAAATAGCGGAGAAAGAAAAGGAACATTTTCGATGGAAAGATAATCGGAAATGTTCTTTTATTCTGAAGTGCAATATGATATTATGAATACGGTTTAGCAAAAATAGTATGTGAGTGATGGATTCATGAAAAAGAATGACAGAATTTTGATCGCGGCAGTATTTTTAATCGCAGCAGTATTTTTAATAGTTCATTTTTGGGGAAAAGTGCCTGGTAGAGGAACAGTAAAAATCCAAGTGGATGGTGAACTGTATGGCACGTATCCTTTGACAGATGATGGTCAGATTGAAATTAATAATACCAATCAATTAGAAATAGAGGATGGAAAGGTAAGTGTTATCTGGGCAGATTGTCCGGATCAAGTATGCGTACATCATAAATCTATTTCCAGAGCAGGAGAAAGTATCATTTGTCTTCCAAATAAAGTAGTTATATCAATTGTAGATGGAGAAGATCCGGTGCATGATGCTATAGCAGATTAGGAGGAAAAAGAGTGAAAAGCAAGGCGGCGTATTTTGGCGTATTTACAGCTTTGGCACTGATTTTTAGTTACATAGAATTATTGATACCGATTCAGTTTGGTGTTCCTGGAATGAAACTGGGACTTGCAAATTTGGTCATTGTTATTTTTTTATATAAACGGAATGCAAAGGAAGCAATGTTGCTTTCAGTTGTTAGGATTTTATTGGCAGGTCTTATGTTTTCTAATTTATTCAGTATTCTATATAGTCTTGCCGGTGGGATTTTGAGCTTGATTGTAATGGCTGTTCTTAAAAAATTAGAAACTTTCAGTGTGATTGGTGTTAGTATTGCAGGAGGTATTGCACATAACATGGGGCAATTAGTGATCGCGATGGTAGTTGTTGAAACGTACCGGATTGGATATTATTTTCCGATTTTGCTGATTACAGGGATGGTAACAGGTATGCTGATTGGTGTGATATCAAATGAAGTTTTGAAACGAACGATTCATATTTGCCTGTAAATATCTGGAAATTTTATGGAGGAAGAAAATGATTTCATATATTCGCGGTGAATTAGTGGCTGTTGAAAAAGAAAAAGTAATTATTGATGTTGGCGGTGTAGGCTATGGAATTTTTATGCCGGAGTCTGCAATGGGATTGCTGCCACAGATGGGAAATGAAGTAAAACTGTATACCTATTTAAATGTACGAGAAGATGCAATGCAATTATTTGGATTCCTTACACGTGATGATTTGGAAATATTTAAGTTATTAATTGGTGTGAGTGGAATAGGACCAAAGGGTGGACTGAGCATATTGTCGAAATTGACAGCAGACGACCTTCGTTTTGCGATTATGTCCGGGGATTCTAAAGCTATTTCGGCAGCGCCGGGAATAGGAAAAAAGACTGCTGAGAAGGTAATTATTGAATTAAAGGATAAACTGGATATAGAGCAAATATTAAATCCTTCCGATTCTGAAACAAAGAGCGCTATAAAAATGGACAGCAGTGCGAATGAAGTTCAATCCGAAGCTGTACAGGCTCTGGTTGCATTGGGATATGGAAGTACAGAAAGTTTAAAGGCCGTAAACAAAGTGAATTCGGAAAATATGACAGTAGAAGAAGTGTTAAAGCAGGCATTGAAAAATTTATTCTAATAGATTAAAAATGATTTTAGTGCAAGAGGAATGGTATGGCAAAAAGAATTATTACAACAGAGAATCTGGAAGAAGATATTAAAATTGAAAATCATCTAAGACCCCAGTATTTGAAGGATTATATTGGTCAGGAAAAAGCAAAACATACGTTGGATATTTATATCCAGGCAGCGAAAGAACGAGGAGATGCATTGGATCATGTGCTCTTTTATGGTCCGCCAGGATTGGGAAAGACAACGCTGGCCGGAATCATAGCAAATGAAATGGGGGTAAATATTAAAATAACCTCTGGCCCTGCAATTGAAAAGCCGGGGGAAATGGCAGCTATTTTAAATAATTTGCAGGAAAATGATATATTATTTGTAGATGAGATTCATCGGTTAAATCGTCAGGTTGAAGAAGTGCTTTATCCGGCTATGGAGGATTATGCAATTGATATTATGATTGGAAAAGGTGCAACTGCCCGTTCCATTCGCTTGGATTTACCGAAGTTTACCCTAGTCGGTGCAACAACACGTGCAGGGATGCTTACTGCCCCGTTGAGAGATCGCTTTGGAGTTATTCATCATTTGGAATTCTATACGGAGGAAGAATTGACGACAATTATTTTACGGTCGGCGCAGGTACTTCAAGTTGAAATTGAAGAAAAAGGAGCTGTTGAACTTGCAAAACGATCACGAGGAACTCCCCGTTTGGCAAATCGTCTGCTTAAACGAGTGCGTGATTTTGCACAGGTGAAATATGACGGTGTGATTACAGAAGAAGTTGCTAATTATGCACTGGATCTGTTAGATGTAGACAAATACGGGTTGGATCACATTGACCGTAATATATTATTGACGATGATCGAACGTTTTCAGGGCGGTCCGGTGGGATTGGATACACTTGCCGCATCTATTTCTGAAGATGCTGGAACATTGGAAGATGTATATGAACCATATTTATTAAAAAATGGTTTCATACAACGAACTCCTAGAGGACGTGTTGTTACAGATTTAGCATATCAGCATCTTGGAATCTCTCAATAGAAGATAAAAAAGAAATGTTGGATGTATTCGTGTATACAATTTTTGGGAAAGAAAATAGAAAACATTGAAAAAACAGTTGGTTTTTACATCCGAATAGTTTATAATAGCTATGAAAGAAACGCATGGGGAGGAAGCTATGAGTTCAGCAAAACATTTTACAGAAGTTTTAATCGGCGGAAAAGTATATACGCTAAGTGGATTTGAGGGGGAAGAGTATTTACAGAAAGTATCTTCTTATTTAAATCATAAGATTACGGAGTGTACCAACAGTGAGGGCTACCGCAAACAAAGTGCTGATACACGTAATGTACTCCTTGCTCTGAATATTGCAGATGATTATTTCAAAGCAAAAAAGCAGGGAGATTCACTGGAAAGTGATATCGAACTGAAAGATAAAGAAATGTACGATTTGAAACATGAATTGATTTCTGTACAGATTAAGCTGGAGAATGCAGAAAAAGAACTGGCAAAGATGAAAGAAGAAAATAATGATTTACAGATGCAGATTGTAAAACTCGAAACAGAGATGAAGAATCGCAGAAAGTAAGGAATAACAGGCTGTCTTCTATATGACAGCCTCTTTTATATATAATATTTATTCTATAAAGATAGAATAGGATAGATTTTTTTCAAGTAATTAGAATTGATTTCATTAGAGGAGTACAGATGATTGAGAAACAGAATAAAATGCGTAAAATTGAAATTTTAGCACCAGCAGGAAGCTATGACAGTTTTCTTGCAGCTCTTGCAGCCGGAGCAGATGCGGTTTATGCAGGAGGCTCTCGTTTTGGTGCGCGCGCGTATGCAGAAAATTTTTCAGAAGAGTTATTGTTAAAAACGATTGATTATGCACATTTGCATGGAAGAAAATTTTATTTAACAGTAAATACACTTTTAAAAGATTCTGAAATTCAAGATTTGGGAGATTACCTGCGTCCGTTTTATGAAGGTGGTTTGGATGCAGTAATTGTTCAGGATCTGGGGGTTCTGGAATATGTTCGGACTTATTTTCCTGACCTGGAGATTCATGCCAGTACACAAATGACAATTACATCACCGGAAGGAGCACGTTTTTTACAACGAGAAGGGGTATCGCGTGTGGTTCCTGCGAGAGAATTATCATTGTCGGAAATTCGCAATATGAAAAATCTTACAGGAATGGAAATTGAATGTTTTGTACATGGAGCACTTTGTTATTGTTATTCGGGACAGTGTCTTCTGAGTAGTATGATTGGCGGCAGAAGTGGAAATCGTGGCCAATGCGCACAGCCATGCAGACTGCCATATACAATAAAAGGAGAAAAGGCACACTGGCTCAGCCCAAAAGATATATGTACCCTGGAGTTAATTCCAGATCTGGTGGATGCCGGGATTGATTCATTTAAAATTGAAGGTCGTATGAAACGACCGGAATATGTAGCAGGTGTTACATTGCTATATCGAAAGTATCTGGATCTTTATTTGGAAAAAGGAAGAAAAGATTTCTCTGTTACTGAAACAGATAAAGAGATGTTGTTGGATTTATATAATCGCGGTGGTTTTCACAGCGGATATTATAAACAACATAATGGCAGAAATATGTTAAGTTTGAAAAGACCAAATCATGCGGGAGTTCCTGCTGTAGAGGTAAAGGGACAAAAAGGTCGTGAAGTGATTGGAAAGGCATTGACATCCATTGGAAAAGGAGATGTTTTAGAACTTCGTGGTAAACAAGATAACTATACCTTTGGTAAATCCTTTAGTAAGGGCGAGAACGTAAGTTTTCTCGTACCAAAAGGAATGCAGCTTGCTCCTGGAATTATTATCTATCGGACCAAAAATGAACAATTATTGAGAAGGTTATCCGATACATATGGATTTGGTAAAATAAAAGAACGAATTCATGGGTTTTTATCTTTGTCGATTGGTGAGTATGCAAAATTTATCGTAACATCTGGCGAGATTGTGATAGAAACATTTTCAACACAGAAGATTGAAGCAGCAGCAAAAAGTCCGTTGGATGAGATGAAAATTCGAAAGCAGATGTTAAAAACTGGAAATACTGAATTTGAATTTGAACAACTGGAAATCGAAATACAAGGCGAAGTATTTTTGCCTATGCAGCAATTGAATGAATTACGGAGACGGGCTCTGGAACTATTGGAACGGGCAATCTGTGAACAGAAACATCGTAGTTTTTCGGAAACGGAAGTTTTTCTTAATAAGAATGACTTGAAAGAAACGATAACGAAAGATTATAGAGAGAATGATATTACAGACAGAAAATTAAGCGTCCTTGTAGAAACAAAAGAACAGTTACGGGTGCTTGATGAGGTATCGTTTGTTAAACGTATTTATGTGGATAGTGCTTTGGGAGGGGATTTATTAAAAGATGCTGAAGCGTTAAAGATATGTCGAACGATTCAAAGACAAGGGAGAGAAGTTTTTCTGGCCCTTCCTCATATTTTCAGAGAGGATACAGAAAAACAGTTTCTGGATCGGTATACAGAGGTGTTAGATAGTTTGTTTGATGGAGTTTTAGTCCGAAATATAGAATCACTTTCCTATTTGAAAAAAAGTGGATTTGACAGAAAGCTGATTTTGGACCATAATTTGTATGTCTTTAATCAATATACCAAGCAATTTTGGGAATCGTATTGTATCAATGAGTTTACGATGCCGTTGGAATTAAACCAGAGAGAGTACAAACGTTTAGGAACTCAAAATGGAGAACTGTTGATTTATGGATATCTGCCGGTAATGATATCTGCACAGTGTGTAACAAATTCTTCCTCTGGCTGTAAAAAGCAGGAAGGCATTGTGAAAATGACAGATCGAACACAAAATACATTTTTTGTTCGCAATCACTGCCGAGAGTGCTATAATGTAATTTATAATTCAACGCCGCTATTTCTTTTGGATAAAAAAGAAGAAATTGATGCAATTCAAAGTCGTTGTTTGCGGCTCCAGTTTTCTGTTGAGACAGGACAGGAAACTATGGAGATCTTAGAAATGTACCGGAAGGTGTTTTTGGAACAGAAAGAGTTATCTTCTATTCCGGAAAAAATCACGAGAGGGCATTTTAATCGTGGAGTTTTGTAACAGATTGAAGTGAACCCGTTTAGAACAGAATATAAAAGCAGGTGAAAATGTGGTTAATATTATTGTAGAGGTTTCAAAATACCTCATTATCGTTTTGATGGCCGCTTATACATTTTCGTGTTTCTCAATATTTACGAAAGAATATGAGGAGGATGAAAAATCAGTATTGATCCGCCAGAATATTGTAATGTTTTTAATGCAGTTTCTTGCATATATGGTGTTGTATTTGAAAACAGGTGAAAAGAAGATGTTATTTTTTTATGCAGTGCAGGTGATTCTTCTTTTGGCAGTGATTTTGTTATATTCCGTCATTTACCCGACGGTTTCAAAGTTGATCGTAAATAATATGTGCATGTTGATTAGTATTGGACTGATCATGATTACCAGACTTTCCTATAATAGCGCTGTGAAACAGTTTATCTTTGCGGGAATAGGAGCTGTGATTGGTCTGATTGTTCCTGTTATAATTCGCAAAATGAAAGCTTTAGTTGATCTGACTTATGTCTATGCAGGATTTGGCATTGCAGCTTTGGCACTGGTTGCGGTATTTGCAGCAACTTCCGGCGGTGCAAAATTAGGATTCGAAATTGCCGGAATCGGAATACAGCCTTCTGAATTTGTGAAGATTATATTTGTATTTTTTGTGGCATCCAGTTTGAAAAAATCAACGGATTTTAAAAATGTCGTGATGACAACTGCAATAGCTGCTGCACATGTATTGATTCTTGTGCTTTCAACTGATTTAGGAGCTGCACTGATTTTATTTGTTGTCTATCTTGTTATGCTTTATGTTGCAACACAGCAGCCGTTATATGCACTGGCTGGCTTGGGGGCAGGAAGTGTAGCAGCAGTGATTGGATATCATTTGTTTGCACATATTAAGGTTCGTGTTGCCGCATGGCAGGATCCATTTGCGACATATAGTGATGGTGGGTATCAGCTTGCGCAGTCTTTATTTGCAATCGGCACTGGGAGCTGGTTTGGCATGGGATTGTGTCAGGGAAGTCCGGATCTGATTCCGGTTGCTGAGACAGACTTTATTTTTTCTGCGATTGCGGAAGAATTGGGGCTTGTATTTGCATTGTGTCTTATTCTGATTTGTGTGAGCTGTTATGTAATGTTCCTAAATATTGCAATGGAAATTCGTAATCGTTTTTATAAGCTGATCGCACTTGGTTTGGGGACGTGTTACATTTTCCAGGTATTTTTAACAATTGGCGGAGTGACAAAATTTATTCCGTCTACAGGTGTGACGTTGCCATTGGTAAGTTATGGTGGAAGTTCTATGTTAAGTACCATGATTATGTTTGGCATTATTCAAGGTTTGTATATCATTAGAGAAGACGAAGAAGAAATTATTGAGAAGAAAAGAGAGAGAGCGATTAGAAATGAATCGACAGGCAGAACAAAGAAGAAATCGAGTAAAACGAGACCGCAGACAGGCAGACCGCAGAATGGAAAACAAAAGCCGCGGTTCGAAGACGTCCCGAAACAAAGAGTTCGCTAGAATCACATATTTCTTTGTATTATTGTTTTTGGCTTTGATGGCTTATCTGGTATATTTTAATATTGTGCGTGCAAAAGAGATTGTAAACAGTCCGTATAATGAACGTCAGAACAATTTTGCAGAGCATGTTGTACGAGGAGATATAACAGACAGCAATGGAATCATTCTGGCAGAAACTGAGATTGCAGAAGATGGTACGGAATATCGTGTTTATCCGTATGGAGATGTGTTTGCACATGTAATTGGTTATAGTGATCCGGATTTTGGAAAGACTGGTCTTGAATCAACAGAAAACTTTAGCCTTTTGACTTCTAATGCATTTTTTTTGGAAAAACTACAAAATGAGTTTCAGGATAAAAAGGATATGGGGGATACCATTGTCACAACCTTGAATGCAGACCTTCAGCAGGCTGCATACAATGCTTTAGGTGACAATAAAGGGGCAGTTGTTGTAATGGAAGCATCAACCGGAAAGATTTTAACAATGCTTTCGAAACCTACCTATGATCCAAATGCAATTGCATCGGAATGGGAGTATTTAAATTCAGATGAAGAGAATAGTCCGCTGCTCAACCGAGCTACGCAAGGCGCCTATGCTCCAGGTTCCACTTTTAAAGTGGTAACGGCTCTGGAATATATGCGTGAACATCCAGATTATGCAAATTACACGTATGATTGTTATGGAGAAATTACACAGAATGAAACAACAATAAGATGTTTTGATAATACAGTCCATGGATTTCAAGATTTAAGAAGTTCTATGGCAAATTCCTGTAACTCATCATTTGCGAATATAGGGCTTTCACTGGATAAAGCCTCCTATCGAAAAACGGCAGAAGAATTGTTGTTTAACAAAAAACTACCATGCAAATTAGAATATTCTAAAAGTTCTTTTGTGGTTGATGAGAATACAAGTGAAGCAGAAATGATGATGACAGCGATGGGACAGGGAAAGACTTTGACCAATCCATATCACATGGCTTTGATTACAGCTGCGATTGCAAATGGCGGAACGTTGATGGAACCTTATTTTGTAGAAAAGGTTACAAATTATACGGGGACAGAAATCAGCAAAAACGTGCCGAAAAGTTATAAAAAACTTATGACACCTGATGAAGCAGCTCAACTAAAGGAATATATGACAGCGGTTGTGACAGAAGGAACAGGATCCCTTTTGAGCGGACAGTCGTATACTGCTGCCGGAAAAACCGGAACAGCTGAATATAGTATGGTGGATGGAGAAAAGACCCATTCCTGGTTTATGGGATTTACCAATGTAGATAACCCGGAATTGGTTATTTCTGTAATCGTGGAAGGATACGATGGAAATGATGGAGCAAAAGCAGTACCAATTGCCAAACAAATTTTAGATGCTTATTATTATGGGGGTTAAGCACATTGCATTTTTGAATACATATTACGGATAAAGGTGGTAAAAATGCGAATAAAGTGTTATTGTAATTTATATGTAAGCGAATTGATGCAAAAGCAAAAAAATCAAATTATAAAAAATCTGATGGAGCGAAAATTACAACCGGGAATTACGCTGATTACACTTGCCAATAATGCGCGTAATCATCTGGAGTATTTTTCATCGGCATTGTTAAAACAGTCTTTTTATGATGAGAAAGAAATTTTTCTTGTAGGGATTGCAGCCGGTGAGTTAGATGCTGCAGAAATGGTGCGTGAGATAACACAAGAAGTATTAGATCAGACTGGTGGTACAGAAATCCGAACATATATTTTAGACCATCAGAAAAAATTTGAAGAAGGCAGAGTATAAGTATGTTGCATTTTTTTCTGTTAATCTTAAAAATAATAGGCTGGATGCTTCTGGCAATACTTGGAATTCTGGTATTGTTAGTTTGTGTTGTACTTTTTGTTCCGGTCCGATATGAGTTAGACGGAAAATGTAATGGTACAATAGAAACGCTGGATGTAAAATTCCGGTTTTCTTTTCTTTTGCATTTTCTTGCCGGTACGGTTTGTTATAGTGAAGGGAAGTCGACTTGGAATCTACGTATTGCATGGAAATATTTTGGAAATGAGGATATCGAATTACGTGAAACACCAATCAAAAGAAGTATAGAATCGGAATCTTCTGTAAATGAGACAAAAAACAAAGAAATCAATATTCCTGAAAAAACAATTAAAAACGAAGGAACTGTTTCAAAAGATGTTTCAAATAAGGGGACAAGAAAAGTTACAGATAAGGCACCGGATCAAACTGGGGAAGTAAAAAAAACAGTTCCAAAGAAAGAGTCGATTCTGGATAAGATAGAATATAAATATAAAAAAATACGCGATAAGCTACGTGAAATTATCCGAAAAAAAGAGAAAGTTCTGGGATTTTTGACAAATGAAATTCATCAGGCAGCTTTTTTAAAAGTGGTATCTGAACTAAAACGTCTTTTATTACGGCTGCGACCGCAAAAGATCGTGGGAGAAATTGAATTTGGATTCGATGATCCGGCATGGACAGGACAGGCATTAGCAGGTATCAGTATCTTATATCCATATTTTGCAGATTGTTTTCAAGTGATTCCAGATTTTGAAGAAAAGAAATTACGAGGTCAGATTGAGATAAAAGGGAAGATAACAGCAAAAAACTTTGTAGCCTTAGGATTGCATGTGATTCTGGATAAGAATGTACGAATGACACTACGACATATCAAAACGTTTAAATAACATGGATAAGGAGGAAATGATTATGTCAGACAACAATATTAAGAATACGGTGGAATCTCTTTTGAACGGTTTGGATGGTTTGATCTCATCTAAAACAGTAGTAGGAAATGAAATTCATGTTGGAGATACAACAATTATACCTCTGGTTGATGTGTCGTTTGGAATGGGTGCAGGCTCTTCTTTGGCGGATAAGAAAGGCAAAGGCATGGGAGGTATGAGTGGAAAGATCACACCGAGTTCGGTTCTCGTAATTAAAGAGGGAAATGTTCGACTTGTAAATATCAAGAATCAGGATATGATCACAAAGATTCTGGATATGGCACCAGAACTTTTAGAACGATTTACAACACGTAAAGAAGACAAGGTTACAGAAGAAGAGGTGGCAGATCTGTTAAATGAAGCGGAATAGAAGTCAGTTATTTGAGTGAAAACCCATATTTATTTAAATACATGAACTCTTGTTATGATGCATAAAATACTATTAGAAGTAACGTGTGTGATAACAGGAGTTTTTTAATGAAACGTCTCATTGGTTTTGCGTTGTTGTGTATTGCGTTAGGTATGTTCCTGATCATGGTTCTTCCATTTGCAGCGTGGATAGAATTTGCATTTATAATCGGATTATCTGTATTGGGATATGCGTTGTTTTGTAAATAGTATGAAAGAGGGAATAAAATTAAAGATAAAAAAAGACTCAATATCATGATTGATACTGGGTCTTTTTGTTCCGTGTCATCAAAGTATTTACAATTAAAAATCGAAGTGTTAAAATTAAGCACGTTCTACACGTCCGGACTTCAGACAAGAAGTACAAACGTACATTTTCTTGGAACCGCCTTCTGTTTTAACGCGAACAGATTTTACATTTGATTTCCACATTTTTGGTGATTTTCTATGGGAGTGACTTACGTTATTACCGAAATGAGCACCCTTTTCACAAATAGCACATTTAGCCATCATTGCACCTCCTAACAATCTTAAATAGCCCACATGGACTCACAACACTAATATCTTAGCAGAAAGATTCTGTGATTGCAAGAGTTTTTTCGAAGAATCTAAGTTAAAACTGGAAAAACATCTAAATAATGAACAAGAAAACATTCTTTTCATTCACATAATTTGGAAATCATGGTAAAATGAGCATTGCTATCTTGTAAAGAAGGCGGAAAAAGCGTATAATACAAATGTTATTTATGAGAAAATCCAATTTGAACTGGAGGTAATATATTATGAAAGGTAGTATGAGTACTGATTTGGGTATCATTACGATTAATCCGGAAGTGATCGCAAAATATGCTGGCTCAGTGGCAGTTGAATGTTTCGGGATTGTAGGTATGGCTGCAGTCAGTGTAAAAGATGGAATGGCAAGATTGCTGAAAAGAGAAAGCCTGACACATGGGATTCAGTTAGAAATTTCAGACGATAATAAGATTACATTAGATTTTCATGTTATCGTTTCTTATGGGGTGAACATTCTTTCTGTTTCAGATAACCTTATGAATAATGTCAAATATAAGGTAGAAGAGTTTACCGGTATGACAGTAGAGAAAATTAACATCTTTGTTGAAGGTGTTCGAGTGATTGATTAAGGAGGAAACTTGTCGTGGCAATTAATACGATAAATGCAGAGCTGTTAACCAAGATGTTTCTTGCTGGTGCGGCGAATCTGGAGGCAAAGAAGGAATTTATTAATGAACTGAATGTATTTCCTGTACCGGACGGAGATACAGGAACTAATATGACTTTGACGATTATGTCAGCAGCAAAAGAAGTAAGTGGATTGGAGAAGGTAGATATTCTGTCAGTTTCTAAAGCGATTTCTTCCGGTTCACTGCGTGGAGCAAGAGGTAACTCTGGAGTGATTTTATCTCAGCTTTTACGTGGATTTACAAAGGTGATTCGTGATTATAAGGAATTGGATGTTCAGATCCTGGCTGCTGCCTGTGATCGAGCAACTGCTACCGCATACAAAGCAGTTATGAAACCAAAAGAAGGTACGATCCTGACTGTTGCAAAAGGGCTTTCGGAAAAAGCTCTGGAACTTGCCGAAACAACAGACGATTTAGAGGTGTTTATTCCTGCAGTTATTGAAGAAGCAAAAGCAGTATTGGAAAAGACTCCGGAGATGTTGCCGGTATTAAAAGAAGCGGGAGTTGTGGATTCCGGCGGACAGGGATTATTAGAAGTGTTGAATGGTGCGTATGATGCTTTCCTTGGAAAGGAAGTTGATTATAGCGCAATCGATGCAAGTGCAGGAACAAAAATGATAAAACCGGGAGCACAGGCTGAAGCAGATATTAAGTTTGGATACTGTACAGAATTTATTATTATGCTCGAAAAGGAATTCTCAGATAAAGATGAGGTGGAATTCAAAGCGTACTTGGAATCGATCGGAGATTCTATTGTCTGCGTTGCTGACGAGGATATTGTTAAAATTCATGTGCATACAAATGATCCGGGATTGGCAATTCAGAAAGCTCTTACTTATGGTCAGCTTTCTCGTATGAAGATTGATAATATGCGTGAAGAACATCAGGAAAAGTTAATTCGGGATGCAGAGAAGCTTGCAGAAGAGCAGAAAAAGGCAACGCGTGAACCGAGAAAATCAGTTGGATTTATTGCTGTTTCTATCGGTTCTGGAATGAATACGATCTTCAAGGAATTGGGAGTAGATTATATTATTGAAGGCGGTCAGACGATGAATCCGAGTACGGAAGATATGTTGACAGCAATTGATCATGTGAATGCGGATCATATTTTTATACTTCCAAATAACAAAAATATTATTCTGGCAGCAAACCAGGCACAATCTCTGACAGAGGATAAAGATATTATTGTAATTCCGACAAAGACTGTTCCGCAGGGAATTTCTGCGATTATTAATTATATGCCAGATGAAGATGTAGACACAAACGAAGAAACGATGTTGGAAGAGATTAAAAATGTCAAGACCGGTCAGGTGACTTACGCAGTTCGGGATACGCATATTGATGACAAGGAAATTCATGAGGGAGATATCATGGGGATTGGAGATGCCGGTATTCTCTCAGTTGGTCAGTCAGTAGAAGAGACTGCAAAGGAAATGCTTGGTATCATGGCGGACGAAGATACAGAATTGATCAGTTTATATTATGGAGAAGACATCAAAGCAGAAGAGGCAGAACGTTTTGCGGAAGAGATTGCAGAATTGTATCCAGATGCAGATGTAGATGTGCAGATGGGTGGACAGCCAATTTATTATTATGTGATGTCGGTAGAATAAATCATTCTATTATGGAAGAATATACAAGAATAAATGAATTAAAAGGAATTGGAGAAAAAACGGAAAAGTTGTTTCAGAAAGCTGAGATTTATACAATTGGCGATCTTTTTCGTTATTATCCAAGAGGTTATCAAGTCTATGAAGAACCGGTTGCTGTCAGTGATGTAACAGAAGGTCAAGTTGTTACTGTTACCGGAGCGATATATGGCAGAATCCAGGTTGGCGGAAATTCTAGGCTGCAGATTACAACCCTCTATTTAAAAGATCTGACAGGCACTTTAAAAGTGGTTTGGTATCGAATGCCGTTTTTGCGAAATACACTTGCAAAAGGTGGCGCGATAACTCTTCGTGGCCGTATCGTTCGGAAGAAAGATGGAATTGTAATGGAGCAGCCGGAAGTTTTTTATCCTTGCTCAAAATACGCGGAAAAGCAGAATTCACTTCAGCCGATTTATCCGCTTACCGCAGGACTGACGAATAATATGGTAACAAAAGCAGTAAAACAGGCAGTTATTTCGTGTACAATTGGTACGGGGATTCTGCCTGTTTCCATTGAAACTGCTTATCGGTTTGTCTCATATAAAGACGCAATCAAGGGGTTGCATTTTCCGGAAAATAAAGAAGAATTTTTTCAGGCAAGAACAAGGCTTGTATTTGAAGAGTTTTTACTTTTTATTCTGGCGCTGCGTAAGATGAAAGTTCATGAAAATCGTATGTTAAATCCGTATTGTTTTAGAGAACAGCCAGAGTTAGAACGATTTTTGCATTCTCTGCCATATGAATTGACAAATGCGCAAAAAAATGTTTGGCGTGAAATTAAACAAGATATGTCTGGGATTCATGTGATGTCCCGTCTGGTGCAGGGAGATGTGGGATCCGGAAAGACAATTGTTGCACTTTTGTCTATGATGTATGCCGGTCTCAATGGATATCAGGCGGCGATTATGGCGCCTACCGAGGTACTTGCAAGGCAGCATTATGAAACAATTTCCGGTTTCTTCAAAACGTATGGAATTTCACTGGATGTGGTTCTTTTAACCGGATCCATGACTGCAAAAGAAAAACGTATAATTTATGAAAAGATTGAAAATGGGACTTCTGCCTTGATTGTTGGAACACACGCACTGATTCAAGAAAAAGTGCAGTATCATAATTTGGCGCTTGTTGTTACAGATGAACAGCATCGATTTGGGGTTCATCAACGAGAAACACTTGCCACAAAAGGGCTTTATCCTCATATTTTAGTTATGAGTGCAACGCCTATTCCGAGAACATTGGCGATTATCTTATATGGTGATCTGGATATTTCCGTCATTCGTGAACTACCGAAAAACCGTCTCCCAATAAAAAATTGCGTTGTAGATACCGGATACAGGAATACCGCGTATGCATTTATGAAAAAGCAAATATATCAGGGCAGGCAATGTTACGTGATTTGTCCAATGGTAGAAGAGAGTGAATCCATGGAAGCGGAAAATGTAACAGATTATGCGGAAATGCTTCAGGAGATAATGGGAACTGAGATTCAAGTAGGATGTCTGCACGGTAAAATGAAACAGGCAAAGAAAGATGACATAATGGGTGCATTTGCCAAAAATGAAATTCAAATCTTAGTTTCTACAACAGTTATCGAAGTTGGGATTGATGTTCCAAATGCTACTGTTATAATGATCGAGAATGCAGAACGGTTTGGATTGGCGCAACTACATCAGTTACGAGGAAGGGTTGGTCGAGGAAAACATCAGTCGTACTGCATTTTTATGAGTGCATCAAAATCAAAAGAGACAAAAGAACGGCTGGAGATATTAAATCATTCTAATGATGGCTTTTTCATTGCAAGTGAGGATTTGCGCTTGCGCGGTCCTGGAGATTTGTTTGGAATTCGACAGAGTGGCACAATGAATTTCAAAGTTGCGGATGTATTTCAAGATTCAGAACTTCTTCAGCAAGCTGCCCAAGCAGCAGATAAATTATTAGCAGAAGATCCTGAGTTGAATCTGCAGGAACATAAGCTTCTGAAACACGCAGTTACACAAACGATGCGTTATCAGCAATTAGAGAAAACATTATAAAGAAAAACCAGAAGTTACCAGTGTAAAAAGTGATTTCCTCCATATACTATCACTGTAACATCACAAACGAATTGTTACAACACAAGAAAACAGTGAAAACTTTAAACATGCAAAAGGAGGAAATGAAAAATGGCAAATCGTTCATCTAACCGCGCTGCAGTGGCAGAGGCAAAAGGCGCACTGGACAAATTCAAATATGAGGTAGCAAGTGAGTTGGGAGTACCGCTTACAGATGGTTATAATGGTGACTTGACATCCAAACAGAACGGATCTGTTGGAGGCTATATGGTAAAGAAAATGATCGAACAGCAGGAAAAACAGATGGCTGGAAAGTAAACAACGAAAAAAAGCACTTGGGATTGACCCGGGTGCTTTTTTCTGATAGAATTTTTTTGAAAAATTAAGCAAATGTTATGAAAAATATGATTGAAAATAGGTGAATGAAATATGAGAGTAATCGCTGGAACAGCAAAAAGACTTCAGTTAAAAACAGTAGAAGGGATCGATACAAGACCGACAACAGATCGGATCAAAGAAACCCTCTTTAATATGATTTCTCCGTCTATTTTTGGATGCATCTTTCTGGATTTATTTAGTGGAAGTGGAGGTATTGGAATTGAAGCTCTGAGTCGAGGAGCAAAAGAAGCTGTTTTTGTTGAGAAAAATCCAAAAGCTATGGCGTGTATAAAGGATAATCTAAAATATACAAAGTTAAATCATAAAGCAGTGACGCTGACAAAGGATGTTATGACTGCGCTTTATCAATTGGAAGGCGAAAAGAATTTTGATTTTATTTTTATGGATCCCCCATATCACCAAAATTTAGAAAAGAAGGTGTTGGAATATCTTGCGGAATCAGATCTTGTATATGAGGATACGGTAATCATTGTAGAGGCGGCAAAAGACACAGATTTTTCTTATATAGAAGATCTTGGGTTTTACCTGATCAAGGAAAAAATATATAAAACAAACAAGCATGTTTTTTTAGGAAAGGAAGGAAAAGAAGAAATATGTTAAGAGCAATTTATCCGGGGAGTTTTGATCCGGTTACATATGGACATATGGATATTATCAAACGTTCCAGCAATATTACAGATGAATTAATTGTCGGAGTATTGAATAATAATGCGAAAATGCCGTTGTTTTCTGTGGAAGAACGTGTTAAAATGTTAAAAGAAGTGACTAGTAGTCTGACAAATGTAACGATTGTACCGTTTGATGGATTATTGGTAGATTTCGCGAGACAGATGAAGGCTGATTTTATTATCAGAGGGCTTCGTGCAATTACTGATTTTGAATATGAACTTCAGATGTCCCAGACAAATCATAAACTAGAACCAAATGTCGAGACGATTTTCTTGACAACAAATATTAAATATTCTTATTTAAGTTCTACTACTGTAAAGGAGATTGCAGCTTTTGGGGGAGACATATCACAATTTGTGCCGGAAGTTGTTGCTGAAGAATTGAAAAATAAGATGAAAACAAAAGGAGAGTGTAACTAATGAGCAGCCGTATTGAGCAGATTATTGAAGAGATTGAAGAGTATATTGACAGAGACTGTAAATACCAGCCGTTATCAACAACAAAAATTATTGTAAATAAAGAACATCTGGAAGAATTATTAAGAGAACTTCGCATGAAAACTCCGGATGAAATTAAACGTTATCAGAAGATCATAAGCAATCGTGATGCTATTTTAGCAGATGCGCAGGCAAAAGCAGATGCTATGCTGGAAGAAGCACAGGTACAGACTAATGAGCTTGTCAGCGAGCATGAGATCATGCAGCAGGCTTATGCCCAGGCAAATGAAATTGTTACACAGGCTACAGCTCAGGCGCAGGAGATTTTGGATAACGCAACGATGGATGCCAATGCGATTCGGATTGGTGCCATTCAGTATACCGATGATCTTCTTGCCAATGCTGAAAGTATTATCGGACATACATTGGACAGTTATACAACAAAGTACGATGGTTTGATTAATTCTCTTCAGGAATGTTATGATGTCGTAAGAACCAATCGTGCGGAATTGGATATTCCATCTGAAGATGAGGAAAATTATTCTCAAGATAATAATCTGGAATAAAGGATCGCATAGTCCTTATTTAAAATGCAGATATAGAATCGTCAATAAACTGGCAGTCAGAGCGGCTGCCAGTTTTTCTTTAATATAAGGGAGAATTGGGAAACCGGCCTTTTGGATCATGCAATCAGTCTGTGCAATTGAGCAGAGACCGCCAAATGCTGTTAATGCCATAATCGAAGTGAACTGAATTGAAAAAGGCAGATTTGTTTCTGTCAGCATAACAACACCATTTGTAATTTCTAAAGTTGGCAATATCAATTTTAAGAGCATAAAATTCGCTGGAACTTGCTGTAACAATGCAAGAAGGACAGAAAACAAAATGATGTATCCACCGACTTTGACTAATGTTTCAAAGCTGTTCATAATTGAAAGATCAATTTCTGTAAAACTCCACTGTTTCGTTTTATGCGGCACATTTGCAAGCTTCGCATTTGAATTTTGAAAACATTTTCTTGCATTTAAATATCTTTTACGAGTAAAACGGCTGATGATAATAGGTGTTAGTAATTGAATCAAAAGAGCTGGGAGAAACAAAGTTTCTTTCTTCAACGTTTTCCAGATAATAAAATTCATAAGAAACATAGGGCTTGTATTGTTGCAAAAAGAAAGAAGATACCTTCCTTCTTCTTGAGAAATATATCCAGATACCGTTAAATCAGAAGCAGTCTTAGCACCCATAGGATATCCGCATAAAAATCCAGCCAAAACAGCAAAGCTACCATTCGGGGACACGCGAAACATACGTGAAAGCATCATACCAAAAGCTGAGGAAAGGAAAGAAATGCTGTCAGTTGAAAGAAGAAGGTTTGTTATGAATAAAAAAGGAAACAACGTTGGCAAAACTGTTTGAAACCAAAGAAGCAATCCTTTACTCGCACCGATAAAAACTGTTTTTGGAGAAATCAGCATTATGAAAAAAAGAAGGACAAGCGTAAATTTTAAAATCTGATTGTGTAATTTCATAATCTGTACCATGAAAATTCTTTTATTTTAATAAAGATATATGAAATAGGTTGATTTTTTATGTGCTATGTGACACAATAAACAGTAATGTAATGTGTTCTATTACAATTTTAAGCAATTATATATTGAAAGGGGCTATGTAGTAATGGCAGTATTAGGAAATATAGAACCAAAAGAAGTATTTCATTTTTTTGAGGAAATCAATCAGATCCCAAGAGGGACATTTAACACAAAGGCAATTAGTGATTATTGTGTAGATTTTGCCGATAAACGCGGGTTAGCTGTAATACAGGATGAGTGGAATAACATAATCATCAAGAAACCGGGAACCGCTGGTTATGAGCAGAGTGAACCGGTGATCCTGCAAGGACATCTGGATATGGTGTGTGAAAAGACAGCAGATTCTGACCACGACTTTATGAAAGATCCAATTGAGATGTATGTAGAAGATGGCTATGTAAAAGCGAAAGATACAACATTGGGTGCAGATAATGGAATTGCTGTGGCAATGGCACTTGCTATTTTAGATAGTCAGGACATTCCGCATCCACCGCTGGAAGTGCTCTTTACAATTGATGAAGAAGTCGGAATGACAGGAGCATTGAATGTTGATTTATCACCGTTGGAAGGAAAGATGCTTTTGAATCTGGATTCTGAAGAAGAAGATGTACTTACAGCAGGTTGTGCAGGTGGATTCCGTTTTATTTATCATTTGCCAATTGAAAAGACAAATGTAAACGGTTCTAAGGTTGAACTGGAAATCTGTGGTTTAAAAGGTGGACACTCAGGTGTGGAGATTCACAAACAAAGAGGAAATGCCAATAAACTGGCAGGACGAATGCTCTATCATATTAAGAAGGCTGCAGACTTTTCTTTGCTGGAAATCAATGGTGGAAGTAAAGATAATGTAATCACTTCCGGAAATAAGTCAGTGATTGTGACAAAGGAAACAGAAACTGTGAAAGCTGTAGCGGCTGAGATGCTTGCCGCATGGAAAGCAGAGTTTGGAGCTGACGAACCGGGATTGGATATTAAAGTAACGGTTCTAGAAGAAGGCAGCTTCGATGCGATGACAGAAGAAACTTTGAAAAAAATAATTCAGTTTCTTGTAAATTGTCCAAATGGAGTAGATGAATACAGCCGTCATCTTCCAGGTTTGGTTGAAACTTCTGATAATCTTGGAGTTGTTACTACAGAAAACGATCAGGTTAATTTTATGATTTTGACAAGAAGCGGTGTAGCTTCAAAATTGCAGGAATTTAAAGAACGCTATATGTGTTTCGCAGAATCTCTCGGTGGTTCTTACGAATTTGACGCAGAATATCCGGCATGGACATTTAAAGCCGAATCAAAAATTCGTGAAATTACATTGGATGCTTTCGAGCATATATACGGAAAACGTCCGGAGGTAACGGAGATTCATGCAGGTCTTGAATGTGGTTTGTTAAGTGGACATAAACCGGAACTTGACTGCATATCTTTTGGACCGAATATGATTGATGTTCATTCCTATAATGAACGCTTGGAAATTGCTTCAGCAGAACGAATCTGGAAAGCATTAAAAGAAATTTTAAAACGGTGTAAATAAGACGTTCCCCGGTTCATATAATTTAGTAATGTGAACCGGGGAATCCAGATTGATGCATAAAAAAATATTTAAATCGCTTGAATTTATTGTAATACTTGTGCTTTTTACTGCAGTTGGTCTTCATGAAATCCGAACTATGGGAAAATGTAGCAGATTGCAATTTGAGCTAATTGAATCAGGAGAATTTCGGAAACAGCCAGTATCAGATGCTATGGCTGATTATATCCGTACAATTGAGAAACCTGGAGAGACGTTAGCTCTATATTGGCTGGAGACAGATTTTGAAACAATGTCATGGAACGGACAATTTACCGAAAAAAGTTTTCAAAGAATAAAAGAACTCTGGAGAAAAAACGAAGATTGGAATGCATATTGTACGGCATGTCAGGCAATCTGGGATGATCTCAGATATTTTCCAATACCGGAATCCGTAAATACTCCCAAAGCAGAAGTCAGCTATGTTGATTCTTGGATGTACGAACGTACATATGGCGGGAAACGAGGACATGAAGGGACAGATCTAATGGCGTCAGAGGACATACGGGGTTACTATCCAGTTGTTAGTATCACAGATGGAATTGTTCTTCACAAAGGATGGCTGGAACAGGGAGGATACCGTATTGGAATTACAGCACCTGGCGGTGCTTATTTTTATTATGCACATTTGGATTCTTATGCAGACCTGAATATAGGAGATTCTGTAAAAGCTGGTGATTTACTCGGATTTATGGGAGATACCGGTTATAGTAAAATAGAAGGCACAACGGGAAATTTCCCGGTACATTTGCATTTGGGAATATATTTAACGGAATCAGGAAAAGAAATCAGCGTCAATCCATATCCGATTTTACAGTATCTGGAAACAAAGAAGTTAAAATGTGCTTATGAAAGAGGTTGAAGATGAATTTACCTATCGCATTTGAAGAAAAAATGAAAGCCCTTTTAGGGGATGAATACGATGCATACCTTCGCTGTTACGAAGAACCCCGGCATTATGGTCTGCGAGTCAATACAAAAAAGATTTCTGTGGAAGAATTTTTGAAGATTGCTCCTTGGCCATTGACACCGGTACCATGGATTTCAAATGGTTTTTATTATGATGGAAGTCAGTATCAACCGGCAAAGCATCCGTATTACTATGCCGGTCTTTATTACTTACAGGAGCCAAGTGCAATGACTCCGGCAAACAGACTGCCGGTCAATCCGGATGACAAGGTTTTAGATGTTTGTGCCGCACCCGGAGGAAAAGCAACAGAGTTGGGAGCAAATCTGGGACCGGAAGGTGTGTTGATTGCAAATGATATCAGCAATTCACGTGCAAGAGGACTGTTAAAGAATCTGGAATTATTCGGCATTGGTAATATGATGGTAATCAGTGAAGAGCCGGGAAAATTAGTAGAGTATTTTCCGGAATACTTTGACAAAATATTAATAGACGCTCCTTGTTCCGGAGAAGGAATGTTCCGAAAAGAGAAAAAAATGATTAAGGCATGGGAAGAACATGGACCTGAATTCTTTTCAAAATTACAGCGCAGCATTATAACTCAGGCGGCGCAAATGTTAAAACCGGGAGGTATGCTTTTATATTCAACTTGTACCTTTGATCCACTTGAAAATGAGCAGACCATTGAATATTTATTAGAACAATTTCCAGAGTTTACAATTTGTGAAATGAAGGAATATGAAGGATTTACAAAGGGAAAACCGGAAGTGACAAAAGCAGATATCAAAGATTTAGAAAAGACGGTTCGTATTTTCCCGCATCATATGCAGGGAGAAGGACACTATCTTGCATTACTGAAAAAGGAAAATGCAATAGAAAGATCCGAAAAATCTTTCAAAATAGCAGAACCTAAATCCATGAAAAAAATTCCGGAAGAATTGGCACTGTTTTTCAAAGATCTTACATGGAAAATAGATAATAGATATCTGGAGATTCGTGATGAACGTGTTTATTATATGCCAAAAGAACTTCCGGAATTAAAGGGAATTCGTTTTTTGAGATCAGGTCTTCTTATGGGAGAATTAAAAAAGAAACGATTCGAACCAAGCCAGGCGCTTGCGATGTGCCTCAAAAAGGAAGAATATCGAAATATCTTAGATTTGTCAGTGGAGGATGAGCGAGTTATCAAATATTTAAAAGGGGAAACTCTGGATGTAGAAGATATGACCGGACATAAAGACAAGGGATGGTATCTTGTATGTGTAGATGGATATCCGTTGGGATTTGGTAAACTTGCAAATCAAACATTAAAAAATAAGTATCTGCCCGGATGGCGTTGGCAGTCATAAGGAGCCGGACGATGAAATTAAGATTAGATAAGTATCTTGCAGAAATGAATCTTGGAACCAGAAGTGAAGTGAAGAAGTTAATTACAAAAGGTCAGATACAGGTAAATGGAACAATTGTTAAAAAGCCGGAACTTAAGTTAGATCCAGCCAGTGACCGGGTGCAGTATCAAGGCCGAGAAATCACTTATGTTATCTATGAATATTATATGTTGAATAAACCGTCCGGTGTTATTTCGGCTACAGAAGATAAGAGGGATACTACAGTTATTGATTTGATTGAAAGCCGCCAGAGAAAGGATTTGTTTCCGGTAGGACGTCTCGATAAGGATACGGAAGGACTTCTTCTCATTACCAATGATGGGGCTCTTGCGCATCGCCTTTTATCTCCCAAAAAGCATGTGGATAAGACTTATTATGCAAAAATTTCCGGAGAAGTTACAAAAGAAGACATTGAAACATTCGAAAAAGGAGTATGTATTGGAGAGGAGAAACTTACGTTGCCTGCAAAGTTAGTAATTTTGAAAAGTGGTGCAGAATCTGAAATCGAGCTTACAATTCAGGAAGGAAGATTTCATCAAGTAAAGCGGATGTTTCAGGCAGTAGGAAAAGAGGTTGTTTATTTGAAACGGCTTTCGATGGGGAGCCTATCTCTGGATCCTTCATTAAAACCGGGGGAATACCGAAAATTAACAAAAGAAGAAATGGAGCAATTATGTTAACAAACAAAAAAGCGATTATTTTTGATATGGATGGTTCTCTGGTAGATTCGATGTGGCTTTGGACGAAGGTGGATGATATATATATGGAGAAATATCACCTGACAATGCCGGAACATTTTCACAAAGAAATCGAAGGCATGAGTTTTACGGAAACCGCAGAATATTTTTTGAAAACATTTCCGCAGTTAAATTGTACCGTAGAGGAAATAAAACAGGAGTGGCAGGATCTGACGATGGAGTTATACTGTACACAAGTTCCTTTAAAACCTGGTGCGGGAGAGTTCTTAAAGAGAATGAAAGAGAAAGGTATCTTGCTGGGAATTGCTACAAGCAACGCGAGGGAACTTGCAGAAGCAGTTTTGGATGCTTTGCATATCCGGACATATTTTGATACTGTTCGCACCTCATGTGAAGTTGCTAAAGGCAAACCGGCTCCGGATGTGTATTTAAAAGCAGCAGAAGATCTGCATGTGATTCCGGAAGAATGTCTGGTATTTGAAGATGTCCCCAGTGGAATACTTGCAGGCAAAAATGCAGGGATGACAGTTTGTGCAGTAGATGATGACTTTTCAAAACCCTATGAACAGGAAAAACGTAACTTAGCTGATTATTATATATATGATTATGAGGAAGTTAACATTCATTAAATAAATGGAGTATATTATGAAACAAGATTTCTTACCAGTAAATCGAAAGGATATGTTGAATCGTGGATGGAAACAGGTGGATTTTGTCTACGTGATTGGAGATGCATATGTAGATCATCCTTCTTTTGGACATGCGATTATAAGTCGACTTTTGGAATCCAGAGGATATCGCGTGGGAATTCTTTCACAACCGGATTGGAAAGATAAAAACAGTGTTACCGTTTTGGGTGAACCAAGGCTTGGATTTTTAGTAAGTGCGGGAAATATGGATTCCATGGTCAACCACTATACTGTGTCTAAAAAAAGACGAAAAAATGACGCTTATACTCCGGGAGGAATCATGGGAAAACGCCCGGATTATGCAGCTGTAGTGTATGGAAATCTCATTCGTCAAACCTATAAGCATACACCGGTTATTCTTGGAGGAATCGAAGCCAGCCTTCGTAGACTGGCACATTATGATTACTGGTCAGATAAGGTAAAACGTTCTATTTTATTGGATTCGGGAGCCGATCTGATTTCATATGGAATGGGTGAACATTCAATTCTGGAAATTGCAGAAGCTTTAGACGCAGGGATTGCTGTTTCAGATTTGACGTATATCGATGGAACTGTTGCAAAAGTGAAAACTCCGGATATTGTATATGATGCTCTGATGTTGCCTTCATTTGATGAAGTAAAATCAAATAAAGAGTTATATGCCAAGAGCTTTTATACGCAATATTGTAATACCGATCCATATTCCGGAAAACGTCTGATAGAACCATATTCAGAACATCTATATGTGGTACAGAACCCACCGGCCAAACCACTCACTACAATGGAAATGGATGATGTATATGCACTTCCTTATATGCGTGCTCCACATCCATCTTATGCGAAAACAGGTGGTGTACCTGCAATTGAGGAAATAAAATTCAGTCTTACAAGTAACAGGGGATGTTTTGGCGGCTGCAGTTTCTGTGCACTTACATTTCATCAAGGACGAATTGTCCAGACTCGAAGTCATGAATCGCTCTTAAAGGAAGCAGAAGATTTCACGAAGGAAAAGGATTTTAAAGGTTATATCCATGATGTAGGAGGACCAACGGCTAATTTCCGCCATCCTTCTTGCCAGAAACAATTAGAAAAAGGAGTGTGCAGAAACAGACAGTGTCTATTTCCGACTCCTTGCAAAAATCTGAATACAGATCATAGCGATTATGTAAAATTACTTCGAAAATTGCGGGAAATCCCAAAAGTAAAAAAAGTATTTATCCGTTCCGGAATTCGGTTTGATTATCTGCTTGCCGATAAAAAAGATACGTTTCTTCGAGAATTATGCAGTTACCATGTAAGCGGACAGCTAAAAGTAGCTCCGGAACATGTTTCAGATACTGTACTGGAAAAAATGGGAAAGCCGAGAAATCAAGTCTATGAAACTTTTGTAAAACAATTTTTTGATATGAATAAGAAAATCGGAAAAGAACAATATCTGGTTCCTTATTTAATGTCATCTCATCCAGGTTCTACACTGAAAGAAGCTGTTGAGCTTGCAGAATATTGTCGTGATATGGGATATATGCCGGAACAAGTTCAGGATTTTTATCCTACGCCGTCCACGATTTCTACTTGTATGTATTATACAGGATTGGATCCGCGTACGATGGAAAACGTATATGTACCTAAAAATCCTCATGAAAAGGCAATGCAAAGAGCATTGATCCAATATCGCAATCCTGCCAATTATGAATTGGTAAAAGAAGCCTTATTGAAAGCAGGTCGTGCAGATTTGATCGGATTTGATGAAAAATGTTTGATACGTCCACGACAATTTGCAAATGAAAAACGCAGGGTTACGAATCAGCTTTCAAAAAGGAAAAAGGCAGCAAATAATAGTAGGAGCAAAAAACGATGAAAATTGCAGTAGTAACAGGAGCTTCTTCAGGAATGGGGAAAGAGTTTGTAAAACAAATCAGTTATTTTTATCAGTCGCTGGACGAAATCTGGGTGATTGCCAGAAGAAAAGAACGATTAATGGAACTTCAGCAGTTTTCCAGAGTACCAATTCGTATTTTTGAAGGAGATTTGCTAAAACGTCCGGTATATCATACATTAAAACATGCACTTGAAGAGGAAATGCCGGATATTCGAATGTTAGTAAATGCAGCTGGTTTTGGAAAAACAGGTACAGTAGAAACAATTTGCAGAGAAGATAAAAATACGCAGTTAGAGATGATCGATCTGAATTGTATTGCATTGTCGCGAATGACTTTTTTCTGTCTGCCTTATTTATCACAGGGAAGCAGAATTTTGAATCTGGCATCTGCTGCGGCGTTTTGCCCACAGCCAATGTTTACTGTCTATGCAGCTACCAAATCTTATGTATTAAGTTTTTCAAGAGGATTACGTGAAGAATTAAAAGCAAGAGGAATCGTTGTAACTGCAGTTTGTCCGGGACCGGTTGATACAGAATTTTTTGAAGTTTCAGGTAAAATGGATAATCTTTGGAAAGAACTTGTCATGGCACAGGCTCCGGATGTTGTCAGACGCGCATTATTAGACAGCCGGGCAGGAAAATCGGTGTCTGTATATGGCGGAATGATGAAAGCTGCAAGAATCGCTTCTAAACTGATACCACATGAATGGATTTTAAAGCTGGAAGCAAAAGGAAATCGCGGAGGAGATAGATAACAAATGAAAAAACAGGAAAAAGGAACCCCGGGGTATCTGGATTATAAGAAAAAAATTGAAATTATACGTACGATAATCTATTTTTTGATTGTTGCAACAGTTTATTTTCTCGGATATAGTCAAACCGGAAGTAATAAGAATCTACTTACGGTTGTAGCTATTGTGGGATGTCTTCCGGCTTGTAAGGCATTAGTCGGTGTGATCACACGCTTTCCGCATCATTCGGTGAAACCGGATTTTGCACAAGATATGAAAGAAAGGTGCCCGCATTTAACGATACTATTTGATTTGGTTGTCACCAGTACGGAAAAGATTATGCCTATTGATGTCATTGTGATATCCGGGGATAAAGTGTTCGGGTATACCTCTTCTTCTAAAGTAGATTTAGAGTATACAGCAAAACATATTAAAAATATTCTGCAGCAAAATCATTTAAAAAATATCTCTGTGAAATTACTCAATCAATACAACGGATTTATTGCTCGAGCAGAAGGATTAGAAAATATTGCGACAGTAGAAAAGGTGGATCAATCAGAGCAGGAACAGCAAATTGCGCAGATAATTATGAATATTTCATTGTAATGTGAAAGGGATAAAATGCAGGAAATACATGTTACCGAGAATGAAGCAGGGCAGAGACTGGATAAACTCCTTGCTAAATTTTTACGTGAAGCACCAAAAAGTTTTCTTTATAAGATGCTGCGTAAAAAAAATATAACGTTGAACGGAAAAAAAGCAGGCGGACAGGAAAAATTACAATCTGGGGATTGTATCAAGCTATTTCTTTCGGATGAAACAATTGAGAAATTTTCCGGAACATCTCAGAAGGTTGATGTACCTAAAATGACATTGGATATTGTTTATGAAGATCAAAATGTACTTTTTCTTAATAAGCCGGTTGGAATGCTGTCGCAGAAAGCGAAAGACACCGATTATTCAGCAGTTGAATATGTGATTGCATACCTTCTGGGAGAAGGAGAGATTGAAGAAACAGAACTCAGAACTTTCCGTCCATCTGTGTGTAACCGTCTTGACAGAAATACAAGCGGACTTTTAGCGGCTGGCAAATCTTTAGCAGGACTTCAGGAACTAAGTCGTTTGTTTAAAGAACGCAGTTTAGCAAAATATTATCTTTGCCCGGTAAAAGGGAAGGTTGATAAAGATGCAAAAATCAAAGGTTATCTTTTTAAAAATGAAAAAACAAATAAAGTAACTGTTTTGAATCATGAAATTCCAGGAAGTGTTAAAATCGAAACAGAATATCATCCACTTTTTGCTGACGAGAGTATGACTTTATTAGAAGTTCATTTAATTACAGGGAAAACGCATCAGATTCGTTCTCACTTAAGCTCCGTAGGGCATCCGATTCTTGGGGATTATAAATATGGTGATAACCAGTGGAATTCATTCTATAAAAAGAAATATGGACTAAGCCATCAGTTGCTGCATGCGTATCGATTGGAATTTCCTATGCTTGATGGACCATTGTCTAATCTTTCTCATAAAATATTTTATGCACCGATTCCGGAACTGTTTTGCAAGATTTGTCGAGATGCGAAAATTATTCCTGAGCGCTGGGGAGAATTTTTGCAATTCAACCGAAGATAAGCAAAAAGGAGAAGAAAGATGGCTACATGGAATTCAAGAGGTTTGAGAGGATCTACGCTTGAAGAATTTATCAATCATACGAATGTCAGATATGATGAACTGGGACTTGCTTTGATTCAAAAAATTCCAACTCCGATTACTCCGGTAAAGATTGATAAGGAGCGTCGGCATATTACGCTGGCGTATTTTGATAAAGTCAGTACAGTAGATTATATCGGAACTGTGCAGGGGATTCCGGTATGTTTTGATGCAAAAGAATGCAGTACAGATACATTCCCACTGCAGAATATCCATGAACATCAGATGCAGTTTATGGAAAAATTTGAAAAACAAGGAGGAGTCGCATTTCTGATTCTATATTACAGCACAAAAAATCTTCTGTATTATATGAGATTTGAGGAAATGAAACTCTTCTGGGATCGTGCAGTTTCCGGTGGAAGAAAAAGTTTTCGGATGGAGGAATTGGATGCTCAATTTTTTATGCATTTGAAGAACAACTGTTATGTACCATATTTGGAATATATTCAAAAAGATTTAGATATTCGAGAATAAGAACATTGACATTTCCTTCCAAACTACGTATAATGGGTTTAATTTAGTGATTTACCATGATAAAGTGAAAGGGCGATTGATATGGAACAAAAACTACATACACCGGAAGGTGTTCGAGATATTTATAATCTGGAATGTCGAAAAAAAATGACTGTACAGAACCAGCTCCATCATACTTTACATTTGTATGGATATCAGGATATTCAAACACCTACCTTTGAATATATGGATGTATTTCGCGAGGAAATCGGAACAATTTCTTCGCGGGAATTATATAAATTTTTTGACAGAGAGGGAAATATTCTGGCGCTACGCCCGGATATAACTCCTTCCATTGCAAGAGCGGCAGCTACTTTGTTTGAATATGAGGAATTTCCGATTCGATTGTGTTATATTGGAAATACATTTATCAATCATTCTAGTTATCAAGGTCGGTTAAAAGAAAATACACAACTTGGTGCTGAATTGATCGGTGAAGATTCTATTGAAGCCGATGCAGAAATGATTGCAATGTTGGTAGATGGTTTAAAAAAAGTTGGTTTAAAAGAGTTTCAAGTTAATATCGGACATGTGGATTATTTGTGTGCTCTTCTTGAAAGTAGCGGTTTGCAAGAAGAAATCAAGGCAGAAATATATACATTGATTGCCAATAGAAATTATTTTGGAGTAGATGAGATTCTGGATAGAGAGGGAACAGAGTCATCTATAAAAGAGGCCTTTCAGATTCTTCCAGAATTGGTCGGCGGCGTAGAGGTACTTCGAAAAGCTGCTACGATTACGACACACCCAAAAGCAAAATCTGCAATCGTAAGGCTTTTGAAAATCTATGTATTGCTTCAATTATATGGGGTGGAAGAACATGTGACATTTGACTTGAGCATGAGTGGAAGTTATGGATATTATTCCGGTATTATTTTTCGCGCCTACACGTATGGAACTGGAGATGCAGTAGTGCGTGGCGGTAGATATGATCATTTGCTGGAGAAATATGGTAGAAGTACCCCGTCTATCGGTTTTGCAATTATTGTGGATGAGCTGATGAGCGCGCTGTCCAGACAAAAAATTGATGTGGACAGTGGTCATCGGAATTTAATTGTATATAATGACATTTCACAGAAAAATGCAATGGCTCTTGCAAAAGAATGCAGAAACAAAGGAAAATGTATCATTTTATTAAAACGCGATGAAGGTGAAAACAAAGCGTATTATACAGAATATGGAAAGAAAATTCATGCAGACAGTCTGCTTTATTTAAACGATGATGGAAAGATTGAAATGGTTCACCTAAAAACCGGAGAAGAACGAATATTATCTCCTAAAAAAAGAAAAACGGAGGGTGAAATACAATGAGATATTTAACTTTTGCTCTCACAAAAGGACGATTGGCAAAAAAGACTTTGGAGATGTTGGAACAACTGGGGATCACCTGTGATGAAATGAAAGATAAAGATTCCAGAAAATTGATTTTTGTCAATGAAGAACTGAAATTAAAATTCTTTCTTGCAAAGGGGCCGGACGTTCCTACTTATGTAGAATATGGAGCTGCTGATATTGGTGTTGTTGGGAAGGACACTATTGTAGAAGAAGGGCGGAAAGTGCATGAAGTACTGGATCTCGGGTTTGGAAAATGCAGAATGTGTGTTTGTGGCCATGCTGAAACAGCTGAATTATTAAAACATCACGAATTAATTCGGGTTGCAACAAAATACCCCAACATTGCAAAAGATTATTTTTATAATAAAAAGCACCAGACTGTGGAGATCATTAAAATGAACGGTTCGATTGAACTTGCTCCAATTGTAGGACTTTCCGAAGTAATTGTAGATATCGTGGAAACCGGTTCTACATTAAAGGAGAATGGACTTGTTGTACTGGAGGAGGTGTGTCCGCTATCTGCGCGAATGATTGTTAATCCGGTCAGTATGAGAATGGAAAACGATAGAATCAAAGAATTAATTCATAATTTACGAGAGCTATTACAGGAGGAGCACTATGCGGATTGAAACATTGGATGATACTACAAAAAGGAATTTATTAGATGATCTGCTGAAACGGAGTCCAAGCAGTTATGGTGCATACGAAAAGAATGTTCAAGATATATTAAATACCGTTCGTGAAAGAAAAGATGAAGCACTATTTGAGTATACAGAACGTTTCGATGGAGCAAAAATCAATGCCTCCAATATCCGGGTGACAGATGAAGAAATCCAAGAGGCTTATGCTATCGTAGATGATAATCTGCTCCGTATCATTCGGAAGGCTCTTAAAAATATAGAGTCCTATCATGCAAAACAAATGCAGTACAGCTGGTTTGACAGTCAGCCAAATGGTACCATGCTTGGACAAAAAGTCACAGCACTTCAGCGTGTAGGTGTTTATGTTCCGGGTGGAAAGGCTGCTTATCCGTCGTCTGTTTTGATGAATATTATGCCTGCAAAGGTAGCGGGAGTAGATGAAATTATCATGGTTACACCACCGGGAAAAGATGGAAAAGTAAATCCGACAACATTGGTTGCTGCAAAAGAAGCCGGTGCAGATCAAGTGTATAAGGTGGGCGGTGCACAGGCAATAGCCGCGCTTGCATATGGTACAGAGAGTATTCCGAAAGTAGATAAGATCGTAGGTCCCGGAAACATTTACGTGGCCCTTGCAAAGAAGTCTGTTTATGGTCATGTCAGCATTGATTCCATTGCCGGACCGAGTGAAATTCTTGTATTAGCTGACGAAACTGCTAATCCACGTTATGTGGCTGCTGATTTGTTATCACAAGCTGAGCATGATGAACTTGCTTCAGCAATTTTAGTGACGACCAGTATGGATCTGGCAGAAAAGGTTTCCGCTGAAACAGAGAAATTTATTGCAGAGCTTTCCCGTAGTGAGATTATTCAGAAATCACTAGATAATTTTGGGCATATTTTGGTAGCAGATACACTTGAAGATGCCATAGATGCTGCAAATGAAATTGCATCGGAACATTTGGAAATTATGACGAAAGATCCGTATCAGGTAATGACAAAAATACGAAATGCCGGAGCAATTTTCATAGGCGAATACAGCAGTGAACCTTTGGGAGATTACTTTGCAGGTCCAAATCATATTTTGCCGACAAACGGAACCGCAAAATTCTTTTCTCCGTTGTCAGTTGATGATTTCCTGAAAAAATCAAGTATTATAGCATACTCAAAAGATGCATTGGAGAGTATTCATACGGATATCGAACAATTTGCTGAGGCCGAACAGTTGACAGCTCATGCAAATTCTATTAAAGTACGTTTTGAGAACTAAAACGGAACAGAAGGGAGGAGAACCAATGGAAAATCGGATAGGAAGTTGCTCCAGAAAAACAAATGAAACAGATATTATGCTTAGAATCAATCTGGATGGAAGCGGTAACAATCAGATTGATACCGGAATTCCTTTTTTTGATCATATGCTGGACGGATTTGCACGCCATGGTCTCTTTGATCTGGAAGTAAAAGTAAACGGAGATTTAGAGGTGGATTGTCATCATACAGTAGAAGATACCGGAATTGTGTTAGGAAAAGCGCTTGTAGATGCCCTTGGAAATAAAAATAGAATTAAGCGTTATGGAAGTTTCATGCTTCCTATGGATGAAACACTTGCACTTTGTGCAGTGGATCTTTCGGGACGCCCTTATTTACAATATCATGCCGAATTTACTGTGGATCGAATCGGATCCTTGGATACAGAAATGATTCGGGAGTTTTTCTACGCAGTATCCTACAGTGGAGCGATGAATCTGCATTTAAAAATTTTAGATGGTGGAAATAATCATCATATGGCGGAATCTCTCTTCAAAGCATTTGGAAAAGCGCTGGATATGGCAACACAGGAAGAAACACGCATAAAGGGAGTCTGGTCTACAAAAGGCAGTCTATAAAAGGAGAAGAAACATGAGTTATAAAAGATTGACACCATGCATTTTAATTGATGGCGGAAAAGCAGTAAAATGGTTTGATGATCCGCTGGTTATTTCAGATAATGTTGTGGCTCTTGCCAAACATTATTGTGACCATGGAGCTGATGAATTGATTGTTTTTGACCTGTCTACTTCTGATGATGACCACGAAGAGGCAATAGAATTGATGAGAAAAATAAATCGGGTAATAAGTATTCCAATGGTAGCCGGAGGGAATATTCGTCGTCAGGAAGATGTAAAAAAATATCTTTATGCAGGTGCAAAACGAGCAATATTGAATTTTTCTAAGTCAGTTTCACAAGAGATGCTTGAAGAAGTTTCAAAACGTTTCGGAAAAGAGAGGATTGGAGTATCCCTGAATGATTTTGATGGATTATTCAAACGGCAGCATCAGATTGCTAAATATTCTTCCGAAGTTATTTTCATGCATCGGTTGGATCTGAATTCTGTATTAAATGTAACTGATATCCCATGTGTTGTTTTAACAGATACTATGGAACAGTCTGAAATTTTAAAAATATTAAAGTCAGAAAGCGTCAAAGGCGTTTCGGGTTTACTTGTGAATCAATTGGATATGGATTTTAATGAATTTAAAGAAATTTGCGTTCAGGAAGGGATTCGGATGACTTCTTTTGAAAGCATTGTAGAGTTTTCCGATTTTAAATTGAATTCAGATGGATTGATTCCGGTAATTGTACAGGACTATAAAACAAATGAAGTATTGATGATGGCTTATATGGATCAAGAAGCATTTAATCATACAGTAAAATCCGGCCGAATGACATACTATAGCCGCAGCAGAAAGAAACAGTGGGTCAAAGGTGAAACCTCCGGACATTATCAGTATGTAAAATCACTGACAATGGATTGTGATAAAGACACTTTGTTGGCAAAAGTAGAACAGATCGGCGTTGCATGTCATACCGGAAACAGAAGTTGTTTCTATCAGCCGATTGTTGGAAATGAATATGATGCTAAAAATCCACTTCAAATTTTTGAAACCGTATATAATACGATTCAAGATCGAAAGGAACATCCGAAAGAAGGTTCTTATACAAATTATCTGTTTGATAAGGGCATTGATAAAATCTTAAAGAAGGTAGGAGAAGAAGCTACAGAGATTGTAATAGCTGCAAAAAATCCAAGTGCAGAAGAAATTAAATACGAAATCGCTGATTTTCTGTATCATGCAATGGTATTGATGGTAGAAAGAGGCGTAACGTGGGAAGATATTACAAAGGAACTGTCAGATCGTTAATCGAGGTTCTTTTGCAACATAGCGGAACATAGAATATGGTAAATGAACCATGTTTTATGTTCCGCTTTTTGATTTAACCAGGAGGTATGTTATTGTGAATGAATCAGAGGAACGAAGAAGAGAATTACTCAGACAAACCAGAAAATTGTATGATGATAATTGGATTCCGGCAATTCATCCAAGGTATGGTAATCTTTATCGAGAACTGTATCAGGAAAATTCAGAACAAACACAGAGCGGCAGTTTTATTTTCCGCTTAACATTGGCGCTTCTATTCTTTATCTGTTATGTTTGGATAGATTACGCACAAGTTCCGGTATTAAATGTAAATAGTGATCAAATTGTTACGCAAATAGAAAAAACAATAGAGACATCCCAATTTGATCATTTTCTTCAGAAAGAATTAAGGAAATGATTAATGTTTGAAAAGGATTGATATGCTACAATGTATACATATTAAATTCTAAATTACAAAAGAGGGATTATGATGAAAAAATGGATGAAACGAATACTGATAGCTTTTCTTGTCGGTATGCTTATCTTCCTGATTCCAACCGGAGTGATAACCTATCAAGGATATCAGCGGTACGTACAGGTAATGGAAGAAAAAACTCTGGACGAGAAAATAGATGAAATCCAATCCACCCCCAATTATACAAAACTTCAAGACTTGCCGCCGATCTATCTGGATGCAGTTGTCGCTGTAGAGGACAAGCGGTTTTATCACCATTACGGGATAGATCCCATTTCTCTGGTACGTGCCATACGCAATAATCTTCGCGCCAAAGCATTGATTGAGGGGGGCAGTACAATTACGCAGCAGCTTGCAAAGAATCTTTATTTTGATGATGAAGCAAGTTTGGTTCGAAAAGCAGCAGAAGCAATGGTGACTGTTGTACTGGAAGAACGCTATTCGAAGGACGAAATCCTAGAACTATATGTGAATTGTATCTATTTTGGAGAATCCTATTATTGCGTTTATGATGCAAGTATTGGATATTTTCAGAAAATTCCTTCACAAATGACAGATTTCGAAGCAACTATGCTGGCAGGTATTCCAAATGCTCCGTCCGCATACGCACCGACTGTTAATATGGATCTGGCAATGAGAAGGCAGGAAAAGGTATTGGAGAGTATGGTCAGAGAGGCCTATCTTACAGAACAGGAAGCAGATATTATACAAATTTCCGGAAAATGATCTAAATTACCTATTGACAAGGTTGGTATATAAGAGTATATTAAAACCCATCAAATGAGTAGGTATTGAAAGTGAGGATTTTCTATGGGAAATTTGAAATTTGAAACATTACAGCTTCATGTAGGTCAAGAAACACCGGATTTAGCAACGGATGCACGCGCAGTTCCTATTTATGCAACAACTTCTTACGTATTTCACGATTCTGCACATGCAGCCGCACGATTTAATCTCACCGATGCAGGAAATATTTATGGTCGTTTAACAAATTCGACACAAGATGTGTTAGAAAAGAGAATTGCTGCACTGGAAGGCGGAACAGCAGCGCTCGCTCTTGCATCCGGTGCTGCTGCGATCACATATACTTTGGAGGCTCTTGGCCAAAATGACGGACATTTTGTTGCTCAGAAAACGATTTATGGGGGGAGTTATAATTTACTTGCACATACACTCCCAAACTTTGGAATCACAGCAAGTTTTGTTAATATACATGATTTAAAGGAAGTGGAAGATGCCATTCAAGAGAATACCCGTGCAATCTATATCGAAACACTTGGTAATCCAAATAGTGATATCCCAGATATTGCTGCTTTAGCAAAAATGGCTCATAAGCATGGGATACCTTTAGTAGTAGATAATACGTTTGGAACCCCTTATCTCATACGGCCAATTGAATATGGTGCAGATATAGTTGTGCATTCTGCAACAAAATTTCTTGGTGGCCATGGAACTACGCTTGGAGGAATCATTGTAGATTCGGGGAAATTTGACTGGAAAGCAAGCGGTCGATATGGAGCAATCGCTGAACCAAATTTAAGTTACCATGGAATTTCTTTTGTAGAAGCAGCTCCTAATGCTGCTTTTGTCACTTATATTCGTGCAATTCTCCTTCGAGATATGGGGGCAGCAATTTCACCATTTGCAGCCTTTCTGTTACTACAGGGAATTGAAACACTTTCGCTCCGTTTGGATCGTCATGTGGAAAACACGAAAAAAGTAATTGCTTATTTACAGAAGCATCCTCTGGTAGAAAAGATAAATCATCCATCATTGCCGGAACATCCGGATCATGCACTTTATAAAACATATTTTCCTAATGGAGGAGGATCCATTTTTACTTTTGAAATAAAAGGAAGTGAAAAAGAGGCACACAGTTTCATTGATCATCTTGAAATTTTTTCACTTCTTGCAAATGTAGCGGATGTAAAGAGTCTTGTAATTCACCCAGCAACAACGACACATAGCCAATTAAGCAAACAAGAATTGAAGGATCAGGGAATTAAAGAAAACACAATCCGTCTTTCGATTGGAACGGAACATATTGACGATATTATAGATGATCTTGAAAGAGGATTTCATGCATTATAAGGAGGAACAGAAGGAGTTGTTCTTTTCGGAGTATAATTACAAAAAAGGAGGAGTACAGTATGATGATTTCAACGAGAGGCCGATATGCGCTTCGAGTGTTGGCGGATATTGCGGAACATAGGGAAAAGAGATATGTTCCGATGAAAGAAGTTGCCCAAAGGCAGGGAATCTCGTTAAAATATCTGGAAAGAATTCTTCCGGTACTGACTCAGAATGGATATTTAGAGGGAGTGCAGGGAAAGGGCGGTGGTTATCGATTAATCAAAAAGCCAGAAGAATGCCGACTGGGAGATATCTTAAGACTTACAGAAGGTGATCTTGCTCCGGTTGCTTGTCTAGAACACGATGCACAGCCTTGTGATCGCGCAGAACAATGCCGTACATACCCCATTTGGGTAGAATTCTATCAGATTGTCAATGCATATTTTGATCAAAAAACTTTGGCTGATATGATCAGATATGAAACCAAAACAGATAATTAAATAAGCGATACAAAGAAAAGGCATCACAATTTATCTGTGTTGTCTTTTCTTTGTATGCAACATGCATACGATAAAACAGTCCGTTCGACTGTTTTAAGTTAAAATATACTATAAATATCGAATTTTAGTAGACAAAAACACGAACTTTATCTATAATATAAACATCTTTGCGACTATATACGAAATATTTTTGTGTAGTTTCAACAAAGAGAGGAGAAGAATATGAAAAAGAACATGTTTAAAAGAACAGGTGCGATGTTACTTGCATTGTCCTTGGCTTGGGGAAGCCTTTCAGGAATTGCACATGCAGAAACAGCCACGAAACCTGAAAATGGAATAACTGAAGGACAGCCTTTCCGTCCAGGAACAGGAGGAAGTCAGAATTTTCGAATTCCTTGTATGGTAACTTTAAATGATGGGACAGTTGTAGCTGCATGTGATGCAAGATGGAATCATGCAAGCGATGCCTGCGGTTTGGATACTATTGTATCGTATTCAAAGGACAACGGGGAAACGTGGAATTATTCGTTTGCGAATTATTTAGGCGATAACGGAAACAAATTCCATATCCAGTCTACTGCATTTATCGATCCGGCAATCACAACCGATGGAGAAAATGTTTATATGATTGCTGATTTATATCCGGCAGGAATTGCAATCAATACAACACCAGATTCGCACCGTCCGAAAACCGGTCACACCGGATTCAATGAAAAAGATCAACTTGTTTTAGCAAAAGCAACGGAGAGCGTGACAGGAACGTCTCCTTCAGCGGACCGGATCAGACAAAAGTTTGATTACTATTTGGAAAAGAATACAGATGCAAATACAGAATCCTACTATTTATTAAAGGATAAAAAAAATAATACAGTCAAAGATTATACAATTGATGCTTATTTTAATATTAAAGGAGAAAATGTAGATACGAATCTTTTCTGTGGAGATTCGCCTTATTTCCCATGGCCAACGGATTATCTTTATATGACTAAGTCCTCCGACGGAGGTGCAAGCTGGTCGGAGCCTATGCTTTTGAATTTAAAAAAAGCGGAAGAACAAACTCTGTTAGTTGGTCCCGGAAGAGGCATTACAACTTCTTCGGGCAGAATATTGTTTACTTGTTATGAATTTACAAATGGAGATAAGAACAGTGCCTGCATTTATTCAGATGATGGCGGAAAAACATGGCAAAGAGGTTCCTCTGTAAAAGGCTGGAGCTCTGAGGCGGTTGTAACAGAGGCAGATGGAAAGATTTATATGTTTACGCGTCATGGCCGAGCATATTATGTTTCAGAAGATATGGGAAGTACCTGGTCCGAGCAAAAATCGACTGGTCTCACATACAATGATAATTGCCAGTTAAGTGCGATTACATATTCTCAGAAGATTGACGGAAAAACAGCAATTTTATTTTCCGCACCTTCTAATAGCAGCTCCCGTTCAGCAGGAAAAATCTATGTTGCATTGGTTCAAGAAGATGGAAGTCTCACATGGCCTTATGAATATGCAGTGAATGGAGATGCTTACTATGCATATTCCTGTCTTTCTGAATTAAAAGACCATTCTGTAGGTTTATTATATGAATCGGCAGGAAGTGCTATTACTTACAAAAAATTCGATATCAGAGAAGTCGCAAAAGGCGCGGCTATTGGAAATATTTGGTGCACAGATCAAAACGGGAATGGTGTTTCTGATATAGAATTAAAATCTAACACAACCGTTTCTTATAATGTAAACGGATTGAATGACGGAGAACTTGTTGAGGTTGAGTCTACAGACCCAAAATCAGTAATTGCTGAATACGAAAATGGACAGTTAACCATCAAGTCAAATGCGGTAGCAGGTTTAAAACGTGCAGTTGTAACAGTGAAAACAGAGCATGGCTTTACAGAGATCCATGTCACCATAACGGATTCTGAAAACTATAAAATTGTAGATCTTCGCATCGGAGACAGTAAAACATTCCGAGATGATAGTGGCAATTACAGTAATCAGGATGTGGGAGAGTTGGATTCTTCGGTCGCAGAAATAACGATGGATGGACAGGATCCATCTGCTTTAATCACGCAAGTCAATGCCAGGTCTGCAACTGCAATTGCACAGTTTAACGGCGCTGAAAAACCATTGGAACAATGTATTTTCACATTTACAAAAGCAGAAAATAGTGAAAATACATATCAGATTTCAGCAAATGTCGGAGGAGAAAAAGTATATTTAAGTAATAAGCAATCTAATAAAGGAACCATTCCTTGTATAAAAACAGCCACAAATATACAGCTAGAGGAAAAGGGAAACAGTATTTTTGCATTAAAAGATTTATATGCCGGAAATTCAAATGGTGCATATCTGTATTTCCATAAAGAAACAGATAAACTTTATTTTAACAGAAATAGTTCCTATGATTCGGGACATTGTGGTTTTACAATCTTTGAGAAATCAGCATCTGCACCGGATGATTCTGAAATTTATGGTTATACAAAACTTTCATCAACCAGTGAGATTCAGTCTGGAGGGCAGTATTTAATCACTTATAAAGCAGCAGATGATCAGTATTATGTTTTGAAACCTTCAACAGGAGCGAATGAATATGATTATGTTGCAAAAGTGGTGTCAAGACAGGTAGAAGATACTGCTGTACTTGCTGTTCAACTGGGATCTAATGCAAACTTTGATGGCGAAAAACGAAAAATATCAGATTGTGAGTTTACTTTCAGCAAACAGGTAAATGGAAAATATCACATTCGCGGATTGACGACTGCGCAGCAGAATGTTTATTTAAATCTTCAGACTTCAGGAGATAAACCAAATAAAATAACTGCATCAGATATTGAAATCATAAAGGATGCGGATGGTAATACTTTTAAATTAAAAGATATAAATGCAGATGGAGGAAGACATCTCCATTTCTGGAGTGATACATCCAAATTATATTATGATCGTTGTAAGGATGCATGTACGAACGGAAACGATTCATTTGAATTATTTATAAAAGATGATTCCGCTGAGGCCTCAGCTCCTATTTCCGGCTATCGAAATATCACTGATGTGTCAGAAATTAATTCTGCATCAGGCGTTCTTATTGCACGAAAAGTTGGGGAAACATATTATATTATGAATCCATCCAATGGAAATGATAAATACAACTATGTTGCAAAAGTAACAAATGAAATATTTGAAACACCGAAAAATAATGGATGGACAGAAATTACGTTCAAAGCTATTGGAGAAGGCAGTACTTCTGTAACAATTGGCAATGTAACCTATTATCTGTTTGTTCAAAATGATGTGAAACATATTTCCTTAAAAGTCGGGGATACTTATACAATCCCCGGAGGGGTTTCAGATTTATCAGAGGCTGAATCTTTATTCTCGATAGACAGAAAAGATACATTTCCACCTTACGAATCTATTTCAGAATTTAAGGAAGGAAAGTATTTATTTGGACAAGATTCACATATTATGATAAATCAGCCAAGTACTGCTTCCGGTACAGAAAAAGGATTGGGTATGCAGGCAGTTGATTTGGAAACAAAGGATTATACAGATTACTTGTGGACAATTGAAACTTATGAAAATGGATACGTAATGAAATCTTCTGATGGGAAATACGTAAACATTACCGGAGCTAATGTAGAACTAAAAGATACACCACAGGAATTAAAAATCGTACAAAAAAGCAACGGAGGCTTTTCTGTTTCCGATGGAAACGGCAGATATTTAAACAATTGGGGAAAGGAAAATAATAAAGTTGCTGCATATACAGCAGATGATAATACATGGAGATTCTATCAATCATCTACAAGTTATATTCTGACAGCAAAAACAACTGGTGAAATTACGCTTGTAGGTAACAATGGAAGAAATTATCATATTACGGTTACATGTGATCATCTTTTCAGTGATTGGGAAGTGACAAAAAAACCAACAGCGACTCTCGAAGGAGAAAAGGAACGCAAATGTGAAATTTGCGGAAAAATTGAAAAAGAGACCCTTCCTCCTCTTGGCACCCCGATTGATCCGGATGAAAATGAAAACAATCAATCAGAATCCGGTGACATTACAGATACAGAAAATAGTAAAAAGCCGGCGAAACCAGAAAACAAGACAGAAGGTGCTGTAAAAACCGGAGACTCCACAAATATGCCGATATTTTTTGCAATGGCACTTCTGAGTGCAGGCGTCATCCTTGTTAAAAAATGTCAAAAATAATATTTGAGTCTCAATCACTTGTTTCGAATATGAATGAAAACACAAAATAAGCAGATGATAAAAAAACGGAACTGTAATGAACGCAGTTCTGTTTTTTTCGATCTAATTTGTTGAATTAAAAAGTTTAGTATAGGCTTTTATGAGATCTTTGTTATTTGCTTGAAGTTCTTTCCTAAAATGTATATAATGGTGTAGATTGGAAGTCAAAAACAGGTTCGAAAGAACTTGTAAAATATATACAGAAACAGAAAGGAAATATATGAGAAAACTAGCTTTAAATGATGAAATATTACTAAAAATCGAGAAGCCTGCCCGTTATATTGGTAACGAAGTCAACTCAGTGATGAAAAACAAGAACGAGGTGGATATCCGTTTCGCCATGTGCTTTCCCGATGTATATGAAATTGGTATGTCCCATCTGGGAATCCAGATTTTGTATGCATTATTTAATAAACGGGAAGATGTCTGGTGTGAACGGGTTTATTCTCCATGGCTGGATTTAGATAAGGTTATGCGAGAAGAAAAGATTCCGTTGTTTGCATTAGAGTCGCAAGATCCGATCAAGGACTTTGATTTTCTGGGAATCACCATACAGTATGAGATGTGTTATACAAACATCCTTCAGGTGTTGGAGTTGAGCCAGATTCCACTTCATGCAGCAGAGAGAACAGAGGAGCATCCGATTGTCATTGGCGGCGGACCATGTACCTACAATCCGGAACCATTGGCAGATTTCTTCGATTTGTTTTATATCGGCGAAGGAGAAACTGTCTATAATGAGCTTTTGGATACTTATAAGAAATGCAAAGCAGAAGGCAAGAGTCGCCTGGAATTTCTGGAAGCTGCGGCAGGAATTGAAGGGATCTATGTTCCACAGTTTTATGAGCCGTCTTATCATGAAGATGGAACACTGAAAGCATTTACCACAATTAATCCACACGCACCGGAGAAGGTGAAGAAACAGGTAGTAATGGATGTGACAGAATCTGTTTATCCATCTGCACCTGTTGTGCCTTATATCAAAGCGACACAGGACAGAGTGGTACTGGAGATTCAGCGTGGATGTATTCGAGGATGCCGTTTTTGTCAGGCTGGAATGATTTACCGTCCGACCAGAGAACGAAATGTGGAAAAATTAAAAAGTTACGCAAGAGAAATGTTAAAGAATACAGGACATGAGGAAATCTCTCTAAGCTCTTTGAGTTCCAGTGATTATTCTCAATTAGAGGAGCTGGTAACCTTTTTGATCGAGGAATATCAGGGACAGGGAATCAATATCTCATTGCCGTCTCTTCGAATTGATGCTTTTTCTTTGGATGTTATGAGTAAAGTACAGGATATCCGGAAGAGTAGTTTGACTTTTGCACCAGAAGCAGGTTCACAAAGAATGCGAAATGTCATTAATAAGGGACTGACCGAAGAGGATATTTTAAATGGTGCGGGACAGGCTTTTGAAGGTGGCTGGTCCAAAGTAAAGCTGTATTTCATGTTGGGACTTCCGACTGAAACAGAAGAGGATATGAAAGAAATCGCGCGCCTTTCAGACCGCGTAGCACGCAGATACTATGAAATTCCAAAAGAACAGCGTAATGGAAAGTGTCAGATTACAGCAAGTTCTTCTTTCTTTGTGCCGAAGCCGTTCACACCATTTCAATGGGCGCCGATGTGCACCAGTGAAGAATATGTACACAGAGCTTCTATTGTGAAACATGAGTTTCAGCAGCAACTCAACCGTAAGAGTTTGAAATATAACTGGCATGAGGCAGACGTGACTGTGTTGGAAGGGGTATTTGCACGAGGAGACAGAAAAACTGCCACAGTTATCGAAGAAGCATATCGTCTGGGATGTCTGTATGATTCATGGACTGAGAGCTTTGATAATACGCTGTGGATGAAAGCGTTCGAAAACACAGGAGTAGATGTTGATTTTTATACACTTAGAGAGCGGGATACAGAAGAGTTGCTCCCATGGGATTTTATTGAAATTGGTGTTAGCAAAGCATTTTTGAAAAAAGAGTGGGAGCGGGCAAAGGAAGGAATCGTAACGCCGAACTGCCGGGAGCAATGTTCTGGATGCGGAGCTGCAAAATTTGGAGGAGGTGTCTGTTATGAAGGTTAGAATTAAATTTCGTAAATATGGAGTTTTAAAATTCATCGGACATCTGGATGTCATGCGTTTCTTTCAGAAAGTGATGCGAAGAGCAGAGATTCCGATTGCATTTACAGGTGGATACAGTCCACACATGATCATGTCATTTGCAAGTCCGTTAGGAATCGGACTGACCAGTGACGGGGAATATGTAGATATTGAACTGGCAGAGCCTATTTCAAGCGAAGAGGCTGTAAAACGTATGAATGCCGTTATGGTTGAGGGAATGGAAATCGTAAGTTTTCGTCAGATTTCCGAGGAAAAGAAGGCGACTGGAATGGCAATCGTTGCTGCGGCAGATTATTTTGTAAATGTACAAAAGGGAGTACTTCCTCAAAACTGGAAAGAAATATTTACTGAATTTTATAAACAGCCTGATATTCGGATTGTAAAGCAGACAAAGCGGAGTGAACAAGAAGTGAATATCCGTCCAATGATTTATGAGGCAGAGTTTTATGAAGACAAACTGTTTCTAAAACTTGCTGCAGGAAGTGTACAAAATCTGAAACCGGATTTGGTTATGGAGGCATTTTTGAAATATGCCGGAATTCAAGACGAAAACCTTACTTTTGCTTTTCAACGCTTAGAAATGTATGCAAATATTGGCAGTGAACAGCGTGAACTAGTAACACTGGAATCTTTGGGAAAGCCAATTCTTGATCTATAATAATGTGCACTCTTTCAAAAGAAGGGGAAACAGAAAGCAGTGAAAACCATGAAACGTAAAATTTTAATAACAAAAGAAGAAAAAAATATCTGGACATGGGAGTTGGAAGACAATGAAGTGGTGGAAATCCATTGTAGTCCACAAAGCAACAATGAACAACAAAATCCAAGACTAAATAGCATCTATGTAGGTAAAGTGCAAAATATCGTTCCTAATATAGGCGCAGCCTTTATTGATATAGGAGGTATAAATTGTTATTACGATCTCAGTCAGGCACCACATGCTTTTTTTACGCATAAAATTGGAAAGAAACCGCTTTGTATCGGAGATGAACTTGTTGTACAGATTACTCGAGAAGCTGCAAAAACAAAAGCACCTACCGTAAGCAGTAATCTTAGTTTCACCGGTAGATATGCAGTGCTTACATCTGGAAATACCCGGATCGGAGCCTCGGCAAAAATTTCTAAAATACAGCGGGAAGAATTGAAACAAAAATTACAGGATTTAAAAAATGATGATTACGGACTTATCCTTCGTACAAACGCAAAAGATGTGTCTTTTGAAACGGTGCTTGCAGAAATACATAAATTACAAATGCGATATGAACATATCAAAGAGGTCGCTATTCATCGAACTTGTTATTCCTGTCTTGAATCTGCTGTAAAGCCCTATATTACGGATCTTAAAAATGTGTATTTAAATGGGCTTGAAGAAATACTCATTGAAGATACGGAACTTTTCGATGAAGTAAAGGAATATTTTAAAATAGAACAGCCGGAATCTCTACCTATATTACGCAAATATGAGAATCCCTCCCTACCGCTCAGTTCCTTATATAATTTAAGAAAAATACGGGAACGGGCAATTGGAGAGCGTGTATGGCTAAAACATGGAGGCTATCTCATTATTCAACCGACAGAAGCGCTTACCGTTGTTGATGTTAATTCGGGAAAAGATGTTTCTAAGAAAAATACAGCTGAAAGTTATTTGAAAATCAATCTGGAGGCAGCACAGGAAATAGCCAGACAAATGCGACTTCGAAATCTATCCGGCATCATTCTTGTGGATTTTATCAATCTTGACGATGAAAATGCTATGCAGACCTTATTAAAAACATTTCGGCATGAGTTATCCAAAGACCCTATTCAGGCCACATTAGTGGATGTAACAGAATTACAACTTGTTGAAATCACAAGGAAAAAGGTTCGTAAACCATTATATGAATACATAATCTAAAAAAGGGGATGTTTCCTATGAGTAAAAAAGAACTAAAAACCAATGCCATGAGAATGCTGGATAAACTGCAGATTCCATACGAATATCAGACTTATGAATGTGATCTTTTTGAAAGTGGAATTTCTACGGCGGATTCAATCGGATTGCCCCATGATCAGGTTTATAAAACCCTTGTAACAACCGGAAAGAGTAAGGAACATTATGTTTTTGTGATTCCGATTGAGGCGGAATTGGATTTGAAAAAAGCCGCCAAAACAGTTGGTGAAAAATCTATTGAAATGCTTCCGGTCAAAGAGATTACAAAGGTCACCGGCTATGTCCGGGGCGGCTGTACTGCAATCGGAATGAAAAAAGCATTTCCTACCATCCTGTCTGTAAGTGCAAAAGAGCAGGATTCTATTTATGTAAGCGGTGGAAAATTAGGGATGCAGATACGAATAAAACCCGACGATTTGTGTAAAGCTGCTCATGCCGCTTACGGTGAAGTGACGGTCCAATAATTTTATTTACAAGAGAATTATTCCGATGTATAATAAAAAGTCGTAAATTAGATTTAAACTAGATTTGAAATTTTGGAGGATACAATAGATGAAAAAGGTAGTTAAATTTGGTGGGAGTTCTCTTGCCAGCGCTGAACAATTTAAAAAAGTTGGCAGAATTATTCGGGCAGACAAATCCAGAATGTTTGTTATCCCTTCTGCACCTGGAAAACGTTCTTCTGGAGATACAAAAGTAACGGATATGCTTTATAGTTGTTATGGTGCTGCTATTAGAGAAAAAAAGTTCACAGAACAGATGAATGCCATCAAAGAACGCTATCAGGAAATTATTGATGGATTAGGACTAAACTTGTCTTTAGAAGATGATTTTACTCAAATCCGTGAGAACTTTGACAAGAAAATAGGCAGAGATTATGCAGCATCAAGAGGAGAATATTTAAATGGAAAAATTATGGCATCTTATCTTGGGTTTGAATTTATTGATGCTGCTGAAGTGATTCGTTTTGATGAGGATGGACATTTCAATGACGCGGTCACCAATGAACTTCTTAGTAAACGACTAGAAGGTTCAACCGGTGCTGTAATCCCTGGTTTTTATGGTGCAAAGGAAGATGGAACTGTTGTTACATTCTCTCGTGGTGGCTCTGATGTAACTGGTTCTTTAGTTGCACTTGCAGTTGAAGCCGATTTATATGAAAATTGGACTGATGTATCTGGATTTTTAATTGCGGATCCTAGAATTGTAAAAAATCCAAAATCCATCGAAACAATTACCTATAAAGAATTACGTGAGTTATCCTATATGGGTGCCAGTGTTCTTCACGAAGATGCAATTTTCCCGGTACGTAAGGCCGGAATTCCAATCAATATCCGAAATACCAATGCTCCGGAAGATAAAGGTACATTAATTGTAGAAGGAACTTGCAGACAGCCAAAATACACTATCACCGGAATTGCCGGAACAGATGGGTTTGTTTCAATTACAATTGAAAAAGCAATGATGAATTCAGAAATTGGATTTTGCCGAAAGGTTCTGGAAGTCTTCGAACAAAATGATATTTCCATCGAACATATGCCTTCCGGAATTGATACAATGACAATCTTTGTACATAAAGATGAGTTTGAAGAAAAAGAACAAAAAGTGTTATCCTGTATACACAAAGCAGTTCAGCCGGATCATATCGAACTGGAATCAGATCTTGCTCTGATTGCGATTGTAGGACGAGGAATGCGTGCAACACGTGGAACTGCCGGCAGAATTTTCTCGGCACTTGCACATGCGCATATTAATGTTAAAATGATCGATCAAGGTTCCAGTGAGTTGAATATTATTGTTGGTGTTCGCCACGATGATTTTAAAAATGCCATTCGTGCATTATATGACATCTTTGTTGTAACACAGATTTAGCAGGAGGTTTTGGCAATGAATATCTTATTTTTTCTGAAGCCAAAGGGTGAAGTTGCATATATCCATGATTATTGTACATTAAGACAAGTTTTAGAAACAATGGAATATCATCGTTATAGCTGTATTCCAATGCTGAATCGAGATGGAAAATACGTCGGAACGATTACAGAAGGCGATCTGCTCTGGTTTATAAAAAGCCAGCATAATATGGATATCAAAAAAGCTGAAAATGTTTTTATTACCGATTTTCCAAGAAAAAATGATTATTTTGCTGTGTCGGCAGATGCAGATATGGAAGATTTGCTACAAAAAGCTATGAACCAGAACTTTGTTCCGGTAGTAGATGATATGAATAATTTTATCGGAATCATTACTCGTAAAAGTATTATCGAATACTGTTATAATCAGCTCTTAGAATTGAAAAATATGCAGTTAACAGATGATGAAAAGAGGCTTATTTTTGAGGAAAATGCAAAAAACTATTGACTTTATAAAATTGATATGCTATTCTTTAGAAGTATGCCGCACAATGAGGTTTTTCAAGTTCTGCAATTGCTGCAGACACCACAATTGGCGAGTAATGAAATAGGAGGTGCCCCATGTACGCGATTATAGCAACAGGTGGTAAACAGTACAAAGTAGCCGAAGGCGATATCATTAAAGTAGAAAAGCTTGGTGTAGAAGCTGGAGAAACTTATACGTTTGACCAGGTTCTTGCAGTAAACAACGACAAGCTCGTTGTTGGTAATCCGGTTGTAGACGGAGCAACAGTTACAGCTTCCGTAATCGGAGATGGCAAGGCTAAAAAAGTCATTGTTTACAAGTATAAGAGAAAATCTGGATACCATAAGAAAAATGGTCACAGACAGCAGTATACAGCAGTCAAGATCGAAAAGATCAATGCATAATCAGCTATGATTCATGCAACAATTTATGTGAATGAAAATCATGCATATATGGGATTTGACTTTATTGGTCATGCGGAATATTCCGAGATAGGAACCGATATTGTCTGCGCAGCAGCATCTATGTTAGTGATCAATACCTTAAATGCAATTGAACGCTTTGCAGAAGATGAGACAAGCTGTGTATCTGATGAAGAAGAAGGAATGATTCAGTTCCGTTTTCTGAAAGAACCTACGCATGATGCACAGTTGTTAGTGAAAGCAATGCTTCTTGGATTAGAAGGATTGGAAGATGACAACGAATACGAACCATACATTGATATTATTTTCGAGGAGGTGTAACTACCATGATGAAATTGAACCTTCAGTTTTTCGCTCATAAAAAAGGAGTTGGTTCTACAAAGAACGGACGTGACTCTGAAGCAAAAAGATTGGGTGCCAAAAGAGCAGACGGACAGTTTGTAAAAGCTGGCAACATCCTTTACAGACAGCGCGGAACAAAGATTCATCCAGGTCTGAATGTAGGACGTGGTGGAGACGATACTTTGTTTGCACTGGTTGATGGTGTTGTAAGATTTGAAAGAAAAGGAAGAGATAAGAAACAGGTTTCTATCTATCCGGTAGCTGAATAATCAACCGTTATAAAAGGCAGGAATATTTTCCTGCCTTTTTTTAAAATGTTTTCTGTTTATAATATATATTATATAATCTGAGGAGGTTGTGTTATGTTTGCAGATAGAGCTAAAATATGGATTCGCTCCGGAAATGGTGGAAATGGACACTGTAGTTTTCGACGTGAATTATATGTTCCAAACGGAGGTCCGGATGGTGGAGACGGCGGAAAAGGCGGAGATTTGATTTTTGAAGTAGATAAAGGGTTAAATACATTGGTAGATTACCGTCATAAGAGAAAATATGCTGCCCAAAACGGAGAAGAAGGCGGAAAGCGTCGATGCCATGGAAAAAATGGGAAAGATCTTATTCTCAAAGTACCGGAAGGTACTATTATCAAGGAGGCGAAAAGCGGAAAAGTCATCGCAGACATGTCGGGTGATAATCAGAGACAAGTTGTTTTAAAAGGCGGAAAAGGTGGTCTAGGTAATCAGCATTTTGCGACCGCAACAATGCAGGTACCTAAATATGCTCAGCCGGGAAAACCAGCCATGGAACTCGAAGTTACTTTAGAATTAAAGGTCATCGCAGATGTTGGCCTAATAGGTTTTCCAAATGTTGGAAAATCTACGTTGTTGTCTCGTGTCACAAATGCTGAACCTAAAATTGCGAATTATCATTTTACGACTCTCAATCCCAATCTTGGTGTTGTCGATTTGGATCATGCAAAGGGATTTGTTATTGCGGATATTCCCGGACTAATTGAAGGTGCATCTGAAGGAGTGGGACTTGGACATGAGTTTTTACGTCATATTGAACGTACAAAGATGATGATTCACGTTGTAGATGCGGCGGGTATTGAAGGAAGAGATCCTGTTGATGATATTTATAAAATAAATAAAGAATTAGAAGCGTATAATCCCGAGATTGCAAAACGCCCGCAAGTGATTGCAGCAAATAAAACGGACCTTATCTATACCGAAGACGAGGATCCGGTAGAGCGTCTTCGAAAAGAATTCGAACCTCAGGGAATTCAGGTTTTCCCGATTTCAGGAGTAACTGGAAAGGGATTATCTGAATTACTGTATTATGTAAGCGAACAGCTTCAATCCATGGACACTAAACCAATTGTATTCGAACAGGAGTATTTCCCGGAAGATGAATTGATTTATGAGGAATTACCTTATGAGGTAACAAAAGAAGATAATGTCTTTGTGGTAGAAGGACCGAAAATTGAAAAAATGCTTGGATATACAAATCTAGATTCAGAAAAAGGATTTGCATTCTTCCAACGTTTCTTAAAAGAAACCGGTATTTTGCAAGAACTGGAAGCTGCAGGAATTCAGGAAGGCGATACTGTTAGAATGTATGGACTTCAGTTTGACTATTATAAATAATAAACAATAGTTTTGACTATATTCAAAGCGATTAAAAATAGAAAGATATAGGAGAGAAAAATATGACGACAAAACAGAGAGCATATCTCAAAAGTCTGGCAATGACAATGGAACCAATTTTTCAAATTGGTAAATCTAGTATGACACCAGGACTGACTCAGGCAATAGCTGAGGCGCTTGAGGCACGTGAATTAATTAAAATCAGCGTCCTGAAGAATTGTGCGGACGATCCAAAAGAACTTGCTGAGCTCGTAGCAGAACGAACTCGTTCTCAAGTAGTTCAAATAATTGGTAAAAAAATTGTACTCTATAAAGAGGGAAAAGACAATAAGAAAAAAATTATTTTACCCTAGGAGAATCAAATGAAAATTGGAATTATGGGCGGTACGTTCGACCCAATTCATATAGGTCATCTTCTTTTGGGGCAATTTGCCTACGAAGATTTTGGATTAGATGAAATTTGGTTTCTGCCAAATGGAAATCCACCGCATAAGCAAACGGAAGAAGGAAAAAAGGCACTGCATAATCGGATTGAAATGGTTCGTCTGGCAATTCAAGAAAAGCCGTACTTTAAGCTTTGCCTGCATGAGGCAAAAGAAACAGAACACTCTTACACATATCGAACAATGCAGGAATTAAATGACCTATACCCGGAACACAAGTTTTATTTTATTCTTGGTGCTGATTCATTATTTGAAATTGAAACATGGAAATATTTTCGCGAGATATTTCCAACCTGTACTATTTTAGCAGCTATGAGGGATGATAAAAATGTTGAGGCAATGCTAAAACAGATGTCTTATTTAAAAGAACGTTATGGAGCATGCATTGAACTTCTTCGTGCTCCATTACTGGAAATATCGTCAACATCGATTCGTAATCGAGCTTTCCGAAGTTTGAGTGTTTACTATCTGGTTCCGGATGCTGTTGCTAAATATATACAAGATAACCATCTCTATCAGGACGAAAATAATAGATTGAGAGAATACAATTATGATTGATTTAACATCTATTCAACAGAAACTAAGTAAAAAATTAGATGAAAAACGTTATACACATACAATTGGAGTGATGTATACTGCGGCTTCTCTTGCAATGCGATACAACGAAAGTATTGAAACGGCAATGACAGCAGGACTTCTTCATGATTGTGGGAAATATTCATCAATTGATAAACAAATTAAACTGTGTGAAAAATATCATCTGCAGCTTACAGATGCTGAACTGCAGGTTCCTGCATTGATACATGCAAAGTTAGGTTCAGCACTTGCAAAAGAAGTTTATGGTATTTGTGACAAACGAATTTTAGATGCGATTTTATACCACACAACCGGAAAACCAAATATGAATCTGTTAGAAAAAATAATATACCTTGCGGACTATATTGAACCAGGAAGAAGAATGATTCCAGGATTACCGGAAGTTCGAAAACTGTCCTTCACAAACATTGATGAAGCAGTCTGTCTTTGTTCTAATCTGACGTTACAATACCTGGATCGATCCGGACGAGCAATTGATCCTATGACCAGACAGACTTATGAATTTTATCTTAGATAGAGAATTTGAAAAGGAGATTAAATATGTGTCAGGCAAAGGAAATGGCTAAAGTTGCATATCATGCTTTGAATGAAAAAAAAGGAGAAGATATCAAAATCATTGATATCTCCGAAATTTCTGTACTTGCTGATTATTTTTTAATCGCAAACGGAACCAACGAAAATCAAGTACGTGCACTTGTTGACAATGTTGAGGAAGAAATGCATAAGCACGGGTATAGTTTGAAACAGAGAGAAGGCTATACAAGTGGTAAATGGGTTCTGATGGACTTCGGTGATATCATTGTGCATATTTTCGATAGAGACAGTCGTCAATTTTATGATTTAGAACGAATCTGGCGTGATGGGAAAGTTGTAAATGAGCTATCATAGCAAGTGGTAGGTTTGATTATTAAGGCAGTTTGGAATAAAAATCCAAGCTGTCTTTTTTCTCCTAAACATAATCTGATTAAAAGAAAATTTTACACGTGTTTAAATAAAAATCAAAAAAAGTGTTGACAATTATTTTTTTCGCTGTATACTTTGTATATCAAAGTATTTGAGACTCAAAGTATACAGTGGAGAAAAATAGATGATAGGTAGAATTTATGGAACAGGTTCTTATATACCGACAAAGGTAGTAACGAATCATGATATTGCAAAGAATGTGGATACAAGCGATGAGTGGATTAGAGAGCGTACAGGAATTGCGACAAGATATATTGTTGAAGAGGATACAACAGTGTCCATGGCAACAGAAGCAGCAAGACAGGCAATTGATATGGCCGGTATTAAATCCGAGGACATTGATTTAATCTTAGTGTCAACAATTTCACCCGATATTATTCTTCCATGTGTTGCATGTGAGGTACAGAATCACATTGGTGCTTTTAATGCAACTTGTTTCGATCTTAACGCAGCGTGTACAGGTTTCCTGTATGCATATAATACAGCGCAGGCATATATTTCATCAGGAATATATAAAACGGTTCTCGTAATTGGAGCGGAATCGTTATCAAACATCGTTAACTGGAAAGATAGAAATACTTGTATCTTGTTTGGAGATGGTGCAGGGGCTGTGATTTTGAAATCAGAGACAGAGGGTGTATTTCAAACATACACAAGATCTGAAGGTGCAAAAGGGCAAGCATTGCTTTGTTACCCCGGAGGGAAGATCAAGATGGATGGGCAAGCCGTTTTTCGTTTCGCAGTTAAGCAGGTGCCATTATGCATCCAGACCCTCTTAAAAAAGCATAATGTTACAGAAAATAAGATTGATTATTTCATCTTACATCAGGCAAACAAACGAATTGTAGAAAGTGTTGCAAAACGTTTAAGTGTTGGAATCGAAAAATTTCCAATGAATTTACAAGAATATGGGAACACCTCTTCTGCAAGTATCCCAATCTTATTAGATGAGATGAACAAACAAGGACTGTTTAAAAGAGGAATGAAAATTGTGCTGGCAGGATTTGGAGCAGGATTATCCTGGGGAGCCAGTTTGATAGAATGGTAATTTCCGTAAATGGATTACATAAAAAATTATTTAATTTAGAGAAAAAAGGAGAACAAAATATGTTAGAACAGGTAAAAGAAATTGTAGCAGATGCATTGGGAGTTGAGGCTGATTCACTTACAGCTGAGACATCTTTTAAAGAGGATTTGAATGCTGATTCTCTTGATCTTTTTGAAATGGTTATGACATTTGAAGAAGAATTTGGAAAAGAAATTCCAACAGAGGACTTAGAAAAAATCACTACGATCGGAGCAGTTGTAGAATATTTAGAGGCATAATCACCATTTATTTAAGGCAACTTTTGAAAAGGAATTAAAAAAGGAAAAATAAAATGAAGACAAGATTGACAGAAATTTTAGGTATTGAATATCCTATAGTTCAAGGTGGTATGGCATGGGTTGCTGAATCTCATCTTGCTGCTGCAGTTTCAGAAGCAGGGGGATTGGGATTGATTGCTGCAGCAAATGCACCTGCCGAGTGGGTTCGTGAACAGATTCAGGAAGTCAGAAAACATACCAGAAAACCATTTGGAGTAAATATTATGATGCTCAGTCCGAACGCTGATGAAGTTGCACAGGTTGTAGTAGAAGAAAATGTACCTGTAGTAACTACCGGGGCTGGAACTCCTGAGAAATATATGTCAATGTGGAAAGAATCCGGGATTAAAGTCATTCCAGTTGTTGCATCAGTAGCTATGGCAAAACGCATGGAGCGATGTGGCGCTGATGCTATTGTAGCAGAGGGAACAGAGGCTGGAGGACACATTGGAGAGAATACGACGATGGTATTGGTTCCACAAATTGCAGATGTAGTTCAAATTCCAGTAATCGCAGCTGGAGGAATTGCTGATGGAAGAGGAATGGCTGCTGCTTTTATGCTCGGTGCAGAAGGAGTTCAGATGGGAACACGTTTTGTTGCAACAGAAGAAGCTCAGGTTCATGAGAACTATAAAAATTGTATTATTAAGGCAAAGGACATCGATTCCAGGGTAACTGGTCGAACAACCGGCCATCCTGTACGTGCTCTTCGTAATAAGATGACTACAGAATATATTCGTCTTGAAAATGCAGGCGCATCTTTTAAAGAACTCGAACATCTGACTTTAGGCGGATTGCAGAAAGCTGTTGTTGATGGGGATGTAAAACTGGGAAGTGTAATGGCAGGACAGATTGCCGGAATGATCAAAGAGATTCTTCCATGTAAAGAAATAATTATAAATATCGTATCGCAGGCAGAATCACTGTTGAAAGGGGAAAAGATATATGAGTAAAATCGCAGTAATTTTTCCGGGACAGGGAAGTCAGCTTGTAGGGATGGGAAAAGATTTCTATGAGAAGAGTGCAATCGCAAAAGAGATTTTTGACACAACCTCTGAACGTCTTGGAATTGATATGAAAGAGCTATGCTTTGAAAAAAACGATAAACTTGATTTGACAGAATATACACAGGCGGCCCTTGTAACCACATGCCTTGCAATGGCAAGAACAGCCGAATCTATGGGATTGAAAGCAGATGTGACAGCGGGGTTAAGCCTAGGAGAATATAGTGCGATTGCGTTTGCAGGAGGAATGTTTGATCGTGATGCAATCAGTGCGGTAAGACAGCGCGGGATTTTCATGCAGGAGGCAGTTCCTGTCGGAAAAGGTGCAATGTCAGCAGTGCTTGGAATGACTGCTGAACAAGTTGAAACCGGAATTGAGAAATTTAAGGAAGTCTATGTTGCAAATTATAACTGTCCCGGTCAGATTGTAATTACTGGCGTAACAGAAGACGTAAAACAGGCTGGGGATGTACTAAAAGAAAAGGGAGCAAAAAGAGTGGTTCCACTGAAGGTAAGCGGCCCGTTTCATTCTCCGTTACTGAAGGATGCCGGTTTAAAATTAAATCACGTACTTGCAACTATTCAGATGAGATCTTTACAAATTCCATATGTTGCAAATGTAACGGCAGATTATGTAACGGATATTACAGAAACACAACGTTTACTTGTATCACAGATTACATCTTCCGTAAAATGGCAGCAAAGTATGGAACGGATGATAGCTGATGGTGTAGACACATTTATAGAAATTGGTCCTGGAAAAACATTAACGGGATTCCTTAGAAAAATCAATCGTAATGTAACCTCATACAATATCAGCACATGGGACGAATTAGAAAAAACAATGGAGATTCTCATAGAGGAGTAGATGTCATGTTAAAAAATAAAGTAGCGATTGTAACCGGTGCATCCAGAGGGATTGGAAGAGAAGTTGCACTGAAACTGGCAGCATTAGGCGCAACGGTTATTATTAACTATAATGGCTCTGATGAAAAAGCAGAAGAAGTAAAAAAGCAAATTGAAGATAAAGGCGGTAAAGCAGAAATTTATCAATGTAATGTATCCGACTTTGATGCATGTAAAGAATTTATCGATTACGTGATAAAAAAGTATAATTCCATTGACATCTTAATAAATAATGCCGGAATTACAAGAGATGGTCTTTTAATGCGAATGAGTGAAAAGGATTTTGATGATGTAATCAATACAAACTTAAAGGGTACGTTTAACTGTATTCGATTTGCATCACGACAGATGATGAAACAACGCTCAGGAAGAATTATAAATATCTCATCAGTTGTTGGTGTTTCTGGGAACGCCGGACAGACAAATTATGCTGCCTCGAAAGCTGGCATCATCGGTCTTACAAAGGCGGTTGCAAAAGAAGTGGCATCCAGACATATTACAGCAAATGCAGTCGCGCCTGGATTTATTCAGACAGATATGACGGATATCCTTTCCGAAAATACAAAAAAACAGATTGCATCAATGATTCCAATTGGAACGTTTGGAAGTCCTAAGGATGTAGCAAATGCCACTGCATTTTTAGCATCAGATGAAGCTGGATATATTACAGGTCAGGTTCTGCATGTTGACGGCGGTATGGTAATGTAAGGAGGAGCTATGAAAAGAAGAGTTGTGGTCACAGGTATGGGTGCTATAACCCCTATAGGAAATACAGTAGAAGAGTTTTGGAATAGCATCAAAGCAGGGATAGTTGGTATTGGTGAAATTACAAAATTTGATACAACAGATTATAAAGTAAAGCTTGCTGCTGAAGTGAAAAACTTTATAGCAAAGGAACGTATGGATTTCAAAGCCGCAAAACGTATGGAACCATTTTCTCAGTATGCAGTTGCTGCTGCAAAAGAGGCATTTCAAGATGCAGGTATCAATATGGAAGAGGAAGATCCGTTTCGTATTGGTGTCATTGTTGGTTCGGGCATTGGAAGTCTTCAGGTTGCCGAAAGAGAATATGAGAAAATTCTTACAAAAGGACCATCCCGTGTCAATCCATTAATGGTTCCACTGATGATTTCCAATATGGCTGCTGGAAACATAGCAATCTATCTTGGTCTCAAAGGAAAATGTACCAGTGTAACAACAGCCTGTGCTACCGGAACACATTCTATTGGAGATGCACTCAGAGCAATCCAGTATGGTGATGCGGATGTGATGTTGGCAGGAGGAACAGAAAGTGCGATATGTTCACTCGCTGTCTCAGGATTTACAAATTTAACAGCACTGACGACATCTACAGACCCAAAACGGGCGTCAATTCCATTTGATAAAGATAGAAGTGGATTCGTTATTGGAGAAGGTGCCGGAGTTGTTGTTTTGGAAGAATTAGAACATGCGAAAAAGCGTGGCGCCAAAATCTATGCAGAAATCGCCGGTTATGGTGCAACTTGTGACGCATATCATATTACTGCCCCGGCAGAAGATGGAACCGGAGCTGCAAAAGCAATGGAACTTGCAATTACAGATGCAAATATGACCCCTGAAGATGTGGATTATATCAATGCACATGGAACGAGTACACATCATAATGATTTGTTTGAAACAAGGGCGATAAAACAGGTATTCGGTAATGCAGTATCAAACGTTATAGTAAACTCAACAAAATCAATGACAGGTCATTTATTAGGAGCTGCCGGTGGAATTGAATTTATTGTGTGTGTAAAATCTATTGAAGAAGGATTTATCCATCAGACGATGGGACTCGAAACGCCGGATGAAGAATGTGATCTTAATTATGCAATCGGTGCACCGATTCAAAAGCCGGTACGATGTGCATTGAGCAACTCTCTTGGATTTGGTGGTCACAATGCAACACTTTTGGTAAAAGAATATCATGAATAGGAGAAAAAAGTATGAACACAGAAACGTTGATTCAACTGATACAGAAGGTATCGGAATCAAACCTTACAGAATTTCATTATGAAGAAAATGATATGAAACTAATCATGAAAAGAAATGAAATAATTCATCGTTCAGATTCTCCTGTAGAAGGAACCGATCATCCTGTTGTAAGTGTCAAACGGGAACAAATTGAAAGTGGTACTGCATCGAATGGCTCGGAGGAAAAATTAATTACTTCACCACTTGTCGGTATATTTTATTCTGCTCCGGCAGAAGATGCTGCACCATATGTTCAGATAGGAGAAACAGTTAAAAAAGGGCAGACAATCGGGATCGTAGAAGCAATGAAACTTATGAATGAGATTGAAAGTGAGTTTGATGGAAGTATAAAAGAAATATTTGTAAAAAATGGTCAGGCTGTTGAATATGGTCAGCCGCTATTTTCAATAGAATAAGAAAGGGAACCAAATGAACCGTTTAAATATTAATCAAATTAAAGAAATCCTGCCTCACAGACACCCATTTTTATTGATTGATTATATTGAAGATTATGTAGCAGGAGAATATGCAATTGCATATAAATGCGTCACATATAGAGAAGATTTTTTTAAGGGGCATTTTCCACAGGAACCTGTTATGCCAGGTGTTCTTACAGTAGAAGCGTTGGCACAGACAGGCGCTGTTGCAATCCTTGCAAAAGAAGAGAATCGTGGAAAAACAGCATATTTTGCTGGAATCCAGAACTGTAAATTTAAAGGAAAGGTTGTCCCCGGCGATAAAATGCGTTTGGAAACAAAAATTATCAAACAAAAAGGCCCCTTTGGAATTGGTGAGGCAATTGCCTCTGTTGACGGAAAAGTTGTAGTCAGTGCAGAACTGACATTTATGATTGGATAGGAATTTAAAATATGATTAAGAAGGTTTTAGTAGCAAACCGGGGAGAAATTGCAGTCCGAATTATTCGTGCGTGCAGAGAGATGGGAATAGAAACTGTAGCTGTATACTCAGAGGCAGATCGTGAATCGGTGCATACTCAGCTCGCTGACGAAGCAATTTGCATTGGTCCTGCACAATCATCAGAAAGTTACTTGAGCATGGAGCAAATTATTAGTGCAACAATTACTTCAAGTGCAGATGCAATTCATCCAGGTTTCGGATTTTTATCAGAAAACAGCAAATTTGCATCATTATGTGAACAGTGTAATATTACATTTATCGGACCAAGTGCAGAAGTCATCCGTAAAATGGGAAATAAATCGGAAGCAAGAAATACAATGATTGAAGGTGGGATACCTGTTATTCCGGGGAGCAAAGATCCGATTTATGATGTAAGAACAGGTGCACAAGCTGCAGAAAGAATAGGATATCCTGTTATTATCAAAGCTGCTTTAGGCGGTGGTGGAAAAGGAATGCGTGTTGCGAACACGGCAGAAGAATTTGAAAGCAGTTTTATGACAGCTCAAAAAGAAGCCAAGAACGCATTCGGTGATGATACCATGTACATCGAACATTTTGTAAGACATCCTCGACATATCGAATTTCAGATTCTGGCAGATTCTCAGGGGAATGTCATTCACCTTGGTGAACGTGATTGTTCAATTCAAAGAAATCATCAAAAAATGATTGAAGAAGCTCCAAGTTCTGCAATTTCTCCGAAACTTCGTAAATTAATGGGAGAAACCGCAATAAAGGCAGCAAAAGCATGCATGTATACAAATGCTGGCACTGTAGAATTCTTACTTGAGAGAAACGAGAATTTTTACTTTATGGAGATGAATACACGTATACAAGTTGAACATCCTGTTACAGAATGGGTTACTGGAATAGATTTAATTAAAGAACAAATTAAAATTGCATCCGGTTTACCACTATCATACAAGCAAAAAGATATAAAAATAAAGGGACATGCAATTGAGTGCCGCATCAATGCTGAAAATCCAACTAAAAACTTTCGCCCCTCTCCGGGAACGATTACAGGAATGTTTCTCCCCGGTGGTAAAGGCGTACGTGTAGATTCGGCAATTTATGAAGGGTATACTGTTCCACCTTATTACGACTCTATGTTGGCTAAAATTACTGTACACACCGACACACGAGAAGAATCTATTGCTAAAATGCGTAGTGTATTGGGTGAAGTAGTGATTGACGGTATCGATACCAACATTGATTATTTATATGAAATTTTAGAACATCCTGATTATTGTTCTGGAAATATAGATATTGAATTTATAGAAAAGATGAGTGAAAAATGAATTTTAAAAATACATTTAAAAAATCAATCGTACATTCTTCAAAAAAAGATTTCTGGAAATCAAAAAACGAACCTGAAGTTCCAGCAGGACTTCTAAAAAAATGTAATTCTTGTAAATCCGCTGTTTTTACAGAGGATGTAAACGAGAATTATTATATTTGCCCAAAGTGTAATTATTATTTTCGTATGCATGCATTCCGTCGTATAGAAATGATTGTTGATGAAAATACGTTTGAACAATGGGATACGGGATTAGAAAGTCCAAATCCGCTGAATTACAGAGGATATGAAGAAAAACTTGCCGCAATGAAAGAAAAAACAAATCTGGATGAGGCTGTTGTAACCGGAAAAGCTACGATAGCTGGGAAAGCAGTTGCACTGGGTATTTGTGACAGTCGGTTTATTATGGCAAGCATGGGAGAAGTAGTTGGGGAAAAAATAGCACGTATGGTTGAAAGAGCTACAGAAGAACATATGCCTATCATTATGTTTGCTTGTTCAGGTGGCGCACGTATGCAGGAAGGTATTACTTCATTGATGCAGATGGCAAAAACTTCGGCGGCATTAAAAAGGCACAGTGAAGCAGGGCTACTATATATTTCTATTTTAACAAATCCAACAACTGGTGGTGTAACGGCTAGTTTTGCAATGTTAGGAGATATTATTCTTGCAGAACCGGGAGCTTTGATAGGTTTTGCAGGACCTCGAGTTATTGAACAAACAATCGGACAGAAATTACCAAAAGGTTTTCAGACTTCAGAATTCTTGTTGGAACATGGATTTATTGATGCGATTATTGAGCGTCAAAATATGAAAGAAACATTGATCCATTTGCTAAACCTACATGATAATTCATTTGCACAAGAAAATATTTTTACAAATGAAAAGAATATAGTAAATAATAGGAGAGAAGTAAACGAAGTAGGAATCGTTCCTATTGATAAGATAGAGAGTCTCTCTGCGTGGGATCGTGTAGAAAGATCACGTTTGAAAAATCGTCCTGTAAGTTCAGAGTATATTCAAAAACTATTTCATGGTTTTTATGAATTACATGGAGATCGATGTTATAAGGATGATAAAGCCTTAGTTGGTGGAATTGCTTATTTTCATAATATTCCTGTTACTGTCATTGCACAGGAAAAGGGAACAACTACAAAGGAAAACATTGAACGTAATTTTGGCATGCCATCACCAGACGGATATCGTAAGGCCTTACGCTTAATGAAACAGGCTGAAAAGTTCCACCGACCTGTCATTTGTATTGTAGATACACCGGGAGCATTTTGTGGAATTGAAGCTGAGGAGCGCGGACAAGGTGAAGCAATTGCAAAAAATATATCTGAAATGTCTGGTTTGAAAACTCCAGTAGTATCTCTGATTATTGGAGAAGGTGGAAGTGGTGGAGCCCTGGCATTGGCTACATCCGATGAAGTTTGGATGTTAGAAAATTCTATCTACTCCATTTTATCACCCGAAGGATTTGCATCCATATTGTGGAAAGATAGTAAACGAGCAAAAGAAGCAGCTGAAATTATGAAATTGACAGCAGAAGATTTGAAAAAAAACGGGATTGTTGAGCATGTATTTTCTGAACCTAAAAATTATAGTTCAGAAACAATGCATCTTGTTTGCGAAAATATCGACAAAAGGTTAAATACATTTATTGAGCATTATTCAAATTTGTCTTTGGAAGATCTTTTAGAACATAGATATCAGAGATTCCGTAAGATGTAATGTAATTTGTTATATAAAAATTCAGCTTTCTTTTTCGTAAATCAATGGTATAATGATAGTATTATTGAAGAGTAAATGGCGGATGAAGGAGAGCACAGTGAATACATACGAAACAATCAATGATATTTTGGTTCATCTATTTAATGAAATATGGAAATTAGAAGAAAAAGCAATTATTACAGAAGAGTTTAGAGACATTACTAATAATGATATGCATATTATTGAAGCCATTGGGTTAGGGGATGGTGATACTATGTCATCTATTGCAAAGAAGTTAAATGTTACTGCGGGGACGTTAACAACATCTATGAATCGTTTAGTTCGTCAAAATTATGTTGTTCGTCAACGACGCGACGAAGATAGACGAGTTGTAATGATTACTCTTACCGAAAAGGGAGAACGTGCTTATCATCACCACGCGAATTTTCATACACAAATGATTGATGCAGCAATCCAGAGTTTAGAACCAGAGGAATTACCAGTTCTAATCAAAACATTAAATGGATTATCTAAATTTTTCAGGAATTATCATTAACAAAAATACCAAAACAAAATGTAACTGTTGTTTTGGTATTTTTTATATACTTATGAAAATCAATTGAAAAACCGAAAAACACCGATTACCTTTCCTAAAATTGTAACATCTGTTACAATAATCGGATCCATAAAATCATTCTCCGGTTGGAGGCGAATAACTCCCTCTTCCTTATAAAATGTCTTAACTGTTGCACCGTCATCAATCATTGCCACGACCATATCACCATTATCAGCAGTATTCTGTTCTTGAACAAGCACATAATCTCCAGTAAAAATACCAGCATTAATCATACTGTCCCCTTTAACTGAAAGCAGGAAAGTCTGCTTATTTGGAAGCTTCTCAACAGGAATAGGAAAATAGTCTTCAATGTGCTCCTGAGCAAGTAATGGTTGACCTGCTGCTACATATCCAAGCATTGGAACATTTGTTACCTCTCGGCGCGTCAGATTAAATGAGTCATCCAAAATCTCAATTGCACGTGGTTTAGTAGGATCACGACGTATATAGCCGTTCTTTTCTAATGTTTCAAGATGCGAATGTACGGAAGAAGTAGATTTTAAATGTACTGCCTCACATATTTCTCGGACAGCTGGCGGAAAACCACGTTCCAGAATTTGTGATTTAATATATTCCAGAATCTCTTCTTGCTTAGCACTGATCTTTCCGTATGACATATGTACATCCTCCCATAAAATATCTCGTGATATGAATAATATAAAATTATAATACCATACGGAAGTGTGAAAAGCAAACATTTGTTTTGCGAAAATATGTTCGATATTTTAATGAAATCCATTGACAAACATGTGTTCGCATATTATAATTTAATTGTCAAACAAATGTTCGGTTTAGGAGGATTACAGAATGAACGGAAAGAAACACACACATCATAAAAGATTACATAGAACCAATAAAAATAATAAGATCCCTTCATACATTTCCACATTTTTAATATTGGCAGTTACCTTAATTGTTGTATCAGGATGTATCATCACAGATAGTTTTCAATCTATCGCTCAATCGGAACCTGGTGCACATGGAACGTTTTATAAGAGTATTACGATTCAAAAAGGTGATACATTGTGGGATATTGCTGAGGAATACATTACCGATGACTTTGATTCCATTCAAGAATATATTGATTTATTAAAAGATATGAATAATTTGGATAGTGATCAAATTCTTTCCGGAGATAATTTAATCATAGCATACAGTGCTAATTAATATTTGATATCAATATACATCCCCAATGTATTGATATATATAAACTCACCTGTGAGCCGGTATTCTTCAAACTCTATATAATGGAGATGAATACTGGCTCTCTTATTTAGCAAATTCATCTATACGACAAATACCGATTTTTCCAAAAGATATAGACACGAAAATGTATTTATGCTATACTAAAATTCATATTTGTTTAAATAGTTCTATATTTTTAAGGAGGTGAACCTTACAAATGGCTAAAGAATCCGATGATTTACATCGTAAAACATATCATGAACAAATATATATTGATAACACCTTGCGTCTTCGTGATATTTTAAAAACATTACCTCCATTTGCAAAAGATTATTTTCGAGCAATAGAACCAACAACATCTGCTAAAACGCGTATTTCATACGCATATGATATTCGGGTATTTTTTCATTTTTTAATGGATTGTAATCCCGTTTACAGTACCTATACAATGGAAGATTTCCAGGTGACTGATCTGGAACAATTAGATCCTGTTGATATTGAAGAATATCAGGAATATTTAAAAGTATATCACAATCAAGATGAAAAGCAGATTACAAATACAGAAAAAGGCTTGTCCAGAAAAATGTCTGCATTAAGAAGTTTTTATGGATACTATTTTAAGCGTCAGATTATCAGTAAGAATCCTACATTACTTGTTGACATGCCTAAACTTCATGAAAAAGCAATCATACGTCTTGATACAGATGAAATCTCTTCTTTATTGGACTATGTTGAACATGGTGGTGATGAATTAACCGGTCAGAGAAAGCTTTACTATGAGAAGACAAAGAATCGTGATCTTGCTATAATAACTCTTCTTCTCGGTACCGGAATTCGTGTTTCTGAATGTGTTGGTCTTGATCTACAAGATATCGATTTTAAGAATAATGGGATCAAGGTAACACGAAAAGGCGGAAATGAAATGATTGTATATTTTGGCGAAGAGGTAGAACATGCATTAAAACAATATATTTACACAACTCGTAAGTCTACTGTCCCACTTGCCGGCCATGAAAATGCTTTGTTCCTTTCAACGCAGAAAAAACGTATGGGGGTACAAGCAGTTGAAAATATGGTAAAAAAATATGCCCATGAAGTTACCCCTAATAAAAAAATCACGCCACATAAGCTGCGTAGTACCTATGGTACTGCCTTATACAAAGAAACCGGTGATATCTATCTTGTCGCAGATGTTCTGGGACATAAAGATGTGAATACAACAAAAAAACATTATGCTGCCATAGACGAAAATCGTCGTCGACAAGCTGCAGGCGCTGTCAAATTACGTGAACCATAGGAGGATAAAATCAAGATGCAATTACAGAGATTATTAAGCTATACCAGAAAAGCAGTTGATGAATACCAAATGATTGAAGAAGGCGATCACATAGCGGTTGGAATTTCAGGCGGAAAAGACAGTCTGACACTTCTTTATGCATTACATGGATTAAAGCGTTTTTATCCAAAGAAATTCGATTTAACCGCAATTACCGTAGACCTTGGATATGAGGAATTTGATCTGACACCCATCCAGGAACTATGTAAAGAACTTGAGATACCCTATATCATTGAAAAATCCGATATTTATAATATTTTATTTAATATACGGAAAGAATCGAATCCTTGTTCATTATGCGCAAAGATGCGAAAAGGTGCACTGAATGATGCAATTAAAAAAGTTGGCTGCAATAAAGTAGCCTATGCTCATCACAAAGATGATATTATCGAAACGATGTTATTATCTTTGATTTTTGAAGGACGTTTTCATAGTTTCTCTCCTCGAACTTATCTAGATCGAATGGATCTGACGGTAATTCGACCGATCATGTTTGTAGATGAAATGGATGTTATTGGATTTCAGAATAAATATCAGCTCCCGGTTGTAAAAAGTAAGTGTCCGGTCGACGGACATACAAAACGACAATATGCAAAGGAACTCGTTAGACAACTCAATCAAGATCATCCAGGAGCAAAAGAACGCATGTTTCATGCAATCTTAAATGGCAATATTCAAGGATGGCCGGAACGTATTCCTCATATACGATAGTATTCTAGCAAAAAAGTGCTATCAATCTCATGTAATGAGTTTGATAGCACTTTTAGTCTGTAATTAATTGTAAAATTAATATTATTAGAAAATCTTGAATTTATGTTCTTGATCATTTTGGAACTGTTCTTTCATCAAAACATATTGTTCGATCATCTTAGCAGTTCCTTCGATGCCAAGCTGTGAACTATTCAAACATAATTCATAACTTTCTGCATCTCCCCATCGCTTATTTGTATAATAATTATAATAGCTTGCTCTTTTCTTATCTGTCTTAATAATCATATCTTTCGCCTTGTTATCCGGCAATTCATAATGATTAGCAACACGACGAATACGAGAATTTAAATCTGCATGAATAAACACACTAACGACATTATCATAATTTTCAAGCGCATAATCTGCACAACGTCCTACCAATACACATGGTCCTTCATCCGCTATCTTTTTGATTGCATCAAATTGTGCTAAAAACACTTTGTGATTAATCGGCATGTCTGTATAGGTACTTCCAGTATATCCCATAGAGTAAGTGTCCATCACGAGTGAATACAAGAAACTATTTGTAGGCTTTTCATCATGTGTTTTAAAAATTTCTTCACAAATGCCACTTTCTTTTGCCGCTCTTGACAGCATCTCTTTGTCATAAATCTTGATGCCGAAATCTTTAGCGATCATCTCACCGATATCCCGTCCCCCGCTTGCGAATTGTCTTCCAATAGTAATAATTGTGTTTGTTTTCATAGCAGTCACTCTCCTTCACGTGGAACACCTTTTCTATATATAGATGTTTCATTTCATAAATTATATATATCCATTATATCGAAAAGAACATGTTTTTACAAGTTTTAGTTCAAAGAAGAAATATCTGTTATTTAATTCTATTTTCTCAATTTTTCCAACAAATCAAGAAAATATGCCGGCAACGGTGCATCAAACTCAATATACTCTTTTGTAGTTGGATGTACAATTCCTAATATTTTTGCATGTAAAGTCTGCCCCTCCAGTGTATATGGACATTTTGCAGGACCATATAGGTCATCTCCAAGAATCGGATGCCCAATACTTGACATATGAACACGAATTTGATGTGTTCGCCCTGTTTCTAATTGACATTCGATATAAGTGAATTTACCGAATCTCTCGAGTACATGATAATGGGTCACCGCTGGTCTTCCATTTTTGGATTTCGTACTCATTTTTTTACGCTCAACTGGATGACGTCCGATCGGAGACTCAATGGTTCCATTATCTTCTTTTAGATTGCCATATACAATCGCATGATATTTTCGAGTAATAGAATGTTCCTTCAATTGTTCGGCAAGAAAGCGATGTGATTTGTCATTTTTACAGATTAATAAAGATCCTGTTGTATTCATATCAATCCTGTGTACAATTCCCGGACGCAATACACCATTAATTCCAGATAAATTCTCTTTACAATGAAACATAATCGCATTTACAAGCGTTCCACTGTAATGTCCCGGTGCAGGATGAACTACCATTCCTTTTGGTTTATTAACAACTAAAATATCTTCATCTTCATATAAAATATCTAGTGGAATGTTCTCTGGAACAATATCTAAACACTCCGGTTCAGGGATATCTATTTCAATAATTTCTCCTAAAGAGACTTTATAATTTGCTTTTACTGCCTTTTTATTAACTGTAACATTTCCGTCCCGAATTAATTTTTGAATATGAGAACGTGACATTTCCGATAATTTCTCGGTCAAAAATTTATCCAACCTTATATTAAAATCTTTTACAATAAATAACTGTTTTCCAGTACAGTTATTGTCTTCTTTATAATCATTAAATTCTTCCATCATTTTTAAGCACCTTCAGTTTTTCTTTTTCCGGATAGAAAAGCAGCTTAATTCCTTCTCTTTATAAACAAAAAGAATCAAAAATGCAAAAAGAAAACATGAGGCCACAACATAACAGTCAGCAACATTAAAAATCGGAAAATCAATCAAACTGAAATATAAAAAATCCACAACATAATCCAAACGAATTCGATCAATCATATTGCCAATAGCTCCGGCACAAATGAGAACAGAACAAAATCTCAATGCAAAAAAACGTTTTGTAGAAGGAATTTTTCCATAAAGGAAAATAACTCCTGCACATACAATAGCACCACCAATCAAAAAGAGAAATTGCTTTCCTTGAAAAATACCGAAAGCAGCCCCGCGATTTTCCAGATATTGTAATTCAAATACACCTGGGATCAGAACAAATGCATCGTTATTTTTTAAATGGACAACTGCCATCCATTTTGTCACCTGATCAATAACTACCAATACCAAAAACCAAAGGACTGCAAATATATATTTTTTCCAATTATTCTTTTGATTTTTTTCCATATAATAGCCTTCTTTCTCTTGTATCATAACAAGTCAAATATACTTATGAATAGTAACATAGATTCGATTTTTTCGTGTTTTATTTAAGATCTCAAAAAAACGAAATTTCCCCATTCCTCGAACAGATATCACATCATTTTCTTTTGGCTGATATCCATTGGAAGTAATTAGTTTTCCATTTACAAAAACTTTTCCGCCTTCAATAAGACCTGTCAAACTACTTCTGGAAGTTGAAAAAGCCAGCGCCAGAAGGCTGTCTAAACGAATAGATGCGACAGTTCCTTTTATTTCCTCAAAACGTGGTTGATATTGAAAATTTAGAAGTTCCGTCTCTCTTACCAAAACAGTTGTATGTTTGATTCTAGTCAATTCTTCAATCAAAAAATCTACCATCTTTGTCCTGGTGATCAAAAATGCCTCCTTCTGATCAATAAGAATATCCCCTATTTTACTGCGCTCAATGCCTAAATTTAAGATTGCTCCCAGATAGTCTCTATGGGTAAGATTTTCCGCATATTTATGATGCAAAGGTGCAATACTTAGTACTGCAATTTCATTTGTAAAAAATCGACCTATATCCTTTTCTCCACGCAAAGAAAGAGCATCAGGTAGAAATGCCGCCATCTGACGCTCTGCAAGTTCATATCCGCCAAAAGTAACATATCCTGCATATAAGGAATCTTTTGGCAATGAATGTAAAATATTTAATTCATTTAAATTCAGAAAATCTGAAAATGTAATAATGTCTCGATTATAAGCAAGTCTGGATAATTCTAACAGACGCTTTTCTAAAAGTTTTTCTTCTTTCTGCATCACAATCTGTTATGTATTAATATCTGCCACGTACACTTGGCTGTTCCATAGAGCCACTTAATAAATCCTGCAAATCTCCTGAAATGTCAACATTTGTAGGTGTTACAAGGAAAATATAATTTGAAATCTTCTGAAGATTTCCACTAATTGCAAATGTAGCTCCGGAAATAAAATCAATAATTCTCTGTGCAATCTCCAGATCCATACCTTCTAGGTTTAAAATAACAGTACGACCTGCTAATAAAGTTTCTGTAATCTCTCTAGAGTCATCTACAGAAGTAGGCTTTACAACGCATACCTCCATATTAGCACTATTATTTTTTCTTGATGCAAGCTGGCGCATCGGTGTTACTTTATTGCTTACATGAGAAAAACGATCATTCCCCTCATCTACATCAAAATCCTCGTATTCGTCTTGTGAATGATTCTTCTTTGATCCTCCAAAAAAAGAACGTTTTTGTGGCTTTTCTTCATATTCTTCATCATCGTAGAATTCGTCATCGCCATAAAAATCATCATCATCATATTCGTCTTCATTCAATTTCATAATATCCAGAAATTTATCAAACACACCCATGTTATACTCCTATCTTGTGTTCCTTAAATACACACGTTATTTTATGAACGTACTTTCTAAATAAAAATAAGATCCTGCAATAAGAAAAACTATATTGTATAATCACGTTTACCAAAAATCCCGGTACCTACCCGGACCATTGTCGCTCCCTCTTCTATTGCGACCTCATAATCATTTGTCATCCCCATTGAAAGTATACTCACATTAACATTATCAATGTTTTTACTCATAATGTCAACAGATAATTTATGTAAATTTTTAAAAATTGTTCGATTTTCTTCTGCATTTTCTACAAATGGTGCAATTGTCATGAGTCCGCAGATGCAAATATGTGGAAATGTTGCTACTTTTTCTACAAAAGGAATCACTTCCTCCATAGAAAGACCGAATTTGCTCTTTTCTTCTGCAACATTTACTTCAATTAATATATTTACTTTGCAGTTCTTCTTTTCTGCTTCCTTTTCAATTACCTTCGCAAGTTTTAAAGAATCCACGGAATGAATACATGCCACTTTATCAACAATATATTTAACCTTATTTGTCTGTAAATGCCCGATCATATGCCATTGAATATCTTTCGGCAGCACTTCATATTTATCTATCAGTTCCTGGACTTTATTTTCTCCAAATATTCGCACTCCGGCATGATAGGCTTCCCGCAGCACTTCTACCGGTTTTGTTTTACTGACAGCAATCAAAGTTACGTCATCTCGTTTTCTTCCAGCTCTGTCACAAGCTGCCATGATCCGTTGTTCTACTTCTTCCAGTTGCTCTTTCACCATTCTTACTGATTCCTTTCTTTCTGTAGTTATTATTGAAATACAACTTCGTCCTCTTTTATTGTAGTACCATCCTGTACAATATGATCATAGTCTGAAAGACCATAGGATGTTTTTTGCTGTACAATATAATAGTCATCGTTTTCACATAATATCTCGATTACTTTGAATACTGCATATCCTTGATTGATATTATACACTCCATTTAACTTTTTAAGCTTTTTTAGTGAATATGTGTCATTTGATTCTGGTTTAATGATTGTATCATATCCATCCAAATCTTTTGGATTCAAATAAACATTTCCATCCTCTGTTGTATAATACACAGAAACAGGCACGTATTTCACTTCTTCTTTTTCTTTTACCATTACTCCCTGTGATGTAGCAGAACCACTTGTAGTAAGATACTCTTCTGGGACTGTATAAAATTCCTTCTCAATTACTGAACTTTTTGGAATTTTTAATCCACTTTGATCTTCAAGAATCAATTCTACATTTAAATAGCGGTCTTCACAATACCGAATCATAGAATTGTCAAACTCCAACCGTCCAAAATAATCCCTGCCTCTTTGAATAACAGAAAAATCTGCCCAGATTGTCTCACTGTCCTTATCAATCCGTACTTTGACTGAACTTGTATCTTTGAGTTCATCAGCAGTTGCTTTGTCCAAGCATACATATACACACCAAGTTTCATCAGTAATTAATTTATAAGCTGGTTCTCCTGCCTGAATTGACATTTGATTTTCCATATGTACCGGTTCATAATTACTTTTGTCAAAATCTCCAATTTTCAGATTCTCTTCTGTCAGTTGTTCAAATCCATCATATGTAAAAGAAATAATTCCGTCACGTGCACTCTTGTATGCAGTCGTTGGAATACCGCTTTGTGCAATCATTGCATCTAATTGTGCATTTCTTGTTTGATTTGAAGCGCTGTGAAGTGTATTCATGTATTCATTTTTTAATGAATATACGGAAGAAAACTTATTGATTTTAAAATTTTCATTGAAATTCTGAATACGAATATTTAAATTATTGATTGTTTCACTGCTTAAAGAAACATCTAATATTTCTTCCGTTTCAGTATTTTGCAGTTTTTGTTCAGAAACAGCATAAACATTTCTACCTGCTTTTACTTTACTGTTTTCATTTTGATAATAATTGATATATCCGTCACTCTCAGCATTTATCAAAGTTTCTTTTCGCAAAATTAAGCCAGTATAGGAATAATCTTTTACAATACTTCCTTGACGCACTTCATACACCGAAATCTTTTTTGAAGTTGCATAAGTAAAAATTGTAATGATCAAATAAAAAAATACAACTGCGAAAATCAGTATTCCTATATTCATTTCACGTTTTGACTTATATCGTCTGATATTAATTGTCGTTTTCTTTCTTTCTGCCTTTTTTTCCCGGCGTGTCAAAATTTCTTACCTCCGAATTCAAGACTTTTTCGTAACAGAATAAGTATAGCATTTTTAAATGTATATTTCCAGTTTTTATGCTAATAATAAAAGTATCCCCGAAAATCAATTTTATTACAGAAAAGTGTGAGGAGGAAATTTACATGAAATGGTTTGATAATACAGCACTTACAATTGTTATCATTGGTGCGGTTAACTGGCTTTTAATTGGAATCTTTCGTTTTGATCTGGTTGCTTTTGTTTTTGGAAATATGAGCTGGTTATCCAGACTAATCTACACGATTGTAGGCTTGTGCGGTTTATATTTGATCAGCTTATATGGAAGAATACACAACTTTACAGATTAAATATGTTTAAAAAAAAGCGCTGTGACAGACTGATATGTACCCTCTTTACTGGACAAACCAGTAAGGAGGGTATTTTTATGCGTTA